>Ga0181537_10004252_pt1 | contig 11928 bp, 18 predicted proteins | sample PEATcosm2014_Bin_39_FD_119765 | JGI IMG/M metagenome (GOLD analysis project Ga0181537, IMG submission 119765) | Peatland microbial communities from MTU Mesocosm Facility, Houghton, MI, USA - PEATcosm2014_Bin23_10_metaG | ecosystem: Environmental > Terrestrial > Soil > Wetlands > Peat | place... | reverse complement strand
GGCGTTGCGGATGCGGGTCAACATGTCGGAAATCGTGTCAGTCATAATATCACCAGCTGGCTTTGGTCACCCCGGGGATGAGGCCGTTCAACGCGCCTTCGCGGAAGGTCATGCGCGAGCACGCGAATTTGCGCAGGTACCCGTGGCGGCGGCCGCTCATGGAGCAGCGGTTGACGACGCGCGTCGGGCTGGCGTTGCGCGGCAGCTTGGCGAGGCCGGCGTAATCGCCCTTGGCCTTCAACTCCGCCCGCAGCGCGGCGAATTTCTTCACCGTTTCAATCTTCTTCTTGTTCCGTTCCAACCATGCTTGCTTGGCCATAATTCATCTTCCTTCCGCAAAGGGCATGCCCATCAGTTTCAACAAATCCAGCGCCTCCGCGTCCGTCGGCGCGCTGGTCACAATCGTGATGTCCATCCCCTGCTGGCGCTTGATCTTGTCCAGTTCTATCTCCGGAAAAATCGTCTGGTCGCCCACGCCCAGGGAATAGTTCCCGCGCCCGTCGAAGGAACGCGTCGAAATCCCGCGAAAATCGCGGATGCGCGGCAGCGCCGTCGCCACCAGCCGGTCGAAGAACTCGTACATCGCGTCCCGGCGCAGCGTCACGCGGCAGCCGATGGGCTGGTTCTCGCGCAGCTTGAAATTGGCGATGCTCTTGCGCGACTTGCTGATGACCGGCTTGCGGCCGGTGATGAGCGAAAGGTCCTTCGCCGCGTCCTCGACCGCCCCTTTTTCCAGCGAGGCGCTCACCCCCATGTTGACCACGATCTTCTCGATCCGCGGCACCTGGTGCACGTTGCCGTACTTCCGCTTTTCCATCAGCGCGGGCCGGACTTCACCGACGTATTTTTCGTAGAGTCTTGCTTTCATTTCGTGTCGCCCCGGATTTTGCCGGGGCAGTAATCATCATTCGTCATCAGGTCGCGGCCGGCGTGGCCGGGGCGCCGCCGCGTTTGGCGGCCCGCGCGTCAAATTTCGCCGCCGCCATCACGTTCGAGATGTGGACGGTGCCTTCGCGCTCGATGATGGCGCCCTGGGGGTTGTTCTGGTTCTTGCGCATGTGCTTCTTGATCATGCGCACGCCCTCGACAATCACCCGCTCTTTGACGGACTCGACCGCGATGATCTTGCCGCGCTTGCCGCGTTCGGCGCCGGCGATCACCACGACCTCGTCCCCTTTTTTCACGTGAAATCTCTTCATACTCAAATCACCTCGGGCGCCAGCGAAACGATCTTCATGAACTTCTTGTCGCGCAACTCGCGCGCGACCGGCCCGAAGATGCGCGTCCCGCGCGGATTGTGCTCCTTGTCAATGATGACAATGGCGTTGCTGTCAAAGCGCAGATACGAGCCGTCCGACCGGCGGATGGGCTGGCGCGTCCGCACCACCACCGCGTCCACCACGTCGCCCTTCTTCACGGTGCCGTCCGGCGCCGCCTCCTTGATGTGCGCCTTGATGACGTCGCCGATGATGGCGTAACGCTTGTTGCGGCCGATGACCCCGATCGCGGCCGCGCGCTTGGCGCCGCTGTTGTCGGCCACATCCAAAATGGAACGAACTTGTAACATAAATCATCCAAAAAATCAGGCGGCGACGGCCGGGGCCTCCGTGTTCCGTTCGACGACCTCGACGAGCCGCCAGTTCTTGGTCTTGGACAGCGGCCGGGTTTCCTCGATGCGGACGCGGTCGCCCACCTTGGCCTCGTTCTTCTCGTCGTGCGCGTAAAATTTGCTGTAGCCGGTGATGACCTTCTTGTAGCGCGGATGCGGGAAGCGCCGCTCGACGCGGACAATGATGGTCTTGGCCATCTTGTTGGAGATGACCTCGCCGATGCGTTCCTTGCGATGGCCGCGTTCCGCCGCCGGTGGATTGGTAGTAGTTTCAGCCATACAAAAAAATCGGTTAAGCCGGTTGGGCGGCCTTGAGCCGCAACTGGGAGATTCGGGTCTCGACGCGCGCGATGTCCTTGCGCAAATGGCGCAGGCGCGCGGGTTTCTCCAGCTGGCTGCTGGCCTGCTGGCGCCGGAGCGTGAACATCTCCTGCCGCAAATCCCGGCCCATCGCCGCCAGCTCGACCAGCGTCGCATCTTTGATTTTAGGATCGGACATTTTCATAAATCTGGCCTAGCCCACCTTGTGGCGGGAAATGAACTTCGTCTTGATGGGCAGCTTGGTCGCCGCCAGGCGCAACGATTCGCGCGCCACCGCCTCGGTCACCCCGTCCACCTCGATCAGCACGTTGGCGGGCCGGATGACGGCCACCCATGATTCGAGCGGCCCCTTGCCCTTGCCCATGCGCGTCTCCAGCGGCTTCTTGGTGAACGATTTGTCCGGGAAAATGCGCAGCCAGACCTTGCCGCGGCGCTTCATGTACCGGGTGACCGCCACGCGCGCGGCCTCGATCTGCTTGGTGTCCAGCCAGCAACGCTCCAGCGACTGCAGGCCGTATTCGCCGAAGGCCACGGTCGCGCCCCGCGAGGCCAGGCCGGTCCGGCTGCCGCGGTGCATCTTGCGGTACTTAACTCTGGCGGGCATCAATGGCATAATAAATTCCTGTAATTAAATCATTCGCCGCCGGACGCGGTCGCGGGCGCCTGCGACACCGGCCGCTCCAGCTTCATCTCACCCTTGCAGATCCAGCACTTCACCCCGAGCTTGCCGTAAACCGTGTTGGCCTCGGCGAAACCGTAGTCGATGTCCGCGCGCAAGGTGTGCAGCGGAACCCGGCCCCAGTGATACTGCTCCACGCGGGCGAGTTCCGCGCCGCCCAGACGCCCGGCGCAGCGGATCTTGATGCCTTCCGCGCCGAAATCCTTGGTGGTCTGCAGCGCCTTTTTCATGGCGCGCCGGAATGACACGCGGCGCTCGAGCTGCAACGCGATGTTCTCCGCGACGAGCTGCGCATCCAGCTCCGGCGTCTTGATTTCCAGGATGTCGACGTAAATCTCCTTGCCCGTCATCTTGCTCAATTCCTCCTTGAGCTTGTCAATCTCCGCGCCCTTGCGGCCGATGACCACCCCGGGCCGCGCGGTCAGGATGGTGATGCGGCAGCGCGTGGCCGCGCGTTCGATCAATATCTTGGGGACGGACGCCGACTCGAGCTTCTTCTTGAGCAGGTCGCGGATCTGGCGGTCCTCGGTGAGCAGCTTGCCGAAATCCTTCTTGCCGGCAAACCACTTGGACCGCCAATCCTTGTTGACGGCGATGCGAAATCCGATGGGATTGGTTTTCTGACCCATAAAAGTTATTCGTCTGACAGGACAATTTTGATGTGGCAGTAACGCTTCAGAATCGGCCCGGCCGAGCCGCGCGCCTTGGGCGTGAACCGCTTGATCGTGGTGGCCTGGCCGGCGACGGCTGACTTCACGCGGAGATTCTGAATGTTCATGTTTTTGTATTCCGGCTTGTGCCGCTTCAGGTCCTCGGCGTTCGCGATGGCGGAATCCAGCGTCTTGGCTACAAACCGCGCCGACTTGCGGGGCACGACGGCCAGCACCGCCTGGGCCTGCACCGCGGGCAGCCCCTGGATCTGGCGGACCACTTCGCGCATCTTCTGCGCGGACATGTTGACGCTGGTCGTGATGGCTTGAACTTGCATAAATTACTTGGCTTCGGCCTTGGCCGTGTGCGCGCCGTGCTTCTTGAACGAACGCGTCAGCGAAAATTCTCCCAGCCGGTGGCCCACCATGTTTTCCGTCACAAACACCGGGTTGAACACCTTGCCGTTGTGGACATTGAAGGTCAGGCCGACAAATTCCGGCGTGATCATGGAGCGCCGCGACCAGGTCTTGATCGGCGTCTTGGACTTGTTTTCCTTGGCCACGATGATCTTGTCCATCAAGTGCTGCTCGATGAACGGGCCTTTTTTAATCGAACGTCCCATAATCGGTTATTTGTGTTTCATCGGCCGGCCGTCGCGGCGGACCAGAATGAATCGGTTTGACAGTTTTCTCCGGTTGCGCGTCTTCTTGCCCTTGGTGGGCACTCCCCACGGGGTCACCGGATGACCGCCGCCGGAGGTCTTGCCGGCCCCGCCGCCCATCGGATGGTCCACGGGATTCTTGGCCACGGCGCGGCTCAACGGCCGGATGCCGCGATGACGGCTGCGACCGGCCTTGCCCAGCATGATATTTTCATGCTCGGTGTTGCCCACCTGGCCGATGGTGGCAAAACAATTCTCGTTGATCTTGCGGATTTCGCCCGAAGGCAGCCGCACTTGCGCGTAACCCTCGTCGCGGGACATCAAGGTCGCCGCCCCGCCCGCGGTGCGCACCATCTGGGCGCCGCGCCCGGGTGTCAGCTCGATATTATGGATGGGCAGGCCCACCGGAATGGTTTTCAGGGGCAGGCTGTTGCCGAGTTCGGGCGGGGCCGTGGGCCCGCTCATCAGCTTCGCGCCGACGCCCAGGCCGACCGGCGCGATGATGTAGGTCTTCACGCCGTCCTTGTACTGCAAAAGCGCGAGCCGGGCCGTGCGGCGGGGATCATATTCGATGGCCGTGACCGTGGCCTCGATGCCGTGCTTGGTCCGCTTGAAATCAACGTTGCGAATCTTCTGCTTGTTGCCCCGGCCGATGCCGCGGCTGGTCACGCGCCCGTAGCAATTGCGGCCGCCCGTCTTTTTGCGGGTGTACACCAGGCTCTTCTCGGGCCGGTTCTTGGTGATGTCCGCGTACGACGCGATGGTGATGTAGCGCGTCGAGGGCGTCAGCGGTCGGTAGGATTTTACTGCCATAACATCAATTCCAATCAGGTCAAAACGATTTTATCGCCCTCTTTCAGGGTCACGATGGCCTTCTTCCAGTTCGAAGCCCGGCCCGCCTGGGCCGTGCGCTTGCGGCGGGCCTTGCCGCGGACATTCAAGGTGTTCACCCGGACGACCTTGACCTTGAACAATTCCTGCACCGCCTGCCGGATCTGGAACTTGTTCGCGCGCGGGTCGGCCACCACGGTGTACTGGTTGAGCTTTTCGCTCTGGCGGCTGCCCTTCTCGGTCAGGCGCACGGTCCGGATTATTTCAAAAGTGTTCATGGCGAAAGCTATTCCCGGCCCAGGCGTTCCTCGACCTTTTCAAACGCGCCGCGTGTGAAGACCAGCTTGTCGCTCCGCAGCACTTCGTAGGTGTTCAAATCGTCGCTGGTGGTGAGCACCACCGTCGGCACGTTGCGCGAGGCCAGCGTGAGATTCTTGTCCGCCGCCTGCGCCACGATCAACGCGGTGCCGTCGATCTTCAGCGCGGACAGCACGCCGAGAAATTCCTTCGTCTTGTGGGACGCCAGCTTGAAATCGTCCACGAGCAAAACATCGCCGGCGTTGAGGCGCTCGCTCAGGGCCTTGCGAAGCGAAAGCTGCCGGGTGGCGCGCGAAACTTTCTTGCGGAAATCGCGGGGTTTGGGGCCGAAAACCACGCCGCCGCCGCGCCACAAGGGTGAACGGAACGAGCCCGCGCGGGCGCGGCCGGTGCCCTTCTGCTTCCAGGGCTTCTTGTTCGTGCCGGCGACTTCGCCGACGTTCTTCGTGCAGGCCGTGCCGCTGCGCTGCGCGGCATTGAACGCGACGACGGTGTCCTGCACCGCCTGCGTCCCCTTGCCGTTGGTGATGAGCGGAAGCTTCACTTCCAGCTCGCCCTGGCTGCCGCCCTTGATGTCTTGAATCTTGAGTTTCATCTGTGTCCGCTATTTTTTCGCGGCCGCATCAGCCTTGGCCTTGGGATGTTTCTTGGCTTCGCGAATCACGACGTAGTCCCCCTTGGAACCGGGGACAGCCCCCTTGATGAGGAGAAGATTCTCCGCTTCGCGCACCTGGATGATCTGGAGGTTTTGAACGGTGCGGCGTACCTGGCCCATGTGACCCGGCATCCGCATGCCCCGCATGACCGTGCCGGGGAACAGACGCTGGCCGATGGCGCCCGGACGGCGGCGCCAGCCCTTGGAACCGTGCGAGGCGTCGCCACCGCGGAAATTATGCCGCTTCATGACACCTTCAAATCCGCGGCCCTTGGTGATGCCGATGGCGTCCACGTAATCGCCGTTGGCGAAGACGGCGGGGCCGAGGATGTCGCCGGGTTTGACGGCGAGGGGGAAATCACGGAATTCGCGGATGCGCTTCACCGCCGCGCCGTTGTGCTTCTTGATGTGGCCGAGCAGCGGCTTGGTGACGCGCTGGTCCTTCTGGTCGTCGAACCCGAGCTGGACGGAATTGTAACCGTCGGTCGCCTGGGTTTTGCACTGGAGCACGCGGTTGGGGCCGGCCAGCACGACCGTGACGGCCCACAGGACGCCCTTGTCGTCATAGACGCGCGTCGAGCCCAATTTTTTGCCTAGTAAGCCGAGCATAAAATCAAATCTTGATGGTGATGTCCACGCCCGCGGGCAGGTTCAGTTTCTTCAATTCATCGACCGTCTTGGCCGTGGGTTCGATGATGTCCAGCAGCCGCTTGTGCGTGCGCTGTTCGAAGGTTTCCTGGGACTTCTTGTCGGAGTGGGGCGAGCGGAGGACGGTGAAGCGCTCGACGCGGGTCGGCAGCGGAATGGGCCCGGCGACGCGCGCGCCGGTGCGTTTGACGGTGTCGGCGATGTCGCGGGCGGATTGGTCGATGACCCGGTGGTCAAAGGCCTTTAATCGGATGCGTATGCGTTGTCCAGCCATAAAAAGAACAATTGTATGGTTAGCTGTATTAAGTTCGGGCCGCGGGTCGTGTTTTGGCGCTGTCCATGATGGTGGCCAGCACGCTGCTGGGCACCTGCTCAAAGGTGAGCGGCTCCATGGAATAGGAGGCGCGGCCCTTGGAAAGGGAACGGATGGCCGTGGCGTAGCCGAACATTTCGGCGAGCGGCACGTTGGCGTTGATGGTGGTCTGGCCGCCCTTGGATTCCACGCCGATGATCAAGCCGCGCCGGCGGTTGACGTCCCCGAGCAAATCGCCCTGATATTCATCCGGCGTCGTGACTTCGACCTTCATGATGGGCTCGAGCAGAATGGGATTCGCCTTTTTGAAGGCGTCCTTGAGCGCGAAAATACCGGCCATCTTGAAGGCCAGTTCGTTCGAGTCCACTTCATGGAACGTGCCGTCCACCACCTGGACCTTGATGTCAATGACCTGGTAACCGGCGTAAACACCGCCGCGAATGGCTTCTTCGATGCCGTCGATGACCGCCGGGATGTATTCCTTGGGAATCGCGCCGCCGACAATCTTGTTTTCGATCTCGACGCCCTTGCCCTTTTCGTTGGGCTGGACCTTGACGTAAGCGTGCCCGTATTGGCCGCGGCCACCGGACTGGCGGATGAACTTGCCCTCGCCGTCGGCGGGCTTGGTGATCGTCTCGCGATAGGCGATTTGCGGCGCGCCGGTGTTGGCATCCACCTTGAACTCGCGCTTGAGGCGGTCGATGATGATTTCCAGGTGCAACTCGCCCATGCCCGCAATGATGAGCTGGCTGGTCTCCGCGTTCGTGAAACAGCGGAAGGTCGGATCTTCCTCGGCCAGACGCTGGAGGCCTTCGCCCATTTTTTCCTGGTCGGCCTTGGTCTTGGGCTCGACGGCCATGCTGATGACCGGCTCGGGGAACGTCGGCGGTTCGAGCATGACGTCGAAGTCCTCGTTGCAAAGCGTGTCACCGGTGGTGATGTTGCGCACGCCGACCAGCGCGGCGATGTCACCGGCAAAAACCTGGTTGATATCCTTGCGCTCGCTGCCCTGGATGATCATCAGGCGGCTGATGCGCTCGCGCTTGCGGGTGCGCGGATTGTAAATGGTGTCGCCCTTCTTGAGCTGGCCGGAATAAACCCGGAAGAACACCAGCTTGCCCGCGTAGGGATCGGTCCAAAGTTTGAAGGCCAGCGAACAGAACTTGCTGTTGTCGTTCGTTTCGACCTTGACGATGTTGTCGGTGCCCGGCTCGTGGCCTTCCGCGGGGGGCACATCCAGCGGGCTGGGCAAATAATCGACGACGGCGTCGATCAAAACCTGCACGCCCTTCTTTTTGAAGGCGGAGCCGCAAAGCACGGGGATGAATTCAATCTTGCAGGTGAGGCGGCGGATGGCGGCCTTGAGGACCAGCGGATCAATCGGCTTGTCCTCGAGCACCAGCTCGGCGAGGGCGTCGTCCTTGTTGGAAACGGCCTCAATCAGTTCGCGCAGCGCGGTGGCGGCCTTTTCCTTGAGGTTGTCGGGAATGTCCTTGATCTCGTACTTCAGGCCTTCGTTGACGATGTCGCCGGGGCCCCAGACAATGGCCTTCTGGTTGACGACATCGATGACGCCCGAGAACTGCTCCTCGGCGCCGATGGGCAGGAAAATCGGGAAGGCATAAGCGTTGAGCTTTTTGCGCATGTCGCTGAGCGCGTTCTCGAAGTTCGCGCCGGTGCGGTCCATCTTGTTGACGAACGCGATGCGGGGAACGTGATACTTGGTGGCCTGCCGCCAGACGGTCTCGGACTGGGGCTGCACGCCGGCGACGCCGCAGAACACGGCGACGGCCCCGTCCAGCACGCGCATGGAGCGCTCGACTTCGGCGGTGAAATCCACGTGGCCGGGCGTGTCAATGATGTTGACGCGGTTGTCCAGGCCGGCATAAAGCTTCGCAATGCCTTCTTCGGGCTTCTGCTTCCAGAAGCAGGTCACGGCGGCGGAGGTGATGGTGATGCCACGTTCGCGTTCCTGTTCCATCCAGTCGGTGACGGTGTTGCCGTCGTCAACGTCGCCGATCTTGTGGATGAGGCCGGTGTAAAAGAGGATGCGCTCGGTGGTGGTGGTCTTGCCAGCATCGATGTGCGCGGCTATGCCGATGTTGCGCGTGCGTTCCAGCGTGTACTGCCGGTCCGGCGCATTCACTGACTTTTCGTTTTCCATTACAGCTGCCATCTCAATTTTAGAGACTAAAAACGCCCCGAGATTTTCGGCCTTCGGGGCGCGTTAACCGTCTGCCAACTACCAGCGGAAGTGGGCGAAGGCCTTGTTGGCCTGCGCCATCTTGTGCACTTCGTCCCGCTTGCGAATCGCATTGCCCTGGCCTTGAAAGGCCTCGAGGATTTCCGCCGCCAGCGCTTCCTTCATGGGAATGCCCTTGCGCGCGTCCGCAAAATCAACCAGCCAGCGCAGGGCCAGGGCGAACTGCCGGTCCGGCGTGACTTCCACCGGGACCTGGTAGGTCGCGCCGCCGACGCGGCGGGGCTTAACTTCGAGCCTCGGCTTAGTATTGTCAACCGCGCGTTGCAGCACTTCCAGCGGATTTGACGCCGGGTTCTTTTCGGCGATCTGATCGAACGCGCCGTAAACGATGCGCTGCGCCAGGCTCTTCTTCCCGCTCTGCATGACGGTGTTGACCAGGCGCGAAACCAGCGTGTTGCCGAATTTCGCGTCTTTCGAGACCGGCCTTCTGTATGCTTGACGGCGTCGGGACATATAAAATTATTTCTTGGCCTCGGCGGGGGCGGCGCCGGCGGCAGCCTTGGCCGCCTTGGGCCGCTTGACCCCGTATTTGGAACGGCTCACGCGGCGCTTCTCGACGCCCGCGGCGTCCAGGGTTCCGCGCACGATATGATAGCGCACACCGGGCAGGTCCTTCACGCGGCCGCCGCGCACGAGCACGATCGAGTGCTCCTGCAAGTTGTGCCCTTCATCCGGGATGTAGGCGATGATTTCGTAGCCGTTCGTCAGGCGCACCTTCGCGACCTTGCGCATCGCGGAGTTCGGCTTCTTGGGTGTGCGCGTCATGACCTGGATGCACACGCCCCGGCGAAAGGGCGCGACTTCCAAGGCGGGTGACTTGGACTTCCGCTTCAACTTGCCACGGCCCTTGCGGACCAATTGATTAATTGTCGGCATTTCAACAGTTTGCGTCTTGTTTCCCGAAACCAGGGAAACGGAGCGCGGATAATAGCAAAGCAAGCATGAGTTGCAACTAGTATTTAGTTAATTTTTACCGATTAAACCGCCAGCGGGTTTTCCGCCGCCAAAACGGGCTCCGGCGCGGGTTCTTCCACGATTTCCACCAGCGGTTTCAGGCGCGCCTTCCGGTGATAATCGTAGCCGGTGCCGGCCGGGATGATATGGCCCATGATCACGTTTTCCTTGAAGCCATGGAGGTAATCCACCTTGGCCAGGGTCGCGGCTTCGGTCAGGACGCGCGTGGTGTCCTGGAAGGAGGCGGCGCTGAGGAAGCTTTCGGTTTCCAGCGAGGCCTTGGTGATGCCCAGCAGGACCGGCTGCGCCTCGGCGGGCTTGCCGCCCATCTTCTCGACGCGCGCGTTTTCCTCTTCGAACATGATCTTGTCGATCTGTTCGCCCCACAGGAAGACCGTGTCCGCCGGCTCGGTGATGCGCACCTTGCGCAACATCTGGCGGACGATGATCTCGATGTGCTTGTCGTTGATGGTGACACCCTGGAGGCGGTAAACCTCCTGCACCTCGTTGACGAGATGTTCCTGCAATTCCTGCGGCCCGCAGATTTCCAGAATCTCATGCGGGTCAACCGGGCCCTCGGTCATCTGCTGGCCCTTGCGGACGTAATCGCCCTTGAAGACGATGACATGCTTGCCGATCGGGATGAGATGCTCCTCCTCCACGCTGGTCTGCTGGTCCTTGATCAGGATGCAACGCTTGCCGCGGACACTCGGACCGAAGTCCACGATGCCGTCGATCTTCGAGATCTCGGCGGCGTCCTTCGGACGGCGGGCCTCGAACAGTTCCGCCACGCGCGGCAGACCGCCGGTGATGTCCTTGGTCTTCGCCGATTTGCGCGGCGTCTTCGCCATGAGCGTGCCGGCGACGATCTTGTCGCCCGCGTTGACGACGATGTGCGCGCCCGAGGGAATCGGATAACTCGCGATGGGCTCGCCCTTCTCGTCGGTGATGACGATTTGCGGATGCAAATCTTCCTTGTGCTCGATGATGACGATGGCTTCCTGCGCGGTCGCCTCGTCCACTTCCTGCTTCATCGTGACACCCTCGATGATGTCATGGAATTTGATGCGCCCGGCCTTCTCGGACAGGATCGGCACATTGTGCGGATCCCACTGGACGAGCGTGTCGCCCTTCTTCACATGGCCGCCGGCAGGCACGGAGATGACGGAACCGATGACCACATTGTGGACCTCCAGCTCGCGGCCGTCGTCGGCCAGGATGGAAACGGACCCGTTTTTGTTCAGGACAATGGCATTGCCGTCCTCGAGCTCGACGGAACGGATGTCGTTGTAGCGGACCAGACCGTCGAATTTCGGCTTGATGACGGGCTGCTTGAACACGCCCGCGGCGACACCGCCGGTATGGAACGTGCGCATGGTGAGCTGCGTGCCGGGCTCGCCGATGGACTGGGCGGCAATGATGCCGACCGCTTCGCCGAGCTTCACCTTGGCGCCGGTGGCGAGGTTGCGGCCGTAACAGTTGATGCAGACGCCCTGCTTGCTCTCGCAGGTGAGCACGGAACGGATCTTGACGCGCTCCAGGCCGGCGTTGTCGATGGCCTTCGCCTTGATTTCGTCAATCTCCTCGCCAGCCTTCACCAGCGTCACCTTGGGATTGTTGGGTTCATGGACGTCGTCCGAGGAACAACGGCCCACGAGACGTTCGGCGAGCTTTACCACTTCGTCTTCACCCTCGTAGATGGCCTGGACCCAGATGCCGTTGGTCGTGCCGCAGTCGCGATCGCGGATGATCACGTCCTGGGCCACGTCCACGAGCTTGCGGGTCATGTAACCGGAATCGGCGGTTTTGAGGGCGGTGTCCGCGAGGCCCTTGCGGGCGCCGTGGGTCGAGATGAAGTATTCCAACACCGTCAAACCCTCGCGGAAGTTCGAGAGAATGGGTTTCTCGATGATTTCACCGCTGGGCTTGGCCATGAGGCCGCGCAAACCGGCGAGCTGGCGGACCTGCTGCTTGTTGCCGCGCGCGCCGGAATCCACCATCAGGTAAACCGGATTGTACTCCTTT
>Ga0181537_10004251_pt1 | contig 11928 bp, 11 predicted proteins | sample PEATcosm2014_Bin_39_FD_119765 | JGI IMG/M metagenome (GOLD analysis project Ga0181537, IMG submission 119765) | Peatland microbial communities from MTU Mesocosm Facility, Houghton, MI, USA - PEATcosm2014_Bin23_10_metaG | ecosystem: Environmental > Terrestrial > Soil > Wetlands > Peat | place... | reverse complement strand
GGCCACGATTCGCACACTGCGATGCTGGTGCAAGCGGTGCACCTGCTGCACCGCCACCGCGACGAGCTGCCCGGCACCGTCAAATTCATGTTCCAGCCCGGCGAAGAGGGGCATGCCGGCGCGCGGCACATGATCGAGGACGGGCTGCTCGACGCCGATCCCAAGCCCGACGCCGCGTTCGCGCTGCACATCTTCCCCAATTTCAAGGCCGGCGCGTTGGCTTGCCGGCCCGGCCCGCTGCTGGCGGCAGTCGATACCTGGACGGTCAAGGTCAGAGGGAAGGGCGGTCACGGCTCGATGCCGCATCTAGCGGTCGATCCGGTGCCCGTCGCCTGCGAGATCGGCCTCGCGCTCCACGCGATGGTCACGCGCCGGACCAATGTCTTCGACCCGGCCGTGCTGACCCTCGGCAAGATCGCCGGCGGCACCGCCAGCAACATCATCCCGGAGACGGTAGACATGCTCGGCACGTTGCGGACGGTCTCCGAGGCCGCCCGCGAGATCGCGCATCAGGGTATCCGACGCGTCGCCACCAATATCGCCGCCGCGCATCTCTGCGAGGCCGCGGTCGAGATCAGGCGCGGCTACCCGGTGACGGTCAACAATGCCGAGTTTGTCGATTTCGCCCGCGGCGTGGTGACCGATCTCATCGGCGCCGACAATTACATCCCGATGCCGGCGCCGTTTATGGGCGCCGAGGATTTCTCCTACGTGCTGCAGCGCATGCCGGGTTGCATGATGTTCCTCGGCGTGATGCCCGAGGGGCACGGCGACCACGACCACATCCCATCATGCCACTCGAACCACATGGTCCTCAACGAAGACGCCATGGCTGTCGGCATTGCGATGCACGCCGCAATCGCCCACCGGTTTCTGACCGAACCGCAGCCGGGCTGACATAGGCAGGGGTCTCCAGCTATCCCGCGCACCAAAGCTGCCACGCTCGTTGTGATGAAAATCTATGTGGCGAGCGGCTGACTGGTTTCGCCAACAATCAGCCTGGGCCTGCGTTCGAATTTTCGCGGCGAGGGTTGGGTGCCGCTAAGATCGATATTCATCCGTCTGCTCCATTGCGAATCGTATGCCCGATGTTGCCGAAGTTGCCGCGTCGGCGTCAGCGGCAAAGCAGCTCATCGGGCGGCCTATTTTCCAGAAAAAGAACGCTCCGGTTGCGTTTGGGGGAGCATCGGCTAAGGTCACGCATATCACCACAATGGGGTGGCAAGTGTCGGGGCCTACCATGGAGCATGGCCGGGCTGAATCGCGGCCGCAATCCCGGGGACGCGGGGGGCGGCCATCGCGCCAGCAATCCGCGCAGCTTGCCGACCGCATCCTCGACGTGGCCGAAAAGCTGTTTCTCGGCCACGGCTTTGGCGCCACCAGCATCGAGGCGGTCGCCAAGCACGCCGGCATCTCGAAACGCACCTTCTACCATCGCTTTCCAGGGAAGGAACGGTTGTTCGAGGCGGTTGTCCGCCGGCTCATCGAGCGCTGGCTGCCGCCCTTCGACACCGGGCTGCTAGCACCCCCCGACCTCGCCGACGCGCTGCGCCACGCCGCGGAATACATGCTGCAGATCGCGCTGACCCCCGAGGCATTGGCGCTGCATCGTCTGGTGATCCACGAAGCACAGCGCTTCCCGAGCCTTGCACGGATCATGCACGAGCTTGGCGCGGCAAGCGGCATCGAGCGGATCGCCAGTCACCTTGAACCGCGCATCAACAGCGGCGAATTGCGGGCGACGGACCCGCGCTTCGCAGCCGAGCAATTCATCCTCGGCGTCGTGACCGGGCCGCAACGCCGCGCGCTCGGCCTCGGCATCCCGATGAGCACGGCTGAGCTGTCAACACATGCGGGACATGCCGTGACGCTCTTCCTCGATGGTGCCCGGGCGCGGACGGAATCCCGGAATGATCGACAACTTCATGAGCAAGATGAAGTTTCGTGCTGAAAATGATTGATTTATCTACAGGTCATGGCTTGTCGATGTCGACGATCTTGCCGGTCAGATCGTAAACGATCCGCCCTTCGCGTTTGCCTGCCTCGGCGCGCACCTCGATCAGCAACCGGTCATTCTGCGGCATATAGAGCCGCAATTTCGAGATCGTGATGCGATCGATCTTGCCGTCCGCAAGGCCGAGCCGGGTCAGTGCATCCTGCTGCAGCTCGCCCCAACGCGCCGCGATCGGCTGCGCTTGCGATAAGTCGAAAAACCAATCGGAGCCAAAAGTCGGCCAGTTGAGCGGCGGCATTATGCTGCGCGCGACGCTCTCGCCCGCATAGTCGAACACGACCAGATCATCCGGCTTTTGCGGGTCCTTGGTGGTGACCAAGAGATCATCCGACCGAAACATCAACTCGACCGTCGCTGCGTGCTCGCCAATTGCCCGGCTCAGCGCGTCAAAAGCCGGGGCGTAACCGGCTGCCTGGAACAGATCGAGTTTCGGCCCCTTGCCTGGCGGGTAACTTGTGTGCAGCACATTGCCCTTGGCGTCGAAATCGACATACCCGCCAACACCCGGATTGGTGGCGCTGTTTACATGCACTTCCCATTGGACAGTTGGTTCGCCGATGGCGTTGTTCGGTTTTGACAGCTCTACGTAGGAAATGGACCCGCCGGGCAGCTGCAATCGCTCGCGCGCCGCCGGTTGCAGCTTCGGCAGCAGCGACCAATCGACATCGGTAATGGCGAAACGTGCAGGCGGCTTGTCGCTTGGTAAACCTACATTCGCCACCGCATCGTCGACATCGCGATAAACACCGTTAAGACCGGCGTTGAAGCGACTATCGCGACCCGATTGGTCGGAGTTGAGAGCCACGAAGGTCAAGGTGCGGTCATAAACGAGCAGGCGCCTGATGACCGGCGCCGTACCCAGCGTATCCTTGACGGACTGAACGACTTCATCGAGTTCCTTGCCGCCGGCGAGGTAGTCGAGGCGCTGCGCACGGCGCGTGCCGTCGAGATTGGCGTGGCTTATCGCGCCGCCGAGGCTGGCGTAGATCGTCGCCCGCTCGCGCTCACTGGTGACTTCGACACTCCATTCCGGATCGCCACTTTTCGGCTCCGGGATCAGGATGAGCTGGCGCCGCAATTCCATCCGGTCGACATGCGCCTCGTCTTCGAGCGCGGCGCGCTTGATCGAAGCGGCGCCGAGCCTCGCGACCAGCGCCAGATCGGCTGGCTTCAGCTCAAAGAGATTGGCGGCAAGGTCGCGATTGGCGAGATTGAGCTCGACGGGGCTTGGCCCCGAGAGCGATTCAGGTTTGAACCACCCGAAGGTCCCGGTGTTCAGCCAGTCGGTCCATGAATCGATATGCTGAGGATTGTCGGGCTCCTGGACCTCTACGATCAGCTGGTTCGAGCGAATATCGACGCTCAATATTTTGGCCGGATGGCCGGCTTTCTCGAAGATCCTTTCGAGGCCGGCCTGCGCCTTACCCTCGTCGAAAAACGTATCGGTAGCCGCAAAAGCCGATGGCGGCGCGAACAGCGCCGCCGCGAGGGCGACGCCAAAGCGGATCATGCCAATGTGCACCGGAACCCCCTTGCCCGCCGCAAGCGGGCGACACGACAGAAGGGTACGATCCTTCCAGCGCGCCGGTTCCTGGTCTTACCCTACTTGACGGATGAGAAGCTGGTCGGAATCAGAAAGGAATTCTCGACGCGCGCATTAATGGGACCATCCTTCTCGGTCTCGGCGCGCTTTGCGATCCACTCGGGGTCGGCCTGAAAGGCATCCCATTTCTTCTCGCGCTCGGCGAGCGACTCCCATTGCAGCATATAGGTGAGGTCCGCGTTCGACTCGCCGACCAGCGTCGTCCAGAAACCGGCCTGTTTGATGCCGTGCCGCTCCCAGATCTTCAGGGTGATCGTGTCAAAGCGATTCAACAGCGCCGGCAGCTTTCCGGGCATGGTGTGGTAGACGCGCAATTCGTAGATCATGGTCTGGCTTCCTTTCGTGCGAATTTCCGAGGAGATCCCAGGGTCAAGCCCGGGGATGACGGCCCTGTCGGGCCATCATTTGACCGACGAGAACGAGGTCGGCGTGAGGAACTGGTTGCTGATCGAGGCGACGATCGGGCCGTCCTTTTCGGTCTCGGCGCGCGCGGCGAGCCACTCCGGATCGGCGCCGAACTTGCCCATCTTCGCCTCGCGCTCGGCGAGCGATTCCCATTTGAGGAAATAGGTCAGGTCGTTGTTCCCGGGCCCGACCAGCGTCGTCCAGAACCCGGCCTGATGGATCGCGTGCTTTTCCCACAGCTTCAGGGTGATCGTGTCAAAACGCTTCATGAGAGCCGGCAACTTCCCCGGCACGCAGTGATAAACGCGCAGTTCGTAGATCATGTCGGTTCCTCTCGTTGCACCAGCGGTAATTTCACATTAACCCTTCGAACGCTCCCGGGCGTAAGCCGGGGCCCACTCCCGGGTCGTCCCGGCGCCGAAAAGTGGATCCCGGCTTGCGCCGGAAAGCGGGCTGAGTGCTCGCGCACCGCCGACCCTTGTCACAACCTGGCCTCAACCCAGGCGGCCGCGTCGAGTAACCGCTCATCGGCGAAGCGTTGGCCGACAAGCTGGATGCCGAGCGGCAGTCCGGCGGGGCCGGTTCCGGCCGGCAATGTCACACAGGGCACCCAGCCCAGCGTCCAGGTCGAGTTGAAGGCAGGATTGCCAGTCGAGTCGTAGCCCTTTGGCGCCTCGCCCGCCGCACTCGGCGTCAACAGCACATCGACATCGCGGAAGATGTCGTCGAGATGGGCGCGGAACGCCTCGGCGGTCTCAAGCGCCTCGATATAGTGGGCGAGCGGCAAATCCCGGCCGGGATCGAGCACGGTCTCGAGCAGCACCGCGCTGACCTGGTCGCGATGCTCCAAATGCTCGTAGGCGTAATTATGCGCCGCCTCGTAGTCGAAGATGCGGCGGTGATGCTCGGCGATATCCGCGAACGGCGCGGCGAATTCGATGTCGCTGACCCGCGCGCCAGCCGCGGCGAGCGTGCTGGCGGTGCGCTCGATCAGCGCCTGGGTCGGCGCGTCGGCAAGGTGCCACAGTGGTGTGCGGCATAGCCCGATCCGCGGTGCGCCGGCACTGCGATCGACCATGCGATGCGGCATGTCGATCAGCACGGCGCGCATCAAGGATATGTCGTCGAGGCTGCGGCAGATCAGGCCGAGCGTGTCGAGGTTCTGGCACTGCAATTTGATGCCGACCCGGCTGAACTCGCCAAAGCTCGGCTTGTAGCCGACAACGCCACAAAACGCCGCTGGCCGGATCGTCGAACCGCCGGTCTGCGTGCCAAAACCGAGCGGCACCTGAAAATCGGCGACCCCCGCCGCGGAGCCGCTCGATGAACCGCCCGGCGTGTGCGCCGGATTATGCGGATGGACGGTCGCGCCGGGAAATCGATTGGCGAATTCGGTCGTCACCGTCTTGCCGAGGATCGTACCGCCAGCCATGCGGGTCAGCGCGACGCAGGCGGCATCGGCGAACGGGCGATTGCCCTGGTAGATCGGCGAGCCGTGCTGGGTCGGCATGTCGTAAGTGTCGATGACGTCCTTGACCCCGATCGGCAGCCCGCCAAGCAAACCCGGCCGCCCAGCACGATCGGCGACGCGTGCCTGAGCCAGCGCGTGGTCGGGGTCGAGGTGGATCCAGGCCTTGACCGATGCGCGCGCCTCGATCTGATCGAGACAATCGCGGGTCAATTGCTCGGCGGTCAGCGCGCCCGTATGAAGGCGCGTGACGGCCTCGGCGGCCGAGAGGCGGTTGGTCTCGCTCATGACCGCACTCCCAGCTTGCTCTCGACCCAGAGGCCGGTATGGAGCAGCCGCGCATCGGCGTGGCGCTTGCCAACAAGCTGGATGCCGACCGGCAGCCCGTCCGGCCCCTCGCCCGCCGGCATCGTCAGGCACGGCATGTGAAGCAATGTCCACAATCCGTTGAAGATTGCATCGCCGGTCGAGGCCAAGGTCCTTGGAGCCTGCCCCGGGCCCGGCAAGGTCAGGATCGCGTCGAAACCGCCCGCCCAATCCTGCGCCGCGGCACGCATGCGGTCCGCCTCGCGCCAGGCGGCGCGGAATTCGTCCAATGTCAGCTTCTGTCCGCCTTCGATGCGGCCACGGCGCAGGGCCGCGCTCAGCAATGCTTCGTGGCGATAGCGCTCGGGCGCGTGATTGCGCGGCGCCTCGAAATAGCTATGGCGGTTCTGGACATCGGAAACCGCGGCGCAAGAGGCCGGCAATTCGGCTTCGATCACCTCGGCGCCAGCGGCGGCGAGGCGCTTTGCGGCCTCCTCCAGCACCGCCCTGCCTTCGGGCGCGGCCTTGTCCCAATGCGGCGTGCGGCACAGCGCTAGGCGCGGCGGCCGCTCCGGCATCGCGGGCGGCTCGTAGGGGATTGCCATCATCGCCGCGCGGAACAGCGCGATGTCGGCGACCGCGCGCGCCATGATGCCGACGGTGTCGAGCGTCTCGGTATTCGGATGCATGCCCGCCGGCGCGAACATGTTGAAGCTCGGCTTTAACGCAACGACACCGCAATAGGCGGCGGGCCGGATCACCGAGCCGCCGGTCTGCGTGCCGATCGCCAAAGGCACCATGAAATCGGCGACCGCGGCGGCCGAGCCGCTTGACGAGCCACCGGGCGAAAAGCGCGGATCATGCGGGTTCGCGGTCGGGCCAGGATGGCGGTTGGCGAACTCGGTCGTCACCGTCTTGCCAAGCAGCACCGCGCCCGCCGCGCGCGGCAGCGTCGCGGCGCTCGCCGAGAAACTCGGCCGGCAGCCGGTATAGATCGGCGAGCCGTAACCGGTCGGCATGTCGGCGGTATCAAAAATGTCCTTGATGCCGAACGGTATGCCCTTCATCAGCGAATTCGTCGGCGCCTTGCGTGCCGCGGCAAGGGCCGCTTCTCCGGCTAGATGCGCCCAGGCGCGCACCACCGGCTCGCGCTCGCCGATACGCTCGAGACAGCTTTGCACGACGCCCTCGGCGGTGAGCGAGCCGGCATCGATCCGGTCGACCATCTCGACGGCCGTGAGGCGATGGGGTTCAGGGTTCGGCATGGGGGAAATCGTCCTGGTGCCGTGGAGACACTATCTAGCCACAGCCGGAGCCGGAGCGCATGCGTGATCTTTCGGCTATGCTCACGCATCAATTCATGAGGCGGTGCGGATGTCCCCGGTGATCTCGGTAAAGGGTGTACTGATCGAAGACGGCAGTGTCGTGCTGCTCGAAAACGAGCGCGGCGAGTGGGAATTGCCCGGCGGACGGCCGGAGCCGGGCGAGGATGCCGCGACCGCCCTCGTTCGTGAATTCGCTGAGGAGTTGGGCGCCGACATCGTCGTCGGACCGATCCTCGATTGCTGGAACTACGAGGTGCTGCCCGGGCGGCATGTGACGATCGTGACCTATGCCGTCGCTCGCACCGAGCGGTGCGCATTGCGGATCAGCGACGAGCACCAGCGGCTCGGCCGGTTCGCACTCAATGCGCTCGACACGCTGCCGCTCCCCGAAGGCTACCGCCGCTCGATCCGCGCCGCGGCGGCGGACCCGGGATGGCTCGATCTCGCCCGCGAATTGCACGCGATGGCGCAGACCGGCTTGCACTACACGCAAGACAAATACGATGCCCAGCGCTACGAGCGGTTGCGGACCCTCGCCACCGACATGATGGTGGCCGGTACCGGCACCGCCGCCGCGCAGATCGCCGACCTGTTTCAGCAGGATATCGGCTACGCGACGCCGCGGGTCGGGGTGCGCGGCGCCGCTTTTCGCGATGGCAAGATACTGATGGTGCGCGAAGTCAGCGATGGACGCTGGGCCTTGCCGGGCGGTTGGTGCGACGTCAATCAGAGCCCCGGCCAATGCGTCGAGCGCGAGATCTGGGAGGAGTCGGGGTTCACCGCGCGCGCCATTAAGCTCGCGGCGGTTTGGGACCGTCGGCTGCACGGCCACCCGCCCTCGCCGATCGCGATCTATACGATCGGTTTTGTCTGCGAGCTGACCGGTGGCGCGCCGACGCCAAGCATCGAGACGACGGAGATCGATTTTTTTGATGAAAATCAGCTACCCGATTTGTCGCCGGGCCGCAACCAACCGCACCAGATCCGCCGGATGTTCGCGCATTACCGCCAGCCCGACCTGCCGACCGACTTCGATTAACCGTCGTCGCCGCGCATGCTTCGGCGCGTCGGCCGCATCCTGATGTTTGCGATCACCGGCGGACTGATCGGGTCGCTGTTTCTCGTCGTGCTCTACCGCGAAGTGCCGCCACCAGTGACGCCGCTGATGCTGATCCGCAGCATCGAAGGATATGGGTTCGACAAGAGCTGGCGACCACTTAACGCGATTTCGCCAAACCTGGTGCATGCCGCGATGGCTGGCGAGGACGCGAAATTCTGCGAGCATCACGGCTTTGACTGGGAGGCGATCCGCGACGCCTGGCATCGCTATGAGACGGGCACGCGCCGGTTGCACGGCGCCAGCACGATTTCGATGCAGACGGCAAAGAACGTGTTTTTGTGGCCCGGCCGCGATTGGCCGCGCAAGGCGCTCGAAGCCTATTTTACGGCGTTGATCGAGTTGGTTTGGGGCAAGTCGCGGATCATCGAAATCTACCTCAACGTTGTCGAATGGGCCCCCGGCATTTATGGCGCCGAGGCCGCGTCGCAATTCTATTTTCACAAAAGCGCTAGCGCGCTGAGCACCGAGGAAGCGGCGCGATTGGCCGCGGTGCTGCCCGACCCGCTCAAATGGTCACCGAGCCGCCCCGACCATTATGTCGCCGGGCGCGTGGCCTTCATTCGGGCGCAGATGCCGGACTTGCCGCTGACAAGCCCGGCTTGCCGCCAAATCGCCGGGCGCTGACCTTGCCATCGGCGATATCGGCCGCGGCCAGCTCGCGCTGTCGGCGGTGCGGATCGCCGTAACCGCCGCCGCCCGCGGTCTCGACCGTGAGCCGGTCGCCGGGGCGCAGCACCGTCGCGATCTTTGACGGGATGATTTCCTCGCTCCCGTCGGCGCGGTGGATCACCGAGCGCGCCGGCGCCCCGTCCTTTCCGCCGTTGAGGCCGGCGGCGGCGCTGAAATGCCGCTCGCCGCGGTGGGAGAAGGAGACTTCGGATGCGCCCGAGCCGTCCAATACCTCGTATTCGCGGATAAGACCCAGCCCGCCGCGCCACTCGCCGGCGCCTCCCGACCCGGTACGCAGCGCGACCCGATGCAAGCGGATCGGTGCCTCCATCTCCAAGGCTTCGGCGGGCAGGTTCATGCAATTGGTCGCATCGGTCTCGATCGCGTCGACCCCGTCTTGGCGCGGGCCCGCGCCGCTGCCCCCGGCGACCAGTTCGCCAACGACGTAATTGCCCGAAATCGTCTTGCCGCCAAATGCCATCACCAGCAATTCGCCTGCCGAAGCCGCCGGCGCCTTGTCTTCCATCACCGGCGCCAGCGCCCCGACCATGCAGCCGGCGATGCGCTTGATCGTCGAGGTGCGCGCATTGACCGGGGCCGGCGCCTCCGGATTGACGATCGTGCCCGTTGGCAGGCTCAGCCGGATGGGGCGGAAGCAGCCACCATTGGTCGGGATTTCCGGATCGGTCAGCGCCCGCACCGCCCAGCACGCTGCCGCCAGCGAACCCGAGGGCACGCAATTCATCGGCCCCCTGACCTGAGGGCTGGTGCCGGCGAAGTCAAACTCGATCGCGCCGTTGCCGACCGTCGCCGCGATCTCGATGCGGATCGGCTTGTCGAGCTCAATGCCGTCATTGTCGAGGTAGTCGACATAGCGATAGGTGCCCGGTGGGATGCGCGCCAGCGCCGCCCGGGTCAGGCGCTCGGAGCGTGCCAGCAGCTCGTCGCAGATCGCGGCGAGCTGGTCGTCGCCAAAGCGCTCGGCCAGCTCGGCAAAGCGCCGCGCGCCGATCGTGCAAGCGGCGATCTGCGCGTTGAGATCGCCCATCACCGTATCGGGGATGCGCACGTTCTGGCGCAGCAACGCGACCAGCGTCGCGTTGTACACGCCGGCCTCGCGCAGTTTGACTGGTGGGATGCGCAGCCCCTCCTGATAGATCTCGGTCGCGTTGGTGGGTACCGAGCCGGCCGACATGCCGCCGACATCCTGGTGATGCGTCATCGCCGCGGCGAGAGCGATCGGCCGGCCGCGATGCATGACCGGTTGTACCACGGCAATGTCAGGCAAATGCGTGCCGCCGCAATAGGGGTCGTTGAGGATGTAGGTGTCGCTCTCACGCATCTGGGCGACCGGAAACATCGCGATGATCGCCGCAACCGCCGGGATCAGTGTCGCGAGATGGATCGGGATCGAGCAGCTTTGCGCGAGCGTCGTGCCGTCAAGCGCGAAGAGGCTCGCCGAGGCGTCGAGCCCTTCCTTGACGATCGGCGAGAACGAACTGCGCAACAGCGTCGCCTGCATCTCATTGGCGATGCCATCGAGCTTGTAGCGCGTGATGTCGACAGTGATCGGGTCGAGGTCGGCCATATATCGATTCTAGCATCCACAGCGCATCGCGTGCGGATTTCTTCGCGCGGAACGGTTCCCGGCATCGGCTGTTTGACGCAGTACCAGCGCGTGAGCGCTTGCCACTGAAAAGGGTTTACTTGCGATGTCATACGAGATCCGCCGCACCGTTACGTTTCCGCTCGTGCGCTCAGTCGCGATCGCCGCGCTGATGAGCGCGCCGCTTGTCGCCGCGCCGCTGACCGTGGTTCACGCGCAGAGCAAGGCGCTGCCGGTTGCGACCGCCCCCGCCGGCGAAAAGAGCGAGGGCGTCGAGCAGCGCATCACTCAGCTGCACGCTGAACTGAAAATCGCTCCGGATCAGGAGTCGAAGTGGAATTCGGTCGCGCAAGCGATGCGTGACAACGCCAGCAACATGGACAAGCTCGTTGCCGAGAAGCGGCAGCAAGCGCCGCAGAGCATGACCGCGGTCGAGGATCTGAAGACCTATCAGGAATTCACCCAGGCGCATCTCGACGGGTTGAAGAACCTGACCTCGGCGTTCTCGTCGCTTTACGATTCGATGTCGGATCAGCAGAAAAAGAACGCCGACCAGGTCTTCGCGAAGTTCAACCGCGCCAACCCGGCCGCGAAGAACGGCTGATCGCGCCTACCCTTGAACAGGAGCCAATGATGAGCTGGATCAACAAGGCCCGCGCGGCGCGGCTAGTGGCGGGGGTTGCCGTCTCGGCGATCGTCGCTTTTGGGATGACGGCCGGCACGGCCCAGGCCCATTGGGACCATCCGGAGCATGACTACCATGGTTACCACCATGGCTGGAGCGGTGGCTATTGGGGCGCGCCCCCGGTGGTCTACGGCGACCCGTATTCCTACGGCTACTATCCGCCGCCGGGCGTCGGCATCAACCTGCCGGGCGTCAGCATCGGCATTCACTAAGCGCTTCAAAGACTAGCGGAAACGGCCGGCGCACGCTGGCCGTTTTCCTTAAAGCCGGCCGTTTTCCTTAAAGATTGACCGCCAGCTTCCGCATGCGCGCCTCGCGGTCGGCGATCGCCGTTTCGCGCTCGACCAGGATCCGCGCGCGTTCGACGATCGGCACATCGATCATCTTGCCGTCCACGGTGACCGCGCCCAGCCCTTCGGCAAGCGCTTTGTCATAGGCGTCGAGGACACGGCCGGCATGTTCGAGCTCGACCGTGCTCGGACGGAATTCCTCGTTGAGGATCGCCACTTGGCTCGGATGAATGACCGAGGCGCCAAAAAAGCCGAGCCGGCGCGAGCGCCGCACGGTCTCGCGGAAACCGGCGAGGTCGCTAAATTCGGCAACCGTGCCGATAAAACCCATCGGCATGATGCCGGCGCCGCGCGCGGCGAAGATCGCCGTCTGCTTGGGCATGAAGAGGCCCTCGGCGGTCGGCAGCATGCCGGCAGACAGCGCGAAATCCTCGGCG
>Ga0181537_10004249_pt1 | contig 11932 bp, 10 predicted proteins | sample PEATcosm2014_Bin_39_FD_119765 | JGI IMG/M metagenome (GOLD analysis project Ga0181537, IMG submission 119765) | Peatland microbial communities from MTU Mesocosm Facility, Houghton, MI, USA - PEATcosm2014_Bin23_10_metaG | ecosystem: Environmental > Terrestrial > Soil > Wetlands > Peat | place... | reverse complement strand
TCCGGCAGCAGCGCATGTCGGGCATCGTCGTCGAGCTGCACGACCGCAAACCTTCCGTCACCGCAAAGAGCATTCTTGCCGTGCTCGACGCAACTCCCGTGCTCGACGAGCAATTGCTGCGTCTCGGGCGCTGGATCGCCGACTACTATCTCGCCCCGCTGGGCGAAGTCTTCCGCACCATGTTGCCGCTGAACGCCGAATTCAAGCGCTCCATTGGATATCGCCTCACGGAAGAAGGCCAGATGGCCCTGCATCAGGCCGGAATATCCGGATCGTCCGCCCGCTCGAAGCGCACTCCGGAGGAACAAGAAGCGGAATTCCGTGTTCTCGATTACCTGGCTGCTGCTCCCGGCGAAGACGACCCTGAAAATAAATCCGGGGTGCCCCACGTCTCGCCGTTGTTGCGAGACGTGGGAATCACTACCAGTGGCCCATTCATCCGCGAAGAAACGCTGCGCTCCGCCACCAAAATCTCTCGCTCAATTCTCGCCGGCATGGTTCGCAAGAAATGGCTGGCCCGCGAAGACATGTCCGCGGCCCAGGATGCTACGCGCACGATAAAGATCGCAGTTCTAAAGTCCGCCGAAGGCAAGCTCAACGACAACCAGCGGAGACTCCTCGATACTCTTGCTGCATCCGGCGGACGAGTTCCAGTAACCGCATTGCAGTCGCCTGATCTTCCGCGCACCACGCTAGGCACGCTCGTCCGACGGGGCCTGATCGAGATCGTCGATCAGCCCGCGGACTTCGCCGTCTCGCGCTCAAAGCCTCGTCCATCACTCTTCGATTTCGATCTGAACTCCGCCCAGCAGTCCGCGCTCGCTCGCGTGCGCGAAGGCGTTGCCGCCCAGAAGTTCTCCGGCACGTTGCTGCACGGCGTCACTGGATCAGGCAAAACCGCCGTATACCTCGCAGCCATGCGCGGGGTTCTCGAAGCTGGACGCTCCGCCATCCTGCTCGTCCCGGAAATCGGACTCACGCCGGCCGTTGCCGCCGACCTGCATCAGATTTTCGGCGATGAAGTCGCCATCCTGCATTCTGCCCTTTCCGGCAAGGAACGCGCCGAACAGTGGCACCGCATCAAGCGCGGCGACGCGCGCATGGTCGTGGGCACGCGCTCCGCCGTCTTCGCCCCAGTCGCCGATCTCGCGCTCATCATCGTCGATGAAGAACACGACTCCTCCTACAAGCAGGAAGAAACGCCGCGCTACCACGCCCGCGACGTCGCCGTGGTGCGGGCCAAAATGGCCAACGCCGTCGTCGTGTTGGGATCGGCCACGCCCTCGCTCGAATCCTATTTCAACGCGAAGAAAAATAAATACGCGCTTGTCGAGTTGCCGGACCGCGTCGAACAGCGCCCGTTGCCCGAGGTCGAAATCATTGACATGCGCCAGGAATTCCAGGAGACCGGCCACGAACAGGTCATCTCGCGCAAGCTCGCCGCCGAAATCAAAGAGCGCCTCGACCGCAAAGAACAAGTCATGGTCCTGCTCAACCGCCGCGGATATTCCCCCGTCGTCCTCTGCCGTACCTGCGGCAAAAAGCTCGAGTGCCAGAACTGCGCCATCGCGCTCACCCATCACAAGCGCGAACACAAAATGGTCTGCCACTATTGCGGCTTCACCGCGCCTGTGCCGAAAGGCTGTGTCCACTGCGGCAGCGAGTACGTTTATTTTCTCGGGACCGGCTCGGAAAAACTCGAAGAGCTATTGCATGGCATGTTCCCGCAAGCCCGCATCGCCCGCCTCGACCGCGACACCGTCCGCAGCCACGAAGACTTCGAGCGCGCACTCAGCGCCCTGAACGAAGGCGAACTCGACCTTCTCGTCGGCACTCAGATGATCGCCAAAGGCCACGACATTCACGGCGTAACCCTGGTCGGCGTCGTCGGAGCCGACGTCGCACTCGGCCTGCCCGACTTCCGCGCCGCCGAACGCACCTTCCAGTTGCTCACTCAAGTCGCCGGACGCGCCGGGCGCGGCCAGACTCCCGGCAAAGTCGTTCTGCAAACTTATTTTCAGGATCACTATGCTGTGCAATACGCCGCCCGCCACGACTTCATCGGCTTCTACGAGAAAGAACTGCAATTCCGCAGCTGGATGCACTACCCGCCCTACTCCGCTCTCGCGAACGTGCTGGTGCGCAGCGACAAGCTCGACGACGCCCTGCAAGGGTCGGGCACTTTAGGCAAGTGGTTCGACTCGACTCGCCATGAAGGCGTGCGCGTGCTCGGCCCCGCGGCCGCTCCCATCATGCGGCTGAAGCGCGACTATCGTTACCACTTCGTGTTGAAATCACCCAGCCGGAAAAATCTCAACACCACGCTTCGCGCCATGCTCGCCTACGCCGCGCAAAAGAAAATTCCACGCACGCAGGTGATTGTGGACGTCGATGCCTTGTGGCTGATGTGATGAAAGCCTGCTCTTAAGCTCTCAGGCAATGTGGCGCAACGACCCATGTAGGGACAGCCGCCCCCGGCTGTCCAGCGGAGCGAAGCTCCGCAGCATGGCCTACCGCCAGCTCATCTGAAACGGTGAAACCGTAAACGTCAGCGCCAGCATGGCCGCCGCCAGCACCGCCAGCGGCCAGCGACTCGCCGGCAGCATCGGATAGTCCGGAGCCTGCTCCTGCCGGTAGGTCATCACATTCATGACGACGAGCAAGCCCGCCCACACGCGCCATCCCACATACCTGTGCCCCAGGTAAATCAGAACGACCACAGTGATCCATGAAATCACCCGGTGTGCCCGCGGAGCCACCGCATACACAATATGGCCGCCATCCAACTGGCTGCTGGGCAGCAGATTCAGCGCAGTTGCGAACATGCCCACCCATGCCGCCACGGCCATCGGATGCAGGTAAACCCGCGCCAGCGGCATCGCAGCAATCGAATTTCCCGGCGCAACGCTGCGCAGCAAATCATGAACCAGATAGAAGATCCACGGAAATCCCAATCGCAGGTCCGACGCACCCATGCCCGCCGCAACCGGCTTCGACCGCAACATCGCAACCGCCAGCGCCGCGACGGCCACGACGAATCCCGCGATCGGCCCCGCAATGCCGATGTCGAACAGCGCGGCCCGGGTCCGAATCGGCGCCTTAATCCGAATCACGGCTCCCAGAGTTCCAATCAGCGTCGGCGCAGGAATAAAAAACGGAAGCGTCGCCCGTACTCCGTAATACCGGCAGAACAGGTAGTGCCCCATCTCATGCGCTAGCAGAATGAACAGCAGCGTCGCGGAAAACGGAATCCCCAGAAGCAGCCGCGACGGTTGCGCCACCACCCATTCCAGCGGGAAAAAAGGCAGCCGTTCTCCCTCGTACGCAAACGGCGGCAAATTGTGCAGGAAGTTGAACTGCATCCGCGCTCCCACCACCAGGGTGGTGAAGCCAGTCGCCACCAGCAGCAACAAGTGCAGCCAGTAGCGCTCCCGCCGCGGCTCGACCGAGGGCACCGGCAAGGCATGGTAGTAGTCGAGCGTGGAACTGGGAATCGGGGAATCAGGTTCCGACATGCAATGTAGGCCCGGCAACTCAAACGCGGGACCATGCCTTGATGCTACTACACGGTAGGGAACCGCCGGGCAGCCGCCACTATAGAAACCAGAAACCGGAAACTAGAAACGGGAAGCTGAACAAGTGAAAGCTAGAAGCTAGAAACTAGAAGCTAGAAGCTGTTCCTCAATCAATCGACTGCAATTCTTTCCCTGGCTTGAACCGCACAGCCCTTCCTGGCGGAATGGACACTTCAGCGCCGGTGCGCGGATTGCGCCCGATCCCCGTCTTGCGCGGACGCACGTTGAACACGCCAAATCCCCGCAGCTCAATGCGATTGCCGCCGGCCAACGCCTTCTTCATACTCTCGAAGACGGTTTCCACCGCCAACTCGGCCTTGGTCTTGGTAATGCCCGTCTTGGCCACCACTTCGTTGATGATGTCGAGCTTGATCACAGGGCGCTCCCGCGTGCAGGGTCAAGATAGTCCTTCAAGTGATTGATGCTAAGGGAGATAACTGAGATTGTCAACGGGAGCATCTAGCCCGTAAACGGGCACGCCAGACAGGGTGAGCCGTTGGGAAGTCTGGTAGTGCAGTATTGCGCACGGGACATCAACGTCCGAGCCCGCACCTTGCCGGGGCGCGACCGTGAAAAAAGCGAGCCCTCAGGCCCGCGTAAAGCCCTGGACCCACCCGGGGCTTTAGCCCCTGTGGTTAGCTGACCCGCAAATACGTCGTATACTCCTGATCCTCGATCGCCGTAAATGGCATCAGCTTCAGTACTTCGCCGCCCGCATTCACGTGCCACACGTCCGGGACCATCTTCTTCACCGCCAGCAACTGCGCTCGCGTCACCGCCGGCGGATCACCCAACGCGAACAGTACGATCGGTCCCACCAGAAGCGCCACGGTCTCTGGGTGCTGCGCATCAATCGCCTCCAGCCGCGCCTTCATCGGAAGCTCCAGGTCAATGCGGTCGCCATCCTTCCATTGCAGCTCCACTCGCGCAAAATCGCCGGCAGAAACCGCTTCTCGTTTCCCGTTGACTGAAACCGAAGCCCCCTCCGCCCACGCCGGAATCCGGAAATTCACCGCAAACTCCGCCGCCCGCGACGCCTTCACCGCAAACTCCACATGCGCATCGTACGGATACTCACTCTTCTGCGTCAGCGCAATCTGCGCGCCGCCCTGCGTCCAGCGCAGCGTCGACGGAGCGTAAAGATTCACGTACACCCCGCGCGCGTCCCGAAAATAGGTATTGATCCGGTAATCCGCCGCCACCTGCGGCATTGTCCCCGAGCAGCACGGCCAGCGATTATGCGAATATACCTTCCGCCCCTTGTAGTTGTAGTCCGAGTAATAAAACGTCCGCCCGTCGGCCTCCAGCGGCTTCGCTCCCAGAATCGTGTTGTACATCATCCGTTCCATGCTGTCGCCATAGCGCGCGTCGCGCGTCACCCGCAACAGATAGCGCGTTAGCTTGAAATGCGCGTAAGAGCCGCAAGGAGTTTCAAAACTGGAATGGCTGCCGGTCAAGCTCTTGAAAATCTCGGCGCTCCCCGGAGCGCGCAACGTCTCGTCCGCTCCCCATCCCCCGGTTGCGAAGCTCTGCGCCGTCAGAAAGTCGAATCCGTTCTTCGCCGCCCGCAAATGCTTTTCGCTGCCCACCGTCAGGTAAGCCTGCATCGCCGAGCACAGCGAATTCACGTGACTGTAGGCGTGGCGTCCCTCGAGGTTGCTGCGCCCTTCCGCCAGCGGATCGTAATACACATCGTCCAGGTATCGCACGCCGAGATCGCGATATTGCTCACCCGCGCCGCGCTGGTACGCCAGAAAAAGATTCTCGGACATGGTATACGACTCATCCCAGGTATACGAAGCATCCGGATTCGAGCGCCAGCGCAGCCCGTGCTCCAGAGCCTTCGGCGGCAAGTGCGCCAACGCCGTCTTCGTGGTTTCCGCCAGGATCGCGAACGCATCAGGATCGCTCGCATACTTCTGCGCGTCAATCAGCCCGCAAACCAGTTTGTCGTAGGTGTAAGCAGGGAAGCGTGTGTTCTCGTAAAAGTCGCCGCCAATCGTCTTGGCGTACAAACGATTCAGCCGCAGCACTTTCTCCCGCGTCTCCGGCGATCGGTTGATCGCATACGAGCGCGCCAGCGCCGACACCCACTGTCCAAACGTGCACCCTGGCGCGAAACCACTTTCAAAAAGATGATCTTCGTTATGCGCGTCATAGGTATACCATCCGCCCAAGTCCTCACCCGGCGCGGGCTGTCCCACCATCTGCCGAAAGGGCTTGAGCAGGCTGTCTTCGCTCAGTTCCATGAGCACGGCCTGCGTCTGCCGAAACTGTTCCTCGTGGATCCGACTCTCCAGCGTGACATCGCCGTAGCTGAATTGCGTCAGCGGACCAGATTGGATGGGATCGAACGAGGTTGAACCAGAAGTGCCAACGAGAGCCGAACTCCGCAATCCGGGAATCGCACTTCCGGCCGATACCAGTGCGACCGACTGCAAAAATCTTCTCCGCGAGACTGCGTGCGACCGCGACATTTATTCCTCCCAACCTTAGCTTGTTCTTCTATGAATCGGCGGGGTGCCCCATTTCTCGCGCGTTCTGTGCACGAGGAGTGGGATTATCGAGTCGGCTTGCTTCAGTGCGCCATATAGAACAAAGCCGCAGCGCGGGGACTTATCGCTGGTTTTCCCCTTCTTTGAACATGTACTTGATCGCCGGCTTGTAGATCATCAGGTTCGCGTCGCCATTCTCGCGGTTTACCTTGATGCAATTCCGGTCGTACCACTCGATAATGCCGCGTACTTCCTCGCCGTCACGCAACACGATCACCATCGGCGTCCGCGATTGCATCTGCTTCTGGTAATAAAAATTCTCCGCGTTGGTCTGCTCCGGAGGCGCGGGCTTCTTGCCGCCGCCGCCCGCCCCCATCGTGCGATCGTGACGGTCCCCGCGATCTCCCCGTTCCATGCGTTCTCCGCGCTCGTGCCGCTCCGGGCGCTCGCGCCGTTCCTGCAGCGCTGCCGCCGGACTGTGGTTATTGTAATTCTCGACGCGCGGCAGCGTCGGCCGGATCAGCTTGCGGTTCGCGAAGTTTTCCTTGTCGGAGATTTCGGCCGGCACGGCATCCATGGTTTCTTTCATCGTGGCGCTTCCTCGATCACACTAATCGCACTCAATTGGATACACGCGTTCGCGCACACCACCACGCTGAGACTTTGAATGTACAACGAAGGCGTGAAATTTCACCTACCGTAACACAGGAAACTTCCGCTGACAATGCTTCCTTCGCTCCACGCCTCAAGTGTGCCAATTCTTGCACATTCCCCTAGAATATCGATTTGCCGTTAGTTCGTAGTCATCAGTTAGTACTCGAAAGATCAGCTCCGCGCCGCTCACTCCCGCTCCACGTAACGATCGCCACCAGGCTCGCCACCAGTAGCACTGTCCACGCCAGCACCGGCGGAAACATCCCTCCATAACGGCTCTCCGCCAACTTCGCCTGGATTACCGAATTGCGGGAAGAGAGAAGGTTGCCGACCTGGTAGGCAAACCCCGGCAGCGTGCCGCGCACTGCGGGCGGCGAGAGTTCGTTCAAGTGCGCTGGAATCACTCCCCACGCGCCCTGAACCATAAAGTAAGTCAGAAACCCGCCCAACGCCAGCATCGGTACAGTGTGCGAATACGCGTACAACGGAATGACCGGAATCGCCAGCAGCGCCGCAATCACAATGGCGCGGCGTCGCCCGATTCGTTCCGACCAGGCTCCGAATAAAATTCCGCCCAGCAATGCTCCGCAGTTGCAAACGATCAAGATCAAGCCCACCGTCTTCGGCGTGAATTGCAGGTTCCTCTGCAGGAACGTCGGATAAACATCCTGCGTGCCGTGACTAAAAGAATTGAACGAGAACATCAGCACAACCACGAAAAGAAAAACCCCCACGTTCGACCGTATATCCTTCCACAGTCGACTCTCTGCTTTCCGTGCTACCTTGCCCTGCAGCCACGCCGGCGATTCGTCCACCTTGGTCCGGATGTAGATCACCAGAAACGCCGGCAGCGCGCCGATCACGAACATGCCGCGCCAACCCACATAGCCGAAAAGGCTGTAATAGACGAGCGCCGCAAAAAGATAGCCCGTGGCATAGCCCTCCTGCAGCAGGCCGGAGAAGAAGCCGCGCCCTTCAGCCGGCAACGTCTCAAACGCCAATGCCGCGCCCACGCCCCATTCTCCTCCCATGGCGATTCCGAAGAGAGCCCGCATGATCAGAAAAACTTTGAATGAGGGCGCGAAGGCCGATCCCAACTCAAACACGGAGTACGCAATGATGTCGATCATCAACGTTGGCCTGCGCCCGAACCGGTCGGCGATCAGTCCAAACAGAAATGCGCCCACCGGGCGCATGGCCAGCGTGAGAAAATTTGCCTCCAGAATCTCCGAAGGCTTCATGTGAAACTGCGCCGCCAGCGCGCTCACGCAGAACACAAGAACAAAAAAATCGAACGCGTCCAGCGACCACCCCAGAAAGCACGCGATAAACGTATTCCGCTGCACCGGAGTCAGCCTACGAAAATGCCCGATGAATTCCATGTGTTCTCCCGGCAAGACGGGAAGGGCACGACTTCCAGTCGTGCCTCTGAGGCTCATAGAAAAACGAGGGCTTAGCCCCTGAGGCTCCCTAGCCAACTCCCCCGCAGAGTTCTGCGGATGCTAGCATATGTCTTTCAATCAGCGATCAGAAATCAACAATCAGAATCATTTTCCCCATGCCCGATCTCGACCCGCAGCGCCAGGCGCCCGACGCACTCATGCTCACCGGCTTCTGGTACCGCGCTCTCCCCGCCGATCGTCTGCACCGCAATCAACTGCACAAAGCCACTCTGCTCGAGATTCCGCTCGTCCTCGGCCGCGACCGCGTCGGCCAGCCCTTCGCCCTGCGCGACTCCTGTCCGCATCGCGGCATGCCGCTTCACTGCGGCCGCTTCGACGGCAAGAATCTTGAATGTTCCTATCACGGCTGGCAATTCGATGTCCACGATGGCCAGTGTCAATTAATCCCCTCGCTCACCGCCGATCAGAATCTCAAGGTCGATCGCATCTACGCCGGCAGCTATCCCTGCGAAGAGCAGGATCATTTCATCTGGGTCTACATTCCCGATCCCCCTCCGCCCGGCGCAGGATTCTCCCCGCCCGCCGACCCCCCCGGCGAAGCTCCGCAAATCGAAAAGTTCAGCAAAAAATACAATCTCGCCTACCTGCAAGCCGAAATGCCCGTCAGCATTGACCACGGCATCATCGGCCTCATGGACCCCGCCCACGGACCATTCGTCCACCAAGCCTGGTGGTGGCGCACCCAGCACAGCATTCACGAAAAGAAAAAAAACTTCGAACCCATCCCCAACGGTTTTCGCATGAGCGCCCACACCCCCAGCTCCAACTCCGCGCCCTACAAACTGCTGCGCCTCTACGCCGACGCCGATTCCATTACCACGACGATCGATTTCGTTCTGCCCAACCTGCGCACCGAAACCATCCGCGCCGGAAAATATTGGTTCTCCAGCCTGACCACGGTCACGCCGATCACCCGCAGCCACTGCCGCATCGATGTGGTCGCCGCCTGGAATTTATTCCGTTGGGTGCCCTTCGTTCCCAACGTCCTGAAATTTGTCTTTGCAAAATTTGTCGAGCAGGACCGCCGCACCATGGAACTCCAGGCCGAAGGCCTGCAGCACAACCCGCACCTGATGCTGATCGACGACGCTGACCGCCCCGCCAAATGGTATTTCCAACTGAAAGCCGCACATCTGGAAGCCAAGCGCACTGGCACTGAACTAAGGCATCCGATCACAGGCCCAGTCACTTTGAAGTGGAGAAGCTGACTACCAGATAACCTTCAGCCCGTCATACAGTCTGAATTTGTCGTCCGGAGTAGCCACAGCGACTTTCTCCGCCAGAGCCTGTGCGATGATCTGTCGGTCAAACGGATCGTTATGATGAAGCGGCAATCCGAATAAGCGAAACGCATGTTCGGCGGTGTAGGGCAAGATGCGTATGCCGAGATCTTCAACTCCCTTGCGGGCGTCTTCCTCGGAAAGTTTCAGCTTGCCTAGCGTGCTCTTGATAGCAATCTCGACCAGGGAGACTGCGCTCAACTCCACATTCTCTGGTTTCTGTAGCGCGGCTGCTACGCGCGTGCTGAGACGCTCTGGCTCCTCTACCGCGAAAATGAAAGCTACGGTATCGAGAAGGAGCCGCATCAGCGCCCTGCGAGGAAGTCTTCCACTTCCTCGCCCGTCATCGGCTTCCACCAGTTCGGATCGAGCACCTGGATTTTTCCCCGCAGCGTCCCTAAGGCCGGCTTCTTGCCCGTGGGCTTTTTCGTCCGAACCATGTCCACCACCGGCACACCGCGGCGGCAGATGGTCACCGCTTCACCGTCTTCGACGGCCTTAATCAATTCCGGCAGTTTGTTCTTGGCGTCAGCTACGCTGATTTTCACGATATGATGATAGCCATCTTAGATAGCCATGTCAATATATAGGTCCTGGCAGCGCTAACCACGTCGCTTGGGCAGATCCCCCAGAGTGCGATCCGGCAACCGCAGCTCTTCGTCGCTCACCAGCCAGTCCATCGCTTCCTCGCGCGTCTTGAACGCGGGCAGATCGCGCTGCGAAAAACTCTTGATGTGCTCGTAGAACACTTTAGGCAAGGCCTCGACTCCGACCCACGCCGAACGCTTGAGGTGCGGCCGGTCGAAGACCGCGCTTTCCTTCAAGCGGTCGATCGCGACGCGGTCAAACTCGGCTCCCGTAAAGTCCGCGAGCAACAACACCGAGCCCTTAGGCTCGCTAGTCACATAACTCGGCACCAGCAGAGCGACTTTCTCCGCCTCTCTGGGCGTGCAGGCAGAAAGATCCGCCAGCAGGATTTGCTTTCCCTTATATGCAACGATGCGGATACGGTCTTCCATGGGTACCTGCTCTCAGTGCCAGCAAATAGTGGAAAGAACCAGTCCCGACGCGTAAATAAGAAATGCGAAATGAGAAATGAACAATAAGAAATGCGAATCCGTTACCCGCCATCCCCCACAAGAAACTCCAGCGCTTCTTCCCGCGTCTTGAACGTGGGCAATTCCCGCTGCGAAAAACTCTTGAAGTGTTCGTAGAACACGTGCGGAAGTTTTTCCGTGCCAAGCCACGCCGACCGTTTCACATAAGGACGATCGTGCACCAGCACTTCCTTCGCCTTAGTTGCTACTTCCTTGTCGATCTGCGCTCCCGTGAAATCGGTAAGAATCAGCAGCGACCCCGGCGCATGCCGGCTGACATCGGCGCGCACTAGATCGAGCAGCAGAAGCATTTCCTTGGCCGTGCACTCGCTGAAGTCCGTCACGTAGATCGCCTGGCCCTTATGCTTGATGAAGTGCAATCGATCGTGGGAAGGCTCTCCGGACTTCATGCCAGCATCCCCTCCACCACGCCATAAGCCCCGTCCAGCGCGGCGTCCAGCGCGGAAGCATCTTTCCCGCCGGCCTCGGCCAGATCCGGACGCCCGCCGCCCTTGCCTCCAACTTTCTGTGCCACCGGGCCAATCACTTTCCCCGCCTGCACTCGCGAAGTCAGATCTTTCGTGACTCCCACTATCAACGCGACATTTCCATTCGACGCCGATCCCAGCACCACCACCCCCGACCCAATCTTGTCCCGCAGTTGATCCACCAGCGTCCGCAACTGCGCCCGCTCCAGGTTGTCCACCCGATGCGCCAGCACCTTCACGCCCTTCACTTCTTTCACCATGTCGGAAATATTCGCCGTCCCGATTGATGCCGTAGCCGACTTCATCCGCGCCTGATCAAGTTCGCGGGTAAGCCGCTTGATCTCGTTGTCTTTCTTTTCGAGCTCAAGTTTTAACGCCTCCGCAGGCGACAACGAGGCCTCTTCACAGTGTGGCCCATCCCCAACAGTGGGTGCCCCATCCTTGCGCGCTTTCTGCGCAAGGGTGGGAACCACGAACGTAGACACCACATGTTCGAGTTCGTGATCCTTGCGGAAATGTGTCAACGATCCCTCACCCGTAATCGCCTCCACCCTCCGCACCCCCGACGACACACTGCCTTCCTTCAAAATCTTGATCAGCCCAATCTCGCCCGTAGCCGCCGTATGCGTCCCCCCGCACAGCTCAGTCGAAAAGTCGCCAATCCGCACTACCCGAACCTTGTCCCCATACTTCTCCCCAAACAGCGCCATCGCATGATAAGTGTTGATGGCCTCGTCGATCGGCACATCAGTCAGCGTCTCGACTTTCAGATTGCGCAGCAATTCCTTATTGATCAAGTCTTCAATGTCCTGCAACTCTTCGTCTTCCACCGCCGTGAAATGCGAAAAATCAAACCGCAAATGATCCGGCGCCACCAGCG
>Ga0181537_10004247_pt1 | contig 11938 bp, 12 predicted proteins | sample PEATcosm2014_Bin_39_FD_119765 | JGI IMG/M metagenome (GOLD analysis project Ga0181537, IMG submission 119765) | Peatland microbial communities from MTU Mesocosm Facility, Houghton, MI, USA - PEATcosm2014_Bin23_10_metaG | ecosystem: Environmental > Terrestrial > Soil > Wetlands > Peat | place... | reverse complement strand
TCGGCCGCGGCCGGCGCTTCGCGCGCGAGTTCCGCGCCGCTCGCTTTGCGCACGTCATAGACGCTGCGGCCGCCGATGATGGAATCGGGGCGGGCAAAATAGATATATTCGAAAATGCAGGGTCGCGGCGCCACCGGCAGGAACGGTTTGTGCGAATGCGCGCCTTCCTCGTCGAAGATCAGAACTTCGCCGTTTTCCACGTCGCGCACATATTGCGCGCCGATGATGTCGAGCGCGCAGGTCTCGGAAGCGAGGATCGGGCAACCGTCGAGTTTGCCGAGCACCAATGGCCGAATACCGAGCGGGTCGCGCGCGCCAACCAGTTTCTTGTTGGTCAGGCCGACGAAAGCGTATGAGCCTTCGAGCATGCGCAAGCCTTCGACAAAGCGGTCGACGAAGCGATTGCGATGCGACCGCGCCACAAGGTGAAGGATCACCTCAGTGTCGGTGGTCGACTGCATCATGGCGCCTTCGCGCACGAGCTGGCGCCGGAGCGTCAGTCCGTTGGTGAGGTTGCCGTTGTGTCCGATGGCGAAACCGCCGGCGTTGAGCTCGGCAAACAGCGGCTGCACGTTGCGCAGAATGGTTTCACCGGTCGTCGAGTACCGCACATGGCCGACAGCGGCATTACCGGGGAGGCGGTCGATGACCTCGCGCCGGGAGAAGGCGTCGCCGACCAGGCCGAGCCGGCGTTCGGAATGAAAACGCTTGCCGTCGAACGAAACGATGCCGGAGGCCTCTTGGCCGCGGTGCTGCAGCGCGTGCAGGCCCAGCGCGGTAATGGCCGCCGCGTCGGGGTGACCAAAAATGCCGAATACGCCGCACTCTTCGCGGAGCCGATCCGCGTCAAGATCCAGGAGCGCAGGCTCGGTCATGATTTATGGCCCTCCAACGGGTCGCGGTCGCTGTGCTGGTCTGGCGCCGCGTCCGGAGTATCGCTGTCCTCCGGCCGCGGCCGCTTCAACTTCTTCAAAATGGTGCTTTCCGGGTCGTCCGGCAACATGGACATCAGCCATTGTCCGGTCCCGGCCAAAACCACCCGCGATTTGGCGTCTTTAACCCACTGCGGCTGACTGCGGTCGGGCACCAGCCAGGTGAAGAATTGGAAGGCGACGACGACGATGACGAGCCCGCGTCCAAGCCCAAACAGGAAGCCGAGGGTGCGGTCGAGCGCGCCGACCCGGCTGTCGAGCACCATGTCGGAGACCCTGATGGTCAGGACCGAGACAACGAGGAGCGTGACCAGAAACACGCCGCCGACCACCGCGACGGCGGCGACGATGTCGTTATTGAAATATTGCTTGGCCAGCGGCAACAGCTTGCCGTAGGAATAAAGCGTTGCTCCAGCCGCCAAAATCCACGCGGTGATGGAGAGCACCTCGCGCATGAAACCGCGCACCATGGCGAGCAGCCCGGAAACCAGCATGACGACGATAAGGACAATGTCGAGCAGCGTGATCGGCATAGGGTACTGGTCCGCTCGCTGGGTCCCGGCTGACTCGGCGCGGGCTGTATAGCCGGGCTCCAGGACGCCGTCACCCGTCTTCTCGATCGGTCAACAGGTAACCGGCCGATTTTGTCGTATAAACCGATGGTTAACCGCCAGCGGCAAGATCCTTGTTAGACCTCTTGCCGGCCGACGCGGCGCAGCGGCGGCGTGCCGTCGCGGGCGATTTCGGCCACGAGATTGGCCAGCGTGCCGATCATCGCAAGCGACACGCCGCCGGAGGCTTCGTTTCGGGCAGCTTCAGGGACGATGGCTTTGGTGAACCCGAGCTTTTGCGCCTCCTTAAGGCGGGCCGCGGTTTGCGCCACCGGCCGCACCGCGCCCGACAGCGACACCTCGCCGAAATAGACGGCATCGATCGGCAGCGGCGCATGCGCCAGCGAAGAAACCAGCGCCGCCGCGGCGGCGACATCGGCCGCCGGTTCCTGAATACGAAGGCCGCCGGCCACGTTGAGATAGACGTCGTGGCCCGAGAGGCGAACGCCGCAATGGGCCTCAAGCACGGCAAGCACCATCGACAGCCGATTCGGATCCCAGCCGACGACGGCACGGCGCGGGGTGCCGAGCGCCGACGGCACCACCAGCGCCTGAATCTCCACCAGAAGCGGCCGGGTGCCCTCCATTCCCGCGAACACGGCGGTGCCGGGACTGCCGAGATCGCGCTCGGACAAAAACAATTCGGACGGATTGGCCACTTCCCGCAATCCGGCTCCGGTCATTTCGAACACGCCGATCTCGTCGGTTGGGCCGAATCGGTTCTTGATGGCGCGCAGAATGCGGAATTGATGCGAACCTTCGCCTTCAAACGACAGCACGGCATCGACCATGTGCTCGACCACGCGGGGTCCGGCGATCTGTCCGTCCTTGGTGACGTGGCCGACCAGAATCACCGCCGCGCCGGACCGTTTAGCGAAGCGGATCAGCTCCGCGGCCGAGCCGCGGACCTGGGTCACCGTGCCGGGCGCCGATTCGACGCTTTGCGTCCACATCGTCTGAATCGAATCGATGACGACGAGTCGCGGCGCGGTGCCTTGCGACAGCGTCGCCACGATGTCCTCGACCGAGGTTTCCGCCGCAACTTCGACGGCGGCGTCGCTGAGGCCTAGTCGCTCGGCGCGCAACCGCACCTGAGCGGTGGCTTCTTCGCCGGAAATATAGACGGCGCGGTGATTTCCGCGCGCGAACGCGGCCGCGACGTCGAGCAGAAGCGTCGACTTGCCGATCCCAGGATCGCCGCCGAGCAGCAATACAGAGCCGCGCACCAGTCCGCCGCCGGTCACGCGATCGAACTCGGCGATACCGGCGGGCAGGCGGGGCGCTTCGTGCGGCTCGCCTTTGAGCGGCTCGACGGCGAACAGCCGGCCCTTGCGCGAACTCCGCTTGGTCGCTTCGGCGCCTTCCTCGACCAGCGTGTTCCATCCGCCGCAAGCTTCGCAGCGGCCGTTCCAGCGGGCGTAGGCCGCGCCGCAGTTCTGGCAAACAAAATTTTGCGTGCGCGCGGCCATTTCAGCCCCCGCGATAGATGAGCTGGCAGCGCGGACTGAGATGCGTGAGGATCTCGTAGCCGATGGTGCCGGCGGATGCGGCAACGTCGTCGACCGTGATCTCCCCGCCGATCAGCGTCGCGCTGTCGCCGCGGTGGACTGCCGCGTCGGCAAGATCGGTAATGTCGATGCAAACCAAGTCCATTGAAATTCGTCCAACGATGGGACAGCGTTTGCCGGCGACGATCGCTGCGCCGCCAGGTCCGTTGTCGGTGCCGCTGCTGGCTCGCATGAGACCGTCGGCATAGCCGAGCGCGGCGATGGCGATGCGCGAGGGGCGTTTGGCGGTCCAGGCGGCGCCATAGCCGACCGTCGCATCGCGTTCGACGCGGCGTAACTGTAATATGCGTCCGGTCAATTCAACGACGCTTTTCATCGGGTTGGGCCGTCCCGGCGTCGGGTTGACGCCATAAAGCGCGGCGCCAGGCCGTGCCAGATCGAAATGCGCCGAATTGCCGAGGAAAATGCCGGAGGAGTTGGCCAGCGAAGCTTGAATTCCTGGATAAAGCATATGGAGTTCGCGAAACAGCCGGATCTGACTGGCATTGAGCGGGTGATCCGGAACGTCGGCGCAGGCGAGGTGGCTCATCAACAGGGTGATGCCATGATTTTCCGTCTGCGCGCGCGGCGCCAGCGCGGCCGCTTCTTCCGCCGCCATGCCGAGCCGACGCATCCCGGTGTCGACCTGCAGTGCCGCGCCGCCCTGCCATTGGTGGGCGGCGGCGAAGGCGTCCCATTCCGCGAGCTCGGTTGTCGAGTTGATGACGGGGCGCGCCTTTATCTCGATGAACGCTTCACCGCCTTCGGGCGCAAAGCCGGTGAGCACGTAGATCGTGGCCTCGGGAGCCCGCGATCGCACGCTTCGCGCTTCGGCAAGATTTGCCACGAAAAATGTCGTGCATCCGGCTCGCGCCAAAGTCGCCGTGACCGGTTCAAGACCGAGCCCGTAGGCGTTCGCCTTGACAACCGCGGCACAGTCGACCGTCAGAAGCTGGCGCACGAGGGCGCGCCAATTCGCTTCGATGGCGGCAAGATCGACCGTGAGGGTGCCGCCGGTCTCGGGCGCAGCCATACCGGGAGCCGGTTCGGAAAGCGGTTTTGCACGGGCCATGACCGCCTTATGGCTGGAGCGGCGGCGGCGGTAAAGCGGGGCAGCGCAGCCATTGCTGTCTGACTAAGCCACGAGCCGCTTTAGCCCGACATCCTTAAAAACTCGGCTGGTGCGCCGTGTCGAGATTGGCAAAGCGCGTGACGGCGGCCTCGAACTGCAATTCGACCGTACCTGTCGGCCCATGGCGCTGCTTGCCGATGATCACTTCGGCTTTGCCCTCGACACGGTTGCCTTCCGCGAGCCATTCATCGAACTTTTCCCGGTTCGACTCCATGGGCTTGCGCATCTGATGATAATATTCCTCGCGAAACACAAACATCACGACGTCGGCGTCCTGTTCGATCGAGCCCGATTCACGCAAATCGGATAGCTGCGGACGTTTGTCCTCGCGGGCCTCGACTTGGCGCGACAATTGCGACAGTGCCAGGATTGGAATGTTCAGCTCTTTGGCCAGCGCCTTGAGGCGGGTCGTGATCTCCGTGATCTCCTGGACGCGGCTGTCGTTGGCGCGATGGGTTGAGCCCTGCAGGAGTTGAAGGTAGTCGATCACTAATAGATCGAGTCCACGCTGACGTTTGAGACGCCGCGCCCGCGCCGCCAACTGGCCGATCGAAAGCCCGCCGGTTTCGTCGACATAGAACGGCAGGTTTTGCAGCTCGATGGAAATGTCCTTGATTTTCTCGAAATCGGCTTCGTCGATGCCGCCGCGGCGGATTTTGTTCGACGGGATGGCAGTCTGTTCGGAGATAATTCGAGTCGCTAGCTGCTCGGCCGACATTTCCAGCGAAAAGAAACCGACGATACCGCCGTTGACCGTCCCCATCTGGCCGTCGGCGCGGAGTTCGCCCGCATAGGCCCGGGCGACGTTGTAAGCGATGTTGGTGGCCAGCGCGGTTTTGCCCATGCCCGGCCGGCCGGCAAGGATGATCAGATCGGATGGCTGCAAGCCACCCATTTTATTGTCGAGGTCGGTCAGCCCGGTGGCGAGGCCGGACAGGCTGCCGTCGCGCTGGTAGGCGCGCGCGGCCATGTCGACGGCGGTCGTGAGAGCTTGGGCGAAGCGCTGAAAACCGGAATCATAGCGTCCGGTTTCGGCGATTTCGTAAAGTTTGCGCTCGGCGTCCTCGATATGTTGCAGCGGCGTGGCATCGACGGGGGCGTCGTAGGCGAGATTGACCATATCCTCGCCGATCGTGATCAGGTCGCGGCGGACCGAGAGATCATAGATGGTACGGCCGTAGTCCTCGGCGTTAATGATTGTGGTCGCCTCGGCGGCGAGCCGCGCCAGATATTGATTGATCGAGAGCCCGGCAATGTCGAAGTCCGGCGGCAGAAAGGTCTTCAGTGTCACTGGAGTGGCGAGCTTGTTGGCGCGGACGAGGCCGCCGGCAAGCTCAAACAAGCGCTGATGAATCGGCTCGAAGAAATGCTTGGGCTCGAGGAAGTCGGAAACGCGATAGAACGCCTCGTTGTTAACGAGAATCGCCCCCAGCAAGGCTTGCTCGGCTTCGATATTGTGCGGTGGCGCGCGGAACGCCGGTTCCGCGGGAGCCTGCTTGCGTGCTGCCGAATCGAATGGTGCCATGGTCCCGATCAAGAGGTTTGCGTGTGGCCGATTTTGGGTCGTTTAACATCGCGGATCACTCAACGACAGCGCGCTCCCAAGTGCATTGCCCTTCCTTTCCTACGCCACAACCGGGGCCGGGGCAGCGACAAGAGGGGCAACCAAGAACGCCCGTCGATAATGCAGTGGGGCCGCGATGGGAAATCTTCCTTGCGGCTGTCCCCGTTACTCACCGCGCCCGCACAAGGAAAATCGATTGTGGCCTTCCGCCCTTGACGCCCGCTTTTCGGACGCGGACGTCGCAGGCTTATTCGCCGGCGAGTCGCAGCGGCGTGGCTTGGCCGGCTTCGCGGGTGCGCAAGCGAGCCTCTTCGCGCGCGATGTAATCGCGCGTTGCTGGTACCAGGCCCTTCCGCTTGGCCATCTGGACCTGGAACACGACCATATCGGCCTCGCGAAATGCCATTTCCGAGCATGCCAGGTAGAATTCCCACATCCGTACAAAGCGCTGATCGTAAATCCGCACCGCCTCATCGCGATAGGCGAGGAAGCGCTCGCGCCAGGCCTTGAGTGTCTCCGCATAATGGAGTTGGAGAATTTCGACGTCGGTGACAATGAGCTTCGCGCGCTCGATGGCGGGCAATACTTCCGAAAGGGCCGGTATATAGCCGCCGGGAAAGATGTATTTCGCGATCCACGGATTGGTGATGCTCGGGCGGCCGCTGCGGCCGATGCTGTGCACGACCGCAACGCCGTCGTCGGCGAGAAGCGCCGCGCATTTGTTGAAAAAAGTGTCGTAAAAGCCGACGCCAACGTGCTCGAACATGCCGACCGAGACAATGCGGTCGAAGCGGCCTCCGACGTCGCGATAATCCACCAGCCGGAATGTCGCCTCCGGCGTGCGGCGCTCCAGTGCCCGGTTTTGCGCGCGCTGATATTGTTCCTTTGACAGCGTGATGCCGGTGACCTGCGCGCCGGCGATTTCGGCCAGATAAAGCGCAAGGCCGCCCCAGCCGCAGCCGATGTCCAACACCGCGTTGCCCGTTTCGACGCACAGCTTGGCGGCAAGGTGACGTTTTTTGGCGAGTTGGGCATCATCGAGTGACTGGTCTGCCGATTCGAAATAGGCGCAGCTATACTGCTGATCGCCATCGAGGAAGAGCGAATAAAGCCTGCCGTCGAGGTCGTAATGGTGCGCGACGTTATTGCGGGCGCGAGATCGCGGGTTGAATTGCTGCAAACGGCGAAAGAGATAGCGCACAATCCGCGGCACCCAGGCCAGGATCGGTACGCGTTCCTGACGCAGCAAAACGCCCAGCACATCCGCAATCGAGCCTTGCTCGACCACCAGCGTACCGTCCATGTAGGTTTCGCCGAGCTTCAGCTCGGGATCGAGCAAAACCGCGAACTGCGCCGCTGCCGTCATAAATCGCACGGCTACCGGTGGCCCGCTGCCGTCGCCAAAGATGTATGTAGACCCTGCCGCCGTCCGGACCGTAAAAGATCCGTGGCGGATAATGCGACGCAGCAGTATGTACAGCAACCGGTCCACGGCCGCCTCCACGCTTTACGTCGCCCCCTTGGGCTACCTGCGACGATTGGCGACAAATCGCCCGTTCCCGGCGTTTTCGTTCGCTCAATCAGCCTGTTGCACTTGCGGGGTCTTGTTCGTTGCCGTTATTAAAACAAAATTTTCCTTAACCAGCAATGCCGCCAATGCACCCCTGGATGTCCCCAAACGGACCCTCGCCGTTGGCCAATTCCGGGCTAGGTATGCGCACTGAGCCGCTAAGACTGGAGGAATTCAGAGTGTTCCGGCGTCCCGCGTTCGCGATCGGCCTGGCTTTGGGTCTAGCCGCAGCCGCAGTTCCCGGTTTGGCCCAAGCCCAAACCAATATCGATCAGGGCAAGTCAGCGGCGGAGATCTTCGCCAATGATTGCGCAACTTGCCATAAAGGCGCGCGGGGCCTCGCGAACGGCCAGAATAGCCTGACGCTTTCGGCATTCCTGCGCGAGCATTACACGGCAAGCCGCGAGCAAGCCGCCACGATGGCTGCTTACGTCCTCGGGGCGGGCGGTGACAGCGCACCGGCGCGCGGCCAAAAGCCTGGGCCCGAGCATGCCAGGGCGACGGTCGAAGAGCCCAAAACTACCGAGCCCAAGCTAACCGAACCCAAGATCACCGAGCCCAAGCTTACCGAGCCTAAAACGGCCAATCCCTTGGCAGAGCCTGGCTCGTCGGCCGCCCCGCGGCCCGGGCTGGCGGCACGCGAGACGCGGCCGGTGCCGAGCAGGGGCCATAAGCAGGAGCCGGAAGCCGCGCCGTCGGTGCGGGAGCCTGCTGCGGCCGCGGTGGCGCCTGCGGCCAACGAGACCCCGGGTCCGGGCGAAACGCCAAATTCCGCCGAGGTACCCAATCGGGACAACAGCCCAACGACGAGTGCCGCCGCGCCGGCGGACTCACAGCCTGGCGACAGCGCGCCGGTGCCGCGCGACGACATACCGGACTAATTTACCGCGGCTGCCGGCAACGCCCGAGGTTGGTGGAATAAGGGCGCCGGAAAGTGTCAGGCGCCCGCTAGTGCCTTAGCAACGTTTGAACCGATAAAGGCCGGCTTCGTCGTTTGGCTGTTGCTGCATCGTTTGGTCATCGGAACTAAAATTCCCGAAAGTGACCTGAACGAGCGTGTTTCCCGACGTGCCGCCTTGGTCCGGGCTGGCGGCTAGCCAATACAGGACGATGGCCGAATCCGAAAAGTCATAGTGGTCGATCTTGAGCACGCTCTTTGTTTTGGCAGGAAAAAAAGTAACGGTCAGCGTGTCGCGGGCGAACAGATAATTGGTCAGGTTGGGATTGGAGTTCTGCCCGCACCAACTTCCGAGGATACTGTTGTATGACAATGGGGCGGCGGAAGCGCTTATCGTCACGGTCGCCGTCGCGATTGCCAGCCCCACGATGACACTCCTCGAAAATGCACGGACCAATGCTGCCTCCGGGTGCTGATACTTATTCGCGGCAAAACCTATAGCGGTGACGACGCCGGCGTCAATTCCGCGCCCCAATGACGGGTCATCGCAAACTTAGGAAAGTCCGACTGGCCAAGAGCAGATGGAGCAGATCAGTTTCTCTCGGTGGCCGCGGGAGCTTCTGCCGCCGGCGCTGCGTCCTCCGCAAGTGCTGCTTCCCCGGCTCCCGGCTCGAAGAACGCCTCCGCTGCGATAACGGCGGCTTCCTGTTCGGTTGCTTCGCGCAGATGTGTCACATCTTCGCCGCGTGCAATCCGCACCGCCTCGTCGTTATTTCGGGCGACAATGATACCGATCGATGTCTCGATTTCGGGATGTAGCGTAATCGGAACCTTGTGCTGGCCGATCGTCTTGATCGGTGCGTTGAGTGCAATTTGATTGCGATTGACGCTAAAGCCCGCCTCGCCGAGCAGGCTGATCAGATCGCGCGGCGAAACCGAGCCGAACAATTGGCCGGACTCCGAGGCTTGGCGCAGCACGGTAAAGCTCTTGCCGTCGAGCTTTTCGGCGACCTGAGCCGCCTCGCCTTTGAGCTCCAGAGAGCGCGCTTGAAGCTCGCCCTTCATCGTATCGAAGCGCGTCCGGTTCTCCGCCGTGGCGCGTAACGCCTTGCCGAGTGGCAACAGAAAATTGCGGGCGAAGCCGTCCTTGACGCGCACCACTTCGCCCATCTGGCCAAGTCTGGCGACGCGCTCGAGTAAGATCACTTCCATGTCGGCCTCTCTCAGCGGATCACGTAGGGCAAGAGCCCCAGAAATCGCGAGCGCTTGATCGCCTGGGCGAGTTCACGCTGCTTTTTCGCCGAAACTGCGGTGATGCGGCTTGGCACGATCTTGCCTCGTTCCGAGACGAAACGCTGCAACAGCTTGACGTCTTTGTAGTCGATCTTGGGTGCATTCGCGCCCGAGAAGGGACAGCTCTTGCGACGGCGGAAAAACGGACGGCGACCGCCGCCACCGGAACCCCCGCCTTGTGGTGACATTGCCATGCTCAGTCCTCCACCGCTGCGGTCTCGACATCGTCGGAGCTTTCGCGCCCGCGCCGCGGGCGGTCGCCCCGATCGCCTCTGTCGCCGCGATCGCCTCTATCACCGCGATCGCCCCTATCGCCACGCTCGCCCCGGCGGTCGTCGCGGTCGCGATCGCGCTCGACCCGGCGCATCATGGCGGAGGGACCTTCCTCGTGCTCATCGACCCTTATCGTGAGATAACGCAGAACGTCTTCGTTGAGGCGTTCCAACCGTTCGATCTCGTTGACCGCCGCCGGCGGCGTGTCGAGATTCATCAGGGTGAAATGCGCCTTGCGATTTTTGCGCAGACGATAGGACAGCGACTTCACGCCCCAATATTCGGTCTTTGCGACCGTTCCGCCGAGCCCTTCGACGACACCCTTTAACTGCGCGGTCAACTCCTCAACCTGCTGCACGCTGGCGTCCTGGCGTGCAAGGTAGACGTGCTCATAGAGCGGCATAAATGCCCTTTCCTCTTTGTCATGCTCGGCCCAGGCGCGAAGCCCCTCGAACCCTTCGGGAAAGGCTCGAATGCTCTGAAGGCGGGAACACCGGACGCCGGGCCCGAAGAGGCCCTACCGCGCTTTAAGTCATTTGGCGCATAACAAGGCGCCGGCGCGGCCGTCCGTTCAGCCCCCGGCCGGGGTCGAGCGGAAGCCGGTGTTATAGGCGGCTCGGCCGGAAAGGCAAGGAAAGAAGGGCTAAATATAGGTCAAGATTCGCGCTCTGTTCCAGCCGAACTCTGGATCAGTTCCGCTAGCCGAACCGCCAGTTCCACGCTTTCGCGCATTTGCCCCTTGCCGTCGTCGGCCGCGGCGGTCCCACGCAGCCGCTTCATGCCTGCGAGGAGCGCTTCCAGGCTTTGCGCGAGCAGGTGCCGGCGAAAGGCCGGGTCGCAACGCGCGCGTGCGAGGTCGGCCTCGGTAATTGGATAAAAAGCGCCCATTCTTGGTTCATTTGGCCGTCGGTCTGGGGAGAATAGCAATCCGCGGTTGTCGCTTTCTTACCCGCCCGCCGTCCCTTGACATAGTCGGCCCCGCAGTATCTTTCGCGCCTTCCAGATCTTTCGCGCCTTCCACGGGCAGGCATTGGGCACATGGCGGCTGCGTTTGTTTTTCCCGGCCAAGGCAGTCAGACCGTTGGCATGGGCAAGGGTCTGGCCGAGGCTTTTGCCCCCGCGCGCCGGGTTTTCGAAGAAGTCGATGCGGCGCTCGGCGAGCGGCTCAGCGAGATTGCCTGGAATGGCCCGGGCGACACGCTGATGCTGACCGAAAACGCCCAGCCGGCGCTGATGGCGGTGTCGCTGGCGGCGATGCGGGTCCTCGAACAGGAGGCCGGCGTTAACCTGGAGCGCGACGCGGCCTTCGTTGCCGGGCACTCGCTCGGAGAATATTCGGCGCTGGCCGCCACCGGCGCGCTTTCGATCGCCGACGCGGCGCGGCTGCTACGAGTGCGTGGCTTGGCGATGCAGAAAGCGGTCCCCGTCGGTGTGGGCGCTATGGCAGCTCTCATCGGGCTTGAACTCGGCGAGGTCAAATCGATCGCCGCCGAAGCGGCGAGCGTGGGCGTCTGCACGGCCGCCAACGATAATGGCGGCGGCCAAGTCGTCTTGTCGGGCGAGAAGCCGGCGGTTGAGCGCGCCGTGGAAGTGGCCAAGCTTCGCGGCGCGAAGCGGGCGATGCTGCTGCCGGTCTCGGCGCCGTTCCATTGTACGCTGATGCAGCCGGCCGCCGAAGCGATGGCCGAGGCACTTGCGGCGGTGTCGGTCAAGGCGCCAGTGGTTCCGCTCGTCGCCAATGTACTGGCGGAGCCCATTCGCGAGCCGGCCGCGATCGTGCGATCTTTGATCGAGCAGGTGACCGGCACGGTTCGTTGGCGCGAATCCGTCCTTTTCATGGAACGGGCGGGCGTGACGACTTTCTACGAAATAGGTGCCGGCAAGGTGCTGACCGGTTTGATCAAGCGTATCGTTGAAACCGCAACAGTGTCCTCGATCGGCACGCCCGAGGATATTATCCGCTTCAAGTCCAGCCGCGGCTGAGCATTTAGGCGTTCGGGAGAAGGGGATGTTCGAGCTCACCGGCAAGACGGCACTGATCACCGGCGCCACCGGCGCCATCGGCGGCAGCATCGCGCGCACCCTCCACGCTCAGGGCGCAACGGTCGCCATCTCCGG
>Ga0181537_10004246_pt1 | contig 11940 bp, 10 predicted proteins | sample PEATcosm2014_Bin_39_FD_119765 | JGI IMG/M metagenome (GOLD analysis project Ga0181537, IMG submission 119765) | Peatland microbial communities from MTU Mesocosm Facility, Houghton, MI, USA - PEATcosm2014_Bin23_10_metaG | ecosystem: Environmental > Terrestrial > Soil > Wetlands > Peat | place... | reverse complement strand
ATCAAAGCTATGGCAACATTGGATGCGTCTGATAGCGAATCGTCCGTTAGCGAATCGAGTGACGAATCATCAATGGACGGTTCTGGTTACGATCGTGACGAATCATCAACGGACGGTTCTGGTTACGATCCACTTTTAGCAATTGGGCATTGTTCTTTTTGTTCATCCATCCCAGTCCGTCGAGAAAAAAAGGCCTGTTGCTTATTTCGAAATTGGCGCGTGTGCCGAGAGTGTTTGGCTGCATCCACCATTCCTTGCGATTGGTGTAAACAGCCGTCAATGTTTCATATGGATTGCGAGGACTATCCCGATGATGATGGCGAGACCGACGCGCATTTGTGTTGCGAGTGTCATAACAAACTTAGAAAGGATTTGGAGGAATTTGCGCGCGTTCATGCTGACCTATTAAAGAAATATTTTTAATGTTTTTTAGAAATTATGGAAATGGATTGGGCTGAAAATTGGAAAGAACGATATTTACTTTTTACTGCGAATTCAATGGCTACTCATTTGGTACCATGTAAGCCAAAGCCGGTTATTTGTTGTCGGCAAAATGGATCCGTACAATGTCCTGTGCGAGCCTGTTTTCTTGCGCCGCTGGGCGATTTTGATCCAATTTGGAAAACGACTACTATTCCACGATATTGCGAGCAGGGCATTTGTGCTTGTCATCAAAAACATAAGGGGATGTACGCTTATTGCAAGGAATGCTTTATTAAAAAGTTATATTATATTTTTAGAAATGGCTGCTTTACAACATTCTGCGTTTGGTCTTACGCTGTTAAAAGACGCCCGAGATGTTTATTTTTGCAACTCTTGCGCAATGGATGCTGGCGAAATCGCGACTGCCCCTTTTAAGCACATGGTGTGCGACATGTGTGGATTGCCGTTTGAATGCACTAAAATATCGACTCGGCGAATTTATGCTGATTGGACTTTTGTTCGGTGGGATACTTTACTGCTGGAAGAAGTCGAATTTATTCAACTGGCTCAGCGAAAACGGCGAAATCCCGAAGGTATTCAAATCGGCAATTGTTTTGTACCTATGACTTTGGGAAATTCTTTACGGGAGGCCTACGAGGTAATTTATGATGCAAGTGGATGGCAGGCAAAAGTAGCGCAAGTGCCTATAAATTTGATTACGGTTATTGGGCGGCCTGAGTGGGTAGCACGAATCAATCAATTGGCCAAGTTTTTAAACCATGCAACTTATCCACAATTCTCCTCTCTTTATTTCAATTATTGCCATTCATTGTCAGCTTATGGATTTTTGAATCTATATGAGGGATTTATTCCATCGACTATTGTTGCTGTAATGAAATTGATAATGGGCGAACTGGATGAGGAGGTGGCTGATTTTTTGGGCTGGCATTGTATTGGCACAAAAGATATGCGATTTATTGTGCATCACAAGGACGCGTTTGTCGCTCAAGGAGAACCGATAATTCCGGACTTGATTGCGCCCGTGCCGGAAGTGGCGGGGTGGTTGTTGACGGAACATCAGCATGCGCAGTTCGAGAAGGAATTCCCTCCGTTGACGAGTCCGTTGAACTTGACTCTGGAGGACAACAGACCAGTTGAGCGACCTCCATCACCAGATCCATACAATGCCCAGCTGAACACTCCCCACGAATGTCCCACGTCTTGACGCAGTCGCCACAAAAGACAAATCCATTGCTTTGTACTTTTGGCTCTTTTAATGAATTGCCTTCGCCTTTTCCATTTGGATTGGCTATGGCCCATGCATTATTATTAGTAGATGTTGCTACTACTAAACCTTTTCCGTTTCGCCAACATTGGTGACAGATTAAAATTCGATTGTATTCGCTATGTTCTTCACAAGCTTGGCATTTTGTCGAAGGCACAAACGGGCACGCGGCAATATAAGACATCTAAAATAATTATCAAAATAATTTATTAACGTCGTTTTCGAAACAAAAATGGGCGAAGTTGAGGTGGAATTTTTCCTTTTCGTCCTCCCTTTCGTTTGCGACCTCCTTTGCGGCGACGCCCGCCACTACAGCCAGCCGCTTTCTTTACCATCCCCATAACATTTACTCCTCTTTTTCCTCTGGGCGGTGTGAATTTAAATCCAGCAGGCAGAGCAATTTTTCGCTCGCCTATAGGCATTCTTTTTCCGTAATACATCTATAAAAATAAATTATTAACGTTGGCGATTTTTATAACACATTTTTCTTCTTTTGCCGCCCTTTGCCTTATTATAGATTTCTTGTTGTACTTGAGTTTGAAGTCGATGAACTATCCAATCACTTTTCGCGCCATGTGTCTTGTAGAGAGATTTGAGGTATTCATTTGCCATCGGAACATTACGTGCCATCCGTTTGATTTGTTTAGTACGTGTTCCAGCTCTAAATCTTTTTGGTACCGATACATTGAGACCGAATAAAGGTATTTGAGGATAATGTATTCGCACGCGCGGCGGGGTCGGCCCTATAAAATTTGACGCCCCTCCTTTTTCTGCAATACTGTGGTCGGCAACTGACACACTATTAACTCCGCTACTGGCCCAAACTTTTTCTCCCGCTGAGTTTGGATGATAGTAATCCAAGTTGCCAGTTGCGGGATTTCTTCCTATTCGTCTATCCCCTGCAGGTCCGCCTTGGGGGTGTTTCGCTGTCCATGCTTCGGACCATTCTTTAGTGTGATCTCGATTTGCCTGATTTATACGCGAACCAAGCTCCATAGCTTTTTTACCCAAATTGGGTATTTGTTTAAGCAATGCAAAAGCCATCTACAAATATCACATAATTGGTCGTTGTTCTTGAACTTTCGGGTTAAAAATAAACCAATGTTGAAGAAAATATCTATAGAGAGCGCGTTCATTTTCACGGAAGCGACGGGCGTGAGCCACCTGAAATGGTTTGTTGTCCAATTCGTCTTCCATACCTGAATATTCGACAGGTTCAATTCCGGGAATGCGAGAGATTTGTAAACAATATTGAATAAGAGCAAAGAGGACCCAGAGGGCGCAAGTATTAGAGTCGGGTTCTTGATAATCCATTTGCCGCGCTTTTTGAAAATAATATTCTTCTGGATCGTCTTTGTTGCGTGTTCGCCCAAAAGGATCGAAGAAACAAAATTTGTTTCTGGCGTGTTCTTTTTTGTTAAAGGAAATTGGAAAATGCCACATTAGCTCGAAATGTCCATTTGCTCCCGCATCGCTAGCACTACCTTTTGGAAACTTTTCAAACACAATGAATATTCGGTTAATATTGTCATTGATATATCGGGCCGCTATTCGATTGACGCCTGTTAGATATGGTATTGTAACACTTTGTACAATAATCTGGTGCGGAGGACATTCGTATTTTACAATTGTTTTGGCCGCTTCTAACAACCGATCTAGTCCTTCTGGCTCCATTAGATATTTTTGGAAATAATCGACCGTGTCCATACTATCGATTTTAAAATTGTCATCAGTCTTTTGTAAATCTTCAATAAGTCCAGCTCCATGTTTTTTATGCAATATATGGTGCATAAGGGCCGGCTTACCAGCCCATCCTGTAAACATCTAAAAAAATAAAAAATACGTCTTTTAATTCTTCTTCTTCCTCCTGACTCCCATCGTAGGGCTTCATCGACATGGTCAGTAGTTGGTTCGTCCTCCCCAGTGAGGTCGATAGCCGGTTGTTGGTTTAGGCCCCGGCTTGTGGATGGTTCGGATCTAACGGCTGCCTGCATCCACGCTATCCGTTCTGCAAGGGTCGCCGGCGCCCTAGCTTGTGCTCTAGCTTCCTCAGCCAGATGCTGTTTTTCTATTCGTGCGAATAATTCAGTCCACCGCTTTTTCTTTATTGCATCATTTACCATCCACTTGAAACGTTCTGGGATTACTTCGGAGTAGACAAGCGTATTGACTGGTGCAGTAATTCTTGGGTTGACGGCCCGCTTGCGTAATTTGAAACCAGTTTTGATAGTGTAGTGTCGGCGTGCCGCTTCCTCGGGCGAATGTCTTATCAAATTTATCTGAGGCAACGGTGATGGTAGACTGGTATTCACATACTTTCTTCGTACACCGCCTCTTGGACGGGGTTCTACAAATTGTTTAAATGGCATCTATTTTAATTATTTAGGTTAGTGATTTTTTGCTTTCCATTCATTAACGATATAATCATGAAGGGCGGCTTCATTATCCCATAATTGGCGTTGTTGCGCCGCCGGTAATTGTTGTGGTGCTAAATGGGTCGATACGGGAGCTATTGGACGAATATTTTGGGGAAGATTTTGCGCCGCATATTTTTGTAAGGCATAGCATGTCCACATTGAACAAGTTCCCATGTCTCCCTGATGCATGGCACCCGTATCGAATTGGATTGGAAAATCATTGCTGGCAACATAGGCTGGATCAACTTGTGAATAATCGAGTGGCGTGCCATGCGGATCCCAATATGCCCATTTGTTACCTTTGCGCCAAGCTAAGACAGAGTGACCATCGGTGGGGCCTGATAGTTTTACTGGAACTGCTATGTCTCCTCGTCCTAGCGGAATGGCATCTAATTCGTCTTTGAGATCTAGGACATAACCTGGTCTAACATCTACTCCGCCTTGATGAATCGGCATTTGTGGACTTGTAAATGCGGCTAAAGTCTTTTCCCAATTAGACAATTTATTGCCGTTATCTACATAGGCCCCCATTGCTGGATATTGATTATTTTCAATCATCTCATCCAATAAGCCGCTGCCTATATGTGGTTTTTTTCTGGGCGGAGGGGAAGGAGGTTCTTTAATAATGTGCTTTCTGGGCGGTTCAGGGGAAGGAGGAAGAGGCGTAATTTTTGCTAGCAAGTTTTTATCTTGCCATTCTTTAATAATGTGCTGATGAAGCACTCGTTCATTTAAATCCAATATTCGTTTTTCGGCTCGAGTCAGGTCGGACAAAGGTCGCATTTTTAGTTGCAGTGGCTGACCAATTTGATACTTCAATAGTGACTTGATATCGATCATGTTTATGGGCTTAATTGCTTGGTCAACATGCGCAGGTAGTGTACCTAATACATGTCTTTGTAAACCATAAGTCGCCCATGTCCCACATGAATTCATTTCGCCCTGAAGGCGGAATCCTTCATCAACTTGTGAAGGATAAAGGTATTTTTCGGTTTCTTCAATGCCTTGTAGGGGCGTGCCGTGAGGCTCCCAATATTGCCATTTACCATTTCGCCGCCAACTGATAGCCGCATGACTACCGGGTTGATCAGGCGCTGTACTTAGAAGCCGCAAAGGTACTACAATATCTCCACGACCTGGAATCAATTCTAATTCGTCTTTCATTTCGTGTGCCTGCTTCGCCCCCATCTCGACCTCAATGGCGTCGTGAATGGGCATTTGAGTTGTAAAAGCTTCTAGGCCTTTTACCCAATTTTTTGTTTGAGTCCCTGCGTCTTGGCCAAAAACTCCAGATGTACCAGAATAACCATATGGAGGAATCACCTTTCGGTCAATTAGGTCATCATATAAACCACCTCCTTCTACCCGCTGCAGTTTAGGGGGATTTGGATATTCGGTATTCGGCGGAGGGTGTTCGCGTTCAAATTCCAATCGTAAAGGATGAGGGGGGTCTTCGTCATGACCAACCATTGGCCGTGGTTGAGGCATCCAGCCTTGGAGATTAGCTCGGGTTAATTTCATATAAGCCACGCCGCCTGGAATATTTTGTTTTTCAGCCTTAATATTTGCCCAATGTGGTAATGGTTCTTCGATTGTTCCCTCTACTACGTTAGTAATATCACCTCGCGGCCAAGCTTGCAGATCTTGATGTTCTGAACATCTTACAAGTACTACTCTTTCTTTTTCTTCGCCTCTTCCTTGAAAGGGATCCTGTGCCGCACAGAATTTGCAAAGTGCAATTTTTCCTTCAGTATATGGGGTGGCAAGTTCTTTCCATCCTTCTTGAGGGGGCTTTATAATCTGTGCTGTTTCATAATCCATCATAGGTTGAGGAAAAGGTGCATATACTTTCAATTTTGCTTTGGGGTCTAGAATGCACGATCGATTTGGGCAAGCAAATATATCGCAACCATACTCCGTGTTTCGATTTCGCCACCGTAGACAATGAGCGCATTGGGAAGGATTTGAAGTCGCAGTAAAATTCCTGAGAAAAACCCGGTCTTCGGTTTCCGGTTTTAGTATATCAACATAACCAAAGGCGCGCTTGAGATAGGGTCGTGAAGACGTAGAAGGACCCATCTCGGCTCCTTTCCAACCAACTGCACCAAATCTCGGCTGTTTTTCATCAAATATATAATCCATCTAAAAAGAATGCAAGCAATTAAAATTTACATAGGCACGTTAGACAGCGGCTGCTGTGATGGTTGCGCATAATAATATTGAGTGGTACGGGCTCGTCCGTAATCCACAATCATAATGTAGGGAAGGTTGTGACTGACGGTCATAGAAACTTCGGACGGAACCATGGCGATCGGTACTCCCCCAGTAGTTGTACTCTGTGTCCAAACGGAATCGACACCTATAAAAAACACATTTGATGGGGATGGCCCGTTCGCTTCGTTATTGGGTCCAGTAAAGGCTACTCCCTGAAGTGGGCCCCAAGGCGGCATAATAAATGTTTCAACTTCAAAACTTTGGGCTCGGCTGTCGATGAGCGTGTCAAGACTTGGATCTTGAGACAGTGACATTCCATTTGGCCCCACTCCCATGGCCCATGAACCCAATTTCACTCCCGCCAATGATTTGCTGGGGTTCAAATTGGTATATTGAAGATAGAAATTAGCATCCATGACCGATGCGAATGCGGGCGCCAATTGGGTAGCATTAGCATAGCCATTAAGCCACATTTGATCAGGGGCATCAAGGTAATTGCCTTGTTGTTGAAGAGCGCGAGTTCGTTTTTCAACTGCTTGAGTATAGCCATTGATTGCGCCGAGAACGGTACTAACACCAAATTGCGACAGAACCATATCATCGTAGTAAGGCTGGCCTCCAAGATAAATTCTGCGGGCATAAGCGAGACCAGGCATAAAAACGGAACGAGTCCAACCCAAGCCCGCTACGCCAAATGGATTGCATGCCAAAGCTGGAGTGGCAGTGTTTTGCGGCAGCCAAGTAACTGTAACAAATGGAGAAACAAACCAATGGTGAGGCAGATAACCTGATCCTTTGACAAGAGTTCGAAGTGGCCCTATGCCCCAGCTAGCTGCGAGTGTCATGTCTTTAGCCGTTAATTGATTGTCAATGTAAACTTCAGTGTTTGCCATTGTCATTGACAGTGGAGTTTCAGCGACTATGGCGGTGATTTCGTCGTTAAGCTGTGATTTGGTGTTGTAAAGTGGGAATACAAGCATCATGTCAGTGATGGTAATTGAAATCGGCTGCGAATTGACATTCATATTAAAAACTGCGCCACCAAGGTCGGTTTCGTTTCCATAAAAAGTTTGCGGCGTGGCCTTATATTGGGTTCCTGTAAGTGTCAACGAACTGAGGACAAAGTTGAATCGAAGAGAGGCATCGTTAGTAAACATTCGGCCGGCTTGTTGATAAAAAGTCCAAATATGTTTTAGTGGAACCTGAAAATACACCGTCTGACCAACCGTTGAGGTTGCGGCAGTGTTGGTATATCCAGAAAAATCCAAAAAGGGTTTAACTTGACTTTGCATTGGTCGGTTAAAAAATTGATCGACGCCCATTGCTCCTTGTTTTGATTTTACGGATGTATTGTAGGCATAAGCAACATCGCCAGAAAAAGTCATAGGATGTTGACTGACATGGGTATAAAGCTGTTGAAGGACGTTGCCACTTTGATAATTTGGTAGAGGGACGCCGTTGAGTTGTACAGTCAAATTTTGGACCAAGCTCCAAAATCCTCCCGCGGGCCAAATAAATCCATCGCCATCGGTTCCATTAAAGTCCACAATATTGGTATAAGTAAAACCCGGCCAAGTATTAATTTGTGCGCGAAATTCCATATAAGCATTGTCCAAACTCAAGATTTGATTCGAAGTAGTAAATACTTCAAATGCTGGGCTCAGTGTTTGAATTGCTGGAGTTGGAAGAACCAACAATTCAGATTGAGTAAAATTTTGATCTTGGAACATTGGCATTGACGAAATTGTACCATTGGTAATGATAGGTGGTATTACCGGCATGGCATTGTCGGGAACGGTGATTGCATTATTCATGCTAGTCGCCGCCGGCATCTTAATAGCATCACCCATTTGGGCGAGCTCTGCTGCAACACTTTGAAATCCAGCCATAATTTCTACAAAAAATAAAGCGAATAATTTATTAAAACCATCCTCCTCCAAAGCGCGGTCTTTTAGGTGCGGGTCCTTGATTCAAGCCATTATTGATTCCTGGGGTCGCTCCTGGTTCAACGGGCATTGGAGCTTTTGCTGGCCCAGCTGGTTTTACAGCATTGTTGATCAAGTTACCTACGGCATTTGTTAAGCCAGATTCATGGGCTGCTTGGCCTAGACTTACGATTTTCCCTAGGATATTTTTAAAGGTATCGCCCCATGAGGCGCCGCCCATATGACTCATGTATGGAGCATTATCGGGCTTTTGACGGGCCAGAATCATGGGGGCATGATGAAATAGCAGCGAATGTCGAAGACCTCCAGCAACCGCGGTATGATGCATGGCTCCTCCAAACCCGTCAATTGAAGCCCATCCATAAGAAAGGGCTTTTGAATTAACATTGTGCCAAACCCCTCCTGGGGTTGTTTTCGCAAAACCAGACATCTAGAAAAAATCATTTTATTATTAACGACCAAATAGTGTTTCCGCAAAGTCCTTGACAGGACCAATAATGTTGCTGCCGATTAATTTAAGCACGTTCATAAAACCGCCGCCGGTCATGTGAGGCATAATTCGCATATAAGGAGCATTGTCGGCAGCTCGGGCAGAGAGTGCCATTGGTACTTTGCCTAGTAAGTTTTGATGGAGAATGGAACCTCCGCAACGAGAAGTGCTGAACATTGCGCCTCCAAATCCATTTGCTCCGCCGGTTATGAAACTGTAGCTGAGAGCCTTTGAGTTTACAGTATGCCATACACCTCCCGGTGATCGTTTAACAAATCCAGCCATCTAATGAATAAAATATTAATATATATTTGGAATGGTCGACAAGGATGGCGAAGGATTTCGTCTCCGCGCCTCAATAATAGTTTGCGAGGTAATATCATAAAGAGCCAAAAGACTAAGAAAAGGATTCCCATTACGGTCTGTAACACCATATTGAACTTGGGCTTTTCCGTTAATATCTGTGGCTCCTTGCAAAGTTTGTTTGCGAAAATTGGGGGTATGGTCAAAGGAATATGAGTTGGGCAAATCCGCAAAGGAAATGGTATCCAAAATTCGTCCCGAACTCTGATTGCCAATATATGAAACATCCAAGCATGACAATTCAACCTGGCAAAAGAGTGAGGGAGTCCCAGTTGGCGTCGTCCCATCAGTGGGGAACAATTCTTGATCGTCGGCGTAGAGTGACGAAAACAATGGAGTAGTAGTTGTTGGCCAGCCTCCCAAAGACAATTTGAGAGTGGCCGCCGATATATTTTCTGTCGCAACAACCATTTGAACCCAATAATTTTGGCCCAGCCAAGGCGGTAAATTTACAACAATATTTCCTGTAGGATAGTTGGGGTTGATCGTATTGTTAATGGTATAACTTTGAAAAAAGTAAGTTGAGAGCACTGATGCATTATAGGGGGATGTTGCTAGTTGTGCATTAATATACACATTAATCTGCACAGGATACAGGGTAGGAGAGCTAATTGACGCCGTCGGCTTCAAATAGGCTGTATAGGATTCGGAGGAGCCAAACACCAAAATGTAAGGAGCAACAGCCATAGTCGAATTGGAATTGAGATATAGGACTCTACTTTGAAGACCGCTACCTGTTTGAGGAAACAAAAGAGGCTGAGCCACTGGAGTGTTGGCGATCCCATAGGTAGCTCCCGTTGAGTCCGTATAGGTAACATATACCTGATATGGGCTGACTCCCGTAGTAAACAAATTTTTTCGAATGAAAAAAGTTTTCGCTTCGGAGACATAGGCCTCATACACTCCATTAAATTTGGAGATGAATAAATTTTGCACAGCGGAAAAATCATTGTTGAATCGCCCCGCAGCGTTGGGCGCTACTGACACAGAGGACGGGTTGCCTGGCTGTAAACTAGTAGTAAAATAGTTTTGTACCAAAGCACTTTGAGTACTAAAACTAGCCATCTAAAAAAATAAATTAAGAAGCTGTACTTAGAGCAAAAGGTATGTCTATAGTATGCATAGAGGGTACGGGCGCATAAGATTGGCCGGGACAGCCACCGCCCCGTGTATTGTACTCGCCTACAGAGAGATAAAGGGCGGTAGATGTCGTCATAGCAGAGGGGAAAGCTGTAGGAAATATTTTCGACCCAACCAAATTGTAAGAGGTCCAGTCCCACTCTGTCTCTAATCCCCAGAATAAGGCTTGAGAAGATGTTCCGTAAGCGCCCAGCAAAGTAACAGCGTCAGAAAGAAGTAGAGGAACATCAATGGCCGAGCGCGGCAAAATATATCCACGAAGTAAGGCTGTAGAGGAAAGGGGGGAACAAATAGCAACTGGCACTTTTCGACCCTTATTTCCTCCTGCTGCAGTTACTGGATTTGACTCGATAGCGTAGTAATAGAAATCTGGAAAGGGAGGACCCGTAGGGAACAGAGAAGGAAAGACATAGGAGGATGTTACATCGGTGCCCTGAGTGAATGTAGTAGTAGTTGACCAGCTTTTCCAGATATTATAGGGATCAAATGCTGACCAGGGAACACACGAATCTGTAACAGAACCAACATCCGCGCAAGTCCCGCCGGCACAACGACCAATCAATATGGAAGAAGCAACATAACTACCAGCATCAGTAACAACAAGAAAATCGAGGTCCATCCATATAATACTTTGGGAACTGCCCGTGTTACCGCTACAGCCGATAGTACCAGTGTATGTTAGTGGAAATCCTCCCTGATCTCCAATGGTACAAGAGTAAGGACCGAGGTCGGGCGGCTGACCAAAAATACCCACTGCTACACTAATTGTGGCCGTACATGTTACTCCAGAGGAACTTTGAGAAAATGATTTGACAAATTCAATAGCTTCGTTTTGGTTAGCATCACCTCCCGCATTAGAACCTGGCCCATTGGTCATAAAAGGCCAGGTTAGGCCAGTAGTACCTGCCGGCCACAAGTATGAGTTAAGAACAGTACCACCATTTGTAGATGTAATTAGAGTAGGTGTACCAGTTCCAACTTGTTCCCACATTGATAGTCCGATAGTTAGCTTCTGAGTGGTAAGTCCAATTCTAACATCTTTAAATATTCCAATAGGAGCTGACGACGGATTAGTATACAGCGGGTTAAGATTAGTACTATCGGCAGTTGCAGTCGGTTTTGCAAAAACACTATTCCACTGTTGAATAGTAGTCGCAGGGGGACCTGGTCCAATACCAAGCACGGCAGTATTCGACGAAGCAGCGACGGCAGTATTCGCCTGAATATAGTATAACAAAAGAGCCATTTGAGCATCCCAATCTACTGCTGCCTGTGCGGTCCATGTTGAGGGATTTGCAGTGTAAGTAAATGGTGGCAAGGCAGTACCTCCACCACCACTGCTTGCAGTATTAGTTACAATTTGATTTAGCAGATTCGCGGCCGATTGAGTTCCTGCTGCACCCGGGGTGCCCAGCGAAAGTTCGTTTGCAATAACATTTAACAAGCCATTGTTGGTGAGAGACCCATTAATTACAGGACCAACTTCAGCCTCAATTGCGGCGAGATCTGTAATAATAGCCAAGTTGGCATTGTTAATGGCATCCGCCGTAGATGTATAACGTGGAGAATAGCCGGTTGTGTCAGAAACAGAAAGTAAATTTCCTGTACCAACATAGTTTTCCAAAACACCGTCCTGGTAAGCTCCCACGGCAAAAAGAGCTT
>Ga0181537_10004245_pt1 | contig 11943 bp, 10 predicted proteins | sample PEATcosm2014_Bin_39_FD_119765 | JGI IMG/M metagenome (GOLD analysis project Ga0181537, IMG submission 119765) | Peatland microbial communities from MTU Mesocosm Facility, Houghton, MI, USA - PEATcosm2014_Bin23_10_metaG | ecosystem: Environmental > Terrestrial > Soil > Wetlands > Peat | place... | reverse complement strand
GAAGTCGATGCCGAAATGCTCGTAGAAGCGGCGATCCTCGGTCGCCAGCACGGCCTTGATCAGGTGATCGGGAAACTCGTCGAGCGGCACCGACTCGTTGTGCTTGATGCCGCGGCTGCCAACCTCATTGCCGTAACGGTCGAGGAACGTCACCGCGAGATCGGATTTCTTCAGCCAATCGTCGTCGGACGTCTGCCGAAAGGCCGACATCCCGAGTGCCAGCAAGAGAAGGAGACCGCCGGTGCCAAGCGTCGCCATTTCAGAAAGCGGCTCGACCAGGACCCAGCGCCGCCAGCCGCCAACATGGGCGCGGTCCATGAATTCGGTGAAGCGCTCGTAGATTTCGCGCGTCCACTTCCCGGCCTGGAACACCGCGGAATCGATCCGCGCGTCGAGATCGAGCAGCAGGCGCTTTAATTTGGGCCGCCAGTCGTCGCCCGGATCGGGGAACATATCCGTCACAGCTGCGCGCTCCGGAAATCGACTGGGACCACGAGACCAAACCTTCTAGCCGAACGAGCCTTTGCCGGCCAATTCAACTTGACCATGTTTAGTTTAACCCCGTGCCAGCGGCCAATGCAGCAGCCGCATAAGGTGAATGGAAATTGGGGGTAATTTTGGCGTAGGTTACCGCATCTGGAGAACCGCATGGCAACGCACGGCGTCAACCCCGAAGAAAATCCATTTTGGCGAAGCAAGTCATTGGAACAAATGACGGATTCGGAGTGGGAAAGCTTATGCGACGGCTGCGGCAAATGCTGCCTCAATAAGCTCGAAGAAATGGAGGGGGAGGGGCGGACCTTCTACACCGATGTCGGCTGCCGGCTTTTGGACGGGCAAACCTGCCGCTGCGGCGATTACGCCAATCGGCTCAAGCTGGTCGACGATTGCGTACAATTGACGCCGGAGAGCCTCAAAGAGATCAATTGGCTACCGCCGTCCTGCGCTTATGTGCTGCTGTCCGAAGGTAAGGAACTATATTGGTGGCACCCCTTGGTTTCCGGCGATCCCGAAACGGTTCACATCGCGGGCGTATCGGTGCGCGGCCGCGTCGGCGCATCGGAGGTCAATGTGCCGGACCGGGACCTTGAAGACCATATCGTCAATTGGCCGCTGAAGTTGCCGAAGCGCGCGACTCGCCGCCGATAGAGCGGCTTTCGTTCACCAAACGGCACCCCTGGTCTGCGCCCCGCGCGGTTGCAATACCGCGCCCTGTCCGCCAAGTCAGAGCAACTCATTTAGCAGGCAAGATGACCAGCGAAATCGCTCCCGAGGACACCGTCGAACTCGATCCCGCCTTGGCGGGCGATCGACCGCGATCGCCAGTCAGGGAGCCGATGACAAAACCGGACCCGCCGGTTCGCCTGCATACGGCTGCAACGCTCGATCACGCGACGGTTCGCGCCATCGTCGCCGGCATCATGCTGGCGATGTTTCTCTCTGCGCTGGAGCAGACCATTGTCGCGCCGGCGCTGCCGGCGATCGGCAAGAGCCTCGGCGGCATCGACGATCTGTCCTGGGTGGTGACTTCGTATCTTCTCGCCGCGACGGCGACGACCCCATTGTTCGGCAAACTCTCCGACATCTACGGCCGACGCACCATTCTTCTCGCTGCAATCGGAATTTTTATCGGCGGCTCGGTCGCTTGTGCGCTGGCGCCGACAATCTGGATGCTGATCCTCGCGCGCGGCCTGCAGGGTATCGGCGGGGGCGGCTTATTGCCGATTGCGCAAACCATCATCGCCGATCTGTTGTCGCCGCGCGAACGGCCGGTAGTGCAGGGCCGAACTTCGATCATGTTCATGAGCGCCAGCATTCTCGGGCCGGTCTTGGGCGGATTGCTGACCGACCATCTGCATTGGTCATTTATTTTCTGGATCAATCTGCCGCTCGGCGCCGTGGCGCTGATCATGACGGAGCGCGCGTTGCGCCGTCTGCCGCGCCACGACCGCCCGCACCAACTCGACATGATCGGCGCGGCGTTGATGGTGGGCGCTGCGCTTTCGCTTATGCTGGCGCTGGCCTGGGGCGGCACGCACTATCCTTGGAGTTCGTTGCGGATCATCACGTTGCTCGCGGCGTCGGCCGCTTTGTGGGCGCTTTTCGCCGTTCGGCTGCTCACCGCGCGCGAGCCGTTCATTCCACTGGCGATTTTGCGCGGCCGGGTAACGAGCACGATTACCTGTGCCGCCTTCTTCTCGATCGGCACAATTATCGGGATTACGATTTATACGCCGCTCTATTGCCAAACGGTGCTCGGTGTCTCGGCGAGCCTATCCGGATTTGCGCTGATCGCGTACATGGTCGGCGCGGTGGTCGGCGCGCAGTCCGCCGCGCGGCTCATGGTCCGCCTGACGCATTATATGCGCGTGCCGATTGCGGGGTTGGTGATCGCGATTGCGGCGCTCGGCGCGCTCGCCTTCGATCCGGCCGGCCATTCGCTCGTTGAAGTCGGAGTGCTGCTCTTCGTGCTCGGCTGCGGCCTGGGGCCGATGTATCCGGTGAGCACCGTTCTCATGCAGAACGAGGTCAAGCCGCACCAACTCGGTACCGCAACCGGCACGTTGAATTTTTTTAGGACACTCGGCGGCGCCATTCTCGTCGCGGTATTCGGCGCCATCGTTTTGGGTGGCGCCAACAACGGTTCCGGTGTGATGACCTTGGAAAGGCTCGCGGCGGACCACGGCGACATGGCGCCGGCATTTCACTGGGTGTTCATCGCCGCCGCGATCTGCTTGGGAATCTCGCTCGCTTGCCTGTTCGTCGTTGAAGAACGGCCGCTGCACGGCCCGCTGCAGTTGAATGAAGGCGCTGCGGAATAGGCTGGATCGCGCCGCGGCATGGCTGCTGCCGCGTTGCGTGCCTTGTGCCGGCACGCGCATGGCGTAAAGGTTGCGCCGATCTTGGGGGGTCGGCGTGTCCGCCACGGTGGAATCACAGCGCAAAAGCGCGGAGCTTGTGGCGCGCGCCGCCGGAACCGGGGCGCGGTCGCCTGCCGAGGCGCGGCCCGTAGCTGAGAAGAAGCTCGGCAAGCGCGAAGTTCTCACTATTATCAGCGGCTTGGCGCTGGCGATGTTCCTGTCGGCGCTGAACCAAACCATCGTGGCGACCGCGCTGCCGACCATCGGCCGCGCTTTCGATGATTTCGAGAATCTGTCCTGGGTCGTCATCGCCTATCTTTTGACCTCGACCGTGGTGGCGCCGCTCTACGGCAAGCTCAGCGATATCTATGGCCGGCGCGGCATGATGCTCATGGCGCTCGGCGTCTTCATGGCCGGCTCTGCGGCGGCAGCCGCTGCTCCCAGCATGCTGATGCTGATCCTGGCGCGCGGCCTGCAAGGTATCGGCGGTGGCGGCATCGTGCCGCTTTCACAGTCGATCATCGCGGACGCGGTGCCACCGCGCGAACGCGGCTATTATCAGACCTATACCGGCGCCATTTGGATCATTGCCGGTGCCGGCGGACCCGTCCTCGGCGGCCTTATCGCCGAGCATCTGCACTGGTCGGTGATTTTCTGGCTCAACGTGCCGTTGGCCTTTGTCGCGGCGCTGTTGTCGCATCGTCAGCTGAAATTGCTGCCGCGTCATGAGCGGGCGCACAAGATCGATGTCGTCGGCGGTGCCTTGATGATGGCTGCCGCGACTGCATTATTGCTTGCACTGACGTGGGGTGGCACGCGCTATCCGTGGCTGTCGCAGCAAATCGTCATGCTCGTCGCCCTTGCTGGACTGCTGACCGCGATCTTCATTTGGTGGGTGCTGCGCGTGCCGGAGCCGTTTTTGCCGATCGCCGTGCTCAACAATCCGGTGATGCGGTTCGGTTCGTTGACCTCGGCCTGCTCGCAGGGAGTGTCTATCGGGCTGACGATCTTCGTGCCGCTCTACTATGAGCTGGTGCATGGGCTGTCGGCGAGCGCTTCCGGTCTCGCGCTCATCCCGATCATGATGATGATTACGCCCGGCTCCTTCATGTCGAGCCGCGCCATGCTGTATATGACGCATTACAAGCGCGTGCCGATCGCTTTGCTGGGGCTTGGCGTCGTCGCCGTTGGCTGGCTCGCGTTTGATCCGCTGATGTCGGTCTGGGGCGTCGTCGGGGTGATGTGTGCGGTCGGTCTTGGCGCCGGCAGTTCCTACCCCACGGTCACTGTCTCAATCCAGAACGCTGTTGCGCATCATCAAGTCGGTATCGCCATGGGGACGATGAATTTCTTTCGCGCGCTGGCGAGCGCTTTCGTGGTGGCCGTCATGGGCGCGATCATGCTGGCGGGTCTTGGTACCGCGCCGCAACGCGGCGCGGTTTCTTCGGCCGTCGTTTCCGTTGCGGTAAGTGCGCCGGGGAATCACCTTGTCCAGACGTTCAGCTGCATTTTTGGCGTTGCGGCCGGATTTTTGCTGATCGGAATGATTGCGCTTATCGCCATGGAGGAACGGCCGCTGCGGGGCACGTGATTGTAACGCCGTCGCGCGAGTCACAGGCTGGAGCCGCCGGGTAGAATACCCGCTACTGAGCAAGCGGCGAGCCGAGCGCGCGGGCGGTATCGAGAATCCATTGGCGATAACGCACCAGCGGCGTGATGCCGGTCAGTCCGCCGCAGCCGCCCGTTAAATTTGGTCCCGTCGACCAGCTCACGACTCCGACGATCGTCAGCAAGCCGTTCTCTTCGCGGAACGCCGGCGCGCCGGAATCGCCGGTACAAGCGCCGAGGCCCGCGCTTTGGCCCTTTGTGACAGGATCGAACAGGCGGATTTGCAGACCGCCCGGTTGACCGGTGACGGCTAAATGCGCCGCGCGCACTACGCCGTCCAAGCGTTCGGCACCGCGCACCACGACACCGTAGCCGGCCACGATGAGCGTATCGCCGACGGCGACGCTGATGTTATCGCCGCCGATTTGGACCGGCGGAATTTGCGTTGCCAAGGGCTCGGCGAGCTTGATCAGGGCCACATCCGCGGTGGCGAGATGAGCGAATAGTCGCTTCAGGTCGAATTGTGGGTCGCGCTCTATGCGCGCCGTGTCTTTGAGCACCGGGGTGTCGCCCGGCTTGCTCGCGATGAGCTTGTAATCGGCGCCCGGCTGCACGCAATGCGCGGCTGTCAGGAGCAGGTCGTGTCCGATCGCGGTGGCGGTGCAGGCGGTGCCGTACGATCCGAGGATCATCACCACGGAACGGCCGACGCCGCCCGCTGCCGCAGGCGCGCCGCCGACCATGGCGCGGCAGGGATCCCGCGCCGTCCAGAGAGCCGCGGCGACCGCGATTGTCGCGATCACATATACGGGACGGAGGCTCACCAGCTGCCGTCTCATCACATTTCTCCTCGCGTGCTGCGCAGATTAGCTGACTTTTTTGGGAACTTTGCGGTTCACGCCCTAAATCAGCCGTTCACGCGCGGTTCAGTGCGAGGGGCTCAGATACCGATATGACTCCCGCGTCCCGATTCGCCATTGCCGCTTTCCTCGTCTTCGCCGCTGCGGCGACGGTCGTTTCCGCACGCGCTCAAGATATCGCCCAAAATGCCAAGCCCCCGGACAATGCCGGGACCGGGCACGTTTGTCTCGACCAGAAGGAGCGCCGGGCCGAGGCCGACAATAGCAGGCTCATTCGGCTTGCCGCTGCCATGCGTTCCGCCAAGAGCCGGATGCCGGGTACGGTGGTGCGGGCGCGGCTTTGCCACGGTCCCGACGGCCTCGTCTATGTGCTGACAGTCCTGGCGCACGATGGCAAAGTAGCGCGGCTTACCGTCGACGCCACGAGCGGCACCTTGGTCGGCGAGCGCTAAGGGGAGCGAAACGGTGCGCCTTCTCGTTGTCGAGGATGATCCCGACCTCAATCGCCAGCTCGCCACTGCGCTGACCGACGCCGGCTACGTGGTTGACCGCGCCTTCGACGGCGAGGAGGGTCATTATCTCGGCGAAAGCGAACCTTACGACGCGGTGATCCTCGATATTGGCCTGCCAAAGATGGACGGCATTTCGGTGCTTGAAGCGTGGCGGCGCGCTGGCCGCGCCATGCCGGTTTTGATCCTCACCGCGCGTGACCGGTGGAGCGACAAGGTGCAAGGTTTCGATGCCGGCGCGGACGATTATGTCGCAAAGCCGTTTCATCTCGAAGAGGTGCTGGCGCGGGTGCGGGCATTGCTGCGCCGCTCGGCCGGTCACGCCAAGAGCGAGTTCACCTGCGGCCCGGTCCGCCTCGATACCCGCACCGGCCGCGTCGCCGTCGACGGCAATCCGGTCAAGCTCACCTCGCACGAATACCGGCTGCTGTCCTATCTCATGCATCACACCGGCCGCGTGGTGTCGCGTACCGAGCTTGTCGAGCATCTCTACGATCAGGATTTCGACCGCGACTCCAATACCATCGAGGTCTTCGTCGGCCGCATCCGAAAGAAACTTGGCGTCGACGTCATTCAAACGGTGCGCGGCCTCGGCTATCTGCTGACACCGCCCGATGCGCGCTAATTCGCTTGCCGTTCGATTGTTCTTGTGGGCGACCGCCTGGACGGTGGTTATTCTGATCATTACCGGCATCGCGCTGTCTACGATCTACCGTCACGCCGTCGAGCGCGCATTCGACCGGCGACTGGATGTGTATTTGCGCACGCTTGTCGCCGACGTGGCCTCACCGGAAGAGGGCGGCGACAAGTTTCCCCAATCGATCGGCGAGCCGTTGTTCGAATTGCCCCTGTCGGGCTGGTATTGGCAGGTGACGCGACTCGATACCAAAACACCGGAGGTGCATTCGTCGCGGTCATTGTGGGACTCAAACCTGCCGCGCCTGCCGGTCGATAAATCGGTCGCCGGCGCCGAATATCGACAGGGTTATGCGCGGGGCCCGGAAGACCAGGACCTGCGTATCGTCGAGCGCAATATCGACCTCGGCACCGACGGCCGTTATCTGATCGCGGTGGCCGGCGATGCCTCGGAAATCGACGACGAGACTCATAGTTTCGACGGCGCCATTGCCGTGACCTTCGCCGCGCTGACCATGGCGCTGTTATTGACGACCGCGTTGCAAGTTCGTTTCGGTCTGGCGCCGCTCACGCGCATTTCGGAAAGTCTCGCGGCGATCCGCTCCGGCAGAGCGGAACGGCTGGAAGGCGAATTCCCTGTCGAGATCGCGCCGCTGGCGCGCGAGACCAATGCGCTCATCGACGCCAATCGCGAAATCGTCGAGCGGGCGCGCACCCATGTCGGCAACTTGGCGCATGCGCTGAAAACGCCGCTTTCCGTCATCGTCAACGAAGCGGTGGCGCGCGGCAACGATCCGCTGGCGCACAAAGTGCTCGAGCAAACCGATATCATGCGTGACCAGGTGGCACGGCAGCTCGAGCGGGCGCGGCTCGCCGCGCGTTCCAATGTGATCGGCACGCAGGTTGAGGTGCCGCCGGTGGTGACGGCGCTCGCCCGCACGATGGAGAAACTGCACCGTGAACGCGACATCGCCATCGATGTCGACGTGCCCGAGCATGCGAGTTTCCGGGGCGAGCAGCAGGATCTGGAGGAGATGGTCGGCAATCTCGTCGATAATGGATGCAAGTGGGCGCAGTCGCGCGTGGCCATCGAGGTCTCGGCCGACCGCCCCGCTGCCAACGGCGAGAACTCCCGGGTGCGTATCATTGTCGACGACGATGGCCCCGGACTGTCGCCCGCCGAGCGCGAGCAGGTGGCGTTGCGTGGCCAGCGGCTCGACGAGAGCAAGCCCGGCTCCGGCCTCGGGCTTTCGATCGTCGTCGAACTCGCCGGACTTTACGGTGGAGTTTTGACCCTAGGCACCGCGCCGATCGGCGGCTTGCGGGCGGAACTGGCGCTACCGGGTGGATAGAGCCGGTTTCCAAAAATCTGTCGCTAGATTTGCAATATGCTCAAAATAACGACGCTGCAGTTACCGTGAGCGCCGCGATTGTTGAAATCAGCAATGCTATGGCCGCCAACTGGACCGCCTGATCGTTTTGGGCGTTAAGTCCAATGCCGACCATCCAATCGGCGATTTTGCTAATCATTGAGCCGTTTCATCCGGGCCATGTATGGGCCTAGGCCGGGCCGCCACTGAACGCCATTCAGTACTTTTACGTATCCGAAGCGTTTGGACCGGCGAATGCTTAGAATGATGCGCACGAGGACGGGGCGGTTAATGTCACGTTAACACTTGGCGCTGAATGATCTCCAATCGGCTCGATCGCCACTGGAGGGGTCCATGCTGTCTAGTATTCACATACTTCATGAGGAAGAGCCCTGTCCGGTGCCCGATGAAACACTGGGCCAAATATACCGCGCCAGCGCGCACGGGCTGAACGAACTCATTACGACAGTCGCGCCAACGGCAAGGGCGTTGCTTGCAATCTATTGCTACCGCCGCGCCCACCTTGCGTCGATGGGATTGGCGATTGCGGCAACTTGCGAGGAAGAAGATTTGACTTCTTTGGGAGGCAATGCCGGTGCCGACCTGTTTAGGCGTTCGCGGGAAATTCCGCAGGCACCCTCTCCCGATCCGCGCGCCAATGGCAGGCGAAAGATTACTCTATCGAGCGGTTCCTTACGGCAGCCGGATCCAATCGACGACGAATCCTAGCGTCGGAGTTTCAGTCTAACGTCACGTGCGCGCTGGTGATGACTTTTTTCCAGCGTTCGGCTTCCTCGCGAAAATAATCGGCGGTCGCTTGCGGCGTGCCGCCCACCGCTTCGGCCTGTAAATCCGCGAGACGCTTTTGCACGCCGGGGTCGTGCAACGCTTCGTTGGCACCGGCATTGATCTTCTCGACGAGCGCGGTCGGCGTGTTCGGCGGCGCCACGAGCGCGTACCAAGTCACGGCCGTAACGTCGGGCAGCGTTTCGGCGATCGTCGGCACGTCGGGTATGCTTGCCATGCGCTGCGGCGAAGCGACCGCGATGAGTTTCAGTTTGCTGGCTTTTACGAACTGCATTGAGACGCCAAGATTGTCGAACATGCAATCGACGCTGCCGGCCACGAGATCGTTGAGCGCGGGCGCCGAACCCCGGTAGGGAACGTTCTGCAGCTTCACATGCGCCATCATCTGGAACAGTTCGGACGTTAGATGCGACGTGGTGCCGTTGCCTTGCGTTGCTGCCGTGACCTTGCCCGGATTTGCCTGCGTATAGGCGATGAAATCCTTGACCGTGTTGGCTGCGATCGTGCCCGGATTGACGACAAGTCCGTTTGGCACCCGCCCGATGACGGTGATGGGTACGAATTGCAACGGGTCGAAGTCGAGATGCGGATAGAGATTTTGATTGATGACCAGCGGCGGCGGCGGCGACGCCAGTAAGGTGTAGCCATCCGGATCGGCCTTGGCCACGAACTCGGCGCCGATATTGCCGCCGGCGCCGGCGCGGTCCTCGACGATGATCGACTGACCCCATTTGTGCGATAACCAGTCGGCAATGATGCGCGGTAACACATCGGCGGTGCCGCCGGCGGGGAACGGCACCACGATCTTCACCGGGCGCGCTGGGTAATCTTCAGAGCGCGCTACGGGCGGATGCAACGCGATCAGCGCTAGCACTAAGAATAGGATGTATCTTCTCGGCATAGGTCGCTTGGAAGTTTGGGTGGGATCAACGCCGGACCTTATCTAACGGGCCGCTCAGCCGCCAGGGCGCTGCAAGTCACGCGGCCATCGGATATATATTGTCTCAACGAGATCGGACCGATTGATCGTTAGACGCTGTTTGTTTTTGGCATTTTCCTTGCACCAACGGGCCTTTTGATCTTCTATCGCCGGGGGTGCGTGGGAAGCAGCTTTCCTTTCACAACTTTTTTGGAGATTCTGAAAATGCGTACAGCGCATTTGGCACTTGCAGTGGCGTTACTGGCGGGCGTGTCCCTTTCTTTGGCCGGCTGTGGCAAAGGCCCCCAAGGTGATACCGGGCCCGCGGGGCCACAGGGTCCCAAGGGAGATACCGGCGCGGCAGGCCCGCTCGGTCCGCCTGGCCCTGCCGGTCCGCAGGGACCGCAGGGTCAGCAGGGTCCACCGAGCCCGAGCGTGCGGGTGGTTAAGTCGGATTGCGTTTCCGGCTGCACGATTCAGTGCCAAGACAACGAAGTCTTGGTCACGGCCTATTGCGGACCAACCCGCAACCCAGCGCAGTTCTTGGGTGAAAGGGGCGCTTCCTGCGGCCCAACGGCGAGCCCGTCCAACGCCCCGCTGGTCGCGGTTTGCGTAGGCTCCCCGCAATAACCAGCAATCGACCATCATGGGCGGCGGCCTAAATGGCCGCCGCATTCTTCCTGCCTATTGGGTTCCGCCATGCTTGCCTTCCCAATGCCCGGGAGGCCTTATCGCATTGAATTCCTGACATTTTGCGTAACTCCTTCTTAAGCGCCGTCCTATTAAAACGTTAACTGTAAGGTTCAGGATGGCGGTCTCTGCCGATGACGGGCGATGGTCAGTCGATCGAACGGCTGCGGGATTATCTCCGGGCGCTTAAGCCGGAGGCGCGGTCATTGCTGGTCCAGGAGCTCGAACGAAATTTGTTGCGCGGTGACGAAGGCGGCGGCAATGAGCTTGTGCTCCAAGAGTTGCGGCGCGCCATCCGGGCGGACGCACAGCCGGTGCCGCGCATCGGCGACGCGGCGCGGCTATTCTTCGTGCCCCTTGAGCCTTTCCTCATTGACGCCCGCGCCGATCACAAACGCCCTGGCCGCCTCGCGCGCGTATCGCTCGAGCCGATCTGGACTTGGCTGAGCCGTGACCTCATTCCGGCCGAAACCAAGGCGCTGACCGACGACATTAATCGGGCGCTGCATGCCGGCGATCGGACCAAGGCAGATCAATTGATCCGCGCGCTGCACGAGCGGGCGATCCAACGCATCAAGGCAACTGTTGACAGCATCGGCTCCGACGATAGAGCGCGGCGGCGAATTGTTGTCCAGGTCGGAACCCCGCGTGCGCTCGACGACCTCAATGTGGTTCTTGCAATTCTCTCGATGCGCGACGTGTTGACGGATTTGGCCCGGCGCTTGCCGCATCATATCCGCGCTTTCGAGCGCGACCAGGCCAGTCAGGTAAAAGCGCTCATCGATAATGCGGCGGGGCAGCCGGCGCTCGATGCCGCCGGAACGTATAAGTCCGACTTTTACCTCTACGGCCTCATCCTAGTTATGAACCGGCTCGCGGCGCCTTGGCAGCTCATCCGCGTCGCCGCGCGTGCCGCCGAAAGCGACGACACCGCCCGCATCGCCGAAACGCCTTACGCGGCGGCGGTGTCAATCGTGCTTGGCGAGATCGAATACGCCGTGGGCGAATTGCGCACCGAGCTCAAAGCCGGACGGCCCATTGCGTCAATGCTTAAGGGAATTCACGACGCAGCGCGCGGGCTGCGCTCGGAGATGGATCTTTCCGTCGATTCGACTTGGAGCCGTCAGTTGGCGGCGATCCGCGCCGACGTTTCTGGTTTGCTGAAAGCGGAGATCGACTCGACGCCGGGTTTTGTCAGGCGTTTGCTGCGTCCGCGCCCAGCCAAGGAGATCGCCCCCGGTTCGCTGCTTGACTCGATCGACGTCAACGAAGCGGAGGCGCGGGTCGAGTTTGTCGGCGTTTGCCGGCACTACGCGAGCGAGCTCGCAATCAATGAATCAACGACACGCGTCCATTCGGATCTGACGCTTTATCTGGAAACCGGCACCAAGGTCTTACTTGATTCGCTGCGTCATGCCGGCGATGCCGATCGGCCGTTTCGGCAATCTCAGGTCGAGGCCGCGATTCGCCTCTGCCGGATCATATTTGGCGGTGAATATGCGGGTCTGCTTTCCAAGGCCGCGGAAGTAGCGGTGCAGACTGCGGCGAACGAGCGCAAGGCTGCACGGGCTTAATCCGCTCGAACATCGCGCGGTTGGAGCGCGCAATTGCCGCGCCGGGGTTCCCATTGCAGCCGCAATCGCGCCGTGTTGTAAACGCGCGCTGCACCGGCTCATGTGAACG
>Ga0181537_10004244_pt1 | contig 11944 bp, 11 predicted proteins | sample PEATcosm2014_Bin_39_FD_119765 | JGI IMG/M metagenome (GOLD analysis project Ga0181537, IMG submission 119765) | Peatland microbial communities from MTU Mesocosm Facility, Houghton, MI, USA - PEATcosm2014_Bin23_10_metaG | ecosystem: Environmental > Terrestrial > Soil > Wetlands > Peat | place... | reverse complement strand
CGTTTGGCTGTCGTATCCTCGCCGCGAACCGCAGCCCGCGCGAGGCGATGTTCGGCGTCGAGCATGTCTATCCGCTGGCCGACCTCGACCAGATGCTGCCGCTATGCGACACGGTGGCGATTTGCACCGCGTTGAGCCCCGAGACCACGGGGCTGATCGGTGCGCCCCAACTGGCGCTGATGAAACCGGGCGCGTTTCTGATCAACATCGCGCGCGGTCAGGTGATCGATGAGGATGCGCTTTACGTTGGGTTGCGCGATGGCGGGCTGGGCGGCGCGGCGATCGATGTGTGGTGGCAATACCCGAGCCCCGATGAGCCGACGCGGCGTGGCTCGCGTCACCCGTTCCATGAATTGCCGAACGTGATTGTCACGCCGCACAATTCGGGTTGGACCGGCGGCATGGTGCGACGCCGCTGGGGCGAGATCGCCGACAATATCAACCGCTTCTACCGCGGCGACAGCCTGATCAACCTAGTGACGACGGTGGCTTGAGGACAACTCGGAGAGCAAGATGAGTGACGGCACGGCCTTCCTGCCTGCAACAGAGCTTTTGGACCTGTATCGCAATAACGAACTGTCACCGGTCGAGGTCGTCGAGGAGACCATCAGCCGAGTCGAGACCTATGAGGCCGCGCTCAACGCCTTTGTGCTTTACGACCCGGAAAGCGCGATCGATGCGGCGCGCGAATCCGAGGCGCGCTGGCGCAAAGGCGAGCCGCTTGGATTGCTCGACGGCGTACCGGTCGCGATCAAGGATACGCAGCTGACCCGGGGCTGGCCCCGGCTTGTCGGCTCGAAGACGATCGACCCGAACCAGAAATGGAACGAGGATGCGCCGGCGACGGCGCGGTTGCGCGCGGAAAACGCGATTCTGTTCGGCAAGACGACGACCCCGGAATTCGGCTGGAAGCCCACCACCGACTCGCCGCTATGCGGCGTCACCCGCAACCCGTGGAACCTCGAACGCACGCCCGGCGGCAGCAGCGGCGGCAGCGCCGCGGCGGTGCTTGCCGGCATCTGTCCGATGGCGCTCGGCACCGATGCTGGCGGGTCGATCCGCATCCCCGCCGCTTTTAGCGGCGTCTTTGGGCTAAAGCCGACATTCGGCCGGGTCGCGATGTACCCTGCCTCAGCATTTGGCGACGTCTCTCATGTCGGGCCGATGTCGCGCAGCGTCGCCGACGCGGCGCTGATGCTCGACGCGATGAAGGGACCGGATTCGCGCGATTGGTACAGCCTGCCGGCGGACGGCGTTTCCTATTACGCACAGCTCGACGAAGGCTCGATGAAGGGGAAGCGGGTCGCATTGTCGCCGACGCTCGGTTACGCGGAACCGAGCCCGGCGGTGCGGGCGGCGGTCGAATCCGCGGCCAATGTCTTTGCCGATATGGGCGCGATCGTCGAGCTTGCCGATCCGTTTCCGCAATCGCCGTTGCCGATCTTTGAGACATTGGCGCTCGGCGGGTTTTGGGCGTTGTTGCGGTCGATGAGCCCGGAGAAGGTCGCGGTGATGGATCCGGGCCTTGTGGCGACCTGTCGCGCCGGCGAGGCGGTGACCCAGGAGCAGTTGGTCGAGGCGCTGGGCAAGCGGGCCGCACTCGGCGCGGCGCTTCGGCAATTCTTCGACCGCTACGACATCCTGTTGTCGCCGACAATGCCGATCACCGCCGCCTATGCCGAGCCGCACGGCGACGGCCAGCCCGACCCGACCAATTATCGCGAGTGGCTGACCTATACCTGGGCGTTCAATCTGACACGCAACCCGTCGGCCTCGATCCCTTGCGGTTTCGCCGATGGGTTGCCGATCGGGCTGATGGTGACCGGACCGCTTTATGACGATCTCGGCGTGCTCCAGGCTTGCCGTGCCTACGAGGACGCTGTTGGCGCGGTCTGGCCGAGCGACGCGCTGAACGCGGCGCTCGCCAAGTGCGCGGGCGATGCCGACGGAACGGTCGAGGCTAAAATCCGCCCGTTGCACGGATTGTCGTAAAATCCCGTAATAAGCTAGGCGTTGCGGCGCCGATGCCGCTGGGCGGAAGCGAGGATGCATGCGCGCGTCGACGGGTCTTTTCCTTGGGCTGATCCTGGCCTTGATCGCCCGCTCGGGTGCCGAGGCGGCATCGGCGCCGCAAATCATCGCGGGCCCTTGGGTTCAGCTCGGCTCCGATAACCGGCTTGAGGTGCGCGTCGTGGTCGGCTCCGGCGTCACCTCTTGTCCGGAGATTGTCGCCGACGGCAGTACGATCGAACCGCGCCAGCGCGGCGCCGCCGACGGCAATTTCCCCATCACCGTGTGCAGCTCGACGGTGCCGCTCGCGACCCAGACGCTCTCGGTCGGTGGTGTCGCGATGCCGACCGTGCCCACCACGATCAACCGCATCGCGGTGATTGGCGATACCGGCTGCCGGATCGAAGGGAAAGAGCTGCAGAACTGCAACGATACCAACCAATGGCCGTTTCCGGTCATCGCCAAGCGCGCCGCCGGACGCAGTCCCGATCTGGTGGTCCATGTCGGTGACTATTATTACCGCGAGGACGCGTGCCCGGCTGACCATAAAGGCTGCGCCGGCAGCCCCTATGGCGATAATTGGGGCGCGTGGAAGGCCGATTTCTTCGATCCCGCCGCACCGCTCCTGGCGGCGGCACCCTGGGTCATGGTGCGCGGTAATCACGAATTGTGCCGTCGCGGCGGCAAAGGATGGATGCGTATGCTCGATCCGCGCGCCGATTTGCCGGAATGCGCTGACCGCTCACCACCCTATCACCTGCATATCGGCGGCCTCGATCTTCTCATTTTTGACAGCGCCGCCGCTGACGATTTCAAACTCGATCCCGAAAGTGTCGCGGCTTATGCCGCTCAACTCGCCCAGCTCCTGGCGAATGCACCGCTGCATTCCTGGATGCTGACGCACCGGCCGGTTTGGGCGCTGGCCCAAGGCAATCTCGGCGGGAAGAACATGAACCAGACCGAGGAAGCGGCGATCAAGGGGCACGTGCCGCCCGGCCTCGACATGGTGCTGTCGGGCCATTTGCACGATTTCACCAGCTATTCGTTTGGCCCGCCGCGGCCGTCGCAGCTGATCGTCGGCGTTGGCGGCGACACGATGCTCAGCCTCGCCGACGTGCCGCTTGTCGGCGCCGAGATCGACGGCATGAAGACGGTCAAGGGTTTTGCACTGGAGCGCTTCGGCTTTTTTATCATGGAACGCAACGGCGAGAGCTGGAACGGCACGCTCTATGCGCCGGACGATTCGACCGTGCTGGCGCGATGCACGATCGCCGGGCGCGACCTCGACTGTCAAAAGGGATAAAGAATGGCGATCATCAGCGAAAAAACCAAGGCGCTCGTCGCCGGCGTGGCCGCCGAGGCCAAGCGGCTCGAAACGCCGTGCGGCGACGGATCGCTGGTCTGGCGGGTATGGGGCAGCGGCCCGCCGCTCGTCCTGCTGCATGGCGGCTACGGCTCATGGACGCATTGGATCCGCAACGTGCCGGTACTGGCGCGCGACTTCACCGTGATCGCCCCGGACCTGCCCGGCCTTGGCGACTCGGCCACTCCGCCCGAGCCGTGGACCGCTGACGGGCTCGCCGCGATCGTCGTCGCCGGCTTCGATACCGTGGTGCCGAAGGGCATTAAGCCGCATATGGCCGGGTTCTCGTTTGGCGGGGTAATTGGCGGTGTCGCGGCGGCCCAGCTCGGCGACCGGCTGAAAAGTTTCACGGTTGTCGGCTCGAACGGGCTCGGGCTTGAGCGCTCACCGACCGCGCTCGAACGCGTCAAGCCCGATGCCAGCGAGGCGGAGGAATTCGCCACCCACCGCTTCAACCTGAACCAGCTGATGATCCATGACCCCGACAAGATCGACGAGCTGGCGTTGTGGCTGCAGAAGACCAACCACGCACGCGCCCGCATGCGCAGCCGACGGTTCTCGCGTTCGGGCGCGCTGATCGAGGCCTTGCCAAAGATCACCGCGCGGCTTGACGGCATATGGGGAGAACGCGACGCGACCGCCTATCCGCATGTCGAGGAACGCGCGCGCCTGCTGCGCGGCGTCCAGCCGCAGGCGCGCTTTGCCGTGGTCCCAGGCGCCGGGCATTGGGTCCAATTCGAGGCGGCGGATGAATTCAACCGATTGATCGCCGAGTACGCCGCCGATTAGCTCTCTCCCCCGATCTTGATTTCGCTGCCGATTGCCAGTCCCAGTGCCGTGTCGGCGCGGCCGCCATTGACCGCGATCTCGGTGAGGCCGTTGGCGTTGATGTACCAGAAGGCTTCGCCTGGCGGCACGGCCGAAAAGGTTGGCGCCCGCCGCAGCGAGCGGCCGCCCGCGCCGAGCCTGGCCTTTGGTGACAGCAGGTTGCCGCGCAACCCGGTCAGCGCATTGCCGTAATGGTCGACATAGACGATCTGCGCGAGGTCGTCGGGCCAGCCGCGGGTGGTCGATTCGTCGGCAGCCGGCTGAGCCAGTTCGGCGATTGATGCGCCCGCGGCGAGCCGAGCCGCCACCGGCGCGAACAGATCGCGGCCATGAAAGCTCGGCGATAGCGGACCGGGATGCCAAATGATCTCCCACAGCCGCGCCGCGGCGGCACGCCGCATCACGATGTCGAAGAGCCCATTATCGGGACCGACATAAATTCGCCCGTCGGCCTCGACGACGACGGCGCGCCGCGCGCTGCCGACACCGGGATCGACGACGCATAGCAGCACCGTGCCGGACGGGAACCATTCCCCGTAAGCGGCAAGCAGATAAGCAGCGGGTTTCGGCTGCTCGCTCGGCGCATCGGAAAAAAGCGAGATGATCGGCCGCTGCGGCGCGCCCTGATGCAGCACCGCCATAACCTGGCCGGTATAAGGTCCGGCAAGACCGAAATCGGTAAAGAGTACGATCATCAGCGGACTATGAAGCCGCCGCCTCGACCAGCGCAAGGCGACGCAATCCACATAAGAGTTCGTGGAAATTATTTCGTGAAGACAAAGTGATGAGTATCGACTCGATTCGAGCTTATTGCCTTGCCCGGCGAGTTTTCGAGAACCCGTTTGGTTTCCGGAAACAAGGATAAAGCTACTGCAGGTCGCAATTGCCGGGTGCATCTTCCGCGTACTTGAAAATATTGGAAGGTTGGTTATGGTCGTGGGAGGGGACGGGTTTTGGGGGAATGATGAAAAAGTTGGTCATTGTCGCGGCGCTGGCTATTGCCGCGGTGCAACAGCCGATCGCGGCTGGGATTGCCGCCGAGTGTTATTCACCGGCGGCGATCGAAGCCGAGGAAGGCATGCGCTTTGTGATCGATCTGATGGTCGCCAGCACTGCCTGTCGTGACCAAACCTACGGCCAGTTTCAGCAGCGTAACAAAGCGACGGTGCTGTCCTATCAGAAAGCCATGATCGCGCACCTTCATGGCAACGCGGCTTACGACCACTGGGACACGGCGCTGGCCAATGACGCGGCGCTGAAGCAGGCAGGCAAGTCTTCGCCTCAGGCCTGCCAGGAGGCGGACGAGTTGCTCAAAAAAGCCGCGGTGATGGACGACAAGGCTTTCCGGACCTATGCGGCGAGCTTGGCGACGACGGCGGCGGCGACCGGCCGCTACCCGAAATGCGGTCGCTGAGCCGCTGATTTCGCCAGCAGCACGGCGCCCAGCAGGCCGAGTGCCGACAAAGCGGTCATGAATAAATAGGCGCCGCCGCCAAACTTTACGTAAAGCGCGCCGGCACCGAGCATAACCAGCCCGCTGCCGATCCCGGAGGAGGCGCCCGAATACAGTGCCTGCGCGCTCGCTGCGGCGCCGGGCGGCACGGTGCGCGACAAATAGTTCATCGTCCCGAGATGGGTGGCGCCAAAGGTCAGCGCGTGCAGGAGCTGCAAGGCAAACGCCGCCGGTAGCCCCGGTACCAGCCCCATCAGACCCCAGCGCACGATACCGGCGCCGCCGCCGGTCATCATCAGACCCAGCGGCCCAAGCCGCGAGAGCAGCCGAGTTCCCTGCCAGAACAGCAGGATTTCGGCGACCACGCCTTCAGCCCACAAAACCCCGACGATTGCGTCGGAAAAGCCGAGCGAGCGCCAATAAAGCGAGCCGAACCCGTAATAGACTTGGTGGCTCGCCTGCAGCGCGGCGGCCGTTGCGACAAACTGCCAGAACCGGCGATCGCGGCCCAAGACGCCGAGCGCTGCCCGGCGCGATGGTCCTGTCCCCTCGCGGCGCGCGAGCGGGATCGCCAGACAGGCGCCCAGGAGCACGATCGATGCGGCCAATACCAACACCAAAACCGCGTTGCCACCCGAGCTCGCGGCGGCCGAGTGGGAAAGCACAGCGCCGCTCGCCATCGCGGCGACGATAAAGCTGACCGATCCCCAAACCCGCACCCGGCCGTAATCGATGCGGTCACGGCGGACCGCGGCGAGGGTGATGCTGTCGCCCAGCGGCATCAGCGCCGACTGTGCCGTCGCCGTAACCAGCGTCAGCGCCAATAAGCTCCAGAACCCGTAAGCTCCCCACAAACCCGCATAACCGGCGATTGCGACGCCGCACAGGGCGACCATGATCGCCCGATGCTGGCCGAGCCGGTCGGCGAGGGCGCCGAGCAGCGGTGTCGCCGCCACGTTGACCCAGATCGCCGCGGCGAACAGCATCGCGATCTCGGGCGCGCCGAGCCCGCGGCCGGCGAGCCAAACCGGCCAGAATGGCGATTTGATGCCGACGACTAGGAAACTCGCGGCGTAGTACGCGCTCAGCCGGAGCGAAATCTGTGATCGCGATGCAGGGTTCGACATGAGACTCGACGCAGGGTGCCGGTAGGGTTATCTGCCCGGCGTGTTGCCGACCCTAAACCAGATCACCGCGCTCGTGTCGGTGGTCATGATCGATCTCGTGCTGGCCGGCGACAATGCCATCGTTGTCGGCATGGCCGCCGCCACGCTGCCGCCCGAGCGCCGGCATCGCGCGATTCTGTTCGGCATCGGCGCGGCGACGGTGTTGCGCATCCTCTTCGCGGCGCTCGCCTTGCAGCTATTAGCGGTCATTGGGCTCGCGCTGGCGGGCGGCGTGCTGCTGCTATGGGTTTGCTGGAAGCTGTTTCGCGATCTACGGCGGGCGCACGCGGCGAAGCTCGCGCCGGGCGTGGGGGAACGCGGCCTAGCGCCACCGCGCAAGACGGTGTGGCAAGCCGTGACGCAGATCGTCGTCGCGGACATATCGATGTCGCTCGACAATGTCCTTGCCGTCGCCGGCGTCGCGCGGGTTCAGTCGGAGCCTTGGGTGCTGTTTCTCGGCCTTATCTTGTCGGTGGCGCTGATGGGCGTCGCGTCGAGCCTTGTCGCGCGCTTGCTGGCGCGGCATTTCTGGCTGTCCTGGCTCGGTCTGGCAATCATCGCCGGCGTCGCGCTGCGGATGATCTGGACGGGTGGCGACGAGGTGGTCGAATCGTTGCGGTGGTTGCGGTTATAGACGCAAAGTCCAGGTCTCGCCGACCAGCTCCGGGCCGAATTCGTCGTGGGTTTCGCTCGCGACGATCTTGAACCCGACGGAATCATAGATCCGCCGCGCGGCGATAAGGATGCTGTGCGTCCACAGCGTGACCTCGCTGTAACCGGCCTGCCGCGCGAAACGCACGCACTCCTCGACCAGCCGCCGGCCGACGCCGAGACCGCGCGCCTTTGGCTCGACGATCAACAGGCGCAGCTTGCCGACGGTCTCGCTCTCCTTGACGAGAAAGACAGAGCCGATCGGCGCGCCGTCCTGTTCGGCGATCCAGCAATGCTCGCGCGCCGGATTGAAGTCGCGCAGGAACTTGGCGACCACCTCGGCAACATAGGCCTCCATCTTGTGATTGAGGCCGTATTCCTCGGTGTAGAGCGCGCCGTGTCGCGCGGTAATCCAGCCCATATCGCCCGGCCGATGCGGTCGCAGCACAAAGGCGGGGCCCGGCTCCGGCGCTTCACCGAGGAGGCCGGCGATTTGCCGCATCGCCGCGACCAGGCGACCCTGGTCGGCTTCGGCAAGCGGCGCCAGCATGTTGCCGATAGCGGCGTGCGAGGCCCGATCGAGCGGTTCGAACGCGTCGCGCCCGTCCTGGGTCAAGGAGATTTGGGTTTGTCGGCCGTCTTGCAGCGATTGACTGCGCACGATCAGCCCTTGGCGCTCGAAATCCCGCAGGATGCGAGACAAATAGCCGGGATCGAGATCAAGTTCGCGGCCGAGCCAGGTCGCGGTCGCGCCATCCCGATGGGCCAGCGCATGCAGTACCCGCGCCTCGGTCAGCGAGAACTGCGTGTTCAAAAACGCTTCCGACAGCACGCCGAGCTTTAGCGTGTAGAAGCGGTTGAAGTGGCGAACGGCGGCGATCCGCCCCTCAAAGGCCGAGACGCTCATGCCATATCCCCCTCCGGCTAAAAGGAGACTTTGTCAAATATTTATTTGACGACGTCAAGTTTTTGCTTCGAGCACCATTTGCGTCTGGGTGACGATGGCGACGAGGCGCCCTTCCGCCGTGCTGATACGCGTCGTCCACACTTGTGTGCGGCGCCCGCGATGTACCGGCAACGCCTCGCCGGTAAGCCGGGTTCCAAGCGGTGCGCCGGCGATAAAATTGGTCTTGCTTTCGATCGTCGTCGTGCCGGCGCCCGCGGGCAGGTTGAGGATCGCGCCCGCCGCGCCGAGCGTGTCGGCAAAGCCCATGATCGCTCCGCCATGCATGACCGCCGGTCGCGTGCACAACTCCGCCCGGACGGTCAGTTCGGCGACCACGCGCTCTTTGTCGGCATGCACGAATTCGATGCCGAGCAGATCGGAAAACGGCAGTTTCAACTCTTTAAGCTGTGCGAGGAGATCCATCTGCGGCCTCCCGATGGCGTCACGCTTTCGTCATCCGGGCGTCTCCCGGCTAGCTGCCAAATCCCGGCGGACGCCGTGTGTGCCAGTCGGTCGCCTGCTGATAGGCCCAGCCGATGCGCAACGCCATCGCCTCGTCATAGGGACGGCAGGCGATCTGCAGCGATAAGGGCAGACCGCTGGCCGTAAAGCCGCTCGGCAGCGCTAGCCCGCACATTTCCAGTAGGTTGAAGACGCGGGTGAAATGCGCCGGTGTCGTGTTCTGATCGACCGCCGCGTTGGGGATCGCCGCGGTCTGCGTCGTCGGTGTCAGCAGGGCATCGATGTCGTCGCGATCGAGTGCGGCAAGGAATTCGGCCTTCATTCGGTCGCGATCGGCCAGCGCGGCGAGATATTGGTGGGCGTGGATGTCGCGACCCAATTGGATGCGCGGCCGGACGGCTGGATCGATCGGCAATGCCGGGTTGTCGACGAGGGCGCCAGTCAGGCGGTACGCCTCGGAGCCGATGATCTGCCCGGTCGCGACAGTCGCGTCGGAAAAGGCGATGGGCAGCGCGATATCGACGATCTCGGCACCGGCCCGCGCCAGCGTTTCGAGCGCGCCGTCATAGGCTGCCAGCATCTCGGGGTCACAGCCGTTGCGCTCGCTCGCCGGCATGCGCGCGACGCGCAGCCCCTTGACGCCGCGCCGCAAGGTCGCGAAGGGATCGGTCGGCGGCGGCGCGCTCAGGGTCAAGCGGTCGAGCGGATCGGCGCCTTGCATGACGCTGAACAGCAATGCCGCGTCCTCGACCGAACGCGCCATCGGCCCTGGCGTATCGAGCGACGGCGCGAGCGGCAAAATCCCATAGCAGCTTACCCGGCCGATCGTGGTCTTGAGCCCGGTGATGCCGCACCACGAAGCCGGCAGCCGCACCGAGCCGCCAGTATCGGTGCCGATCGCCCACGGCGCCATCGCGCTCGCCACCGCGACGCCCGAGCCGCTGCTCGACCCGCCAGGCGTGCGCGCGACCTGCGTGTCCCATGGGTTCCACGGCGTTCCCATGTGGTGGTTGGTGCCCCAGCCGCCCATCGCGAATTCGACCGTATGGGTCTTGCCGAGCACGATCATCCCGGCCGCGATCAGGCGGCGCGCCAGGGTCGCGGTCGTCGGCGAGCGGCGGTCGCGCCACGCCATCGAACCGCCGGTCGTCACCTTGCCGTCGAGGTCGATCAAATCCTTGAGCGCGATCGGCACGCCGTGCAGCGGGCCGATCTGATGACCGGAGCGGATCGCCTTGTCGGCGGCTTCCGCCGCCAGCCTCGCGTCGTCGGCATAAATGTCGATATAGGCGTGGAGTTGCTGATCCTGCGCCGCGATGCGCGCGAGAAACGCCTCGGTGATCTCGATCGGCGACAGCTTGCGGGTGGAAATCGCGGCGGAAAGCTCGGTGGCGGAATACAGGCTCGGGTCGCCGGTCGGGGGCATCGGATCAGCCTTGCTAGCGGAACAGGCGCAAAGGATACGCCGGCCCGCCGCCGCTCTCCAATCTCCTAGTACACGGAGGCGAGCTGCGCCTCGGCGGGTTCCTGGTGGGGCGCCGGCATATCCTTTGAGGGGTGAGGCGCCGGCATGGTCGTCTTCGCCGGGTCGGCCTTTTTGGCCTCAATCCGCTCGTGCTTACCTTTCTGGTGCGCTGTCGCATTTTCGACGAGGCGCGGCGCCAGCTTGGTCGTTGTTGCCGGGTCGGCCTGTTTGGCTTCGAGTTGCTCGTGCTTGTCCTTGTGATGCGCCGTCGCATTCTCGGCGAGGCTCGGCACGGGCTCGGCGGTCTTCGCCGGATCGGCCCGTTTGGCCACGAGTTGTTCGTGCTTGTCCTTGTGCGGCGCCGTCGCATTCTCGGCGAGGCTCGGCACGGGATTGGCGGTCTTCGCCGGCTCGACCGGTTTGGCCTCGACTTGCTCGTGCTTGTCCTTGCGGTGTGCAGCCACGTTTTCGGCGAGCCGCGATGCCGGCTTGGTCATCTTCACCGGCTCGGCCTGTTTGGCTTCGAGTTGCTCGTGCTTATCCTTGTGATGCGCCGTCGCTTTCTCGGCGAGGCTTAGCGCTGGCTTGGTCGTCTTTGCCGGATCATCGGTCTGTTTGGCCTCGACCGGCTCGGGCCTGTCCTTTTGGACGTTCTCCGTGACCGGGACCTTCTCCACGATAGCGTTCGTCTCGGGGTCATCATGTTTTGCCTCGACGATCGTCTGGCTAAAACTGGCCGGGAACGCGCGCGGATAGATAAAACCGTAGGTCGGGTTCGCGCGGCCGTGCGTGCCGGCGTATTGCACCTTGACGCTCGTCCAGTCATTGGCCGGCGAGGCATCGACGACCGACATCGATTTGGTTACGCGCCCGCGCACCCAATTCGCCTGGTCGACGAGGATCTCGTGCGGGCCGACAACTCGCGAGACCACCGCGACGTGGCCGACATGCATCCCACCATACGGTTTGAAGACGAGAATGGCGCCGACCGATGGCTGATGACCGCGATCGTAATGCCCTTCGGCGTGCGGCCACCAACTCGCGGCGTTGCCGTCGAGATGAACGCCGGTCACTTCACGCGCATAGGCGACACAATTTCCGCCAGACGAGGCCATGGCCGAAAAGCACATGGACAGTAACAGCCCCCATCCCCCGAGGGCAACAACGCACCACCGCACTCGCAAGTCCCCCCTCGTGTCGGCTGAACTTGATAGTTCGCCGATCGAGCCTGCGAGTTAACTATGCAAGTAACCGACCAATTTCTCAAATCATTTGAGACAAGTCATTTGGGGAAGGCGCGGCGATAGACGCCGGGCGAGCCGACATCGTGGCGCATATACGGCCGGATGCGGTTGCTCCATGGATTGGCGTCACGGGCGCGCGACCAGGCCTCGCTCTCCGAGACGGTCGCGTTTTCGAACTCGTAGAGCGTCAGATATTTCGGCTGTGTATCCACCGCCACGTAACGCCGCGCGCCCAGACAGCCCGGTACCGCCAGATAGGGCGGGATGTACGCGGTGTTATACCAATCGTTGAATTCGTCCTCGACGATCGACGGAATGTCGATCCGGCCCATCTGCAGAAACGGCGCCGGACCTTG
>Ga0181537_10004243_pt1 | contig 11945 bp, 14 predicted proteins | sample PEATcosm2014_Bin_39_FD_119765 | JGI IMG/M metagenome (GOLD analysis project Ga0181537, IMG submission 119765) | Peatland microbial communities from MTU Mesocosm Facility, Houghton, MI, USA - PEATcosm2014_Bin23_10_metaG | ecosystem: Environmental > Terrestrial > Soil > Wetlands > Peat | place... | reverse complement strand
CCAAGCAACAACATAAGAATGAAGGCGAGCATGCCTCCCAATGTAAACACCACCGAAGTCCACACCTGTCTGAAAAGGCCGCGCTTTTCGCGCTCCTGGTAAGCGATATTCGCCGCCTGCATCAACGCCGCCATGCCCGAGCGGGCGCTGGCCAACGCAACGATCACTCCCAGCACCACACCGACCGTCAGCGTACGGCTCTCGCGGCGCGCGATGTCCTGCAGCTGGCTATTGAAGATATCCCAGACGCCCGGCGGCAATATGCCGGCGAATGCGTTCATCTGCTTAATGACGTCGGCGGGTGTGAAGAGCAGTCCGTACAGCGATACAGCGGCTGCCAGGGCCGGAAACACCGAAAGCACGGCGTACATGGCCAGACCTCCGGCAACCAGCGAAAGATTATCGCGGCCGACATCCCTGTAGACCCGCACAATGATGTCCCACCAGCCAGCCGCCGGAATCTGTTCGGGCTCACGGGCGGTGCGTCCGCGGTCATCACTCGCCATATTCATCGGCTCGAAAGTCGCAAACAGCGCATCGATGGGCATTTCATTAAGCGGCGCTGACGTGCCCCGCGTCTGTAGGACGCAGTGAGTACTGCGGCAGGCTCGGGGCTGACTGCATTAGCGCGTACCGGCCCGCGGTCCGATCGACCCGGATATCTGTTAGAACCTCTGGTCGAACGCGACCGCTTGCTTCACCAGGACGGAGTTTGCCCCTTTGCGACAAAATCGGTCCCAAGTACATGTGGGAACTGCTGGGTGGGCCAATCCATCCCGGGAGCGCATGCGGCGCGGACCAGCATCTCATCTAGTCCACTATTCCAAGTCATTCAATGCGGTAGAAATCAACTCATCGTTTTACCGATCCCATCAGCGCGCCACGTATGAACGGTGGCGCGAGATTACACCGGCCATCTTCCGGTTCTCAGTAAAGATGCCCCGCAGCATCACGCACGAATGCGCTCTACGGCGCTGCCACCCCCAACTACGACAGTTCCTGGACGAAATAGCAGGCCTCGGCCGAAAACTCGGAGTCATCCTGGTACAGCTGCCCGCCAGCCTGAGATTTGAGTCTCGTGTCGCGGGGAGATTCCTGGAGTTAATGACCGCGCAATCCTCCGCTCGAGTCGCCTGTGAACCGCGCCATCCGAGTTGGTTCAGCGAGCGCGCTGGTGATCTATTGCAGCGCCACGGCGTCGCCCGCGTGGCCGCAGATCCCTCCACCAACGCCGGTGGCAGTCGGCCCGGTGGCTCACTCAGTCTGGTCTATTATCGGCTACACGGCTCTCCAAAGATGTATTACTCGGCTTACAGCGCCGAATTCCTGTTTCATCTGGCGGCACAGGTTCGTGTGTCTAACTCGATGACAAAGGATGTGTGGTGCATTTTTGATAACACGGCGCGGCACGAGGCGTGGCCGAATGCGCAATTACTTCTCAAACTCCTGAAGTAAGCTCTCCATATATGGTTCTTGAGACATCGGGGGCGTGCTCGACCTCCCTCTCCGATGTGACTATCCTCGAACGATGTCTTGGAAGCACATTGTCATCTCCAGGTTCGGCGGACCTGAGGTTCTGGAAATAGCCGAGGAGTCCGTCATCCCAGAGCCGGGTCCCCGAGAGGTTCGCCTCAAAGTAATCGCCGCCGGAACGGGGTTCACCGATACCATGATACGCCGCGGCCGCTATCCGGACTTCAAGGGGCCGCTTCCGTTTACTCCGGGTTATGAGGTGGTGGGAATCGTCGAAAAAACTGGCTCTGATGTGATGGTGCCGCACCCGGGTCAGATGGTCGCCGATCTCTGCGTAGTCGGCGGGTATGCGCAATATGCCATCCGCCCGGCGCGTTACCTGGTGCCAATTCCCGACGGCATCGACCCCGATGAGGCGGTCTGCATTCCGCTCGCCTATCTGACCGCCTTCCAGATGCTGACACGCTACCGCACCCTGGCACCCGGGGCTTCGATTCTCGTGATTGGTGCTTCCGGCACGGTTGGCATGGCGCTGCTCGATCTGGCGCAGCATTCTGGTCTCAAAGCGATCGGCACCTGCTCAGCCGCAAACATGTCGGTGGTTGAGCGATTCGGTGCCACCGCAATCGACTACCACGCCGGTGACTTCGTCGCCTCGGTGCATCGAGTGACCGCAAGCCGCCCCGGACCTGCCGGCGTCGATGTCGCCCTCGATGCGATCGGTGGTTCGCATTTCAATCGTTCATTCGCCTGCCTGGCCCCCGGCGGCCTGCTAATCGGGTATGGCTCTCAAACCATGGGAGTCGGCCGGGAGAGTTTGCTCTCCGCCGGGCTGGGGCTAGTCAAACTGAAGCTGTGGAACTCACTACGCCTACTGCTGCGCGATCGTCGAGCGCTGTTCTACAGCATCACGGCCCGCCGTTCGGCGCAGCCCGAGCAGTTCCGTGCCGACATGGGAACCCTGTTCAAATTACTGCGCGTGGGAGCCATTCATCCGGTTGTCATCGATCGCCTGCCGCTCGCGGCCGCGCCCGCGGTGCATGCGCGCATCGATGCCGGCGGGCTCGGCGGCAAAATTGTGCTGCAGCCCTGGCTTTCGCAGAGCTGAGCGCTCGATCGGCTGGAGAAGACCGCGCAGCGGCTATCGCTTGGCGCTCAGCTTTGAGAGCTGCGCAATAGTCAGCTTATCGTCATAGCTGCCTGCGGCCACCACGTAAGGAGTGCCCTCGGCACCGAGGTGGTAGCTGATCTTGCGCGAGCCCTGGGTCTCATCGGTTTTGACCCACCAGTACTCGGTCCAGATCCCGGCGGGCTTGCGGGCCGCCTCGCAGAAGGCTGCCGGATCTGGATAGAGGGCGACGCCCTTGGCATCCTTGATGCTCGCCATTGGCACGCCGCGGATGTCAGGCCGCACCGGGTGCGCCGCATTGACCATCTTGTCGCAGTCCACGACGAAGACGTAACTGTCTTTCCAGACCCACGGGCCCGACCTTGCATTGAACTGGATGACGTTGTGGGTTTTAGAAAGTTCGCTGGCAGCTTGATGGACTTTGGCGATGACTTCCTGCGCCGTCGCCCGATCATCAGCGGCTTGCGCCAGCGACCAGGTTAAAGGCATCGCAGCCAACATCAGCGTCAACGGGACGTATGAGTGCCGATTCATATGCGCCCCCACAATTAATTGTTATTGCAGCCGATAGGATGCGCCTACTGTCGGAAGTGTCAAGAACGGCCCCAGGTGGATCCTACTGCCGGTCGTAGACCATCACGTCGTCGAACGGTGCTCCACTCGCATGAGTCCCTTTCTGGGCGACGGTGAGAGTTTTCCCGTCCTTGGACACCGTACGGACTCCCGTCGCAATGGTAGTCCCCGCCCGTAGCTGCTTGAATTTGGCCTTGAGCGCATTGATCGGCGTCACCGACGCCATGTCAGCGTCGGCATTGCCGCTGACCGGATAAGGCTTGCCGTCATTCATATAGGCATAGGTCGCCGTGCCGGTCTTGCCGTCTGCTGAAATCGCATTGATTGTCAGCGTGATCGCACCCTGCGCCGATTCTGCATAGGTGCGCGTCATACTCTTGGGAGCGGGTCCGGGCGAAAACTTGGATTTTGCAAGATTCAACTGCCACGTTCCGAACAGAGGATCCGCCGCCAATGCGACACTCGTCGCGGCCGTGAGGATGGCGCCCATTAGCAATGCTCTGATCATGCGTGTTCTCCGTCACCTGTTAAGGGATGGCTCGTGATATTCGTTCATTGAACCGGGTAAAAGTATGCCATGGGGAGCGCAAGATTCCCTGGATCGCGGGGCAGGATCGGAAACCAACGGCATGGCGCTATCCACAGAGTCACCGGCTCGTTACCATGCAGCCATGACGTACTGCGTAGGAGTACTGCTGAACGACGGGATCGTGATGGCATCCGATTCCCGTACGCACGCAGGCGTGGACAACTTTGCGACATTTTGCAAGATGACGGTCTTTGAACGGGTCGGCGATCGTGTGATTGTGCTGCTCAGTTCTGGCAATCTGGCGGGTACTCAGGCGGTCGTCAGTGTTTTGAAGCAAAACGGGGAAGCGGCGCATCCGGGCCAGTCCAGCATTTGGAGCGCGCGTACGATGTTCGACGTGGCGAACATCGTCTCGAATGCTGTGCGCTCAATCGAGCGCCGCGACGCGCGCCACCTCTCTGAGCGCGGTTCATCGTTCAACGCCTCCTTTATCATCGGAGGGCAGATTAAAGGTGAGCCGCTTCGGCTGTTTCGAACCTTTGCCGAAGGTAATTTCATCGAAGCGGGATCCGAGACCCCCTACTTTCAGACTGGCGAAACCAAGTACGGCAAACCCATTCTCGATCGCGTCGTGACCCAAGAGTCCAGCCTGCATGACACCATGAAAGGCGTGCTGATTTCCTTTGACTCGACGATGCGCAGCAATCTCTCTGTAGGCATGCCTATTGACCTGCTCTGCATTCAGCGCGACAGTCTGCGAGTAACCGCGCGTCAACGCTTCCGGGAAGGCGACTTCTATTTCAGCGCTCTGAGTCGGCACTGGCGCGACGGCATCAAGATGCTTTTCGAGCGAATTCCGGATGTGCCGCTGTACAAAGCCGATGATCGTACCCTCGATTTTTTCGACGGACCTGGATCGCAGGATCCTAATCCCATCCACGATCGTCATTGATCCGCGATCCAAAAACTTCCAACCCGCTGGCGCGGCACGGCAGATGTTCTGCAAGCGGTACAGTAACTCGGTCATCTCGAGTTCCCCTACTCCGAGCCTCCTAAGGCCCACTAGCTGCCCCGCGCGAAGTTGTCAGCCGCGAAAACGAATACCGCAAGAAAAGGTGGCTGTTACTTCGACGCACATCGCTGAGGGAACCCCAGAGCGGAGTGCGCGGCGCGAAAGACTTTCCCATGACCAACGCCAGTCGTCCGTCCTTGGCCTTTCGGCCGGCGATCTGCGGGGCGAGGGTCAAAAATAGCTCGTCGACCAGGCGCTGTTCGAAGAAATCACCCAGCAAGGTTGGGCCGCCTTCGATCAGTATCCGCTGAATACCCCGAGCACGACACACTTCAGTGAGGATGACTGACGCGGAAATGGGGCTGTATCCGCGATGCACCGCACGTATTTGCGACGGACCGTCTACCCTTTGCCGGGCAAGTCGCCGCGCCCCCTCTGTGGTTGTTAATATCAGCGGACGCACCCGGGGGGAGTTGAAAACGGGCAAGTGCAGATCGACTTGGCCGCTGCCGGTTACCACTACATTCTGCGGGCACTCGGGTTTGCGAAGTGATTCTCTGAGTTCCTTGTAAGCAGGACCGAGTTCAGGACAGATGGCCTCAGGCGTCCAGATATGCTTGCGGTCCTCCGCCAAAGTGCCAGAGCCCACGATTACCAGATCTGCTACGGCACGCAGCAATCCCATCACCATCCGGTCCGGCATGCTAAAGCCGCTGATGTCACCGCCGCCGGCATGTCCTTTGGTGCGAAGGGACACGACGCCGTCCAAGGTGGTGACAAAATTAGCGAAGACGACTGGCTGCGAGGCGCGTAGCGGCATCCGCAGGTCGCCGTATAGCCGCGCCAATTTTGCTGGGAGGGGAAGCGCGCTGCCACTTTTCACCGGCAATAGCGATTCCAGCGGAGCCAGAGCGCTCGTCGAAGACCGAGGGCTCATCACCGTTTACCTCCCGGGAGATGTTCACCACACATCAAAATGCCAGCTGTATGGCGCAGGCCTGCCCGATCTTATCGTCCCGACGTGGTAGACGACAGGGATCCCGAAGACCTTGCTGCCGCCGCCGATTGGCCCCGCGCCAATTTGACCTCTGTGGGGAACCGCCGACTCGGCAAGTAGGCACTTGGGGACTGAATCTCTACAGCATCTGGGTAGAGTACCCGACCGAAAAGGACGCCCAGAGCGTTAACTTAGAGTGCGGCGAGGTCACCTGTGAAAATTCGATTCGGCTATGAACTGATCTACAGCGTCAATCAGCAAACGCCCATGATTTTATTGCTGCATTGTCAGCCCCAGGGAGGTCAACAGCTGGTTCTGCCCGACAGTATGCGCACCGAACCGGCAATTCCGCTTTTTTCTTACCTCGATGCATTTGGCAATACCTGCACGCGCCTGGAGGCTCCCGCTGGACTCTTAGGTGTGACTGCCGATGGGATCATGGAGGACTGCGGTTCGCCAGAACCCGCGCAATGGGCGGCAGCCGAACATGCGGTGCGCGATCTGCCGTCAGATACGCTGCAGTACCTCTTGGCGAGTCGCTATTGCGAGACGGACCTCCTGATGAGCGAGGCGTGGCGGCTGTTTGGGCACCTACCAGCGGGATGGTCACGCGTGCAGGCGATCTGCGATTTCATTAACCGTGAGATTGTTTTCGGCTACCCATTCGCGAGGCCCACCAAGACGGCTCTCGAGACGCTGCGAGAACGTCGGGGGGTGTGTCGGGACATGGCGCACTTAGGCATAGCCTTCTGCCGGTGTCTTAATATTCCTGCGCGTTATTGCACCACTTATCTCGGTGACATTGGAGTACCGGCAGTCGAGGCACCGATGGATTTCGCCGGCTGTATGGAAGTGTTTCTGGGCGGGGCGTGGCATATCTTCGATCCCCGCAATAATGCGCGAAGAATCGGTCGCATCATAATTGGACGCGGACGAGACGCGGGAGACGTAGCGATCAGTACGGCCTTCGGCCCGGCATGGATTCAAACCTTTCGCGTGTGGACTGACCAAGTTTCCGAAGCGGAGGCGGCCCAGATGCGAAAATCAGCCTGTGAATGTGGGCGGGAAACTCGAGCCGCATAAAGCCTGCCGACGCGTGCGCCTGCCTGCAAACGGCCGCCATGTTCTGGCTCTGCTCGGTTCAGGAGAATTGTAGAGTCTGACCCAGATGCTTGGCCTCGGCCTTCTTTAGCATGGCGTGACCGAGCGCGATATCGCTCGAGCTCAAGCCGCGGTGCCAGAAGAGGATGGTCTCCTGATCCTTTTGCCGTCCGCTTTTGAGCCCGGCGACTATCTGTCCCAACTCGGCGTGCAGATTCTGCGCATTGATCCTGCCGGAATCGACGTGACGCCGAAGTGCGCCGAATGGCAGCCCCTCGCGGCATTGCCCCCAGTCATCGACTACGACTTTGTCCATGATGTCTGAGAGCGAGAGCTCCACGGCGCTCATGGTGCCGTAGGGCACTACCAGGGCGCCTGGTTTGATCCACTCGGTCTTCAGCAATGGTTCGGGTGCGGCAAGCCGCGAGGCCTCGACCACAATGTCGGCGCCGCGCACGCAGTCCTCCCAGCTGTCAACCGTCAGCACCGGCTTGCCGAGCTCTCGGCACAATTGCGCGGCTAAGGCGCTTTGACTTTCAGCACGTCGGGAGTGCACACGAATTTCATCGAAATCGAAGTAGTGGCTCAGCAGCTTGATGTTCCAGTAAGCGGTGCCGCGGGCTCCAATGTGCCCGAGCACCTTACTGGCCTTCCGGGCCAGATACTTGCCACCGAGCGCCGTCATGGCGCCCGTCCTCATACCAGTCAACACAGTGGCATCGACAATTGCCTTAGGGATACCCGTCGCCATATCAAATAGCGTGAGCAGGCCCGGCTCCGAGGGCAGTCCGAGCTGGTAGTTGTTTACGAAATCCCCGACCACCTTGACTCCCGCGAGTCCGAGGGGATGAATCACTCCGCGCAGGACATTAAAATGCCCGAGTGACGAATCCTGCGGGACCAGATGTACGCGAGGTTCTATGACCACCGCCCGCTTGCCTTGAGCGTCGAGCCCCTGCTCGACGGCATCAAGGATTTCGGCATCAGTCATGGCGAGATGTTCGACATCCGCACCACTCAGGTAGGTCAAAGAGAGTACCTGTGCCATCAGCTAGGATACCGCTGGTCTTTCCAATTTCGAAGCATGCCCCGGCGTGCCTCGGCCCAAGGGCAGAGCATCGGATTCCGGTGGATCAGCGCAGCCGAGAGCATACCGAGAGTAGCCACGAGGCCACCCGCAAGCAGGAAGTCAGCGCGAAATCCCGCCGTCGGGTTGGCGTTGATATCGATCAGCAGTCCCATGACCAAGGGCGCGACGAGGCCAGCGAGCGTCTAAAGCGAGTTGGTGACCGCGAGTACTGCCCCATAGCGCGCCGAGTGGACTAGCCGTCGCACTTTGGCGACGCATGAGATGACATCACGTCAGCATGCGGAGATATCCTTCATAGATAGGTGGAACGTTAGCAGTTGAATGCTAGTCTATGACTGGACTTGTCTTTTTCGAGGTGATTGCATGCATTCCAGACACTATCTGCTGGCTTCTGATTTTGATCAGACGCTGAGCTTTAACGACTCGGGGCTCGTTCTCAGCGAGATCCTCGGGGTCAGCAACTTCGAGGAGCGGGTCCGAGGCCTCTCACGAAGCAACCTGGTGCAGCAGGGTGGCGAATTGGCCTACCTGATCCGCCACGATCCGGACTTTCGCGGCGTTCGCGCTGAGCATCTGAAGGAAGCCGGCAAACGGGTACGTCTCAAGAAGAATATTCCTGCGCTCGTGAAGTTTCTAAATCAAGGCATCGAGGGAGACCGCTTCTCCTTCTATGTGATCTCCGCTGCGCCCCGCGAGATTGTCGTATCGGCTCTAGAGGATGTCGTGCCAGCGAGCCACATCTACGGCACGGAGCTGGACTTCGATTTGCGATCCGGCGAGGTTCGCGCCGTGAAGCGTGTGCCGGCGGGCTACGGCAAAGTTGCCGTCATCGAGGAGCTTGAGCTGCAGCTCGGCATTGCTGCCGATCGGACTATCTACGTAGGAGATGGAAGTTCAGACGTACATGTCATGCTGCACGTCAATAATCATGACGGATTCACCATCGCGGTGTCGGAGAACCGACAGCTGGCGAACATCGCGCGTGCCACCGTGCTGAGCGACGACGCATTCAGTGTCATGCTTCCCATTCTGGATCAGGTTCTGGGATGGAAGGCGGGGAGAATTCGGGGACTGCTTGAATCACACGGCCTTGCACTGCAGGACTGGCAGAAGGACCGCACGGATCGGGTCAAGATTGGTGAGCTGCTAGCTCTTAAGATGAATCAGGCAGCTGCTTCATGAATCAGGTCGTCATCGAGTGGCTCGGGTGGATTGCCACGGCGGTCTTTGTGGGATCGTACCTGTGTCGCACGTCGGGTCGCCTTCGTGCGGTGCAAATGGCTGGCGCCGTTCTCTGGATAGCCTACGGGGCGCTCATTTCGTCGATGCCGGTCATCGCCTCCAACAGCCTTGTGCTGGTGGCTGCAGCCTGGACATTGATGCAAAGCACGAAAGCTGAGGCACAGTCATAGAAGTTGCGAGGCACGTTGGGGTGAAGCTTCACCCCGACATCACTTTGGTGCGCGGGAGCGCTGTCCGGTTCCATCTGCCCGTTGCATCGCGTCGACAGCGTCGAGAAAGTGGCGACGTTCCTTGTCGTCAAGCCTCTCGGCGATCCCCTGGACGAAGCTCCCGAAATCGGTGGCCTGCTTGCGCGCCTTGTTAACTAGAATTGCCGCGATCGGTCCGACGAGCCTGTGCTGAGAATTATTTTCTCGACATCATTGGCCGATGCATTCTCTGCCGCGACGGCGCCGTTTATGGGACTTACCGGCCTCAATGCCGGCATTGCCTCTGCGCTGAGGAGCTAGATGCTGCGCCAGACTCCCAACACTCGCGTATCTTTGTGAGATCACTGGAGTGGAGGCTTTATGCGTATCCTGTGTCTGACCGCACTCTTCGTTGCTGCCACGGCCGTCTCGACCCCCGCGCTGAGCAGAGCTCTGCCCCCCTACATCGAAAGGGCAATCGCCGATTCCACCCGACCGGAGGATGATCGCCAGCTCGATCCGCTGCGCAGGCCTGGGGAACTGCTAGCCTACGCCGACGTAAAGCCCGGTCAGATCATCGGCGAGTTTCTTCCCGGTGGGGGCTATTACACGCGTCTTCTGAGCGATATCGTCGGCCCACACGGCAAGGTCCATGCGCTAGAGACCATGCGTTGGGGCAAGGAGGCCATAGACGCCACGCGCCAAGTACTGCATGAGAAGGGGCATGGCAACGTGGACTTGGACCTTGCGCTGTTTGGAAACTTCCATTTGCCCGAGCAGGTTGACCTCTTTTGGACAACCCTCAACTACCATGACCTACACATTGCCCGGTATGGCAACGTCGACATCGCTGCATTCAACCGCCACGTCTTCGATTCTCTGAAACACGGTGGCATTTATTTCATCGTCGATCATGCAGCCACAAAGGGTAGCGGTATCAACGATACTCCGGACTTGCACCGTATCGATGAAGCAACCGTCATCGAGGAGGTCAAGGCGGCGGGATTCGCTTTGGCCGGCGAAAGCGATCTGCTACGTCATTCCACCGACGACCACACCAAGAAGGTGTTCGATCCTGAGGTGCGGTGGAAGACCGATCAGTTCGTCCTCAAGTTCCGAAAGCCGTAACACTGCACGCGCCACATTCGATAGCCATGGAAGATCGCTAGAGATGCGTCTAAACAGATTGAGCAGCTTTTCCGCGGCCAGTTGAAGATTGACCGATAGGGTCGGCTTTGCGATCACCTACGCGCGCGAACGTTAACTACCTTGTACTCACTTGCCGTACGGATCCATTGGAGAATTCCGCATCCGCTAGTGATGAGGATTCGCGCAAGACCGTTGCCCCGCTATGCATCTCGTGGCCCAGCAGTAGAATTCTTACGACGCAGTGGATAATCCGCGGCATCCGTTGAGGAACAAAGTGACCGTGTCTCTGACCCATGTGCTCAGTTCCTCCGGAGTCATGGGAGTACCGAATCCCATGAGCCGGCGCTGGGGCTGAGCGACAACCAAGTGCAGAAACTGCGTGGCTGCGAAGGCGCGATGATTGGCAGACATATTCGGATCGGGAAGTAGGCGTGTGAGCAGATCGCCAATCAGCGTCGCGGCTTCCTGGGCCCAACCTTCCTCGTGTACCGCGCGAGTCAAGTTGGGAAAGCGCTGAGATTCTGCCGTCACCAATCGGTGCAATGCGAGTGCTCGAGGGGTGAGCGCCGCGTGCAAGATCAATCCGGCGAGGTGCTCCAGGATCTCCTGCAATGTGACACCTTCCAATAGCGGCACGGTGGCGGGCGGACGGATCTGCTCGATGATGCGATGGACGACGGCGGCGAACAAGGCTGCCTTGTCATCGAAGCGGTGATAGAACGTTCGCTTGGATACGCCGGCGCGTGAGGTCACCGCCTCAATTGAAGTTGCGCCGTAGCCTTCGGTGAGGAAGAGTTCTGTGGCAGCCTTTAGGATGCGATCGCGTAGTTCCAGCGAGGCAGCGCGAGAAGGTCTTCCACCCAGGCTTGCCTTGCGACTGCCCGCTCGTTGTCGATGCTTACCGCCGGCGATACGAGTAGCCGCGCGATCGATAGGAGGCTTGGGCACCATAGTAGCCAGAGTAGCGCGCGGCCGGTGCGTAGTAACCACGCGGGGGTCCATAGTATCCAGGCGCTGAATAATAGGGGTACGACGTAACCGGCGGGTAGTAAGTCCGTGATGGGGCGTAGTAGGTAGAGGGCGGCGAATAGTAGGAGGGTTGTGCGTACCCGTAATAGCCGCCGGGCGGTGAGTATGCCACTCCCGGCGGAGGGACCGACGTTGCTGCCGAGGCAGCAACGAGTGGCAGCGTGGCAAGCCTCGCTACAGCGCCGACAACGTGTCTGCCCAGCAGCCATGGCGCGAAGAGCAACGGACCTGCCGCCATAGCAGGTGCCATAGGCGCGCATAGGAGTGCAGTAGCGAACGTGGCACGAGCGATCTGCTTAACTACGCGCATGGCTGGCTCCCGGACTCCTGATTCGACGACGGTACGCCTAGTTGAATTTAAACGCAACGCTACCGTTGCGTTGCACTATGCGAACCGCTTTTCGGCCCGTGAAGTCTTCATAAGAGAGTTCCT
>Ga0181537_10004242_pt1 | contig 11947 bp, 11 predicted proteins | sample PEATcosm2014_Bin_39_FD_119765 | JGI IMG/M metagenome (GOLD analysis project Ga0181537, IMG submission 119765) | Peatland microbial communities from MTU Mesocosm Facility, Houghton, MI, USA - PEATcosm2014_Bin23_10_metaG | ecosystem: Environmental > Terrestrial > Soil > Wetlands > Peat | place... | reverse complement strand
CCGGTATCGCTCTTGTCGTCGCCGGTCATGTCGCTCACTATACAAAATCATGGCGCGCAAGAAAACCAAGCTGAAAACCAAGCTGCAAACCAAGCTACAGACCAAGCTCAAAACCAAAGAGACCGCCCAGCAAAAACTAACAGCCGCCCGCCAAGGCAAAGCGGCGCGCGTCAAGGGTGGTAAAGCGCGCGCCAAGGCCGATATAAAGGCGGCGCACGGCGCGCTGCCGCAATGGACAACCGCCGAAATCGCCGAAGCGTTCCGCCGCTTCGAAGCCGCCAGTCCTTCGCCGCACACCGAATTGCAGCACACCAATCCGTTCACTTTGCTGGTCGCCGTTGTGCTCTCGGCGCAGGCCACCGATGCCGGCGTCAACAAAGCGACGCCGGCTCTGTTCAAGCTTGCCGACACGCCGGAGAAGATGGTCAAGCTCGGCGAAGCGCGGGTGCGCGACCTGATCAAGACCATCGGGCTTTATCGCACCAAGGCGAAGAACGTCGTCGCGCTGTCGCAGCAGCTCATCGCTACGCATGGCGGCCAAGTCCCGCACGACCGCGACGCGCTCGAAGCGCTGCCCGGCGTCGGCCGCAAGACCGCGAATGTCGTGCTCAATGTCGCCTTCGGCGAGCCGACCATCGCGGTCGACACCCACATCTTCCGCGTCGGCAATCGTACGGGTCTCGCCGTCGGCAAGACACCGCTCGATGTTGAGTTGAAGCTGCTGGAGGTCCTGCCCCCGCGCTACCTGCTCAACGCCCATCACTGGCTGATTCTACACGGCCGCTACACTTGCGTCGCGCGCCGGCCGCTGTGCGAAAAATGCATCATCGCGGATTTGTGCAAGTGGCCGGGCAAGACGGTAAGTTCTCCGTCATCCTGAGGTGGCCGGGAGCGGCCCTTGAAGGATACGGCCAAGGCGGGTGAGGGGGCCTCTCCGCGATTCTGAGCGACGCCGCGCGTCGTCACGGTAACGGAGACGTGATCTTGACATTAGTCACTGAAGAGGTTACATCAGCAAAATCTCGCTCCCGTAAAGGACGCCGGCCGGTGACCCCGGCTGGCGGGGCGAGAGCGGTTCCCGCGGGCGGGGGCTCGTCACCTCCGCTCCCGGGCGGCTCCGGGGCAATACGCCCGGCCGGCACGACGACCGGCCTGCGGGGGATACCCCCGCTGCACCGTAGGACGGCCGGGAGCGGGTAACACCCGTTCCTACCCAGTACCGTCCCGGGAAGCGCGTTAGCTGGAGCTGAGCGGTGGCGTTCGTTCGCTGCCGCAAGCGCCGTGGTGGAACGCCGGAAGGCGAGCGCGTCCCGCTGGACGCGCGGCCGCACCCGTATGGTGCGGCCTCATTGAAACCATGCGTCTACCGGCGTTCCGCTTCCCTTTCTTTCTTTCGTCATTGCGAGCGAAGCGAAGCAATCCAGTGCAGCGGTTCAGTTCTGGATTGCTTCGTCGCTTCGCTCCTCGCAATGACGGTCAAAATTGTCGGCCGTTTGACAACACTTGCGCGCAAATCGCGGCGCGAGAACGGGAACGCTTTTCTTCACCTCTCCCCGCGTGCGGGGAGAGGCCCCTCATCCCAACCTTCTCCCCGCGCGCGGGGAGAAGGAGTCGCACATCTCATCGGAGAACGAACATGCCCCACCCACCCTCGACCAAACAGAACTATCTCAAGCGGCGCAGCTTCGAGCAGGGCAAGGCCGAGATCGATGCCGCGCATCTCGCAACGCAGCGGCTCTATTGCGACGCCCTGAAATTTTGGCGCCGTTGCGCGCGTCGGCCCTGCAAGCGGCACCGCCGCTGCTGCGGCGAACCGACCCGATGCTTGATGCGCGGTCTGCTGTTCGTGCCGCGATCACGGCGCCTTGCCGCGCAGAAGGCAGTCATCGCCGGCGGTCCGCGCCGCCTTGCGCCGGCAACGCATATCGAATGGTTCGTCCGCCGTACCGACCTGAACAGCGTGACGTCTTGGGATATGGGATAAGATCGTGGGATGTCGGATGAAATCATTACTCCGCGCTGCGCCGCGCCCCGACCTGGAGCCGGCGCAGATAAATCAGCGCCGCCACCGCGACATTGGCAACCAGCATGACGACGGGATAGACAAATATCGCGAGCGAAATGCGGTCCATGCCGAACAGCGCCGGCACGAATTTCAGCCCGTTCATCAGGAATGTCGCGGCGCTGTCGGATTGCGGGCGCACCCACGCTTTCGTCACGGTGGGACCGAAGCCGAGCACGCTGACGACGGTCGCCAGGATCGCCGAGATCGCGGGGCCGTCCCGCAGCAGCACATTTTGCGCGGCGCCGGACAACACGTTGGTCACGAGTTCGGGGCTTCGTGACAGCAGATAAAAAACGAAAATGATCGTCGCGGCCACGAGGAACGCCCACTCGTACCATGGGAACGTTCTTTCGCCGCGCCAAAAGCCCATGACGCAGAGAGCAAGGCAAACCACGGCTGTGATTCCCACGACCCAGCTGCCCGGTCCCGCCGCCTGATCGAGTTGAACCAGATAGGCGGTGCCGGTGAGAATGCCGAAGATCAGCCACGACAACGGATGCGGGCGCGCCGCGCCGCGCACGCTTTGCCAGGCATAGATCGCGTAGGCGGCCACGGCGATGACAACAGCCAGCGCGCCCATGACGTCCTTGAACGCGGCGTCATCTAAGCTCGCAACAAAACCCACCGCATCACTCCTGAAAAAGGCGCGCCGCCGGAGATATCATCTTTCGCCCGGCTGCGCGCCGCCGCGTAAGATCGCGCTGCCAACGATGCCGGCCGCAATCAATCCCCAGACTTATCCCCAAACGCGAAGCGCATCGATGCATGCACGCTTTAACTTGCGCCGCGCAAACGCCGCGCTATCCTCACTGTCAGATCGGTCGCGTTTGGTTCTGCCGGATGTGACGATCGCCAAGGTCGGATTGGCTTGGGTGCGGCCGCAGCTACCGGCGCTGCACCGCGTGGCGAGTTTGATCCTGGTTCCAAGCTGCGGGTAGCAGCACTAGGAACGTGACGGGCGGGCGCAAGCTCGCCCGTCATGATTCATGGAGCCGGAATTCCGGACCTGAATTCCCCGCCGACTTTCGGGGATCATACAACCTGCCCGCTATTTGGCTGTCCAGGCGTCGCTGCTAATGTCGGCCATGGCCAATGTCATCAGCCGGCGAAAATTCACGATCGAATGGGGCCACTGCGATCCCGCCGGTATCGTCTTTAATCCGCGATTTTTCGAGTATTTCGATTGGGGCACCTGGACCATGTTCGAGGCCGTGCTCGGCGTGAAGCCAAACGATCTCACCGCGACCTTCGGCTTCGGCGGTATTCCTTTGGTCGATGCCGGCGCGCGCTTTATCGCACCCGCGCGGTTTGGCGACGTCGTGGAAATGACATCCCAAGTGACCGCATTCCATCGTTCAAGCTTCGATATCCTGCACCAGCTATTTGTGAAAGGCGCGCTGGCGGTCGAAGGCCGCGAAACACGGGTGTGGATCGGGCGCGATCCAGCCGATCCGTCGAAGATGAAATCGCAGCCTATTCCGCCCGAAGTCATCGCGCGCTTTGCGGCTGTTTGAGCCAGATCAGCGCTCCCGCATCAAACACGCGGCGCAGACAGGCCGCGGCTCCTCTTCCGGATCGTCTTGCCAACCAGGCCGTTTTGGCCGAAATTCGAACAGAAAAAAACACGGAGGATATGCCGATGGATATCGTCCCTCTGGGTCCAGGATTCGCCGCCGAACTGCGTGGCGTAACGCTCGCCGACGTTGCCGCCGATGACGCCACTTATGCGGCGGTGCGCGCGGCCTTCGAGGAGCACTCGGTTCTGGTGTTCCGCGATCAGGAGATCAGCGGCCAGGGCCAGCTGGAATTCTCGAGCCGCTTCGGTCCGCCCGAAATCACCAAGGTCGGCTCGCTCGGCACTGGCACTCATTTCGTCATCCTCACGACGATCGGGCCGGACGGCAAAGTCGTGCCCGAGGATCACCGCTATGCCATGCGCAACAAAGCCAATCAGCTTTGGCATACCGATAGTTCATTCAAGAGCGTGCCGGCGCTGACCTCGGTGCTGTCGGCACGCACTATTCCGGCGATGGGCGGTGAAACGGAATTCGCTTCGACCCGGCTTGCGTTCGAGCGGCTCGATGCGGCGACGCAGAACAAGCTCGAAAATTCGTTCGCCTGGCATCACTACGGCCATTCGCGCGGCAAGATCGCGCCGGGCCTTGCCACCGCCGACGAGCTCGCGGCACTGTCGCCGCAATGTTGGCGCATGGTGTGGAAGAACCCTGTCAATGGCCGCAGCGCACTCTATCTCGCCTCGCACGCTTATGCGGTCGAAGGCATGGCGCCGAAAGCCGGCGAAAAGCTGATCGAAGAGCTGACGGACTTTGCCACCGCGCCCGGCACGACTTACGAACACAAATGGCGCGCCGGCGACGTGGTGATGTGGGATAACCGCGCCACCATGCATCGCGGCCGGCCGTGGCCCGGCAACGAACCGCGCTACATGGTGCGTACGACAGTTTCGGCGACGGCAGTGGACGGCGTCGAGACAATGCGCCCGCCGCCACGGCTCGCGGCGGAATAGATTATTCGGCGGCCAATACCCGGCTGGCGTGCCGCGCATCGCGCTCCAGTTCGCGCCTGGTGCCGACGGCTTGCGCGTTAGCGTCGAGCGCAACATCGGCGGCGGTCAGAAATTCGCCCGCAGCGACGTCGCGCAAGAGTTTCACATGATGCGCAAGCCCGATCGGCAAGGCGCCGAGTTTTAGGCTGCGTGCCGCCGGAATGAGCTTGGCGTAGACCGTATAGCCGCCTTCGCCGTCGAGCGTTTCGCCGGCTTTGAGCGCCCGCTTGGCGACCGCCACCGCGTCGCCGCGCCACGCCTTGCAGCTTCCGGTCGGCTCGCCGCGCAGCGCGACATTGAGCACCGAGATCGACAATTCGAGCCCGATCAGATGAAACGGCTTATACATCGCCGCATAGCGGCCGGTGGCATCGGTCGGCAAGCCGTATTGCTTGAAACACGCCGCGGCGTAATCGTTGTTCGCCTTGAACACGACATAGACGCCCCAGCGCAGATCGCGCGGCACCGGCTGGCCGTCGCGCTTGAGCGACGAGACGACTTCGACCATGCCGTCGCCGTCCAGCACGCCGCCTAACGCTTTCGGCCGCAAAATGCCGGCAAGTTCGTCGGCGCCGCAGGGCGGAAAATGCAAACCGTCATGCGGCACATCGAGATCGCAAGCATTAGCCACCGCCGCCATCTCGATGGCCGATTTGGTGCCGTCGAGAAACGAGTTGAACATTTGCGAATTCATGCCGGCTGTTTTGGCTTCGTCGGCGGTGAGGCCGTAATGCTGCCAGACGCCGTCCGGCGTGACGGTGTGATAGGCCGGCAGATATTTAGTCCCCTTGCCCGCCGCGGCCACGGCGAAACCGGCCGAACGCGCCCAATCGACCATTTCGGCAATGAGCGCCGGCTGATCGCCATAGGCGAGCGAGTAGACCACGTTTGCCGCGCGCGCCTTTCCTGCGAGATAGGCGCCGGCCAGCGCGTCGGCCTCGACGTTGACCATGACAATGTGCTTCTTCGCCTCGATGGCGGCGAGCGCATGCGCGATGCCGGCGCCCGGATCGCCGGTCGCTTCGATCACCACTTCGATGCGCTCGTCGACACAGGCGGCGCGGCCATTGTCGGCAAAGCGCGTTCGCGCGATGCGGCCTGCGTCCCAGCCGACAGTCTTGCACGCAAGCTTGGCGCGCTCGACGTCGCGGTCGCAGATCAGCGCGATATCGAGCCCGGCGATTGACGGCGCCTGCGCCAAAAACATCGAACCGAATTTGCCGGCGCCGATCAAACCGACACGCACAGGCCTTCCGGCGTCGACGCGCGCGGCGAGAAGCGATTGCAGGTTCATGCTTACTCCGCCGCCACCTTATGCGCCCGCGCATAGGTCACGAGCGCATCGTCGGCGACCGGTACGAGCGGCGTGAAATCGCGATGCGCGATCCATTCCTCGCGCGTGAACTTGGTGATGTGGTTGGAGCAGGCGCACAGCGTCAGGTAAACGATCTTGCGCGGATAAGGCGTGATGTTGGGAGGCGAGGCGTGCACAAGATTGCCGTGGAACATCAGTACCGAGCCCGGCTTGCCGGTCGGCGCCACGATGCCGCCTTCCGCGGCGAGCCGCGTCACCGTCTCCTTGTCGAGCGTCCACAGCGGATAGGACGTGGTCGCGGTGTCGTGGCCCGCCGCCAGCACGCCTTTCTTGTGGCTCTTCGGGATCAGCATCAGCGCGCCGTTGATCGGCATGACCTCGTCGAGGAAGATCGCGATATTCATGGCGCGGGGCTCCGGCATACCGTCGTCGCGCGCCCAAGTCCCGTAATCCTGATGCCACTGCCAGACGTCGCCCTCGAACGCGGCTTTGGCATTGAGCTTGAATTGATGCACGTAGACGTCCTCGCCGAACAGTTGGCGCAGCGGCTCGACCAGCCGCGGATGGTGCGCCATCAGGCGGAAGGTCTCGTTGAACGTGTGGGCGGCAAAGGCGGTGCGCGGCGCGCCCGATTTCTCGCGCCACACTTCCTTGCGGTCGAGTTTCAGGATCGCTTCGGCATCGTCGCGCAACAGCGCGATTTCCTCCTCGCTGAAGCAGTTCGGAAAGAACAGATAGCCCTGCTCGTCGAATTCTTTGAGTTGTCCCGGTTCAAGCTGCATGGTGGCGCCAAAGGTCACGGTTTTTTCGCATCGGCATAGGGATAGATCATGTCGCCCGACTTGTATTCCTTGGGCCACACGACGACCTCATGGGTCATGTCTTTAAACTGATCGATCGAATTGCCGCTGACGTGCTGGAATTGGGTGAAAAAGACGCGGGACTTCACCCATTCGCCGTCCTTGCCGAAGGCGATGTCGCCGACCACGGTGGAAAACGTGTGGCTGTGCATGTAAGCGGCCAATTTTATCTGGTCCAAGCTTTTTGTGCCTTCGACGGCCTGGGCCAGCACCTGGCCAGCGGAATAAGCCAACGGCGGAAAGGACGGCCCGATCGGATCGATGCCCTGCTGTTGGGCGACGGCTTGGTATTTGGTCATGAGCTCGCGCGTGCCGGAGAAAACGAGCGACGGCGCCGGCAGAAACACCTCGTTGTTGATGATGCCGTTCATGAGCGGCCCGAGCTGCATCTTAATAGGCGTCACCAGCAGTCCAATGAAAGCGCCGCCGAACATTTTGGGTGTGAGCCCGATTTCATTCGCGGCACGCACGATGCCGACCGAATCCGGCGGATAAGCCGCGACGAAGAGAATGTCGGGATTTAGCGCCTGGACCGCACGCATGATCGGCGTGTAATCGGTCGTCGCGGGCGGATACTTCTGGTCCATGACGGTTTCGAAACCGCCGATTTCCTTTATGCTTTGCCGCGCCCCATCGGCGGCGTTCTGGGCAAATTCGGCGTCCGCCGCAACGATGGCGACGGTCTTGGGCCGTGGGTTCGCCCCGGCGGCAAGCTCGAAGAAGCCGTCGGCAAAGGCCTTTTGCGGCTCCGGCCCGGTAGGCAGCATCGAGAAGTACTGGTCGTAATGGATTTTGCTATTGGCCGCGTTCGCAAGAATCCCGATGGTCGTCTTCTTGAATTGCATCAACACCGGAATCGCGGGAGCCACCATGTTGGTCGCATAGGGACCGATCAGCAGATCGACCTTGTCGACGTCAATCAGCTTCGTATAGAGCTGCGGAACATTCGCCGGATTGCTCTGGTCGTCATAGAACACCAGTTCAACCGGCCGTCCGAGCAGACCGCCCTTGGCATTGACATCGTCGCGCCAGATTTGGAGCGCGGCCAGCACCTGCTTGCCGATAGGCGCAACACCGCCGGTGAGTGCGACGCTCAGGCCGACTCTGATCGGATCGGCGGCTCTGGTCGCATTCGGGAACATCAGCGCCACGACGACCAGCAGCGCTGCAACACCGCGGCCTACCCAAGAGCGCAATTCGGCCATTTCCGTTCTCCTCCCTGTACCGCCGATTCCGGCGCTTCTTATTTGCGGTGAAGCTTACACCGCGGCCTTCGCGTCGTGAACCAGATTACGTGCCGCGAAACGCCGCTTTGCGCTTGGCATGGAATGCCTCGACGCCCTCGCGGAAATCGTCGGATTGGCGCAAGCGGCTGTAACAATGCCCTTCGAGCTCGATCGCTGCTTCGAGACTGGTGTTTTCGGTGGTGTTGAGCAGCGTCTTGGCCGTGCGTTGAGCGAGCGGCGAAAAGGTGCGCAATTCCTCGACCAGCGCATCGGTCGCGTTCTCAAGTTTATTGTCAGCAACACATTCGGTGGCGATGCCCCAGTCATACGCCTGCTTGGCGGCAATGCGCTTGGAGCGCATCACGACGTCTTTGGTGCGGGTTATACCGATGATTTTTTGCAGCCGTGCCGATCCGCCCGAGCCCGGAATCTGGCCAAGCCGCTGTTCCGGCAGCGCATAAAGGCAAGTCTCGGAGACGATGCGGAAATCGCAGGCCAGCGAAATCTCGAAGCCGACGCCGAAGCAATAGCCGCGGTTCGCCACGATTACCGGCTTTGAGCAGCGCGCCGGCGCGGCGATGTTCCAAGCGAGTCTCGACACATGCTCGGGCGAAGCCGCCAAAAAGCCGGCGATATTGCCGCCGCTGGAGAAGTGCTCGCCCATCGCGCGCAGCACGATGACGCGCACGCGTGCGTCCTCGTCGAGCGCCTCGAAGACGAGCCGGAGCTGATCGCGCTGCGCCATCTCGATGACATTGAGCGGCGGCCGGTCGAGCACGACATCGGCGCGCTCGCGCTCCGGATCGATCTCGACGCGAAAACCGTCGAGTGCTTGCAAATGCGGATCGGAAAAAGGGCTCATGCCGCCGTTCCTTGCTGAGATGAATCTTGGTCTATCTTGGCCGGCTCATAGTCGCCGGCAACGAGCTTGCGGCGCAGCAGCTTGCCGACCGGCGATTTCGGAATCTCGGTGACGAATATGTAACGCCGCGGCCGCTTGAAGCCGGCCAGGCCGGAATTGCGGCAATACGTATCGAGCTCGTCCGGCTCGACCGGCGCGCGGGGCTTGATGAAAGCGGCGACAATCTTGCCCCAGCGCTCGTCCGGCAGGCCGACGACCGCGACTTCCGATACCGCGGCATGCAGCGACAAGCAGGATTCGATCTCCACCGGCGAGATATTCTCGCCGCCGCTGATGATCATGTCATCGACGCGGCCGGTAACGAAAAGGTCGCCGTCGCCGTCGATGAAGCCGGTGTCGCCGGTGAAATACCAGCCCTGGCGCAGCGCCTTGGCATCGGCATCCGGCCGCCGCCAATAGCCCTCGAAAGATTCGTCGCCGGCCAGGAGCGCGATGATCTCGCCCTCTTCGTCGGCATCGGCAATGTCGTCCACCGTGCTGGCGCCTAGCTTCACCACCCGCACCATCTGATTGATGCCGGCGCGGCCCGCCGAGCCGGGCTTTGCCGGCGCGTTCTGATTGATGGTGAAAGTGTAAATCTCGGACGAGCCGTAATGATTGACGAACAGATCCGGCGTGAACGCCGCCTGAAGTTTTTGCAGCAAGGCATCGGTCATCGGTGCGCCGGCAAAGCCGAGCTTACGCACCGAACTGACGTCGCTTGCCACGAAGGCCGGATGATGAACGAGATCGTGATAGAGCGTCGGCACCAGATAGAGATTGGTGACTCGTTCGGCGACGATCGATTGCAGCGCGGCGCTGACATCGAACCGGCGCATGCAGATGAATGCCCCGCCGATCAGCGACATTGCCAACAGCGAGCGCACACCCATGGTGTGGTAAAGCGGCATGACACCGAGCGTACGCTCGTGATCGCCATGGATATTTTGGCCATAGAGATTTTGCGCGACATGGGCGACGGCGGCTGCGCGCTCCGCCCGCTGGCGGCGCGGCACGCCTTTCGGCCGCGCCGTGGTGCCCGAGGTGTAGAGCATCACCGACCAGGCGTCGGCGTCGGCGCGCGGAACGGCGTCCGGCGCCGCGTCGAGCAGCAGCGATGCAAATGGGATGTTTGATCCCTGCGCCACATCAAGCGCGATCCGTGGCAGTTTTTGTGCCGACACCGATGCGATCACGGCCGCAGAGGAAGCAGCCTCGTAAACGATGGTCTTGGCGTCGGCGTCGTCGAGATAAAAGTCGATCTCGGCGGCCGTCGAACGCCAGTTCACCGGGGTGATGATAATGCCGGCGAACTGGCAAGCCCAATGCAGCGTTGCCGCCTCGACGCGGTTTTGCAGCAAGGTGACAAGGTGATCGCCGGGCTTGAGCCCCATCGAATCGAAGCCGGCGACCAGGGCGGAAATGCGCCGGTACCATTGCGCGTAAGTCCATCGCTCCGTGCCATCGACAATGGCCAGTGCGTTCGGATCGCGGGCGACGCTGGCGAGAAAGCTCAGGCCGAGATCAAGCATGCGGCATGATAGGGCTCATGCCGCGCGATGACAAAGTCCCCGGCTCAGGTGCGCCCGGATCAGCGCCGCGTCGGAAACAGCGCCGCCGGGAAGTCCGCAGCATAGCGCCGGGGCCGCTCGCGCGGCTGATAATCCGGATGCGGACTGGTGTCCGGCTCGACCGCCCGGCGATACAGGTGCCAGGTGGCATGACCGAGCACCGGCATCACCACGGTGAGGCCGAGAAAGAACGGGATTGAGCCGATCACCAACAACGCGGCGACGATCAAGCCCCACAGGACCATGGTCAGCGGATTTTCGGTAACGACCCGGATCGAGGTGAGCGCCGCCACCGCCGCGCCGACGTCGCGATCGAGCAGCAAGGGGAAGGAGATCGCGCCGATGGCGAGCACGAAGGCGGCGAACAAGAATCCGACGCCGGTGCCGACGCCGATGAGGGTCCAGCCAGCCGGGGTGCTGAACACTTCGCCTAGGAACTGCCGCATCGAGGCCGGCGCGGAATAACCGAAATTGGCGATATAGATCGCTTCGGCAACAGCGAGCCAGACCAGAAAAACCGCCATCAAGAGAAATCCCAGCGCCACGATAGCGCCGAGCGATGGCGAATGCAGTACGTCGAGCGCGTGGCTTGACGAACTGTCCAATCCGGCTTCGCGGCGCCGGCTCAGCTCGTACAGACCGATGGCCGCAAGCGGACCAACCAACGCAAAGCCCGCCGCGATCGGATACGCCAGCGGCAGCAGCGAATTTCCCAGCGTCATTCCAACCAGAAGAAGACCGAGCAACGGGTAGATCACGCAGAGAAAGATAGCGTGGCTCGGCATCGCGGTGAAATCGTCCACGCCGCGCGCCAACGATTGGTAGAGATCTGACGGTGAGATATGGCGCACCACGGGCCGTGCGGGACTCGTGCTGGCGCCGACCAGAATATGGGAATGAGACATAGGCGCTCCTCCTTGAACCACGTCTGAATTCAGTCTGAATTCAGTCTGAATCCATGGGTTCAGAACTTTTTGGTTTGGGTCGCGCCTGCGGCCGGGGCCGCACGGCGCCCGAGCTTTCTCAGCAACGACAAGATGGCACGGTGCCGCGTGTTATGCACGCTCCCGCTTTAGCGTCTGCTTCACAACTGTGCGATTTGTGCGCCGCGGCGATTTTTGCTGCGAGTGCGAGAAATTTAAAAAGCCATGAAAACAAAAGAAAGGGCCCCGTGAGGAGCCCTTTCAATGACGACGTCAGTTTGTATTAGCGGTGACCGTGCCAATGGCCGTGGCCACCGTGCCACCCGCCACCGCCGATTACGACGTCCGGGCCCGGGTAATAGTCGTAGTACGGGCCATTGCAATAGTTGTTCCAGTAGCCGCAGTCTCCGTAGCTGTAATACGGCCCAGGCACTCCAACGCCGACTCCCACAGGACCCGCGCCGACGTAAATGCCCGCAGCCATAGCCGGGGCGGCGCTGAGCAGCGCCGTTGCGGTGAT
>Ga0181537_10004241_pt1 | contig 11947 bp, 11 predicted proteins | sample PEATcosm2014_Bin_39_FD_119765 | JGI IMG/M metagenome (GOLD analysis project Ga0181537, IMG submission 119765) | Peatland microbial communities from MTU Mesocosm Facility, Houghton, MI, USA - PEATcosm2014_Bin23_10_metaG | ecosystem: Environmental > Terrestrial > Soil > Wetlands > Peat | place... | reverse complement strand
GCTGCCCGATTGCGAAACCGGAGTGTTCCGAAAAAATTCCCGAACTGCTCGAAGTCGAACCCGGACGTTTCGTGAGGTGTCCGTTTTGGAAGGAAAAATGAAACAGACAGAATTAACAAAATTATCAGAATTAAATTTAGCCGTTCATAATTTTGTTAATTCTGTAAATTCTGTCCAAAGAAAATGAATTTGCTCGAAGTCAAAAATCTGAAAGTGCATTTTCCCGTGAAGCACGGGATGTTCAGCCGCGTCCGCGAATTCGTGAAGGCGGTGGACGACGTGAGCTTCAGCATCGCGCCGGGCGAAACGCTCGGCCTCGTCGGCGAAAGCGGCTGCGGCAAGACGACGCTCGGTCGCGCCATCGTCCGCCTCGTCGAGCCGACGGCAGGCGAAATCACACTCGACGACGAGGACATCTTGAAGATGAGCGGCGCGGAATTGCGCGCGCGGCGGCGCAAGTTCCAAATGATTTTCCAGGACCCTTACGGCTCGCTCAACCCGCGCATGACGGTCGAGCAGATCGTCGGCGAGGCACTGGACATCCATAAATTGACCGACAGCAAGTCCGCGCGGCAAAAACGGATTTTTGAACTGCTCAAGGATGTCGGCCTCGACGCGGTTTATGCGCAGCGCTATCCGCATGAATTTTCCGGCGGGCAACGCCAGCGCATCGGCATCGCGCGCGCGCTGGCGGTCGAGCCAGAACTGATTATTTGCGACGAACCGGTCAGCGCGCTGGACGTTTCGGTGCAGGCACAAATAATAAATCTATTGCGCGATTTGCAGCAGGAACACGGCATCGCATATCTGTTCATCGCGCACGATCTGGCGGTGGTCGAGCATATCAGCCATCGCGTGATGGTGATGTATCTCGGCAAGATTGTGGAAATGTCGGAGGCGAAAGAAATCATCCGCGACCCGCAGCATCCTTACACACAGGCGCTGATCTCTGCGGTGCCGGAAGTTGATCCCGAATCGAAGCGGCAAAGAATTGTTTTGCCGGGCGACGTGCCGTCACCGATTCATCCGCCGGGCGGTTGTCCCTTTCATCCGCGTTGTCCGATTGCGGAGGCGAAATGCAAAACGGAAATTCCGCTGTTGCGCGAAGTTTCAAAAAATCATTTTGCGTCGTGCCATTTTGCGGGAAAGAAAATCTAATAGAGTAACCGCTTTGATATTCGAAGCGTCTGAACCTTCCAGTGAAGCTTGGAGAAAATAAAATTTATGCGCGCCGGGCGTTCACTTTGATCGAACTGCTCGTAGTGATCGCCATCATCGCGATCCTGGCGGCGTTGCTATTGCCCGCCGTGAGCCGGGCCAAAGAGTCGGCGAAAAAAATTTCCTGCATGAACCAGTTGCGGCAGCTTGGGTTGTCGCTGCAAATTTATGTGGACGACAGCCATGACTTTTATCCACCGCGAGTTGAAACGAACCGCTGGCCGGCTGTTTTACAAGACAGTTATCAACAGTTGAGCATCCTCGTCTGTCCGAGCGACCTTCCAAATCCCGTGACTTATTCCAACGACACCAGCGTTGCGGATTGTTCGCCGCGCAGTTACATCATCAACGGATGGAATGATTATTTCAAGGAGACCGCGCCTGATTTTGAAGACTGGTATGAAAACGGCGACCCAACGCTTGTCATGCCGCAAAATGTCATCACGCAGCCGAGCGACACGATTGTGTTCGGCGAAAAGGATCATGACGCTCCGGATTTTTACATGGATTATCAGGCATACGACGACTTGCAGCGGCTCGACCAGAGCAAGCATTCCAGCATGGTGAAGGACGACAAAGCCGGCGGTTCAAATTACGCCTTCGCCGACGGCAGCACGCGGTTTTTGAAATTCGGCGCGGCGTTCAGTCCGATCAACTTGTGGGACGTGACCGACGAGCGCAACTTGTCGGTTTCATTTTGAAATTGGGCGCTTGCGCCGGGGGAAAATCTTTTTTAAATTCAACTCTGGCAAATGCCCACGTGGCGGAATTGGCAGACGCGCTAGATTCAGGTTCTAGTGAGTAAAATCATACAGGTTCAAGTCCTGTCGTGGGCACCACTTTTCCTTGCAAAACAGGAGATAGGCAGTTAATTTGCACAGAGTTTGCACAACTTAACGCCCGAACTCCTGACCGTCGCGTGAGGTTTCCCGTCACCATCCGACACCGCACCAGCAAGGCGAAAATCTACGCGCCGCGCGGAAAATTTGCTTATTATCGGCTCGCCTATGTGACGGCTGGCAAACGCCGGATGCAAACTTTCGCCAATTATTCCGACGCCAAAACCGCCGCCGAACGCATTGTGCGCGAACTGGCGAACGGTTCGCAGGCTGCCGCTCTTAACGTCAGCCAATCGCGCGACGCCATTGCCGCCTTTGAGCGGTTGCAAGGATTCTACCAAGCCAGCGGACGCCGTGTTTCGCTATTGGCTGCTGTTTCTGAATTTGTCGAGGCATCCGCCAAATTGAGCGGGCGCACATTAGGCGAAGCCGTCAACGGCTATTTGCATACCGTCGTAACCGTAAAACGCAAAGACCTGAAAGAAGCCGTCACTGAATTTTGCGAAGCACGAAAGCCAAAGGCAGTGGCGTTGCCGGGCAAGCGTCCGGCGTTAAATCCAACCTACGTTGCGGACACTTCGCGGCGGTTGAACGAATTTGCCGATGCGTTTCCGGGAACCTCCGTGGGCGATCTCACGAAAGCTCACCTTGACGCCTTTGTTGGCGCGCATCAAAAATTATCCCCAAAGAGCCGCAATCATCTTCGGACAACGGTGCGAATGTTTCTTGGCTGGTGCGTCAAACATGATTACCTAGCGGCCAACCACCGATTGCTCGAAGCTGATGGGTTGCAAACCGAGCCGCTGGATGCCGCTCCAATAGATTTCTACCGTCCGAATGAACTCCGTGCTTTGTTGGAAAATTCCAATGACCAGATGCGAGCAATTATCGCGCTCCAAGCATTTGCCGGGCTGCGCCTGCAAGAAACATTGAGGCTTGATTGGCGCGAGGTGTTTGGTGTTGCTGGCAGCATTGAAGTCAGCACGGCCAAAAGTAAAAATCGGCAGCGGCGGTTGGTGGATATTTGTCCGGCCTTGGAACATTGGCTCGCTCCTTATCGTCGCTTGGAAGGCAAAGTTGCAATCCAGACATTGAACGGTTACACGGCGGCATTTACTACGCTTCGCAGAACGCTGAAAATCCCGTCACGCCGGAACGGATTGCGCCACGGTTTTGTGACCTACCATTTCGCCTTGCACCAGAACGAAAACGCAATCTCCGCGATGGCGGGCAACTCGCCCGCGATGATTCACGCGCATTACAAAGGACTGGCGACAAAAGCCGAGGCTAAAAAATGGTTTGGCGTGTTGCCGCCGAAGTCTGCGAAAAATGCAATTCAACTGACCGTCGCGACAGCGCGGGCGTGAACGTCAAATGACCAAGACAAAAAATTCCCGCAAAAATGAGTGTTAAATATCCATATCGAGCCGTTATTTGCGGCGAGGAACATTTCGTGGAAGGCTGGAACGGCGGAAATCTCATCACGAGAAAAGGCGAATATGTTTTCAGCCGACTGCATGGCGATTACCCCATTCAGTCAGCCAGACTTTTGGAAGTGGCATTGCTGCAATTGGATGAAAAAGGCGAATGGATACTTAACGGACACAACCTTAATAGCCTTCAATTTTTCCTGCCCGGAGGCAAACGGTTTTATGACATCACAAACGACGAAGATATGCGGGTGTATAAGGATGAAATTCACGCCGTCGCTTGGATTCAAACAGACGGTGAGGGGAATATAACTGACCTACTGGATGCCATATTGTTCTTTTGGAAAACGGCTGCGCGAGACATTAAAAATGCGGCATACGTTTATTCTATAAAAGAAAATACTAAAGCTTCTGCAATAGCGAAGATTGTAGCCGGTTTAGCAGTCGGTCTGTCCAGTTTTGGAAAATCAGCACAACGGAGCAACCCGATTTGGCTGACAAAATTCCATCTGGTAGCAAAAAACAATCTCGATCCCGCCGAGATAAAAAAAATTCCGGCGCAACCAGCAAATGTTCCGGTCAAGGCCGTTAAGCCTACAAAACACACGGCGGCGAAAGTGCGTAAGCCAAAACCAGTCGCTAGGGTGAAAAACATTATTGTCCCCATTAAATCCGTGCCGGAGTTTTTCACGAGCATTAAAGCCGCTGCCGACTATATCGGCGTGACTGCACGGACAATTCTAAATTGGAAAAAACGCGGTTGGTTAAAGGTTGAACAGAACGTCAAAAAAATCCGAATCGCCAAAACTGACTTGGATAAGTGCAAAAATCGGCAATGACGCGCCCGATGGTGAAATGCGTCAAATTCTTTTTTCTGGAAAATTTTCACCCGGCTTTCACCCAAATTTCACCGAGCTTTCACTGTCCGTTCAATTTCGTTGTCTTCCGCAATATCCTAAAAAAACCACGCTTATAGTCCGATCAACGCGAGCGCATTGTGCGCTCACAAATCGAGATTATGAACGACACAGAAAAACAAATGACGCCGGCGAACACGACGCCGGACTTCATTGACGAAAAGGAAATGTTGCAGCGATTGCCAATATCGCGCCGAACGCTGTTTAGTTGGCGCACGACAGGCAAAATCCCCTCTGTGCGTCTCGGCGGGCGGCGAGTTTTATTTCACTGGCCATCAGTTGAGGCCGCACTACTTCGCAAACAGAAAGGCGCGTATGAGCCTTGATTTTCGACCCGTGAAAGAAGGCCGCGCCGTTGCCGCGTGGGTTAGGGAATTGAAAGGCAAAAGTGGAGTGTATATTATACGCGAGCCGGGCTTCTTTGGTGAGGTGCTGTATCTTGGTGAGAGCCACACAAACCGTCTTTACTCAACATTGCTTCGCCATTTTCAAAAATGGAGTGGTAAGACGGCAGGCCCTACGTTTCCAGTTTCAAAAGTTGTCGTAGCCGTCGTGCGATGTCCAGCCGCCCGCGCCATTGATTTGCAGAACGCCATGATTTCCGAGTTTCGCCCAAAACTAAACATCGCAGAAAAGCCCAAAGGGTTTTGGGAAACTTTTTTTGGCGGCTGATTTTTCCATGAGGAGCAAGAGACAATTTTCGCTGTCCGTTGGCATTATTCAGCAACGGACGGCGGCACGGCACGCGCAAATGCTCCTCTGCGCGTGCCGCTTGTTTTTCCAATTCCCGCTCGCGCCATGAATACCACTGACCGCGCCCGCGCCTATCTCGCCAAATTGCCGCCCGCGATTGCGGGCAGTGGCGGACACGCCGCCACGTTCAAGGCCGCTTGTGTGGCCGTCGAGTTTGGCTTGAATGACTCTGACGCATGGGAACTGCTTTGCGAATGGAACGCGACGCACTGCCAGCCGCATTGGACTGAAAACGAATTGCGGCACAAGCTCGCGGACGCGCGCCGCGTCACGACGCCCAAAGCGCAATTCAATCAGCCGCCAGGTTCACTGCAAACGGATAACGTCGCGGCGCAATGGCAAAATCCGAGTGTCACGACAACAAACGCCCAAACAAAACTCGCCACAGCCGATTTTAGCGCGTCATTTTTTGACCATTCGCCCGCCGGACGCCATTTTTCCGATCTGGCGTCACTTCGCGGGATTTCAATTGAAGGCGTGCGGCTCGCTTACGAACGCGGCTTGCTCCAATTCGGCCTGCATCAAGGGCGCGCGGCTTGGTTTATTTTGGACGGCTCGCGCCGCGTCGCGCAAGCGCGGCGGATGGACGGCAGGGCGTGGACGGCGAACGCGAAGGCGTGGACGTTGCGCGGCTCGCAAGCGGCTTGGCCGGTAGGCGTCGCGGAGTCCGCGCCGTTCGCAACCGTCGCCTTTTGCGAGGGCAGCCCGGACTTGCTGGCAGCTCATCATTTCATCTGGACGGAAAACCGCGAACAGGATTGCGCGGCGGTCGCAATTTTTGGCGGCGCGAACATTAACGCCGATGCACTCCGCCATTTTGAAGGCAAACGAGTTCGGATTTTCCGGCACGTTGACGCCACTGGCGACGCCGCAACGAACCGCTGGGCGAAACAAATTGCCGACGCCGGGGCGGATGTTGACGCTTTTAATTTTGCCGGACTGCGCCAAGCGGACGGCTCGCCCGTTGAAGATTTGAACGACTGCGCCCGCGTCCATGCGGATGATTTTGAAATCCACCGCTGCCTTTGGAATTTGCTTCCATGAATACTACAACCGAACAGCCCGGCGCATTTGTGCCGGAGTCCATCGCGCCGGAAATAATTGAGGACGGAAATAACGACAGCCCAAATCTTGAATATGTGCCGCCGCCGATTGACCGGCTGCCGACACTGCTTGCTGAATATGTTAATGGGTGTGCCGAGGCCATCGGTTGTGATTCGTGCCTTGTTGCCATGCCCGCGCTTGCGGCGTGTGCCGCCGCCATCGGTGACTCACACGCCATTCAAATAAAGCTCGGCTGGATTGAATTTTCGGTTATGTGGTCGCTCGTCATTGCACCATCCGGCGCGCTCAAAACGCCCGCGATGAAAGCCGCCATGCACGGTTTGCAAGAAGCGCAAAAGCGTGCATTTGAGCAACAGCGGCTTGCGGAAGCGAAATACAAGACCGTCCTTGCGGACTGGATTAAACGCGACAAAAAAGGCGCGGAACCGATTCCGCCGCAACTTGCGAGCTACTACACAGGCGACGCGACGCTTGAATCAATTTGTGAACTACTCGACACCAACCCGCGCGGTTTGCTTCAAATGCGCGACGAACTTTCCGGCTGGCTTGGCGGCTTTGACAAATACAGCGAAGGCAACGAAGCGGCGCAATGGCTGGAATTTCATTCCGGCAACTCCGTCCGCATTGACCGCAAAGGCGGCGATAAAAAAACAATTTACATTCCGCGCGCCCTTGTGAGTGTCACCGGCACAATTCAAGAGCCGGTGTTGCGAAAATTATTATCGGGCGGCGACGCCAAGCATTTTGACAACGGACTTGCCGCGCGGATCATTATGGCGATGCCGCCAGAGCGCACGCGGCAATGGCGCGAGGCCATAACGCCGCCCGCGTTGACTCAAAAATATGCGGATTTATTTTGCGACTTGCTGAAGCTGACGCCGGATATTGATAAAGAATCAGGACGCCGCGAGCCGATAATCTTGAAATTTTCGCCAGAGGCCAAAGCGCGATTCGTAGATTTTGTGAACACGCACGGCGCGGAAATGCGCGCCTTCAAATCTGACCGCTTGAAAAGTGCATGGTCGAAACTTGAGGGACAGGCCGCGCGGCTCGCTTTGGTGTTTCACTGCGTCCGCGAAACGTATCTGCCAAGTCCCGGCGATAACGCCAGCACGATTTCAGCCGACACGCTCGACGCCGTGCTTGCTTGGATTGAATGGCTGAAAAACGAAACCCGCCGCATCTACTATACTTTGGCTAACAAGGGCGACGCGCGACAGGCCGACAAACTGATTTCTTTCGCCGGGCGCAATGGCGGATCAATCACCGCCCGCGACGCAGCACGCGCAGGAGCAGGCGGACGCGACGTGGCAGAGGTCGAAAAAATCATGGCAGGACTGGTTGCGGCTGGCTTGGCTGAATGGCACACGCCAGCGCAACCCAAAGGCGGACGGCCAACCCGTCATTTCCGGCTTAAATCAGTAGCCGCCCAATCCGATAATTCGACGCGTTGCCGCGAAACTGACAAAACCCCCGACGTTAAATAGATAATCTCCTTTATTTACAATGGCTTTTATCATTTTAACACCATGCCGCGAAACCACTGCGAAACTCCGCGAAACCCTTCTGGTCTTTTGTAGGTTACGCAGGGTTTTGGCAAGGTTTCGCGGCAATCGTCAAAACTTGGCAATTCCGCATAAATCAAAAGGAGAATCATTTTTCCGGGCGGTTTTGTCAGTTTCGCGGCAGGCCGGAAAAATGGCCGCTGCCAATTTCACCAGTCGGGACGCGGAAAATGATTTCCGGCCAGACAATTTGAACCTTAATCAAATTCAAAATTATGAATGAAAAACGAAAGATTCCGCTCGCCGAAATAATTTTGGTGATTTTAGTGATAGGCGGTCTGATTTTCTTGGTGGTAAAATCCCTGCTTTCCGCCAAGGCGACGGAAAAGAAGCCGGAAATTGAGCCTACGGACACCGGAACGGAAAATAAACGGAAACCTACGGTTGTTCCTGTGGTTTCCGAACCAATTTCCGTTCCGCCCGCGCCGGAAATTCCATTGCCCGGCATAATACCCAACTCAATTCTGCACAAAAAAAGCGTAGCGGGGGCTTTTCCGCACAAAAGGAAAATAATAACATGGGATGATATGGCAAATGCTTTTGATCACGGCTCACGAAAATTAACCCTGACAGCCGCAGTTGCGGCTTTGAAAAATCTCGGTTTCGGCAAGACGGCGGCTTATGCGGCATTAACCCCGGACGGAAGATTTTCCGCTTGGCTGCGATTCGCGCCAGACGGAATAATTACATGGCGGGAATAAACGCGAAAATCCGCAAAATTCCATTTCCGGCGGAATTTAGCGGAACACAATGATTTCCGCTTGTTTTTCGTAAGAACGGTAGGAATTTCTTGCTCGCGCTGGCGTAAAACAGCCGGGCGCATTTTTTGCAGTATGGTTAAGCCTTGCCGCGCCGATTTATTTCATCTAAAAACGGAGCGTTCGGGAAAATATGTAAAATCAAAAACTAAAAATTTAGCGTAGCTTTTGCTACGGTCTCACTGAAAAACCGCGAACTTTTTGTCGAGAGACCGTCAAAGCGCGCCCCAACCGGGGCGCGGCTTGGCGTATCTCTCGACGGGCGCTTCGCGGTGCCTTCAGTGGGGTGCGTTAGGTTCGCGCCCTTTGTGTTCCGTAGTGGAGTTGTGCTGAAAAAAAGCACAAACCATGAAAAAAACAATCGCACTCTCGCTTGTCCTTACTTCGGTAATTATCATCGGCTGTAAGCCAAACACGTCACCCGCAGATGCCAAGCGTGATGCAGACATTGAAGCGTTGAAACAACAACTCCGAACCGCTACCGATACGCACCCTGCGATTCTTGTCGGAAAATGGAAAGCAGAGTTCACGCCGGTAAAAGAAGCGGATGTCACAGTAGGAATAACAACGGAAATGAATGGTGCGGCAGTTTTTGGTGAGCAGACAGCTTACACCATCGCACGCGGCGACACGCTTCCTGTAATTGCTCGTGCGTATTCCGTGACAGTGAATCAGATTTTGCAGGCGAATCCGGGATTGACCGAGTTCAATTTGTCTGTCGGAGAAAAAATTCTGATTCAAACTGAAACCATAACAGGGACTTGGAAGCATACAGATGATTATTTGATCATCGAGCGATCCAATGGCGGGTTTGTTGCGTTCCGCATTTCGTCTGAATCTGCGAACCAATTAACGGTTTTTTCCCGAACGGGACAGACGATTCAATTCAATCGAATTCCTTAATTTCTTCGGAAAATCTAATGGCTGGCCGAGGCTGAAATTGAATTATTTATGAAATTAAGAAACCTGTCGCTTGCCGCATTTGCTTTGTGCGGTTTATTCACTGCCGTTAATCCCGTCTTCGCTCAAAACTGGTTTGGCACAAGTGCGCCGGGCGCGCAGTGGGTTTCTGTTGCTTCTTCGGCAGATGGAACAAAATTGGTCGCGGTGAATGGCGGGGGGATTTTCAACTCGACAAATTCGGGAGCGACTTGGACAAAGACTAGCGCGCCGATTGCGAACTGGAATGCAGTCGCCTCATCCACAGACGGAAGTAAATTAGTGGCAGTAGTTAATTCCGGTTTGATTTACACTTCTACAAATTCAGGCTCGACGTGGACGCCGACAACTGCGCCAAGCACAAATTGGCAAGCAGTGGCATCTTCGGCAAATGGAAATAATTTAGTGGCTGCGGCGAATAGCGGATCGGCTGTGGGGAATGGCGGATTGATTTACGTCTCGAACGATTCGGGAACAACATGGACACCAACCACCGCACCCAAAAATTACTTTTGGATTTCGGTTGCATCGTCAGCGGATGGAACCGAATTGATTGCGGCGTCATCTTATGAAACAAATTCTTCCCCCGGCGCAATTTATATCTCGAAAGATTCAGGAACAACTTGGACTCAAACCGGCACGAATTTTCGGATTTATAGTTCGGTTGCCTGTTCAGCAGATGGTGGCACTTTAGTTGCGATAGCTGCTAACAATTTGATTTATACCTCAACGAATTCAGGGGGAACATGGACACAAACAAACACGCCCAACAATGATTTTTTGATTTCAGTTGCATCGTCAGCAGATGGAAATAAATTGGTGACTGTCAGTATTTACGGCTCAATCTACGCCTCCACAAATTCGGGAACGACTTGGGGGCAAATGAACGCACCCAGTTTGACTTGGTGGTTTGTCGCTTCCTCGGCGGATGGAAACAAATTGGTGGCGGTTGCCAATGGCGGCGGAATTTACACGTCGCCATATTCGGGATCAACTTGGGCGGCGGCTGGACTGCCTAGCGAAAATTGGACTTGTTATTCTATTGGTTCGTCAGCGGACGGAAATGAATTAGTGGTTGTAGGAAGTGACGTGAATTCAAAGGGCGTGATTTTCACCTCAACTAATTCGGGGACAATTTGGACATTGCAAACTAACGCGCCCAATAATAATTCATGGAGTGCTGTCGCATCATCAGCGGATGGAAGCAAATTAGTAGCGGCAGCCTTTTCACATCCCGGATTGATTTGCACCTCAACCAATTTTGGAGTCACTTGGACATCTACAACTGCACCGACTAATTATTGGCTTTGCGTTGCATCATCGGCGGATGGTAGCAAATTGGTAGCGGGAGCTTATCCGATTCAATATGGTGCTAATGGCGGGATTTACACCTCAACCAATTCGGGAAATACTTGGACGCTGCAAACTAACGCGCCAATCAAAAATTATTGGATTTCCGTCGCATCATCAGCCGATGGAAATAAATTGGTGGCTGTGGCAGATGTGGATACTAACAACAACCCCGGCGGTATTTATACTTCAACTGATTCGGGTGTCACTTGGACGCAGCAAACCAACGCACCCACAAACTATTGGTGGTCTGTTGCTTCATCGGCAGACAGCAGCAAACTTGTAGCGGTGAATTCCAACGGCGGAATTTACACCACTACAAATTCGGGCGCAGCATGGATGTCAAACAACGTGCCTGTTGCAAATTGGTCGTCTGTCGCTTCCTCCGCAGATGGAACTAAACTGGTGGCAGTGAGTTCTTATCCTACTAACAATGTGATTATCTCGACGAATTCGGGGGCGACTTGGACAAATACAAATCCGGCAAATCTGTCTTTTACTTCAATCGCGTCATCAGCCGATGGAAATAAAATTGTGGCAGCAACGGCATATCCAAGTCAGATTTATATTTCGCAATCCATTCCAACGCCAGCATTAGGCATCGCGCCTTCGAGCGCAAATCTCGCCCTTTCTTGGATTATTCCTTCATGCAATTTCGTATTGCAGCAAAATTCTGATTTAACGACGACGAACTGGATAAATGTGGCAACCGCGCCGGTTTTGAATCTCACAAATTTACAAAATCAAACGATTTTGCCATTACCCGCGAGCAGCTACTTTTACCGGCTCAAATCTCAATAGAATGGATCGCAAGCCGCCGCGCTTATCTCTGGGCGCGAAATCGTAGAGGCAAAATTCCCGGAGCCGGGCGGCGGGTGCAATCTGGAGCGCAGCCGGATGAGGCGAGCAATAGATTGACGCGCCGACCGGCGACATATAATCGGCCTCTGATTCGCGCGCACGACTTTCCATGCGATTGCACCGGCAGCGCATTGACGGTGGATTGAATGAAGCAAATCAGTTGGCAGCAGGCGAAGCATTTGGGTTGGCAACAAAGTTGGCATCATGCGTGGCAGGAATGTTGGCAACTTGGCGTGACATCCAGTGCAGGAG
>Ga0181537_10004240_pt1 | contig 11948 bp, 9 predicted proteins | sample PEATcosm2014_Bin_39_FD_119765 | JGI IMG/M metagenome (GOLD analysis project Ga0181537, IMG submission 119765) | Peatland microbial communities from MTU Mesocosm Facility, Houghton, MI, USA - PEATcosm2014_Bin23_10_metaG | ecosystem: Environmental > Terrestrial > Soil > Wetlands > Peat | place... | reverse complement strand
TTTTAAGTCCTGTGCGTCTGCCATTTCGCCACACCGGCGACCTTTGATACGGATGCCAACCTCTCAAATCTCGCGCTCCCGCGCAAGCCGCCAATCCGCGGCGGCCGGGCTTGCTCAAGCCGGCCGGCGGTGCCAGTATGCAGTCGGCGATGAATTGGATAATCCAAAGGCTCGAAGGCCGTTCGCGGCCGGTGCTGATGCTGGCCTGTCTGGTGTTTGTGGCGCTGGTCGGCCTTGTGGATTACCGCACCGGTTTCGAGATTTCCTTTTCGGTGTTTTATCTGCTGGCGGTGGGGATCGCCACTTGGTATTTGGGCCGGGGATTCGGGTTGTTTCTGTCGCTGTTGAGCGTCGCTGTCGCCATCGCGGGGGACATGAAAGCGGGCGCACGTTACTCAAGCTCCTTCATTCCTATCTGGAACGCGACGATTCTGACCGCGTCCTACGCGATTGTAGTCTGGCTGGTAAGCGTCCTCCGTTCGCTGCACCGGGAACTGGAAAGCCGTGTATCGCAACGCACGGTGGCCTTGACGCAGGAGATGACCGAGCGCGAACGCCTCGAGAAGGAAATCCTGGAAATCGGCGAGCGCGAACGGCGGCGCATCGGACGCGATTTGCATGACAGCCTCTGCCAGCATCTGACCGGCACGGCGCTGGCCGGCCAGGTGCTGGAGGAAAAGCTGGCCGCCCGCTCGCTTCCCGAGGCGTCAGATGCGAACAAGGTTGTGGAACTGGTGGAGAACGGGATCACGATGGCACGCGACCTGGCGCGCGGAATTTATCCCGTGGAAGTGGACGCCGAGGGGTTGATGGCGGCGTTCCGGGATTTTGCAGTCAACACCTCCAAGTGGTCGAAAACCGCCTGCGTGTTCGAATGCGACGCGCCGGTGCTGGTCCACGAGGCCACGACGGCGTCGCACCTTTATCGCATCGCGCAGGAGGCGGTGCGCAACGCCATCCAGCATGGAAAGGCGGGCCGCATCGTTATCAGCCTTTCCGACCGCGGCGGCCGCCGGTCGCTCACCGTCGAGGACGACGGGGTGGGCCTGCCGGAGAACTGGCAGAAGGGTGCGGGCCTGGGAACACGCATCATGGCGCACCGCGCGGCCATGATCGGCGCGGAGTTTTCCGTCGAACCCAATCCCACTGGCGGAACGTTTGTGAAGTGTTCGTTTCCGGGAACACCCGCGGCGAAAGAGTCAATCCTATCGCCAAAATGATTCCCGCCGCGGACAAACAGAAAAAACGTATCTTCCTGGTGGACGACCATCCGCTCGTGCGTGAGTGGCTCACGAATTTGATCAACCAGCAGCCCGACCTGACCGTTTGCGGCGAAACGGACAGCGCGCCCCGGGCACTGGAGGCGATTGCGCTGGCCAGGCCGGACGTGGCGATCGTGGACCTCTCGTTGAAGGATTCCTCGGGCTTCGATTTGATAAAAAACCTGAAGCAATCGGAGACCGGCGCCGCCGTGCTGGTGCTGTCCATGCATGACGAGGCGCATTACGCCGAACGGGCCCTCCGCGCCGGCGCCCGGGGCTATGTGATGAAAAGGGAAACGACCAAGAAAGTGATTACCGCCATCCGCCGGGTTTTGGAGGGGAAATTGTATCTCAGCGACACCATCGCCGAGGCGATGACGGTGCGTTTGGTGAGCGGCACTGCAAATGCCACGTCCTTCCCCGTCGAGCAGCTCAGCGATCGCGAACTGGAAGTTTTTGAAATGTTGGGCCGCGGTTTGGGCACTCGCCAGATCGCCGAGACGCTCCGAGTCAGCGTAAAGACCATTCAGGCCTATTGCGCGCGGATCAAGGAGAAGTTGAACGTTGGCAGCGCGACAGAACTTCTGCGCGAAGCCATCCGCTGGAACGAAGCCAGGCATCAGCGCTGAACGCCGGGGTTTTCGCCGTGAAAGGCGCTGTCGGGTTTCACCCTACATAAAAAGCAGGTCTCGCCCGACAGACGGCCATCCCCCGCCCGTTATCATTGGATTCCTTAAAAAAGGGAATGATGAAGCGTGGTTGGGAATTGAAGGGCGGACGGGGTGTCGTCGGGGCGGCATTGCTGCTGTCCGGGCTGTTGGCCGCGCGCGCACAGACGCCCGAGAACCCCCCGGTTGCCGGAGTCAGCCGGCTCTCGCTGGCGGACGCGGAACGCGTTGCCTTTGAGCGGAACTGGGACCTGCTGGCAGTTAAAAGCGGCGTGGACCTGGCAACCGCGGCAAGGATCGTGGCGCACGAATTTCCAAATCCAACGGTCTCCTTGAACACTTTTAAAATCGGCACCCACGAGGACTCCACGACCCTGGGCAACGGCCTGTGGGAGCGGAGTTACGACAGCATTGCGGCAGTCAACCAGCTCGTCGAAATCGCCGGCAAACGTTCGAGCCGTCAGGCCTCGGCGGAGGCGGGCGTACTATCCGCCGCGGCGCGGCTGGCGGATGCCCGACGGTTGCTGAACTCCGGCGTGGCGCACGCGTATCTGGCCGCACTGCTGGCCGATACCAACGTCGCCATCCTCAAGCAATCGGCCGGCTTGCTGCGGAAGGAGGCGGACATCGCCGAAGCGCGCCTCCACGCCGGGGACATTTCCGAGGCGGACCAGAGCCAGATTGAAATTGCCGCCGCGCAACTGGAATTGCAGGCCAGGACCGCCGAGAGCACGGCGACCGCGGCGCGGATTGCGCTCGAGGTGCTTTTGGGAAACGCGGATCCGCGCGGAATTTGGGCGCCGGGAGACTCACTGGATTCGCTGGCCGTTGTTTCTGCCCCGGCCGGCGGATTGCAGCCCGGCGCCCTTCGACCTGACCTGGCGGCGGCGGAGGCCGACTTGAAAAAGGCTCATGCCGACCTGCGCCTGCAAAAAGCGCTCCGCGTGCCGGATCCGACCATTTCGCTGGGCGTGGAGCACGAGCCGCCCGGCGGCGGTCCGCCCGTGGACACGTTCAATCTCGGTCTGAGTTTCCCTTTGCCGTTATGGAACCAGAACCGGGGGAACATTGAGGCCGCGCGGGCCAACGAGGAACAGTTTCGAATCGCCGCAGGCAAGGTGCAGGCTCAGGTGGCGGCGGACATCGCGAGCGCCGAGGACGAGTACGACGAGGCCCGCGCGCGCTGGCTGCGGTATCGCGACCAGCTCGCGCCACGGTCGGCGAAGGTCCGTGAGACCATCGCCTTCGCCTATGAAAAAGGCGGCGCGTCTCTGGTGGACCTGCTCGAAGCCGAACGCACCGACAACGATGTCCGGCTCGCCACGGTTCAGGCGATGTCGGACACCGCCGGCGCGCGGGCCGACTTGGAGGCCGCGCGGGCGGTCTTGACGCCCGAAGAATTGAAACGAGACGAATGAAGAAAGGATGCACATGAATACGCGCAAGTTTATGCGGGTTTGCGGCCTGCTGGCCGCCATCGGTTCTGCCGGATGCCATCAAGAAGCGGAGACGCCGGAGCCGGCTGGACCCCGGGTGGAGGGTGACAAGGTGGCCTTCGCGGCCGATTCACCGCAACTGGCATCATTGACAGTCGAAAGTGCCGCGCCGCGAAAGATGGCCGTCACCAATGTCACCGGGCGCTTGTATTGGGATGATGACCTGACCGTGCGTGTCTTCACGCCGGTGGCGGGCCGGGTGACATCCATCTTGGGCGAATTGGGAAAGCCGGTATCCGCCGGCGCGCCGCTCGCGGAAATCGATTCGCCGGATTTCGGCCAGGCGCAGGCGGATGCCCGCACGGCGGACGGCAATCTCCGGCTGGCGGACGAGGCGCTGGCCCGCGCGAAGGAATTGTTCGAACACGGGGCCGCGGCGCAAAAGGACGTGGAGAGCGCGACTGCGGCGGAAATCGCCGCGGTCGCCGAGCGGGACCGCTCGCAGGCGAAGCTGGCGCTCTACGGCGGCAGCTCGCCGGGGGGGCAGGAAGTCTATGTGCTGCGCTCGCCGGTGGCGGGCGTGGTGGTGGAGCGAAACATCAACCCCGGCCAGGAGGTGCGCTCCGACCAGATGCTCGCCAACGCGCCGAACCTCTTCGCGCCATTGTTTGTCGTGAGCGATCCCACCCGGCTATGGTTGCAACTTGACGTCGCGGAATCGGATTTGCAGGTGTTGCAGCCGGGCCTGCCGCTGCGCGTTTATTCACAGGCGTTTCCCGGCCGCGTTTTTTCCGGCACGGTCGAGGTGATCGGTGATTCGCTCGATCCCGCCACGCGCACCGTGCAGGTTCGCGGGTCCGTGGGCAACCCGGAGAAGCTGCTCAAGGCCGAGATGTATGTGCGGGCGGACGTGGTGATGGACACGGCGGAAACCGCCCGCGCGGCCGTGGAAATTCCCGCGCGCTCGGTGTTCATGCGCGACAACAAATACTACGTCTTCGTCGAGCAATCCCCCGGTCAATACTTGCGGCAACCGGTGACCGTGGGCGCGCAGCAGGACGGCAAAGTGCCGGTCTTTGAAGGAGTCAGCCCCGGCCAACGCGTGGTAACCTACGGCTGCCTGCTGCTGGAATCGCTGGTTGAATCCGGCGAAAGGTCCTGATGGGCAGGATGACCGATTACGTTTTGCGCCATCGCGCCGTCATGCTGGCGCTGCTGGCGGTTTTTGTGATCGCGGGCATTGCCGCGTTCCGGCGTCTGCCGGTGGAGGCCTACCCGGACGTCACCAACGTCTCCTTCCAGATCATCACCCTCTTTCCCGGCCACGCCGCCGAGGAAGTCGAACGGCTGGTGACGATTCCGATCGAGAACGAAATGAACGGCATCCCGCACCGCACCTCCATCAGGTCGGTGTCGCAGTTCGGGCTGTCGCAAATCACCCTGGTATTTGAGGACGGCACGGACAACGAATTTGTCCGCAACCAGGCGGCGCAACATCTCGCCGTCGTAAACCTGCCCCCCGGCGCACAGGCCAACCTCTCGCCCGACGCCACGCCGGTCGGCGAAATTTTCCGCTACACACTCGAGGCGCCGGCGGATTTTCCGAAGGTGGAATTGAAGGCGCTGGAGGACTGGGTCGTGGAGCGCCAGTTTCGCACCGTGCCCGGCGTGGTGGACGTAAACGGCTTCGGCGGCCCCACCAAGCAATACCAGGTCCTTATTGACCCGGCGAAACTCAAGTCCTATGGCATCACGCTGAACCAGGTTTTCACCGCGCTTTCCAACGGCAACCGCAACGCCGGCGGCTCGTACATCGAACACGGACCGGAGCTCTACATCGTGCGCGGGCTGGGATTCATCCAAAATCTCGACGACATCCGGAACATCGCCGTGGACACCCGCAACGGCACGCCCATCCGCATCAGCGACGTCGGCACGGTGGAGATTGGCGAGCGCCTCCGCCTGGGCCGCGTCGGCCGGCTATTGCCCGGCGGCGAAGACGAGGACGATGCGGTCGAAGGCATCGTGATTCTGCGCCGCGCCGAGAACGCGCTCGAAGTGCTCCAGCGCGTCCGCGCCAAGGTCACGGACATCAACGAGCATTACCTGCCCTCCGGCGTGCGGCTGGTGCCGTATTACGACCGCACGGATTTGATCCAGCGCACGCTCCATACGGTGCGGAAGAACATGATCGAGGGCATCAGCCTGGTGTTGCTGGTGCTGGTGCTTTTTCTGGGACTGGGAAATTTCCGCTCGGCGCTGGTTGTGGCGGCAGTGGTGCCGTTGTCGCTGCTGGGTGCGTTTCTGCTTTTGGACCTGCGCGGCATCCCGGCCAACTTGATTTCCATGGGGGCCATCGATTTCGGCATCATCGTGGATTCCGCCGTCGTGGTGATCGAAAACCTGCTGCGGCTGCTGGAGGAAAAACGCGAACGGATCAAATCGCTGCGCACGACCATCGTCACCGCCGTGTCGCAAATGGGCCGGCCCATCCTGTTTTCCAAGGCAATCCTGCTGACCGCCTTCATTCCGCTCTACACCTTGCAGCGGGTCGAGGGGAAAATCTTCCGGCCAATGGCGTTGACCCTGACTTTTGCGCTGATTGTGGGAACGATCCTGGCGCTGACGGTGGTCCCGGTGCTGGCCAGCTTCGCGGTCCGGAAGAAATTTGCGACGGGAGAATCGTGGGTGGTGCGCCGGCTGATGTCCGTGTACCGTCCCGCCCTGTCATGGGCTTTGCGGGCACGGCTATTGCTGCCGGCAATTGCGCTCGCTGTGCTGGCGCTGGCGCTGGTGGTGCTCACGCGGGTCGGTTCGGAGTTCCTGCCCAAGCTTGACGAAGGGTCGCTTTGGGTGCGGGCATTCATGCCCGAGACCATTTCGCCGAGCGAAGCCGACCGGCTGGTGCAGCATATCCGCGGCACGCTGGTGTCATTTCCCGAGGTGCGGTCCGTGGTGTCGCAACTCGGCCGGCCGGACGACGGCACGGACATCAACGGCTTCGACGTGGTGGAGAACGACGTGGAACTTGATCCCAAACGCGCGGACTGGAAGACGGCCCGCGACCGCGATGGATTGTGCAAGGCGATGAAGTTGAAGCTGTCGGAAATTCCGGGCGTGGATTTTCAGTTCAGCCAGAACATCGAGGACAACGTCAACGAGGCCGTATCCGGCGTGAAAAGCGAGTTGAGCGTGAAGATTTACGGCGAGGACCCGGTGAAACTGCAGGCGCTTTCCGACCAGTTGGTGGAGGTGCTGCAAAAAATCCCGGGCTCGGCGGACGTGAGCGCCGAGGAATTGCTCGGGCAACCGCAGGTGCAGATCATCGTGGACCGCGCTGCCATCGCGCGCTACGGGCTGGCCGTGGCGGACGTGGAGCAGGTCATTGAAACGGCCATGGGCGGCTCGGTGGCGACGGAGGTGCTGGAAGGCGAACGCACCTTCGACCTGGTGGTGAAAGTGACGCCCAAGGCGGTCTCGGACCTGGATTCCATCCGTAAAATCCCGGTGTTCGGGTCCAACGGCGAACGGTTGACGCTGGGCTTGCTGGCGTCGGTCGAGGCGCGGCCCGGTTTCGCGCAAATCTGGCGCGAAGAAAACGCGCGGCGGACGGCGGTGAAATTTTCCGTGCGCGGACGCGACCTGGGGTCGGTCGTGGCCGAGGCGCAGCAGGAGGCGGAGCGGGTGGTGAAGCTGCCGCCCGGCTACCGTTGGGAATGGACCGGCGCGTTTGAGAACCAGCAACGCGCGCTGCGTCGGCTGGAGGTAATTGTGCCCATCACCCTGACTGCGATATTTTTCCTGTTGTTTGTCGCCTTCGACTCCGGCTGGATGGCGTTTCTGATTTTGTTGAACGTGCCGTTTGCGGCCGTGGGCGGGATTTTCGCGCTGCCGCTGGCGGGGTTGAACCTTTCGGTTTCGGCGCTGGTGGGGTTCATGGCGCTGTTCGGCATCGCCATGCTGAACGGGGTGATTCTCATCGAGCGCATCCGTGAATTGCGGCGACACGGCCAGCCGGCGATCGAAGCCGTCGAGAACGGCGCGCTCTCGCGTGTGCGTCCGGTGGTGATGACGGCCCTGATGGCGGCGCTGGGGCTGCTGCCGATGGCCCTCTCGACCGAGGTGGGCGCGGAGACGTCGCGGCCGTTCGCAGTGGTGATCATCGGCGGCCTGGTCACGGCGACGCTGGTCACACTGTTTGTTCTCCCGGTGCTCTATGCGCGGTTCGAGCACGATAAGCCGCCGGCCCCGGCAGGAGCAAACATCTAACGCGCCAGTTCGAGAGGGGTGTTGGATTGCCAGGGATATTCCCGCTTGTCGATCGTCAGCACGCGCGGGATCAACTGGATTTCATGGCCGAACAGGCTGAACGCCACCGTGCCCGGCAGCGAAATGGCGTCCATAAACACGCAATTCCCGAACGGCACCGGGAACGGGACCTCCTGCGGCTGGTCGAATACGAGGACGGCGTTGGTCGCCGGCGCGGTCTGGCCGGGAAACGAGATTTTGAGGTTGGTAATGCCGAGTCCCGGCTCGTCAATGATGAGACAGGGTGTGGATGCTCCGCCTGAGCTTGAAAAAGTGACCCGCCATGGGCCGTTCTTCGTCCGGCGATGTTCGATGGCATAAAAGGCCACGGCATAAACCACGACGGCGATGACAAAAGCGGACAGAAAAAGTTTAAGCGGCCCGGCAGGCTTCATGTGGCCATCAACCTTGGCGGCTCCGCAAATGATGTCAAGATTCTCCGCTTTTGGCTTAGGGCCGGGAAAAATACGGAGACAGGTTCCGTGCCACTCCGGGCCAAAAAGTTATTGATTTTATTCACAAAGAGCGCGAAGGTAATGGTGTTCGGGCGAGCAGTACGTTTCTTCAGCGGGGTTCCCCACCCCCACCTCCTTGGCGTCTGCTGCCCGAACTCTTTTTTTAACAGACACCGCCGCGGGCGACTTTGGTATACGAACTTTCCCGGAACACCATGATCGGGCGGATTGTGCTCTTTTTTCACTTAAGTGTGCATGAACGCGCATCGACATTTGCGTTCAAATCTGTCACAGTCTTCCTCAAGCAGCCCCGAAAAAAAAACGTGAAAGACAGAAATGTTATGACGCACCAAAACCCCTTCTCCGCCAAAAAGCCGGTTCGCTTCGCCGCCCGCCAGATTATCCTTGCCGGCATCGTCGCCGTTTGCTGCCAGAGCGCGCGCGCCCAGCTTTTGTTTTCCGAACCATTCAATTATACGCCGGGGAGCGGCATCGCCGGCCTCGTCAATCCCGGCAACAGCAACGCCTGGACCGGTGGCAGCGCGACCGAGCTGCAGATTGGCAGCTCGCAGTTGACGTATTCGGGATTGCAAGAGTCGCCCGGCAATGACCTGGTTTATACCTCGGGAGGCAGCGCCAGCACCAGTTACAACACCTACAGCGCCGTGACGAGCGGGAGCATCTACTATTCCTTTCTGATCAATTGCACGACGCTTCCCACCGCCAACCAATATATCTCCGCGTTGAATCCCGGCGTCGCCGTCCCGGGCGGCAGCAGCGATGCCATGGCAATTTACGTCGGCGCCTCGGGCACCGGCTGGAAAATAGGCGTAAGAACCACCGGCGGCGGCAGCGGCGCGGCCTACAGCGGCGCATTGATGCTGGACACCACCTACCTGGTCGTCGGAGAGCTGACCCTTGGCTCCGCGCCGGTGGCCAACCTTTTTGTGGATCCCACCCCCGGCGGCGCCCAGCCGGGAACGGCCACCGCGACCCAATCCACTGCAACCGCCATAAACTCGATAGACGATGTTGGCTTCAAGATCCAGACCGCGACCACTGCCGGCAATTTTCAGATTGGCAATCTTCTCATTGCCCAGGATTGGGCGGATGTGACGCCCCAAGCCTCGCCCGAACCGTCCACCTTCGCGCTGATGGGACTTGGCTCGCTGGCGGGGATTTGGAAGCTTCGCCGCCGCCGCGCGGGGCGCTGAGCCGTCGGATTGCTTGAGATTACACTCGAGGCGCCGCAGCCAATGCGGCGCCTTTCCATTGGGTATCTTTCCCAGAAGAGCCCAGAGGAACGGTCATCTCCTGAGTTCATTGCCAAGCTCAGGGACCAGCGTTTCGTTGACGAGGGAAGCGCGAAAAACAAAAGGGGATGTCGGGAACGAATGCTGTGCGAAACTCTCCAAACCATCACGAAACCACTTGATTTCGTTGAGATGGTGGAGCCGAGGGGAGTCGAACCCCTGAAACTACTCAAGCCCACAGATATGCACTTTTATTGGCAAAAATACACGTAGAAACACGATTGACACTGGCAAACGTTGCCACTATTGTTGCCACTGACAGTTGAACCAATGGCAAAAGTATGGCCAGCCTACGAAAAAAGGACCGCTCGCCTTTCTGGTTTGCGTGCTTCACGCTCCCGGACGGGACACGCACGCAACGATCTACCGGCGCAACTGACCGCAGGACAGCCGCACGTATCGCCAACGAATTTGAGGACGCCGCCAATGAAGCTGCCTCCGGGCGGTTCGTCGAATCACGGGCGCGGAAGGCAATTGCCAATATTTATGCGCTGGCGAACGTGGACACCTTGTCCAGTTCCACAGCGGGGGATTTTCTGGACTCATGGCTGAAACGCAAGGAACTGGAGGCCGGGGAAAAAACCCATGCCAAATACGCGAGCGTGGTTGACCAGTTCAAAAACCACCTTGGGGGCAAGACCAGCCGGGATATTTCCAACATTACGGCGGCGGACATCATTAAGTTTCGGGACACCCTTGCCGGGCGGGTGACGGCGGGCACGGTGAACGTAGCTGTCAAGATTCTGCGCTCAGCATTCGCCCAAGCGCGCCGGGACGGGCTGGTGGACGTGAATGAAGCCGAGCGGGTGACTCTCCTGAAGCGCCGGGACAGATTCGAGCGCCGCCCGTTCACGATTGACGAATTGAAACGCATTCTTGAGGTGGCGGATGGTGAATGGCGCGGCATGATTCTGTTCGGTCTTTACACCGGCCAGCGCCTCGGAGACATCGCAACCCTGACCTGGGAGAACCTTGACCTGCATCGAGCCGAACTTCGCCTTGTGACTGCCAAGACCGGGCGGCGGCAGGCGATACCTCTCGCGCCGCCCTTGTTCCGGTTCATTGAGTCGCTGCCTGCCGGGGACACGCCCGACGCTCCTCTATTCCCGCGCACGTACGCGACGGCGCAGCGGCACAAACACGCGGGTAACTTGAGCAACCAGTTTTACGGCATTCTTGTTGCGGCGGGAATGGCACAAAAGAAGTCACACAAGGCGGAGCCGGAAAAAGGCAAGGGCAGGTCCGCGAAACGGGAGCAGAACGACGTGAGCTTTCACAGCCTGCGGCACACCGCGACCAGCCTCCTAAAATCGGCGGGCGTGGGCGAAGCCATCGCAATGGAATTTGTCGGCCACGACAGCCGAAGCGTATCGAGGCAATACACTCACATTGACACCGAATCCTTGAAACAGGCTGCCGCCAAACTACCAGACATCACGAAATGAAGCAGACGAGGGCAAAGCCAGCGGTCCAACCAAAAGGAGTTTCTGAGCATCCATTCCTGCTTCCCGGCCATCGCCTTCATCGGTTCAAAATTGAATCGTCTCAATATGAATCGTCGTTCATCGTGGGCAAGGTCGGTCAGGCAACCATCTTACGGGACAAACCCGCCAAGGGACTTTCCGACTACGAACTGGCTCGCCGCATCGGACAGGAGAGCAAGGAAACCGGCCAGCCAGTTAATGAATTGACCCGCAGATGGCTTGAAGTTCCGACATGGACGAAGGAGCGCGAAAACCAAGAGATTCGGAATTTCTTGCGGCCAAACAACGATCCTAGCGGAGCGCGAAGACTCGCCACCAGGGTTCGCGTGAACGGTTCGACCGAGGCGGCGCTGGCACTTGGGGTTATGGCTGGAGAATGCCTCGGTCAGTTACAGGCTGTTGCGGACTCAATCCGTGAAGATGGATTCTCCGGCGACCACGCCTCAATCGCAGCGGAGGAACTGGCCCGTGTGATTGGCGACGCTTGCGGCAAAATGAACGAGCTTGCCCGAACTCATCCGCGAGTCTTCCAGCGTTGCTCTCGCAAGCTGTGGAAATGGCCGATTATGAAATCAACTTACCCGGATTTCGGAGACGACGAAGATGCCCTACTGGCGGGTTTACAGCTTGGCAGAGAATTACCGCTGAGACTTGATCACAAGGCACAATGGGCACGATGGATTACAGATGATGCTGGGCGCTTCGCTTGGGGTTTGCTGTGGTACGTCTGGAGTGCACGTTCAGAGAACAACGCTTGGGGAGCGGATTACGGGCGTTTCAGCAAAATGGCGGACGAGCTTGAGCCACTTGACAAAAAATCAGCGCGAAAATGGTGGAAAGTAGCGAAAGCCGCGCTGCTCCACACTTACCCGGAGCCTCTGAAGGTCGCCGAACTTGCAGCCTTGGTTAAAGGGCGGAGAGAACGCCGATACCCGTCTAGATTGGAGGAAGCAATACTCAACAAACTGGAACGCCGTTTCCTCAGCCTTGCAAGGCTCCCTTTGACTTCCCCGATCTGACCC
>Ga0181537_10004237_pt1 | contig 11956 bp, 10 predicted proteins | sample PEATcosm2014_Bin_39_FD_119765 | JGI IMG/M metagenome (GOLD analysis project Ga0181537, IMG submission 119765) | Peatland microbial communities from MTU Mesocosm Facility, Houghton, MI, USA - PEATcosm2014_Bin23_10_metaG | ecosystem: Environmental > Terrestrial > Soil > Wetlands > Peat | place... | reverse complement strand
TATCAGGACAACGAATCCCGCCTGCAATGGATCGGCCTCACCGACTGGGAGTATCGCACCACATTCCAAGTCGATGCCGCCACGATTACAAGGGAACACGTCGATCTCGTTTTCGACGGGCTCGACACCTTGGCCGATGTTTATCTCAACGATCAGAAAATACTCAGCGCCAACAATATGTTTCGCACCTGGCGCGTGCCCGCGAAAGATTTGCTGAAAAGCGGCCCCAATACTCTTCGCATCGTTTTCTACTCACCCGTCTACAAAATGATTCCGTACGTGAAGACTCTTCCCTTCATTCTGCCCTCGATCTCGACCCACAACGCGGGCAATGAAGAAGACATCGCGACTGCACCATATACGCGCAAAGCTCCCTACCAATATGGCTGGGACTGGGGTCCACGTTTTCTCACCGAAGGCGTCTGGAAGCCAATTCACCTTGACGCTTGGGATTCGCTGCGCATCGAAAACTTCCACATTCATCAGGAAAAGATTTCCGCCGAAGACGCCCTCTTATCCGCCGAACTGACCATCGAATCGGCGCGTGCACAAAAGGTCACCGTCGCATACGCGCACGACGAACTATCCGGAGCACCCGCCAGCGACGGAACCCAAACGGTACAGCTCGACGCCGGCACGAATCATGTTTCTTTCCCGATCCGCATCGACTCGCCGAAGCGCTGGTATCCCGTAGGCTATGGCCCACAGAACCGCTACCGCTTTACGGCATCGATAAGCGCAGCGACGGAAAAAAAGAAGACCGCCGACGTTTTAGCCAAGTCTGAAGTCAAGACCGGACTGCATTCCGTCGAACTTCGGCGCCAGCCCGATGAATGGGGCAAGAGTTTTGCGTTCGTCATCAACGGCATCCCCATTTTCGCCAAGGGCGCGGACATGATTCCGTTCGACAGCTTTCCCAGCCGCGTCACCACCGACCAGCATCGCGTCATTTTGCAAGCGGCTCGCGACGCCCACATGAATATGGTTCGCGAATGGGGCGGCGGCCACTACGAATCCGATGACTTCTACGATATCGCCGATGAACTCGGCATCATGGTTTGGCAGGAGTTTATGTTCGGCGGCGACATGATTCCCGGTGACGTGGCGTTCCAGGAAAACGTGCGTCAAGAGGCAATCGATCAGATCAAGCGCCTGCGCGAACACCCCAGCATCGTCGTCTGGTGCGGCAACAATGAAGTCGAAACCGGCTGGTACCACTGGGGCGACCGCCAGGAATTCAAAGGCGCCATTTCTCCTACGCAGCGCGATCGCGTCTGGCAAGACTATGTCATCATGTTCGCCGACATTCTCAAAAGCGCAGTCGCGCAATATGGCGACCCCGTACCCTACACGCCCAGCTCGCCCAGCGCGGACTTCGAAGAAGCCCCTGACAACCAGCACAGCGGCGACATGCATTACTGGCAGGTCTGGCATGCGCAGGCTCCCGCGTCCGATTACAACAAGCAATTCCCGCGCTTCATGTCGGAGTACGGATTCCAATCCTTCCCCGAGATGCGCACCATCCGCTCCTTCGCCAAGCCGGAAGACCTCGACATCCGCTCCGTCGTGATGCAGTCGCACCAGAAAAATAAAGGAGGCAACGAACGCATCCTCACCTACATGCTGCGCGAATATCACGAACCAAAAGATTTCGAAGCCTTCGTCTATCTGGGACAAGTGCAGCAGGCGGAAATCATCAAGATCGGCGCCGAGCACCTGCGCCAAAATCGCCCGCGGACCATGGGATCGCTCTACTGGCAATTGAACGACTGCTGGCCTGTCGCCTCATGGGCCAGCGTCGACTACTACGGACGCTGGAAGGCTCTCCAGTACTACACGAAACGTTTCTACGACGACCTGCTCGTTTCGCCCTACCTGCACGACGGCAAGGTCGACGTATACGTGATTTCCGATAAACTCGAACCGCTCAGCGGCTCAATCCACACACGCTTGCTCGACTACTCCGGTAAAGTATTATTCGATCAAACCAAGCAGGTTCAAATTGCCGCTCAGTCGAATCCGATCGACTGGACTTTGAATCTTGCTGACTTGCCCGCAGGCTACGATCCGCACAAAACATTCCTGGTCTTCGATCTAGAAGTCGGCGGCAAGCGAGTTTCGCGCAACGAAACGTTCTTCGACACGACGCGCAATCTGCAATTGCCAGTGGCTCCAAAAATTCAAACCAGCATCGAGCAAACCGCCGATGGCTACGCGGTCACACTACAAAGCTCCCAACTGGCGCGCAGCGTGAACCTAAGCTTCGGCGATATCGATGCAACGTATTCCGACAACTATGTGGATCTACTGCCTGGGGAGCCGGTCACGATTACGGTGAAGTCGAATGCAAGCCTGGTTCTGCTGAAGAGCGCACTCAACACGAAGTCTCTAACGGAGGCCTTCGCCGCGAATTAAGACTCGCGATCGATTAGATTTGCCGATGCCGATGCAGCGCAGGATCGATCTGCCGCGTCATCGCGTCGATGTCCAAAGGTTTCTGGAGGAAATCTTCGATCGTTTCCGAAACCATGCGCGGATCGCGCAGCACGTCGTGATAGCGCACCCGCAAGACACGAATCTCGGGGTTGCCCTTGAACCATAGCTCAACTTGCTTGAGATGATTCTCGAAGGCCTTCGCTAACGCGCCATCATCCAACGAGGCAGCCACGCTCCCGCGTCGCCGGATCATCTCCGCTTGAGAAGCTAGCACTTCCGCCAACGGGCGCTCCATAAAAATAATCTGATAGTTGCGCCCACCCGGAAGTGCAAAGAGAAGTTGAGAAATGCACTTCACCGCGCGCCCCTCGGCTTGATCGATCAGCGCAGGCTGCTGCGGCAGCCTCTTAATCAATTCCCACTCGTAATATCCCCGAGGATTGTCGGTATCCGCTTGCCTCTCGCCATCGGCGAGCACCACCATGCCGCCCGCCGCCAACATCTGCATCATCAGAGAAGTCCCGCATCGAGGTAGGCCAGACACGATGGTGATCACGCAAGAATTCTAGCAGTACCTAAAATGCATGCTAAGCGCGAACGGCTGTCTCTCTGCACCATCGCAACTGCAAATAAATGCTGCGATGTCGCGCGGCCTTCTCCGGATCCCCCCCCGGATAGGTGTACAGCGCGGCCAGCCAGCGATGCGCCGCCAGCAATCCCGGCAACATGCTGGCCGCCGTTTCGAACGCGAGCGCAGAACGTTCGCGCTGGCCGAGACGGGCCAATGCCACGCCGAGATGAAAATGTCCGCTGGGCAAGAAATGCTGCAAGCCGACTGCAAGCAGCGCCTGTTCCGCCGCATCGTCGTTGCGGCGCTGCCGCAGCCTGACCATGGCCAATCCAAGATGCGCCTCGGGACTGTCGCCGTCGATGTCGAGCGCCTGCAAGAAAGCGCGCTCCGCGTCGGCAGTCCGTCGCAGACGCAAATACGTTTGCCCAATGCGCAGATGGAGATCGGGTAAACGAGGGTCGGCGCTCTCGGCTTTGAGTAGGCTGATCAAAGCGGCATCCATATCTCCTTCTTCAAACTGGATAATGCCCATGAGCAAATCCGCCCAAGGCCGACGCGCGTGCGGACTATCCTTCGGCGAGGGCTCTGCGGCAGCGGCTTCGACAGGAACTGGTTCAACGGAAGCACCCTCCGCAGATGGAAGCTCACCCGCAGCGTTCGCGGCAACGTTCTCCGCCTCACCTTCCCGCGGCTTTTGCGGCGGAGGTTCGCAAGCAATCAACTGCTCCAAAATAGCCTTCGCCTCCGCCCGATGCCCCAAAGCAAAGTGGCAATGCGCCAGATTCTGCTGGAAGCGTGCTTCATTCGGAGAATTCTTGACCAAGTCTTCCAGCAACGGCAGCGCATCCTGATAGCGCCGCGAATCCAGATAAACGCGAGCCAGATTGTAATGCTGTTCGCGCACCGCCGACTCCACCGCCTTCGCCTGATTCTCACTGGGCGGCTGAATATATCCGAGCGCGACGAATTGCTGAAGCACGGCTTGCGCCGTCGCCGGATCCATACGCAAATCAGCAGCGTGCATTCCGCACTCACCCGGCTCATGCTCCCAACTGGGAATTCGCGTGATGGTCGGCGGTTCTTCAAACGCCTGCGCCAGGACGCGCCCATCCAAATCTTCGCCAACCGGCAAGCCGAACAGGGTTAACAGCGTCGGCGTGACATCGAGCAACGTAGCTCCGTAAATTCTTTTGTCCTGCTTGATGTGCGCGCCTTTCATGCAGAAGATGCCAAAGGGACGATGCTGCACCGCAGGTCCAGCAGGCTCTTTGGGAATTCCACGTGGACGCAAATGATCGGAATGAAAGCCATGATCGGAAACCAGAATCACCGTCGCCTCCGGCCCGGCCAGTTGCAGCAGCGTATCCAGCATCATGTCGTGGAAACGGTAAGCCCCGTTGACCACATCCTTATAAATTTCATAGCGCGCCTCCGGCAACCCCTCGATACGAGGCGGATGATAGTTCATAAACGCGTGAGAAAAATGATCGATGCCGTTGTAATACACCGCCAGAAAATCCCAAGGCTCATTCTGCAAGACCCAAGTCGCCGCATTATGGACAGAGCAATTTTCCGCCAATATCTTGGCGAACGTTTGCAGACCCTTATCTTTTTCCTGATCGACTTCCGCGGCACGCGGAATCCACGGCAGAATCGCCGCCTCGCTGACTTCCGCGGGATGCATGCGCAACTTCGCAAACACATCGCGCAGACTTTCCGGATGAACAGCGCCAGGCGGCAGCGGCCACTCTTTATCGAGCGCAGCCGTCGCGTAGGGATAAAGATCGGAAACCGAAACTCCGCTAATCGGCTCAGCCGGATGACTGGCAAACCATCCCAGTACATGCGCTTTGTAGCCACGCTGCGTCAGGATATTCCAGATCGCCTTCACTTTCCGCGAAGTGCTGGTCACAGGACGCACGCCGCCAGTTTGCGGGTCTGGCTCCATAAATCCGTGAATGCCGTGCTTGTCGGCCCGTTTGCCCGTACCGATCGACGTCCACAACATTGGCGAAAGAATGGGACGCAAGGTCGCAATGTTGCCCATCACGCCATGGTTGATGAAGTCGTCAAGCGTGGGCATCAATCCCTGCTCCAGCAAGGGATTAATCACCTTCCAATCGGCGGCGTCCCATCCAATCAGCAGAACTTTCTTGGCAAGTCTTTCATTCATACTGAAATCGGCCACGGGACAAGCGAATCGTACTTTGATCGGAGGTCGTAAACCATTTTGGGGATTTCAAGCGCGGCAGCCTAGGCTCCCCTTTCGCCTTGCGCCACGGGCCAGTGCACCGAGAGTTGCGGGCACCGGCTTCGTTCGCTCAGGGCCCTCAAGCTCGCCCCCGGAACTTGATTCGCCAGGGGCAGTCTCGAACACGCCAGCAGGAATGGGACGGTCCGGTATGGTTTCGTAAGCGTACCCAGTCAGCGTCGCGCCGCCTGGACCGGCATTGAGCCGTGCCCATCCGTAATGGGTTTCTCCATCGATCAAGAACTTGACCCCGAGATATCGATTCGTTATCTGGAACCAGAGGCCCTGATTGCTGAAAAAACTGGAATAGCCGTTCGCGGAACTGTGGCATTCCGCCATGAGGCCGCCCCTTTGGAAGCGCTGTCGATCATTTTCCTCTCCAATGATTTGCCCTTGCACGTCGGGTGCGACAAGTCCCTGACTGGTAGCGACGATCTCGTTACTCTGCTCGTCGCCTTCAACCCCCAAGAAATGAAAAATGTGACCGCCTGAGCTAAAAGAAACAAGGTTGTACGCTGATAACGTCACATCGGCGATTCCGTCATTATTGAGGTCAATCGGCAAGTATGAAGGGCCGTTCATATTTCCGAAGGATTGGTTTGCGGGCGTGTACGCGATTTCTGCATTCGCAACGGGTGTCGCGACCGCCATTCCGACCGCACTGATCGCCGCAATGAGATTGCGTGCCGTATTTGCCTCAGACATGGCTGCCGTGACGTAGCCCATGAGCTTCCTATCAAGTTCAGGGGACAGTGCAATAGTTCTTCGTGTCTTCATGAATGCATCCTACTTTTTATCATTATTTGGTTTTCACGGAAGCTCAAGTCTCAAACGCGGCAGCCGGTGCTTCCCAGGCTCTACAATTCGCGAGTGTACTCCCTGTCATGCTGTTTTCCGAGAGCATTTTTGCTCTACTTGGCGAAGTGCAAACTCTTGCACCCGCGGAGTACGCGGAGACTTCCATGCTCTCAAAATCAACGTGACGTCAATGTTCGCTGGGAATGGTCGAAGCTCTCGCAAAAGGCCCGCCACGCCGACGCATCTTCGGTGACATAATGGTTCGGAAAAAAATTACGACGCGCTGTCGATTTCGGCGACCGCCGTTCGACTAACGTGTGGAAGGAAGAAATATGAAGTACATGCTATTGATCTACGCCGACGAACAGCTCTGGAGCGACGAAGAACGCGTGCGCTGTTACGGCGAGTCCACTGCGCTGGCTCATCGGCTACAAGCACAAGGCCATTATCTTGCCGCCGGACCCTTGCAGCCCACCGCGACCGCGACCAGCGTGCGCGTGCGCGACGACAAGCCGCTCATCACCGATGGGCCTTTTGCCGAAACCCGTGAGCAGCTCGGCGGTTACTTTCTGGTCGAAGCCAACGATATCGACGAGGCCATCAAAATCGCTGGCCAGATTCCCGCCGCGCGTCTTGGTACCGTCGAAATTCGCCCGCTGGTCGAGATCGCAGACCTTCCCTCAACAACGGACGCGGGAACCTAAAAACTTTATGAGGAGAGAATCATGCAACTGAATCCCTACTTCCACTTCAATGGCGACTGCGAAGCCGCATTTAAATTCTACGAGCAAGTTCTCGGCGGAAAAATCGAGAGCCTCATCTCACACGAGGGCATGCCAGGCGCGAGCCAGCTCCCGGCGGAATGGAGAAGCAAGATTATGCACGCCCGCATGCTAATCGGCGAGCAAGCCATCATGGGCATGGACGCTCCTCCAGATCGCTACCAGAAACCTCAAGGTTTCCATGCCAGCATCAGCGTGGCAGAGCCCGCAGAAGCCGAGCGCATCTTTTACGCCTTGGCAGAAGGCGGAACCCAAACGATGCCCATCCAGGAGACCTTCTGGTCCGTCCGTTTCGGCATGCTAGTGGACCGCTTCGGCATCCCCTGGATGATTAACTGCGAACAGGCGGCAGAAAAAGCCGCTTAACCTCTGCAAGCTCTAAATAAAAGGATAAAGAGAATGCGATTCATGGTGATTGTCAAAGCCAACAAAGATTCTGAAGCGGGGATCTTGCCCGACACGAAGTTATTCGAGGCCATGGGGAAATACAACGAAGAACTGGTTAAGGCCGGTGTTATGCTCGCCGCCGACGGGCTGCACCCAAGTTCAAAGGGCGCACGAGTGAAATTCTCCGATGGAGAAACCCTGGTCACCGACGGTCCCTTTGCCGAAACCAAAGAGCTGATCGCCGGCTTCTGGATATGGAAAGTCGGGTCCATGCAAGAAGCCATCGACTGGCTAAAACGCGCTCCCTTCGGGGGCGGCGCGGAAATCGAGATCCGGCAGATCTATGACGTCGAAGACCTGGGTCTCAACATGACACCGGAGATCAGGGAGCGAGATCAACGTCTGCGCATGCAATTGGCGAATTCGGGTACCACACCCTTATTAAAGACTTTGGCGCTTGCTTTTTTTCTATGCGCCTTTTGGCACGCACAAGCACAGGAGGCCAAAACACCGTATCCCAGCATGGCTCCGCTCGACCAATATCTGATGGCTGACCGAAATACCGAGATAGCCCTCGCGCGCAGCGCAGCTCCAGACTCCATATCGCGCGATGCCAGAGTCCTCGTGCTCGGGCAGCATGGCTACGAGACCGCCGTCGAAGGCAAGAACGGGTTCGTCTGCGTCGTGGAGCGATCATGGACGTCTCCCTTCGACGATCCTGAGTTCTGGAATCCCAAACTGCGTGGTCCGCTCTGCCTCAATCCGGAGGCCGCGCGGTCGATTCTGCCACTCACGTTAAAGCGGACGGAGCTAGTCTTGTCTGGCATTTCCAAAGCCGAAATCAGGGTTGGCATCCAGGCATTCTCCGCCAAAGAACTGCCCGCTCTGGAACCTGGCGCGATGACCTATATGATGTCGAGTCAGGGATATCTCAACGACGAAGTCGGGCACTGGCGTCCTCATCTGATGATTTACGTTCCACGGACCGATGCCTCGGACTGGGGCGCGAGCCTTCCCGGTTCTCCTGTGATGTTGCTTCCACAAGATCCGACTGATCCAGAGAGCACGTTTCTGATCCCGCTAAGTAGGTGGTCGGACGGAACCGCTGCGCCCCCGATGAATAGCGACTGACACCCGACTCCCGAAGACAAACTCAAGCAAATAAGGAACACGACAATGCAAAAAATTACTACGTTCTTATGGTTCAATGACAAGGCCGAAGAGGCCGCAAACTTTTATGTCGCGGCGTTCAAGAATTCGAAGATTATTAATGTCACTCGTAATGGAGACGCTGGCCCGGGCCCGAAAGGATTGGCACTGGTCGTAAACTTTCAGATCGAGGGTCAGGAATTCATCGCACTCAATGGCGGCCCGCAGTATGCTTTCACTCCTGCGATATCGTTGCTCGTAGACTGCGAAGATCAAAAAGAGGTCGACAACCTGTGGAGCAAACTCACCGCGGGCGGAAAGGAAGTCCAGTGCGGCTGGCTGCAAGATAAGTACGGTCTATCATGGCAGATCGTCCCCAAAATCTTCTTTGAGTTGATGGGAGACAGAGACCCGGCCAAAGCGCAACGAGTATTCAAGGCCATGATGCAAATGGTTAAGTTCGATATAGAAGGACTGAAGCGAGCACACCGCGGAGAATAAAATAAGGGAGGCAGTGATGAGCAAGGTCCGAATTCTTGTAGGCACGCGCAAGGGCGCATTCGTACTTACTGCCGACGGCAAGCGCGAAAACTGGGAAGTCAGCGGCCCTCACTTCGCCGGATGGGAACTCTACCACATCAAGGGCTCGCCCGCTGATCCCAATCGCCTCTACGCATCGCAATCGAGCAGCTGGTTCGGGCAAGTGATTCAGCGCTCCGATGACGGCGGCAAGACCTGGTACCAACCCGGCACTCCACCGGGCGAAGAAACCGGCCCGGGCGGCATGCCCAAAGGAGAAAGCAACAAGTTCGCGTACGACACATCCGCCGAAACCGGAGCGCCGCTCACCACGCATCAGTTCTACGATGGCACGCAACATCCCTGGGAGTTCAAGCGCGTCTGGCATCTTGAGCCATCGCTGACCGATCCCGATACCGTTTACGCAGGCGTCGAGGACGCGGCGTTGTTCCGCTCGACGGATGGCGGAAAAAACTGGCACGAACTCTCAGGACTGCGCGGCCACGGCACCGGCCCCAAGTGGCAACCGGGCGCCGGCGGCATGTGCCTGCACACCATCATCCTCGATCCCGCGAAGCCGCAACGAATTTACATCGCCATCTCAGCAGCGGGCGCATTTCGCTCCGACGATGGGGGCCAGAGCTGGAAGCCCATCAACCAAGGCCTGTACTCCAAATACATTCCCAATCCGACCGCTGAAGTCGGGCACTGCGTTCATCACATCGCGATGAGCCCTTCGCGCCCCGGCGTCCTCTTCATGCAGAAGCACTGGGACGTCATGCGCAGCGACAACGCCGGCGATCAGTGGACGAAAATCAGCGGCAACCTACCGACCGATTTCGGCTTCGTCATCGACGTTCACGCTCATGAGCCTGAAACGATTTACGTTGTCCCCATCAAGAGCGACGGCGAGCACTTCGTTCACGAAGGCAAACTCCGCGTCTTCCGCAGCCGCACCGGGGGCAACGAATGGGAGCCGCTCACCAACGGCTTGCCGCAGAGCCACTGCTACGTCAACGTGCTGCGCGACGCCATGGCAGTCGACTCGCTGGACGAATGCGGAATCTACTTCGGAACCACAGGCGGCCAAGTCTACGCCTCCGCCAACGCGGGAGACAGTTGGAATCCAATCGTGCGGGACCTGCCCGCAGTGCTGAGTGTTGAAGTGCAGACGCTGGGGTGAACGAGGAGTGCCCTGCAAGAACGCGTGCTATGTTCGTTCCAACTGAGGCACAAGAAATGGAACTTACACGCACAGCGGTCAAACAAAGACCGCGAATCAGTTTCCGTTCTGTGATTTTAGTCTTGGGTGTGATCCTCATCACTTGGTTGGGCTTCCGGCATCTCATCGGCTTACTTGAGCTGGGTTATGTGGACTCTGCGATAGTCGGAGTCAGAGCCCTTGTGGCGGACGAAAACAAGTTCGCGCAAAATCATCCGAGCCTTGGGTATAGCTGTAGTCTTGCCCAAATTACCGCCGACCGAATGCTCGCAAGCGGGCAAAAGAATTCATACGCTTTTGAGCTCGCCAATTGCGAGCCTGTCGCGGAAGGCCGACCGAACAAATTCTTCACGATCACTGCTCGCCCATTACGGAAGGGAATGCCAGCGTACTGTTCCGATCAGTCCGGCGTAGTGAAGTCCGATTACGATGGTTCCATTACAAATTGTGTTAAGGTCGGAGGGCCCCTCTGATGCAACACTGCGCTGTTCCAATGACGAGATCTCGATGATCCGCGTCATCCTCCCTCAACATCTCCGAACCCTCGCGCAAGTCGGCGGCGAACTCCAGCTCGAAGTCGCGCCTCCCGTCACGCTGCGATCAATACTCGACGCGCTCGAGGCCCGATATCCCATGCTCCGCGGCACGATTCGCGATCACGTCACTCTGGAACGCCGCCCGTTCCTGCGTTTCTTCGCCTGCGAAGAAGATCTATCCCACGAATCGCAGGATGCTCCGCTACCCGAAGCGGTCGTTAGTGGCGCCGAACCGCTCATCATCATCGGCGCCATCGCCGGCGGATAATCGTCCGATCAGTGCGGATGAAGATGAATAAACAGAAGCCCACTCACAGGATGCGTGCCATAAGCCTGCGTCAAATCGCCGGGCACTCCATACCACGTGATTTGCCCGCCCAGCGCAGTCGAGAGATGGGGGATGTGTCCGATATCGCGGTCATATCCCGCCGTGTAAGCCTGCACTCGCGTAAAGTAACGCTCGACAAATCCCGGCGGCAGCGGATTTTCGCCCAACAGAAGCTCATTCGTGCGATCGACGTTTTCGATTCGCGTCCAGGCATGATTGCGCTCAAGAAACTTCAGCGTCGATTCCAGCAAGTATCCGTTGCCGACATTGCCATCCTGCAAACTCTGATTCCGCCCCCACAGCAGCAACGATGCCCAATTGCCATTATGCAGAGGCCAGTTATAGCTCACTGACGCCGTCATCCGCCGCACATCTTCTGTAGGAGCCAACTGCTCGGGACTCGTCAGATGCGCAATCGAATACTGCGCGCTCCAGTTCTGCGCCGGATTCACCGTTACCCGCGTCGACCACGAGTCAATTTTGCCGGTGTCGATGTTCCAGCGAAATTCGTCTGGCTCGCGCCCATGAAAGCCCGAAGCCTCGCTCCGAAATTTGTTATACGTCACACCAGCGGTCACCACTTCGTCGGCAATGTGCGTGGAGTCCTCCAAGTGATGTCCCAGCGGCGCAATCGGGTCTTCCGAAGCCGACGCACGATGAGGATATGCAATCGGTCCCAGCGCCGGATCGCCCACAGGCGCAGCATAAAATGAAAGCAAAGTCTTCTCACCCACCTGGTAGTCATACAAAGCCGCCAACTCCATAAACAAATCATGCGGATGCTGCCCATCTACGATGGGCCGTCCGAAAGCAGTTTCCCCCTGCTGGAACAGCTCCGGATAACGTCGGCCCGTCACCGTAGCCGGCTCGAGGCTGAGCATTGTTCGAATGGTCAACGTACCCTGACCGAGCCTGCGTTGCGCCATGGGCATGAACCAATTCGTCGAGAACAGCTTATCCGCCCCACGCGGCCCAGT
>Ga0181537_10004235_pt1 | contig 11957 bp, 7 predicted proteins | sample PEATcosm2014_Bin_39_FD_119765 | JGI IMG/M metagenome (GOLD analysis project Ga0181537, IMG submission 119765) | Peatland microbial communities from MTU Mesocosm Facility, Houghton, MI, USA - PEATcosm2014_Bin23_10_metaG | ecosystem: Environmental > Terrestrial > Soil > Wetlands > Peat | place... | reverse complement strand
TTGGTTTGGGTGTTGCCCTTGTCGCGATCCTGCTGCTGCGTGCCTGCACCTGATGGACGATTTCAAGCCTTCGGTCTTCACGCCGCTTAGCCGCTGGTTCACCGACGAACGCGCGCGGGATACGCAAGACTTGCGGGCGCTCTATGCGGGGGTCAAAGCGCAGCACGCGCGATCGCGCTTTTCGGGATCGGGCGGCTTCGTGCCTCTCATCGACGACGTGTGGGACGATATTGGCTTTCGCGTACCGGACTCCTGTCAGTCCGAGTTCACCGAGGCGCTGCGTGCCATTTGCGCCCTTGAGGCCCACATCGTTGGATTGCCTCAACCGCGATTCGACTTTCTCAATCTCAAAGAAGCCTCGGACCTTCGTCAGTTTCTGCGGCGGAAGGAATACTTCCATCTCCACGAAGCACGCATCGCCGGGCTCTTGCGCGAAAGCCTCGCGCTGATTTTTGGCTGGCTCGCATCCCAGCTGCCGCGAACCGAGCAGCCCTCTCCGTTCACAATCCCTTTGATCTATGCGCTCCCCGAGCCCCGCATCGTGCTCGACAACCTGCTCGGCGAACTGAGCAAGGAGGTCTATCGGGACGCCGGCCTCTACACCCAATTGTTCCGCACGCTCTGGATCAATGCCTGCGTCCATTCGGGCATCGATCCCTATACATATGAAAAGTCGCCCAAACCACCCTCCAAAACCGATCTGCCGCTCCACGAACTCGTAGAGACCTTCTGCAAAAGCACGCCGTTCTACGACTTCTTTTTGGCGCCCGTCCCGCTCAAGTTCACGCAGGAAGACCGCTTCAGCCACATGCATGTCGTAGGGGGATCTGGCGCTGGCAAAACGCAACTCCTCCAGAATCTTATTCTGCATGATCTCGACTCGCCCGATCCGCCGTCGCTCGTGATTATCGACAGCCAAGGCGATCTGATCGACAAGCTCCTTCATCTCGAACGCCTGTCGCCGATTGGCCATGGTTTTAACCGCGGCAATCGGCTTGTGACGCTCATCACGCCGCGGGACATCCAGCATCCGCCAGCCCTCAATGTTTTTGCGCTCAACCGCGCGCGCCTTGGCGAATACGACGAAGAACAAAAGGAACAGGTCGTCGCCGGCGCGATCCAGACTTTCGACTATCTGTTCTCCGGCCTCTTGGGCGCAGACCTCACGGCCAAGCAGAGCGTCTTCTTTCGGTTTGTGGCCCGTCTGATGCTGGCGCTCCCGGAGACCATGGGACGGAACGCGACCATTCTCGACGTCCTCCATCTCCTGGAGAAGCCCGAGGACTATCGCGCGGCGATCGCAACCTTGCCGCCCATCCAGCGGAATTTCTTCGAGCGCGATCTCCTCGATCCCAAGAAGGGCACGTTCCGGGAGACCCGCGAACAGATCCGCTACCGCCTCAATGCCATTCTGGAGAACCCCACCCTCGCCCGCCTGTTCACAGTGCCGGACACCAGGATCGACCTCTTCGACATTCTCAACAACGGCGGCATCGTTCTCGTCGACACGGCGAAGGCGTTCCTGAAGGACGCATCCGCGCATTTCGGGCGCATCTTCATCTCGCTGGTGCTGCAGGCCATCCTCGAGCGGGCCGCCATTCCGGAAGACGAACGCCGGCCGACGTTCCTCATCATCGACGAGGCTGCCAACTATTTCGACAGCAACATCGACGATTTCCTGACCGAGGCCCGCAAGTACAAATGCGGCTGCGTCTTCGCCCACCAGTATCTGGATCAGGCCTCGTGGACGCTGCGGTCATCGCTCGCGGCCAACACATCGATCAAGTTCGTCTCGCACGTCTCGACCAACGACGCGCGCGTGCTCGCCCCCGATCTGCGCACCACGGCAGACTTCATCCTCTCGCAGCCGAAGCTGCATTTCGCGGCACACCTTCGAGACATCACGCCGAGCGCTGTGTCCATCCCGGTTCCTGCCGGCCGGCTCGAGGCCGAGCCACGCATGGACGAACACAGCTACGACCATCTGCGTAAGCTCAACCGGGACCGCGTCAGCATTGCGGAACCAACGCGGGGCGAAAGCTTCACTATGAAGGACGCTCAGGATGGTTCGATGGGAAATGGCGCCCGTCCAGCTTCGCACGAATTCCGAATGCCATCCGAACAGAAGACCGACGAGCCTCCGGAGCCCGGTGATCCCGCTGCTCCATCCAAAGATTGGTGAGGGTCGGAGGTCGGGGGTGGTGGCGGGTTGATAAGGAAATTGGATTGGTTTTTTTGAGAAGTCGGGGCGTGCTGTCGCTGCCTCGTCCGCACAAGCGACTGAAACGCCTTTCGAAATTCAACGCCGGTGGGTGTTTGGCATGGGGATACCGAAACCCGGGCTGTATCCCCAAGCGTATCCCCGCCTGTCGGGCGCGAAGCGCTGACGTGGCTGGCGTTCGAGGCTATAATGCTTGCGCCAACCGGTGCGGCTTTATCGCAACCTGGGCGTCGACGCTCTCTAATTTGGGAGTTGTTCGATGTCTCAGTTTTCAAAACAAGTCGTATCAAAGAAGGAGTTGAAGACAGTCTGTGGCATTCCTTACTGCGGTGCGCATATCGCACGGCTCGAGGCGGTCGGGAGGTTCCCTAAGCGGATCCGGCTCGGCCAGAATCGGGTCGTGTGGCTCGTATCCGAGATCGAGGAATGGCTCGACGCGCGCATCAAGAGTCGTGATGCGAACGTGACTACCAACGCTTCCTCTTAGCGGGCATGTACGGGGACCGGTTCGCGAGCCGGTCCCCTCCATAACTTCCACACAACCGATATCGCCTACTGATCCGAGGACGGCGGCTTTCTGAGCAAGTAAACTGCCCGAAGGTTCAGGCGATTCAAGTTGGGATCCTGGTGCACACAACAAAATGCGATGCACTTTCGTCATCTTCACGCGGCCGCGTTCGCTTTCCATTGGCGCTCGGTCCCGATGGACGCGTTTGGCATATCGATGCGGCCCCGAGAGGCGGCCAGCATTTTGTTTGTCCTGCATGCAAACTTCGTCTAACGACGTACAAAGGGGCCCGCAATGCGCATCACTTTCATCACGATCCAGGCGTGGCGTGCGCTTACGGATTGGAAACCCTGTTGCATCTCTGGGCGAAACAATACCTTCCATCGGCCGGACGCATACGTGTCCCTGAGCTCATTGTTCACGCGAAGCAGCGGATGCAAATCGTGCAGCAGTCTACGGATCTCGAATACGATGACGTGCGGCTGGAAAATCGTCTCGGCTCGATAGTCCCCGACATAGTTATAAGAACGGCTATAGGCGATCTCCTCGTTGAGATCGCGGTCACGCACCGCGCCGACCAGGACAAGCGCGAGAAGCTCAAGGCATTGGGCCTTGGCACGATTGAGATTTATCTTCCACCGGACGACGTATCGTTGAGTCCCGAAGGCATTACACAGCTGACGTTATTCGACGCGCCGCGAGAATGGCTCTTCCATCCTGGCTATGACGCAGCGGTTCGCGCCCTTGAGCAGCGTCGCGCAGATGAGAGGCAGCGGTGGCTGGAGGCGAAAAAACGCGAGAGAGAACCCAGTGTGCTGCGGATGAAAGCAAGACTTGAGGAGCTTCGTCAGCGCTTGCCCGCGACAGTTCAATCCCAAACCAATGCGGTCCAGCGGGAGGAACACCTAGAGGCTATGGCTCTGACCCGCTTCGGGCGCGACAGTGACTGGACTATTGAGCCTCACCCGCTGCTAGACGGGCATACTCCGCGCGCTCTAGCCCGAACATCAACGACGGGCTTGGCCCGCGCATTGGATGCACTCAACGGCTATAAGAGGCAGTAACTGCTAATCGGTCGCGGACTGACATGGAAACTGGTGACTTTTCAAAAGCCACTGTTGAGCTGATCGCCAAGCGGGCTGCGAATATATGCTCGAATCCGGATTGCGGCGCGCAGACGTGCGGGCCCGCAGATGCCGAAGACAAATCGCTAACGATCGGCGAGGCATCCCATATTTATGGCGTTCGGCAAGGATCTGCACGCTATGCTGCCCTGTTGTCGGCATCAGAAAGGGCGGCAAGCACGAACGCCATTTGGCTTTGCCGCAACTGCCACAAGCTAGTTGATGCTGATCAGAGGCTATATTCAGCAGAGATTCTATTTGCATGGCGACGCGCGCACGAGCGAGTCATCGCGGAGCGGCTAGGCAAGCCGAGCGAGCTCATTCGATTGCAGGTCCTTGCCCGCCGCCTCGCGGTTCTCGCCGATCAAAGCCCGCTCGCGCAACAGATCGTCATTGATAAGCCTCGATTTTGGGAACATCGGCTCACCGCGGAGCTGCTACGCCACGGACTGGAGCCCATATTGTGGCGTTGGCAGGCTTTGCGGAAAGGCCTTTACGCACGCCCCTCAATACTTCTGCCAAGCGAAACCGTACAAATCTGGTTCAAAACTCGTATGGATGAAGTGTCCAATCAAGCCCATGCGCTCGCGAAAATCATGAACCAGGAAATACCTTCGTCATGGGGACCTCCGGGAGTGTCGGGCGACGAGGTTACGATCCTGCGGACGACAGGCCTGTATATCGAAGCGTGCTCACACCTGCTCACTTGGGAGGAGACGGTGAGGTCGACGATGTTGCCAGAGGGCTTCGAACAGTTCTCCAAAGAACTCCATGGCACAGCGGGGTCCGTCCTCGAACAAGCCTCACTACTCCCCGCCGAACTGGGCCGAATCTTTGGTCAGGAAAAGCCCGCCGGTGAATATCACATCAAAATATCGTTTGATGTCCCGAATGACTGGCTATCGCGGATCACAACTGCGTTCGCGAACGGCTTGCGCCACCAAATTTCAGGGCGACACGACGGGCTATAAATACGGCCTATGGAGCGGATACGCCCGAGACGGTGATGTGCCGCCTGTCGTGTCCTGCACGCGGCCGAGCTTCATTTTGCCTTTATGCATGCCCAAATAAATCTGTACACTGGCCGCGATCTCTCGACCGGGGCCGGCAATGGCTGGTTGGTATTCGATCGATTGCGCTTCCTGCGGTTCCGAAATGCACGCGCATGAGGAGTGGGACCATCCTCCAAAGTACTGCAAGGCGTGCAAAGAGGCGCGCGATGCGGAATGGTACGAGAAGGATTGCGAGCGATGTGGCACCTCCGTACGAGCGCGATACGATTGGAGTCACCCACCCAAATTCTGCAATCCATGCAAGGAGAAGGAAGCGGCGGAATGGACCGAGATTTCATGCGCGGATTGCGGGACAGCTGTTCGCATACGCTTCGATTGGGACCGTCCGCCGCATCGCTGTAAGTCTTGCACCGCCAAACGAGCGACGGAATGGTATGAAATCAAGTGCGGCGATTGCGGCACCGCCATGCGCGCTCGCTACGATTGGGCAAAGCCTCCAAAATACTGCGCCGGGTGCAAAGCTAGACGGGACGCCGCTTGGCTCGATAAATCTTGTGAGGAATGTCGCCAGCCATTTCGTGTTCGGAAAGATTGGGTCAAACCTCCGCGTTATTGCCCTGACTGCAAAGCAAAAAAGGACGCCGAATGGTATGCAGTGAAGTGCATTCTGTGTCGGGGCGAGGTACGTGCGAAGCGCGAATGGGACACACCGCCCAAGTATTGTAGGGAGTGCATCGACAGCGCCAAGCCTAAGAAGATCGCCTGCAAGCAGTGCGGAGACTACTTCGAGGTGTCGACAAAAACGCAACTGAAATGCTTAGCCAACAAGTGGGAACTCCCTCGCTCCTGTCCGCAATGCAAGGAAGATCTATTGCTTATAAAAGCTGCACTAGGCGCACTCAGAGAGCGATACCCGTTTGCGATAGAAGCAACGATCGAGCAGCAGCGGTCGATCCTTACGGCAGGTCTTTTCCCGCAAAAGGTGGTCGTAGTTCGTAATAGAAAGACTGGTGAAATCGTCTCCCGTATGACCATGGAGAATGGAATTCCGTTCTTTGCCGAGGAGCGCACTGCGGTGGCGTTTGACCGAGGAGGCAAACGCCTATCTGAAACCCGGGATAAAATTCGCGGCCCCTTGGAACAAATTCTGGACCCCGGCCGCGTCGCTGAAACGCGCGATACGCGCGGCAACACAACCCATGAGAGTCGTGCAAGAACCACCCGGGAGATATTTCCAAAGCCATTTGTGGAGACGGCTCGGGTTAAGCCTAGCATATTTGGCAACGTGCCTGACGGAGAGAAGTCTACAACGTCCATTAAAACGACAGGTATATTCCGCGACAAATCCATCGTTACGCGCAAGGAAGATTGAATGTAGGAAGATGGCCTCACACTTGTGAGGCCATTTGGCGATTGCTTTCGGCTTTAGGCACCGCGTTCTATCCTGGCCGTTTGCATTCCGCGCCGTTCACGTCGCGCGGTGGGCAAAGTGCGCGATCGAGTGCTTGACGCAGCGATGTCGGATTTTCGATCCACCCCTGCATTACTTCTGGCGGGATCGTAGGCATATGGATCGCTATGGACGCGAGAAACTGTGCAGTCTGTTTGTCATAACCAATCGTGCGCATTGGAGGCTCCTTCCATTACGCCAGGCTACCGACTTCGGCAGTCCCAGCCGCGAACCAGCGAGCACGTCGTGACCTCGCGGCTAGGACCCGAAGGTGGGAGAAGGAGCATAAATAATATAACTAAATCAACATGTTATGCCAATGGCCTAGCTTGATGTCGCCTGCCTTCGCGCTAGTCGGCAACGAGGGGCCCCCACGCATCAATTGGCTGCTGGAATTGTGCCATTCCTTCGCCGAGCTTGCCGTACATAGCGACAGCTGCGGATGGGCGACACAACGATAGACTTACTCAGTGTGGATTTTCGCGGTCAGTTGAGTTTTCGACTTCGACAAGGACCGAGAAGAGATCATCCTCAGCTTCCGGCAGAGCGGTCTCCGTCCGAAACCGCATCCACTCTTTCTCGGTCTGACTGATCAGTTGCGTCGGTTGCTCGGGAACACTCTCGACCAAAGACTGGACAGCACCTTCGTCGCCGGCAAAGCCAACGATTCGCATTGCATGGTTCCATTCGATGGCCCAGGACCAAACCGGAAGGCCCTCTGGATGTCGACGGATCAGGAGTTTGAAGAACCCGTCCGCGCCGATCGCGTGGACGCGCACATCCCACTTCCGAACGAGGTCCATGAACCATCGCAGACGAGGAGAGCCCCAGTCAGCACGACGCGCTGCGACCACCGGAAAAAAGCCGCCCCGAACGAACCCGCCGCGATGCGTCTCCTCTTGGTAGGTGATCCAGTAGAAAAAGCCGCGGAAGTGATAGTGCGCCAATCGGAACAGGCGCTCCTCCTCAATCTGAGCCGGCGCCACAAAGTTAAAGGTGAACGTAGCAGGGCCGAACGCGCCTTTCACTTCTAACCGTTCGTGACTTTCAGCGACGACCTTGCGGGTTCGCCGGCTGCGGGCCTTTGGGGCCTTGCGGGCCGCTTCGGCGCGAAGGCGTTCATCGTTGATGGCATAGTTACCGCCCGCATCAGGCATCATGGTGATCGCCGAGATGTCGTTCTCGAGATCGGCCTTATCGCCATTGCACTGGCTGCAGGCGTTGAGGATCAGGTTCCACTGACCATCGAAGCAGCCACGCGGTACAAAACGTCGCGCAATTACGTGCTCTTTTGTCGATGGCAACTCCACATCGAATTGCCGCCCACAATAGACGCAGCTGACGTTGCGCAGGACAATTGCTCGATTGCTGGGGTGCTCCTTCACGATGGCGGAGTGGGGCGCGGTACGAGAACTATCTTGAGCCAATTTGGCACCTCCGACTTGCGGAATGGGATCGAGCCGGGCATTGAAGAAGCATGCGCGAACTCAAACTGAATTAGTCCAATTGATTGGCCAAGCGCTCGTACGCCGCTATTACCTTGACCACGTTGACGCGCTTGGAACAGTCCCCAAGCTGCGGATAGGCGGTCCCCTCAGCTCAGCCAGACACCTGCTTCGTTGACGAGACGTTCGGAGCGAACAATCTCGACCTCACGCACGAACCATCGCCAATTTTCTGAGCCGTGATCAGCGCACTCCGACAAAAGCTCTCTCACAGTGTGGCTAGTGTGCGAGCGCAGCATGCTCGCCACGTAGCGAAAATGATGAAAATTGGTGGAGGCCTGTATTACGCGGTGAATTAGAAAGGCATGGACGGAGCGGTGCAATGGGTTAGACGTGTCGCTTAGCCGCCACAATAATGTTTCTTGCTGAATGTGCCTCGAGTCCAAGCAACGTAAGATCGCCTCGGCGGGAAAGCCGTCAAATGCATTTGCAAACACGTTTGGAACGAACGTCGCCAGCGCGGGTTCGCTAAGCATCGTCTCAAGTAAGTCTGCATTGTAGTTCTTGACGGAAGGCGACGCTTCGAGGACGGCGCGCGCCTTCGCGACATCCTGCTTGGCGATACCAATAACGAACGCAACCGCGGTATCGGGCTCGGCTGCCAACAACCGGGCACTAAAGTGCGGCTCCCATGGCACAAAGGCTGCCGATAACGCCGTAAGCTTATCGAAGGGAACCGGGGTCAAATGCGGCGCACCAACCCACACATTGAGACCGGAGGAACGCTGCCAATCCCGATACAGCCGGAGCGCCTGCTCCCTGAAATAGGCGGGCAAACCGGCGCCACTCTGGAGCACAAAATTGACTATGGATGCGATGCCTTCCTCCCCGACGCGCGAAGCGGCGTTTAGCAAATCTTGGGTCACTTTGGGTTGCATCGGGCTCCCGAGTCGGCCCCAAAGATTGGGAAGCACGCTCGTCGGAAGTGTTTTGAAATATCGTAGATAGGCCAACGCCGGAACATCTGGAATCCCGCCAAATGAGGCCGGAAGTTGAGCCACCAGCTCCGGAAGGATCGCTTCGCCATGCCGAGCGATAAGTACGCGCCAACCGACCTGAGCATGTCCGGCCTCGATCCAACGCCGCGCGGTGGCGTCATCGATGTCGAGCGACACGACTTCTGCCAGTCTATGATGCTGAGATCCAGGCTTGCTGAACGCTATCCGTTGGAACGCAGCGATCCAAGGCCCGCCCCGCTCGACAGCTGCGTATCCGAGATATCCTTGCGCCTGCGCGTCCAAGTTCGGAAAGTCGTCTAGAAGCCGCCCGAATATCGCGTCGTCATAGCAGGCGAGCAGAACCTTATTTAAGTCGAGCCATCCGGCACCACCCCTACTAAGCTTGTTGACCAGGCCGTTGTAGTTGGCCGCTATATAGCGGGCCAACTCGAGATTGGCGCCGCGCGCCGCTGTCGCACGAAGCTTCCACGGCTTCGTGGCGATGAGCTCGTCAACATGAGGCAGACCCCACGCCGGCAGACGGGGATCGCATGCCAACGCGGCCGCTAATGCATCGATCGGCGACACCCGGCCAACTGCTGCAATGTCCTGTAGCCAGCGCGACCATTCGGGACCGCCCCGCTCAGCAATAGCGCTCAGCAGGTCTTCAGAGCCAGGAGAACCGATCCAATCGGCAATGGTGGAGCGATGCGCGAAAAGCTCGCTTGGCCGAAACGCTCCGACCCAGTCAAGGAGGTAGTATTGCGCATTGGCTAGTTCAGACTTGACAGCGAACGCCCGCGCCAAATCGGCGGCGCTCCGTCCGGCAAGAGCAGCAAGTGCACCGCGGCTTCGTACCGAGAGATGAGGATCCATAAGGGCGGCATCAACGCGTGCCGCAAGACCTATGCCGATCTTCGCAGCTTCTGTGTTTGCAGCCAATCGCGCGGCCAATATCAGATCGCTGTCTTGGGTGGCGACCACCTGTTCCTCTGAGGCGGCAACGCCTGACTGGAAGGCAAGCTCCAAATCCCCTCTCGAGTCGAGCGGTCCGATCATTTGCGAGATTTTATGATCGTTGAGCGAGCCGACGCCTGCCAACCACGACCAATAAAGATCGTGAACAGGCACCATGATTGGGCCTTGCTCTGTAATTGTACCCAGTTGGGCCAGGATGCTGACCGGATTTGAGATGCCGAGTATCTGCGCCCGCTTGTCGAAGTGCCGTCGAAAAACTCCAGCATTCCGGGTCGCGCGAACGGATGAGACGGCGTCTGCGAGTGCCTCCGTTAGCCCCTGCGGCAGGGCTCGCACGAGACGATTGTGAAACTGCCTGAGCAACTCTCCGGGTTCGTTCGCATTTGCGCCGGCAAGAAGGTGCATCGATAGCAGTAGCGGCAGGCGCAATAGATCGAGGACGTTATCCGGCAATGTGGGAGCACCCGAAAGACGCTTGGCAAGAACTGCCTCAACATGCGATCTTGAGAGCAATTCAAGGTCCCAGATCTTAAACGCAGACTCGCCTGTTTCGATGAATTTGGCGGTCGCAATCACACGAGCGTCCCGCAAAACTCGAAGCGCCTTGCGTTTTTCTGTAGCGTGTTCACCAGTAGCAAATTCAGACCAACCGTCTATAAAAAAGCAAACGCGCTCGTCTCCAAACAACAGATCAAGCGAAACGCCGGGGGCCAACTGCGTGATCGAGGCGGCGAGGTCGTCCCAGCTGTCGACCTGCGCGGCCTGCAAATAAATTGGAATTGCCGCGCCACCTTTAAGCAGCTCGGAAGCGCTTTGCCAAAGCGTGTGCGTCTTGCCAGAGCCGGGAGGGCCAACGATTAGATGCTTCTTCTGAACACTATCTACTAGATCAGGGACAGTCGCGGCGTTTATTTCCTTCTCCGTTTGATCGCGACTAGTAATCGTTCGACCGATTCGCTCGGCCGCTTCGAAAGCAGCTAATGCGGTTGGGTCAGCATCGCGCAGAAGCGCGGCTATCGAGGGCGGCTTACCGACTGCAATGCTTCCATTGGCCAATGCGCGCAAGGTGCTGATGTCGGCGGGGCCCTTAGCATCTGTCAAAGCCTCTCGGCTGAGCAGTCTCTCCACCGTCTCGGAAGAAATCGGTACCGAGGCGGCGCGCTGCAATAGCGCTAACAGATCTTGCCGGATAAGCGTTCGATCGGCAGAAAGCGCCTTTTCGACGAGCTTTCCGATGACCGCGTCGTAAGCTTGGTGCGCCATGGCAGCGCTAGAATGGAATTCTGCGCGCATACGGACCAGCGCTTCGCGGTTTTCGGCCGCTACCTGACGCCAGTCCGAAGCGCCGCAAACGAAGACCAGAGAGCTCAATACGCGTTGCCTAAGCTGTTCATCGGTCGAGCCCCGAACGAATGTCTTCAATCCGCCATCGCCCAATCGGGCTAGCAGTGCGGCACGAATCTCTGAAACATCTCCGCCTTCCGCAGCGGCCGACCAGACATCAAGTCCGCGTTGGCCGGAGGCGAGTGGCCTTTTACGTTCTAGTCCAATGTTCGCTGTGGTGAGAAACTCGAGCTTGATAGGGCGCCCATGGTTTGCCTCTTGAAGCCGAAAGAGTGCGTCAATGGCATTCATCAATTCAGGCGAATTGAGATTGAGTATGCCTTCTTCAAAATTCTTGACTTGAGTGGCTCTAAGCAATTCTTCGGACCAGTCTGGCTCCTTCAGTATTTCCGCATAATCCTCCGCTGCTTCGAGGACGAGCAGATCTCCATCCCGCAAATTGATCCAAGCGGCAGCAGATTGATGAAGTTGGTAGATATACCCACGGAGCGACGCGGTCGCTTGACGTGCGCGGTCGATTTCGGGAACCATCCAAGGCCGTTCGGCTGAGCCAAACTCAACTATTGTGTCTGCACTCAAGGGCACCACCGCGCGGCTTATGATATTCGATGATACGAAAAATTCGGCACCCTCTATCTCGGCATGAGATAAGCCGGCCGATCGGTTCCACACTGATCGAACAACTTGTTGAAAAACGGGTTGAGAATAGCATCTGGCGGCGAGGCGCCGTCGATAACCCCCTCCTCGATAACAAAGTCGATCGCACATGCTCCGCCAAGCGAGAGGTGGGCGGGGTTTGGCGTCGCCGGATACGTCAGGCTGTGCCCGCGGATGCCGCGGATCCCGGCAATCCACCGCAGCGGTGGCTGCACGCCC
>Ga0181537_10004234_pt1 | contig 11959 bp, 11 predicted proteins | sample PEATcosm2014_Bin_39_FD_119765 | JGI IMG/M metagenome (GOLD analysis project Ga0181537, IMG submission 119765) | Peatland microbial communities from MTU Mesocosm Facility, Houghton, MI, USA - PEATcosm2014_Bin23_10_metaG | ecosystem: Environmental > Terrestrial > Soil > Wetlands > Peat | place... | reverse complement strand
GGCCAAGCGGATCGAAAAGATCCGCAGCCTTGCCGAATACACCGACGTCGTCGGCGCCTGGTTCTCGGACGAGAACCTCCCGGCGACCCTCGCGCTCCTGAAGGCGGTCGACGCCGACTCGAAGGCGGGCGTGGACGCGGGAAAGAAGCTCTTCAACCGGCCCCGGCCCTTCGTGGGCGACCCCCTCGTGAAGCCCTGCGTGGAGCCGCTGGACGAGCCGTCCTACCCGAGCGGGCACGCCACCCGGTTCTACCTCGAGGCGGGCGTGCTCGCCGAGATCCTCCCGGGCAAGCGCGACGCCCTGTTCGGGCGCGCGCAGAAGATGGCCTGGGGCCGCGTGCAGGGGGGCGTGCATTACCCGACCGACCTCGTGGGCGGCAGGATCCTCGCCGCGGCGATCCTCGCGGAGCTGAAGGAGAGCCCGTCGTTTGGCGCGGCGCTGGAGAAGGCCCGCGCGGAGGTGGCGGCCTTTTCCGCAGGGGGCAATTAAGAGGGCCTTGCCCTCGGCGGCCCTCCTGGGCGAGGCTCGCGGCGGCCGGGGAACACGGCCCACCCATGGAAACAAAGCAGGCCTACCCCTACGCGACGCACCTCAACGTCCTCTGCCCGCCGCTGGAGCTCGTGGACGTCCCCGCGCTCGTCTCGGCGTGCACGGACCGCTGGTACAACCAGACGCTGTGCCGGGTGAACGACTCGGTCGTCAGGCTGGGAGTCATCCAGGGCGAGTACCACTGGCACAGCCACGAGAGGGACGACGAGTTCTTCTTTGTCGTCGAGGGCCGGCTCCATATCGACCTCGAGGGCCGGACGGTCGAATTGGGCCAACGCCAGGGGTTTGTGGTCCCCAAGGGCGTCCGGCACCGCACCCGCGCGCCGGAGAAGACCGTGATCCTCATGGTCGAGCCCGCCGGGATCGTGCCGACGGGGGACGCCTGAGCCGCGCGCCCCGAGCACCATGGCCCCCCCGAAACCCAAGAAGGTCCGCTGGCTTCCCCGCGTGGAGGCGCACGATTTCCCGGCGGCGAGGTCCTACCTCGGGCTCATCTACGACAAGAAGAGGGTGAGCAACATGATCGCCAGGCTGAAGGGCGCCCCCGTCGTCCAGTTCAAGGCGAAGGACATCTTCAGGGCCTCGCGGCTCCCCCTCCTCGGGGTGAGCAACTCCCATGTCGAGAAGGACAGGGTCAGGATCAGGAGGGGCCAGGGCCTGGCCCCGCTCCTCCTCGTGAGGGACGAGCCCAACGGCACGGTCGTCATCGCGGACGGCTACCACCGGCTGTGCGCCGTCTACGAGGTCGACGAGGACGCCCTCATCTGCTGCAGGATCATCTGAGGATCCCGGCCGGGGGCGCCGCCTAGAGAAGGTCGAGCTGGCCCGTGTCCTCGGGCGCGACCGTGATCTTCCTCTTCGGGCGGGCCTGGGGGGAGGCGAGGGCGATCGTCGAGTCGTCGCCCTCGAGGCGGGCGAGGATCGCCTTGGCCCGGTCGATGACCGCGGGGGGCAGCCCGGCAAGGCGCGCGACCTGGATCCCGTAGCTGCGGTCGGCCGCGCCGGCGACCACGCGCCGCACGAACACGATCTCGTCGTTCCACTCCTTGACGGCGACCGACAGGTTGCGCAGGCGCGCGAGGGGCCTCTCGAGCTGCGTGAGCTCGTGGTAGTGCGTCGCGAACAGCGTCCGCGGGCCGCGCGCGGGGTCGCGGTGCAGGTGCTCGACGACGGCCCACGCGATGCTGAGGCCGTCATAGGTCGAGGTCCCGCGCCCGATCTCGTCGAGGACGATGAGGGAGCGGTCCGTCGCGTTGTTCAGGATGTTGGCCGTCTCGTTCATCTCGACCATGAACGTCGAGTTGCCCCGGGAAAGGTCGTCGTTCGCGCCCACGCGGGAGAAGATCCTGTCGACCCTGCCGAAACGGCAGGAGGACGCCGGGACCCAGGAGCCCACCTGGGCCATGAGGACGATGAGCGCCACCTGGCGGATGTAGGTCGACTTGCCGGCCATGTTGGGCCCGGTGATGAGGGCGATCTGCGCGTCGTCGCACGAGAGGAGCGTGTCGTTGGGCACGAAGGCCTGGGACGAACCCGGGCCCGACTCGCCGAGCCGGAAGCCCTGCTCGACGACGGGATGGCGCCCCTCGGTGACCTCGAGCGAGTCGCCCTCGTCGACCTGCGGCCGGCAGTAGTCCCAGTTCCGGGCGATCGCCGCCCAGCCGGCGAGGACGTCGAGCTCGGCGAGGGCCTCGGCCGCCCCGCCGAGCGCCTGGGACTCGCCGAGGACCGCCGCGACCAGCGTGTCCAGGACCTCCCTCTCCCGGGCGAGGGCGTTCTCCTCGGCGTGGAGGATCTCGCGCTCCTTCTGCCTCAGGGCGTCGGTCACGTAGCGCTCGCCCCCGACCGTGGTCTGCCTGCGGACGTAGTCCGCGGGGACCAGGTGGAGGTTGGCCTTCGTGACCTCGATGTAATAGCCGAAGTTGCCCGTGTACCTGACCTTCAGGCTCCTGATCCCCGTGCGCTCCTGCTCCCCGCGCTCCAGGTCCGCGAGCCAGGTCCTGTTCCCGCTCATGAGCGCGCGAAGCCGGTCGAGCTCGGAATCGTGGCCGGCCCGGATGAAGTTCCCCTCGGCCACGTCCGCCGGCGGCTCGTCGGCGAGGGCGCCCGCGAGGAGGGCGAGGAGCCCGGGGAATTCGCGGATCCGCTCGCGCACGGCGGCGGCGGCGGGCCCGAGGCCGCCCAGGGAGGCGCGCACCTGCGGGATCCGCCCGAGCGTGTCGCGCACGCCGCAGAGCTCCCGGGGGTTGCGCAGCCGGTTCTGGAGGCGCCCGAGGATGCGGGGGATGTCGCGGACGCCGTCCAAGGCGGCGTTGATCTCGGCGAGGCGCGCGGGCTGCGCGACCAGCTCGCCGACCAGCGCGTGGCGCCGGCGCACCTCGTCCAGGTCGAGCGTCGGGGCCGCGAGCCAGCGCTCGAGGAGCCGGGCGCCCGCCGAGGTCGTCGTCCCGTCCATGGCCGACAGGAGCGATCCCTGCCTGCCGCCGCGGGTCGAGGCGAAGACCTCCAGGTTGCGCAGCGTCGCCGGGTCGAGGAGGAGCGTCCCGGCGCTCCGGTGCTCCCGGATCGCCCGCAGGTTCTCCGGCTTCGCGCAGAGGTTGGCGGTCGCGTAGGCCACGACGGCGCCGGCCGGGCCGAGGGCGGGGTGGTCCTCCGCGAACCCGAAGCCCTGGAGGTTGAGGACGCCGATCGTCTCGCGGACCGTCCGCGCCCCGGGGGCGGTCTCGAAGCGGTAGGCGGGCAGCTCTGTCACCGTGCGGCCCGCCGCGAACGCGTGGAGGGCGCGGAGGGTCCCGTCCTCGTGGGGGGCGCCCCCCCAGCGCTCGACCTCGCCCTCCGCGACCAGCAGCTCCGCCGGGTCGAGCGACGCCAGCGTCGCAAGGAGGTCGCCCGGCTTGTCCGTGGAGGCCGCCCTGAACTCCCCCGTCGTCAACTCGATCCAGGCGGCGTGCAGGCCCTTCCTGTCGACCGAGACGGCGCACAGGTACCGGTTGCGGGCGGCGTCGAGCTGGTTGGCCGCGAGCGTCGTCCCCGGCGACAGGATCCGGGTCAGCCGGCGCCGGACAAGCTTGCCGGGGCGGGCCGGCTCGTCCTGGTCGCAGATCGCGACCTTTTTCCCGGCCGCAAGGAGCTTCCCCACGTAGGTGTCCAGCGCGTGGTGCGGCAGGCCCGCCATGGGATGGTCCTGGCGGTGGGTGAGCGTCAGGCCGAGGATCCGCGAGGCGGCGACGGCGTCCTCGAAGAAGAGCTCGAAGAAGTCCCCGAGGCGGAAAAGCAGGAGCGTGTCCCTCGCCAGCCCGCGCTTCACCTCGAAGTACTGCTGCATCATCGGGGTGAGTTTCTCGGGCTCCGTCATCGGCCCCATTCGAAGGGCTCGGGGTGCATAATTCAATGTTGGAGCGGCGGCGGCGATGGGCAGGATGCCCCTGCATGACGAACACGCACCCGCCCCAGACCGTCGCGCTCTTCGGCCGCGACTTCGGGGGCGCGGGCGCCCCGCCGCGCGTCATCCTCCACGGCCTCCTCGGCTCGTCGCGCAACTGGCTGACGGCGGGAAAGGATCTTGCCGCAAGCCGCAGGGTGTTCGCCCTAGACCTCCGCAACCACGGGCTTTCCCCGCATGCGGGCGAGATGACCTACGCCGCGATGGCGGCCGACGTCCTCGTTTGGCTGGACGCTCGGGGGATCGCCGCCGCCGAGCTGATCGGCCACAGCATGGGTGGCAAGGTCGCGATGCTTCTCGCCTGCCGGCATCCGGAGAGGGTGGGCCGGCTTGTCGCCGTGGACATCGCCCCCAAGGACTACGCGTGGCCGGACCGGGGGGCCGAGCTGCGGGCCATGGGCGGGCTCGACCTGGGCGGCCTCGGGTCGCGGGCGCAGGCCGAGGCCATGCTCGAGGCGGGGATCCCCGACATGGCCATGCGCAGGTTCGTCCTCACCAACCTCGAGCGAACGCCGGGCGGATGGAGGTGGCAGGCCAACATCACCGCCCTGGAGGCGGCGCTTCCCGCCCTCGAGAGGAGCCCGCTGGGCCCCGCCGACCGCTTCGCCGGCCCGGCGCTCTTCATCGCCGGCGGGAAATCGCGGTACGTCGAGGCGGCCGACCACGCGGCGATCATGCGGGCCTTTCCGGCGGCCCGTATCGCGGTCCTGGAGAAGTGCGGCCACAACCCGCACATCGAGGCCCGCGAGGCCTTCGTCGCGGCCGTCAATTCGGCCCCTTAGCCGGCCGCGGCCGCCTCAGGCGTCGGCCTCGACGCGCTCGGCGCTCAGGTTCCTCCAGCGGTCGAGGATGCGCCGGTGCATGTGGTCCGGGGAGAGGCCGTTCGCGGCGCGCAGCTCCTCCACGCTCGAGCCGTGCTGGACAAACGCGTCCGGCCATCCGATCCGCTCCACGGCGGCCGTGCACCCGGCCTCCTGGAGGGCCTCGAGGACGGCGCCCCCGAATCCGCCCGCCAGGGCGTGGTCCTCGAGCGTCACGATGAGGGGGACGACCGCCGCCTGGCTCAGGAGGAGCGTCCGGTCGAGGGGCTTTATGAAGCGCGCGTTGACGACCCCGACCGAGAGGTTCACCTCGGCCTGGAGCCTCTCGGCGATCCGCAGGGCGTCGCGCACCATGGGGCCGAGCGCCCAGAGGACGATGTTCGAGCCCTCGCGCAGGACCTCGGCGTGGCCGATCTCAAGGCGCTCCGGCCTGTCCTTCACCCTCACCCCCTGGCCGGGGCCCCGCGGGTAGCGGATGAACGCCGGCGTGCCGAGCCCGATTCCGGTGTGGAGCATGTCGACCAGCTCGTCCTCGTCCCTCGGCTGCATGACGGTCAGGTTCGGGACGCAGCGCAGGTAGGCGATGTCGAAGAGGCCGTGGTGCGTCGGGCCGTCGTTCGGCGAGAGCCCCGCCCGGTCCATGCAGAACGTGACGGGCAGGCTCTGGAGCGCGACGTCGTGGACGATCGGGTCGTAGGCGCGCTGCAGGAACGTGGAGTAGATGGCGCACACGGGGCGCATGTCCTTGGTCGCGAGGCCCGCGGCGAAGAGGACGGCGTGCTCCTCGGCGATGCCGACGTCGAAGAACTGGCGCGGCAGCTCCGCGGCGAGCCTGGAGAGGCCGGTTCCGCTCGGCATGGCGGCCGTGATCCCGACGATCCGCGGGTCCTCCCCGGCGAAGCGGGTGATGGCGGCCCCGAAGACGTCCTGGTAGGTCGGCGGCGTCCCGGCCTTGGGCTTCATGTGGTCGCCCGTCACCGGGTCGAAGGCGCCGAGCCCGTGGAACTTCTCCGGGGAGTTGACGGCCGCGTCGAGGCCCCTGCCCTTCATCGTGATCACGTGGAGCAGGACCGGGACATCGCACTGCCGCGCGAATTCGAGGTTCTTCTGGAGCTCGTCGAGGTTGTGGCCGTCGATGGGCCCGATGTAGCGCAGGCCGAACTTCTCGAACAGGCTCGAATTCACGAAGAAGTCCTTGGTCTCGCGCTTCCACTTGACCCAGAGCTGGTTCATCTCGTGGCCGTGGGGCAGGCCCATGAAGAACTTCTCGAGGTCGTGGTGGATGCGGTTGTAGGCCGTGCTCGTGCTCAGGCGGTTCAAGTACTTGGCCATGGCGCCCACGTTCCTCGCGATGGACCACTGGTTGTCGTTGAGGACGACGATGAGCCGCTTGGTCGAGGACACGACGTTGTTCAGGGCCTCGAGCGTGATCCCGCAGGTGAAGGCCGCGTCGCCGCACACGGCGACGACGTGCTCGCCCGTCCCCTTGAGGTCGCGGGCGGTCGCCATCCCGAGGGCGGCGCTGAGCGCCGTTCCTGCGTGCCCGGCGCCGTAGGCGTCGTGCTCGCTCTCGGGGCGGTAGAGGAAGCCGCTGGCGCCCCCCGTGTGGCGCAGCCTCCGGAAGAACGTGCCGCCGCGCCCCGTCAGGAGCTTGTGCACGTAGCCCTGGTGGGCGACGTCGAAGACGAGGGAGTCGCCGGGCGTCTCGAAGACCCGGTGGAGCGCGATCGTGAGCTCGACGACGCCCAAGTTGGGGCCCACGTGCCCCCCCTGGGCCGCCGTGACGGCGATGATCTCTTCGCGGATCTCCTGGGCCAGCCGCGGGAGGTCGGCGGCCGCCAGGGCCTTCACGTCGGCCGGGCCCCGTATTGAGTCGAGGAGTCGGGTGGGCGGGGCGCTCATGAGCCCTCGCGCTCCGTGTCGAACTTGGCGAACGAGACCCCGTCGCGCTCCTTCTTGAGCTGCTCGATCTTGAGCTCCGCCTCCTTCAGCCGCCCCTCGCAGTGCTTCAATAGCTTGTTGCCCTCCTCGAACTTAGACAGGAGGTCCGCGAGCGGCACCTCACCCGTTTCCATCGATTCGACGATCGCCTCGAGCTTGGCCAGGGCCGCCTCGAACGACAGCTTCGCTTCCTTGTTTTCCACGGGCCGCAGGATTGCCGCGGCAACCCGGCTTTTCAAACAATCTTTGGCCGCCCGGGCGCGGCCTATTTCGGGGGCGCCGCCGGCATGAGGGCCGCCGGCATGGCCGGGGCCGCGACCGTCACCGGCACGGAGACCTCCCCGTTGCCGTATCCCTTTAGGAAGAGGCTTCCCGTCCCCGGCTTGCCGCCCTGCACGTCGACCGAGACCGACGTCTGGCCCTCGGCCACCACCACCTCGGGCATGATGACGCTCTCGGGCACGTCGGTCGTGACGTCGAGAAGGAGGCCCCCGGCGGGCGCCGGCTGGCCGATCGTGAACGTGAGGGCCTGCTTGCCTCCCGGCGAAAGCGTGAGCGACGCCGGGTCCACCGTCACCTCGCTCGGGTCGACGCGGAAGGTCCCCACCTGGGAGTTCCCGGCCGAGCTCGAAAGGGTGACGCTGTAGGTCTTGCCGGTCTCAAGGGCGGGCACGTAGAAGCCGAGCGAGGTCGGCGACTCGAAGACCGTCCGGACGGGGGTGCCGTTGAAGCCGATCAGGTCCTGGGGCGTGAAGCCGCGGCCGAGGACGCCGACCCGGGCGCCCACGGGCCCGCGGTTGGCCTCGAGCGAGAGGACGTAGCGGCTCACGATCGCGGCGTGCTGGATCGGCGTGTACGCCTGCATGGGGCTCTGCGAGCCGGCGTTCTGGGCGCTGTAGTCGACCACGTAGTAATAGCCTATCTCGTTCTGGAAGGCCGGCAGCTTGTAATCGAACTCGAAGATCTGGGGCGACACGTCGCTCTTCGTCATGTCGTGGCTCTCGGCTCCGACCACGATGTGGGGCGCGATGCTGGCCTCGGAGACCGAATTCGACTTCGGGACGACCCTGAGGGTGAAGGTGTAGATCCCCGAGGGGTTCTCTGGCAGGGAGGACGGCGTGAGATTCGTGAGCGTCACCGTCGTGCAGCCGCACAGGGCAAGCAAGGCGAGCAGGGCGCACGGTCCGGCCGTGAATTGTCTCGCGAAGGAAATTCGTTTAGGGTCCATTTCGAGGCTATTAATGACGGGTGTCGCCGCAGAGGAGCAAGCCAAAGCTGAGGACGTCGGGCCGCCGGGTCTCTATGTCCACGTTCCCTTCTGCGCCAGCACCTGCGACTTCTGCGCGTTCTACCAGGTCCGTCCGACCGCGGGATCGGTCGCGGGTTTCATAAAATCGGTGGAGATCGAGGCCGGGCTCGTCGGCTGGGCTCGGCCCCTGGCGACCGTCTTCTGGGGCGGGGGCACGCCGGGGCTCCTCGCGCCCCGCGACCTCGGGCGCCTTGCGGCCGTGGTCCGCTCGCTCCCGGGCGGCGACGCCGTGTCGGAGTGGACCGTGGAATTGGCGCCGGCCTCGGTCACGAGGGAGCGCCTGTCCGTCCTGCGCTCCGCGGGCGTGACGCGCGTTTCCCTCGGCGTCCAGAGCTTCAGGCCGGCCCTCCTCGAGGCCCTCGGCCGGGCCCACACCCGCGAGCAGGCCCTGCGGGCCTACGGGCTCGTCCGGGCGGCGGGGTTCGCAAGCGTTAACCTCGACCTCATGTTCGCGCTCCCTGGCCAGGGCGCAGAGGAATGGGACGCCGACTTGGACGAGGCGCTCGCGCTCGCCCCCGACCACCTCTCGACCTACTGCCTGACTTTCGAGGAGGACACCGCCCTCTGGGTCAGGCTCTCGCAGGGGCGCGTCAGGCTCGACCCGGACAACGAGGCCGCGATGTACGAGCGCACCTGGGAGCGCCTCGGCGCGGCGGGCTACGCCCAGTACGAGATCTCGAACTTCTCCCGCGCGGGCCACGCCTGCATCCACAACATCAATACCTGGCGGATGGGGGACTGGGTGGGCCTGGGGCCCTCGGCGGCCTCGCAGCACGGGGGATGGAGGGGCGCCAACGTCGCCGACCTGGCCGAGTGGTCGGCCGAGGTGGGGCGGGGCGAGCGGATGACCCGGGAGCGCTCGGAGCTCACGGCCGACCTCCTTGCCGCGGATGCGCTGGTCTTCGGCCTGCGGATGAACGCGGGCGTCGACCTAGCGCTCCTCAGGTCCCGGTGCCCCGGGGCGCCCTGGGAAAGCGTGGGGGCGCTCGTCGAGCGGCTTGTCGACGAGGGCCTGGCTTCGCGCGCGGGGGACTTGGTCCGCCTTAGCCAAAGGGGCCGCCTCCTCGCCGACTCGGTCGGATCCGAAGTCATGGCGGCATTCGACCCGAAGGCGACGGCCGGCGGTTGCGCCAGGGCGCCCCGCTAGGCTGCCGCCTGCTTGCCGACCACGTGGGAGAAGAAGGCGTCCCGACGGGCGCGCGCTGTCTCCAGGTCCTTGGTTCCCAGGGACCTGCGTATCCGGTCCTTCGTGAAGGGCGTCGGATGCACGGTGTAGTGCAGGAACCACGTCCCGTGGTTGTTCCAGAGGTGGTGGTTGGGGTTGTCCGCGGCGATGCGGATACCGGAGTGTTCGGCTGTGGTGCTCATGGTGCGTGATGTTCGTTGTTGATGGTATCGCGCAGCAGGGGCTGAAAACGAAAAGACCGACCTGGGCATCAGGTCGGTCATCGTTTTCGGGAGCGTTTTGGTTCGGGGCCTTTTGGGCCTCGCACATCCGGGCTTTCGCCCGATCCACCGTGGCCGCTCCCGGCCCGGTTGGCAGAACCGGCTTTTGAGGGCCGATTCGTTCCTGATGCGTCGGAAATGATGGAATTTGCGGCAGTTCCGTCCAGAGTTTTTTTATGATTTGGGCTTGGGTTTCCGCAACTCGTTGCCCATCAGTTTGAAAAACATGCCGAAGCGCCCCCTGACCGAATGTCCACGCCCCGCGTCACCGTCGCAGTCCTGACCTACAACCGCTCCCGGCTCCTCCGGGAGACGCTCGCCGGCATGGTCAGCCAGAACTACCCTTCGGGGGGCTGGGAGCTCATCGTGGTCGACAACAACTCGACCGACGACACGAGGGACGCCGTCGCCTCGTTCCAATCGGGGGCGCCGGTGCCGAGGCTCGTCGTCGAGACCCGCCAGGGGCTCGACCACAGCCGCAACCGGGCGATAGCGGAGGCCCGGGGCGAGGTCATCGTGCTCGCGGACGACGACATCCTCGTCGGGCCCGACTGGCTGGCGCAGCTTGTCGCCCCCTTCGCCTCGGACAACGCGCACCGGATCGGCGTCGTCGGCGGCGAGGTGGTCCCGGTCTTCCCCGACGGCGTCCCCGCATGGCTCGCGGGCGCCCATCGCCCGCTCGGCTTCAGGCGCGAGCCCGGGCCGCTGCCTCCCGGCCAGGCCCCCATGGGGGCGAATTTCGCGTTCCCGAGGTGGGTCTTCGAGCGCCTCGGCAGGTTTGACACGGACCTCGACCGGCAGGGGGTGCGCCTCTTTGGGGGCGGCGACAGCGAGATGATCCGGCGGGTCCGCGCGGCGGGCCTCGAGGCGTGGTTTGTCCCGGGCGCTCGCGCCCTCCACCAGATGACCGCCGAGCGCCTGACGCTCGGCTACGCCCTGCGCCACGCCTTCGACTCGGCCCGCTCCCGCGTCGTGGACCGGGTCCGCGCGCTGCGGGCGGATGGCCGCTCCCCATGGGGGTACCTCGCGTCGCGGGCCGCGGGCTCGGCGCTCAAGCTCGCGGGGTTCCTCGCCGCGGCCCTCCTTTGCGCCCTCATCCTGCGCACGGGCGCCGCGAAGGCCGCCCTCGTGCGCGCGTGGCGCTCGTGCGGCTACCTCTATCAAATCGCTCGCTCTGCCGCGGGAAAGCTCTGAGGCTACCCGGCTGAGCCCCGCCATGGCGTCCAAACCCCCGGTATCCGTATACATCCTCTCGAAGAACGAGGAGCAGAAGATCGGGCCGGCCCTCGAGAGCGTGAGGTGGGCGGCCGAGATCGTCGTCATCGATTCCTTCAGCACGGACCTCACGGTCGAGATCGCGAACCGGCACGGCGCGCGCGTCGTCCAGATGGCCTTTAGGAAGTTCGGCCTGCTTCGCCAGGCGGGCATTGAGCAGACGACCCAGCCCTGGATATTCAGCCTTGACTGCGACGAGCGGTGCACGCCGGCCGCCCGGGAAGAGATCCTGAGCATCGTCTCGGACCCCGCCTCCGCCGACGCCTACCTCGTCCCGCGCCAGAATCTGCTCCTGGGCCGCAGGATCCGCCACAGCGGATGGTATCCCGACTATCGCCAGCCCCAGCTGTTCAGGCGGGGCAAGCTCAACTACGCCGTCCAGGACGACGTCCACGAGGGCTGGATGCTCGACGGCCGCCTGGGGAAGATGACGCACCCGATCGAGCAGATCCCGTACAGGACGCTCGTCGAGGCCATCGCGAAGATGAACCGGTACACGTCGCTCGGCGTGTTCAAGCAGGAGCGCGAGGGCAGGACCTCGAGCTTCCTGAAGGCCCTCCTGCACGCAAAGTGGGCCTTCTTCAAGGCCTACGTCCTGCAGCTCGGGTTCCTGGACGGCGGGCCCGGCCTCGTGATCGCGGTCCTTCGCTTCGAGAACTCCTTCTACAAGCACGCGAAGCTGGTCGAGCACCGGCTCCCCAAGAGCTGACCGCGCCTAATCGAGCGCGACGCCCGCCGCCTGCGCCGCGCGGATGAGGGCGTCGGCCATGTCCGAGGGCGTGGCGGCGACCTCGATCCCGCACTCCTTGAATACGGCGATCTTCGCGGCCGCCGTGTCCTCCGCCCCGCCGACGATCGCCCCGGCATGGCCCATCCTGCGGCCGGCCGGCGCCGTCGAGCCCTCGATGAAGCCGGCGACGGGCTTCTTGCAGTGGGCCCTGATCCAGCGCGCGGCCTCCACCTCGGCGTTGCCGCCAATCTCCCCTATCATGACGATCCCGCGGGTCTCGGGGTCGGCGCTGAACATGCGCACGATGTCGAGGTGCGACGTCCCGTTCACGGGGTCGCCGCCTATCCCGACGCTCGTGCTTTGCCCGATCCCGCGGACCGTAAGCTGGTAGACGGCCTCGTAGGTGAGCGTGCCCGAGCGCGAGACGACGCCGACGTGCCCCTTC
>Ga0181537_10004233_pt1 | contig 11959 bp, 11 predicted proteins | sample PEATcosm2014_Bin_39_FD_119765 | JGI IMG/M metagenome (GOLD analysis project Ga0181537, IMG submission 119765) | Peatland microbial communities from MTU Mesocosm Facility, Houghton, MI, USA - PEATcosm2014_Bin23_10_metaG | ecosystem: Environmental > Terrestrial > Soil > Wetlands > Peat | place... | reverse complement strand
TTTGTCATCCCTCACCTCCGTTTTTTTCATTTGATTCACAACCGCATCCAGCTTGTCGAAACTCTCTTCCCAGAATCGGCGATAGCTGATCGCCCAGTCGCTGACTGTCTTTATCGCCTCCGGCCTAAGCGTGCACACACTCTCTCGTCCGTGCTTCGTCTTGATTACAATCCGCGCCCGAACCAGGTAGGCAATATGTTTTGAAATCATCTGCTGCGAGAGTGCAAACGGTTCCGTCAATCCATGCACAGAGGCGGGCCCATGTGAGAGTCGTTCGATCATCGCCCTGCGGGTCGGATCAGACAAAGCCGCAAATGTTGTACCCAGGTTATCCACAACCATATGGTAGTGGATTTTCTATCGGTGTCAAGTACGAATTTTGCGATCTCTGATTGCTTGCTGCTTCCTGACGATTACAGTGCGCACCACAACCTGCGCAGGAGCGCGAGTCGGCACGGCACCCCAGCTCAGCCTTTCCGCCCATGCAGCTTGATAGACGCCACCGCCTCGGCAGCCTCGTGAATCAGCGCGTTCGGTTTCTTAAGTGACGCCACAGAAATCGTGGACCCGCAGCACGAACTGCTGCCATCGCACCCGCCCTCCGGTGCCAGCACCTTAATCAGTTCCGCGCCGTGTGCAATGCGCGGAATGCTGAGGTCGCGCAGTCCGGCAGCAAGCGCCGTGCTGAGATAGTCCGTGAGCAGGCTCGCCCCAGAGATGCAGCCCACGTACGCGCTGATGTCCCGAACCAGCGCCTCTGGCAGGCTTTTCAGCAGCACAATGTCGCTGACCGCAAAGTGTCCGCCCGGTTTCAACACCCTGGCAATCTCGCGAAACACCGCAGGCTTGTCCTCTGAAAGATTGATCACGCAGTTGCTGATCACGTAATCGACCGTGCCGCTCTCAACCGGTAGATTCTCAATCCGCCCCTTGCGGAACTCGACATTCGCAACTCCGCGTTTCGCGGCATTCTCGCGAGCCAGCGCAAGCATGTCATCCGTCATATCCACGCCAATCACATGGCCCGTCGGTCCCACGCGGTTCAATGCAAGAAACGCATCGAACCCTGCACCGGAACCCAGGTCCAGCACAGTCATCCCCGCCCCGATCTCCGTCAGCGCCAGCGGATTGCCGCACCCCAGCCCAAGGTTCGCGTCACCAGCGATCGCCAACTCTTCCTCTGTGTAGCCAATCGAGCGGGCCACGTCGTTAACCGGCGCACCGCAAGCCGAGCTTTCCCCGCGCGCAACAGAGCCATAGTGTTCCTGAACAGCATCGGTAATCGATTCGTTCTTCATGTTTTCCTCAACTCTCTTATTGTGTTCGTGAAGCTATATCAGTGAACGGAGTGGGTGCAGGCGCGCCCTGAAGGTTCACAAATTTCTGTGGTGAACAGCACGCGCGATTCAGCAGCAAACGGTCGCGCTGCATTTCCTTGTCTTCCGCCAGCCAGCGCAGCGTCCCGCTCAACAGTTCCCGGGCAAACTCGTTTTCGGGAACCACAATGCGGTAATGCATCCACTTGCCTTCCCGTCGCGCAGCCACAAGCCCTGCTCGTCGCAAGTACGCAAGGTGCCGTGAGATGGTCGGCTGCAACACACCAAGGATCTCCACGAAATAGCAGACACAAACCTCCTGCTCGCCCATCAAATTCAGCAACCGAAGACGCGTGCGGTCACCAAGCCCCAGGAAGAACCGTTCCATCGCCACCGCTGTTGTTCTCTCCGTCATAAAGAAACCCTAGCAGAACATATATGCTTTCGCAAATATGTTCTGAGACACAACGAAGCACCCAGCTCCGCTCAACTCTTCTGCGCTTCTCCGCGAATTCCTGCCGCTCATCCTTGCGTGCTGCCCCGGAGTTCGAATCAGCATCCCATCACCAACAACAATCACGATTCTCAATTCACCGATGCGCGCAACCCTCTTCATGCTCGTGATGCTCCCTCTCGCAGCCGCTTCTCCTGCAACAGGAACATGCGCGCCCACCGGAACCGCACCCTCTGTGACCATCTGCGAACCATCCGGCGGAGCCACTGTTACCAGTCCCGTGAACGTGCAAGCCGCAGCAGCCTCAAAGACTGCGGTGACAAAGTTCCTTCTGTACATCGATAGCAAGCTCGTCTATCAGGCTCTGGATTCCACCACCATAAACGCCACCCTCACCGTAGCTGCCGGGAGCCACACTCTGACGGCGCAGTTCTACAATGGCGCGTGGGTAAAAAAGTCTGAGACCTTCACAGTCTTGGCCGCTCCTCCCATCAGCGTGAGCATCGCTCCACCCTCGGCCACTATGCAGCCGAGCGCCACCCAGCAGTTCACCGCCGCTGTGCAGAACACAACGGACACAGCCGTGAACTGGAGTGTCGACGGCGCACCGGGTGGCAGCAGCAGCGTGGGAACCATCACTGGCACTGGAAACACCGTGACCTACACAGCGCCGCCCATGACCGGAACGCATACCGTGACTGCAACCAGCCTCGCCGATCCCAGCAAGTCGGCAAGCGCCGCGGTAAACGTGTCTACCTTCCCAACTTCCAGACACGTCTTCGTCGTCATGGAAGAGAATCAGAGCTTCGCCCAGATCTTCCCCTCTGGAACCGCAACCGATTGTTCCAATGCAGGAATGCCGTATCTCTGCGGACTGGCCGCCAATAACGGATTGGCCTTGAACTTCTTCGCCGACCTGCATGGTTCCCTGCGGGATTATCTCTACGCCACTTCCGGCTCGGGCTGGACCGCGAGTCCGCAGAACTGCTCCGGAGCCGCCTGCGTGAAGTTTGGTGCGATCATCGGCGATAACCTTGTGCGGGCCTTGACCAACGCGGGCAAGACCTGGCGCGGTTACTTTGAGGGTATGCCGTCGCCGGGCTACATGGGTGGAGACACCAACGGATACCTGCTGCACCACAATCCCTTCCCTTGGTACTCGGATGTGGCCGGCTCGGTTGCGCAGCAAAAGAATATGGTTCCCTTCAGCCAGTTGGCTCAAGATGAGCAAACCAACTCATTCCCCGACTTCAGTCTGATTGTCCCCAACGAAATCGACGATGCCGATATGCCTGCCACCGGAGAGCCGCCCAGCGTTTTGCTCGCCACGGCCGATGCATGGCTGAAAACAAACATCGCACCGCTGCTCGCAACCCCGCTATTCCAGCCCGGAGGAGACGGCATTCTGGTCGTTGTCTTTGACGAAGGCGATGCTGCTGGAGAATCCGGCGACACCTCTAGCGACAACTCATGCTCGCCAACGCAAACCTCCGGCTGTGGCGGACACGTAGCATTCGTAATGATCGGCCCGCAGGTCAATCCAGGCTCAACCACCAGCAACACGTATCATTTCCAGGATATGCTGCACACCATAATCCATCTGCTTGGCATCCAGGATTATATGAACGGAGCCGCTCAGGCAGCCGATATCGATTTACTGAAGGAGGACTGATGGCCAACCCATTCGTCCATGTGGAACTGAACACGCCTGATCGCCACTCACAACTGCGCGTTGACGCTTAACGCTACTCTGAAGAACCTGGTGGAGATTTGTTCCATGGCAAAGCTCGTTTATGGATTGAATCAGTCTTTGGATGGCTACGTCGACCATCAGGCATTTAGCCCAAACCCCGTGCTCTTTCGTCACTTCACAGAGTATGTGCGTGACCTCACGGGCATTGTGTACGGCCGCCGCACGTATGAGGTAATGCGCTATTGGGACGAAGACCTTCCGGACTGGGTCGCGGAGGAACACGACTTCGCGGCGGCGTGGCGGAGACCGCCAAAGTGGGTTGTGTCGCGCTCGTTGAAGTCGGTCGGGCCCAACGCCACACTTATCGAGGATGGCATCGAGGCGGTGATACGTGGGCTGAAGGCTAAGCTCGTTGGGGTGATTGAAGTTGCCGGACCAGAATTGGCCGGAAGCCTAACCAACCTTGGTCTTATTGATGAGTATCAACTCTACCTCCACCCCGTCGTGCTTGGTCACGGCAAGCCATTCTTCACCGGCCCCAGGCCCCCGCTGCGCCTTGTCGGCAGCGATCTGATTGGCGAGACTGTGATTAGGTTGACGTACGTTCCCGCTTAGTCGCGCCACTTGCCCGGCGTCGCCAAAGCGGAAACCTGCCATTCGCGCCTGAATGTATGTTCTGACCAACAAAAATGGGCCTTCAAGGCCCATCTTTCATCGCCAAGACATCGTTCTCCTACTCGCCCGTCCCGGCAAACACTACCGCGATGGTTTTGAGCAGAATCTTCGCGTCCATCCACAAACTCCAATTTTCAACGTAGTAAATATCCCGCTCGAAGTATGCTTCAGCTGAAGGATCTCTGCGCGCCTCGACCTGCCACAGCCCGGTGATGCCCGGCACGGCTTCCACGCGACGGCGCTGTTCTTTGGTATAGCGCGCGTATTCGCTGGTCAGGCACGGACGCGGTCCCACCACGCTCATGTGTCCACTCAGCACACTGAAGAATTGTGGCAACTCGTCCAGACTGTAGCGCCGCAGCAACCTACCCAGCCGCGTCACCCGTGGATCGTTTGACATTTTGAACAGATTGCCGCGCCGCTCGTTCAAGTGCAGCAATGCACCGCGCAGCGAGTCTGCCTCTTTCACCATCGTTCTAAATTTCAAGAAGCGGAAGCGCTTCCCATTCTTGCCGATCCGTTCGGACACATACAGCACAGGTCCTTCGGAGTCCAGCTTTATGAGAATGCAGATAATCAGCAACACAGGCAGAATGAAGACCAGCGCCAGCAGTGAAAATACAATATCGAAGCTGCGTTTTGCGGCCAGTTCCAGCCGCAATGTCCAGCGGCTCTCAACAGCGAGCGATCCACTCTGCCCTACTTCTCGCGAAGATGCAAAACTTCCCACTGTTTGCTCCAGCCCCGTTGATTCATCCTCGGGGACTTTCGTTCTCCAGCAGTTCACCGGAAAGCGAGGAAGACATTAGTGCGCGATCAACAAAGAACAAGCGCTATAGCGCTCAGAATGAGAATGCAGTTCGTCCGTTCCCGGATCGAAAACCTCCGGCTCTCGCTAAACAGCTGGAATCGTGAATGAGTTTGTGGCCATCTACTTTCTGACAAATACATTCTCATCCAAGGAATCGGTTACACAGATCGAAGAAGGGGCGCAAGTACTCCCTTCCTGAGTTGACCAGAAGGAATATACGTTGAGTTCAGCGTAGCACGTCCAGCAGTCCTGATCCAGAATTCATCGTGAAAAAATGAAGAACTCTGGTCAATTTAGGTTCTTACCCCTACAAGTCCTCATCTATTCCCAGTAGCGATCAATTGCAGTCATCACTCTATTTGGATTCGTGCTCATGCAAGTTGCAAAAACTGATCCACAAATCGTTATCATCGGCGCGGGTTTCGCCGGACTCTATGCTACTCAGGCATTGGCCAAAGATCGAGTCCGGGTCACCCTGGTGGACCGCCGCAATCATCACACCTTCCAACCACTTCTTTACCAGGTGGCCACAGCCGCGCTCTCTCCCGGTGAGATTGCCTACCCCATCCGGCACATCTTTCGTGACAACGAAAATGTGTCGGTTCTGCTCGCTCGCGTCACGGGCTTCGATTTGCAACACAAGAAGGTTCTCCTCGATAACGATGAGCTCTCCTACAACTACCTTCTCGTAGCTGCTGGCGCCACGCACGCTTACTTCGGACACCCGGAGTGGGCGCCTTTCGCACCGGGGCTGAAGACGGTTGAAGATGCAACCGAGATCCGCCGCCGTATGTTGCTGGCCTTCGAGATTGCCGAGCGTCGCGCCCGCCTCAATCATCAACCTGAGCCAATCAACTTTGTAGTGGTTGGAGGCGGGCCAACCGGAGTTGAACTTGCCGGTGCCTTGGCTGAGATTGCGCAACACGTTTTGGCATCGGACTTTCGCTCCATTGATCCTCGCAGCACGCGCGTCCTGCTGGTGGAAGCTGGTCCACGAATTCTACCCGCATTCGACGAGAAGCTATCTGCCTCGGCGGTCCAGCAATTGCACAAGCTCGGAGTCGAGGTAATGACCGGTACGGCCGTGACAGGCATCGACGCAACGCACGTGTACTTTGGAGACCATTCGCTTCCCGCGTCGGTTGTTCTGTGGGCTGCTGGAGTTTCAGCTTCACCACTCGGCAAATTGCTGGGTGCGCCGGTCGACCGCGCGGGCCGCGTACAAGTGCAACCCGACTTGACCCTGCCCGGCCATCCTGAGGTCTTCGTTCTGGGCGATCTTGCCTCAGTTCATCAGCAGAACGGAAAACCGGTTCCGGGCGTGGCTCCAGCGGCAATTCAGATGGGGCAATTCGCCGCCGCCACCATCGTCGGCGATCTCCGTGGTGAGTCGCGCAAGCCTTTTCATTATTTTGACAAAGGTAGCCTTGCCACCATCGGCCGCTCGTCGGCCGTTGCAGAAGTGGCCGGAGTGAAAATGTCCGGCTTGATTGCTTGGCTCACTTGGCTTTTCGTGCACGTGCTATTTCTGATTGGCTTCCGCAGTCGAGTTCAGGTGCTATGGGAATGGTTCTGGTCCTACGTGACATTTTCGCGTGGGGCACGACTCATTACCGGGCAAAGCCGCTCCATTGTCCCTGCGGCCACCGGGGGCCTTCCCTCTCCCGAAGCGGTTGAGGCATCGAATGTGCCGGACCGCAAGGCAGGTTAATTGCAAATGAAGAACGCGCCTCACAGGGAGGCGCGTTCTGTCCTTAGATCAATATCCGTTACAGCTTTTCGTAGAACTCGCAGGCTGAGCAGGAGATGAAAACTCCGCCGGGAATATTGCGCTCACGGTCCTTCACACGCTTCACAATCCGGGTGGGCTTGCCACACTTCGGACAATCGGTGCTCTTGGACGTATCCATTACCTTCTTGCGATCACCTGTTTTCGCGATCTTCGCCATGTTGGAAACTCCTCTTCTTTCAGGGCCGGCGCGTAGCTCGGCGTAATTGCTCTGGCAGGGCATGGGGACACCGCGCAACCAAATCGCGCGGGCTTCTGCCCGGAAACCACCCAGGAAGCTTTCGCTTGCACCGGAACCCACGGTGAACCGTGCGAAATTACTATCAACGCACAAAAAACTCTGGCACCACCGGGTAGCCCTTTGATTGTATATCAGCAGGTTGTATTCTGCGGATGCGCTGTGCGGAGGAGACAATGGAAGACCTACGTTATCCAATCGGAAAATTTGACCGGAGCCGCGGACCAAATACGCCGGAAGAGCGCAAGAAGCTGGTTGAAACCCTGGCCGAACTGCCGGAGCAACTCAAACAGGCCGTCACCGGACTCAACGGTAAACAGCTCGACACGCCCTATCGAGAAGGCGGATGGACCGTGCGGCAGGTGATTCACCACGTCGCTGACAGCCACCTGAACGCCTATGTGCGCTACAAGCTGGCTCTGACCGAAGAGAATCCCACCATCAAGCCTTACAAGGAAGCGGCTTGGGCCGAGCTGGCCGACAGTCGCGTGACGCCCATCGACGTGAGCCTGGCTCTAGTGGACAACCTTCATGCGCGCTGGGTCGCGCTGCTCCGCACTCTGAAAGCCGAGGACTGGGAGCGGAAGCTGACACATCCCGAAGCTGGTGTGATGTCTCTAGATTTCATGCTCGGCATGTACGCATGGCACGGCGCGCATCACGTGGCCCACATCACAGGCTTGCGCAAGCGGAATCAGTGGTAACTCGCGCGCGAACCCTGCACGACCGGAAGCGCGATGATTGCGCGGAAATTCGCTCCAAAAGAGACACAAATCATTGACCAGCGGATTCCCGCTTTGATACTGTCAAGCGTTTGTGTGCGGGCTCCCCAACGAGCCTTGCAGAATCAATGGCAATTTTATGGCTCTAAAATTCCGCGGCGTAGACTTCCTCGAGTTCGACTCCCTTCTGACGGAAGATGAACTTATGGTGCGCAACACCGCGCGCCAGTTTGTGGAAGACAATCTGATTCCCCTCATCGAAGAATGCAATCGCGAGAGTCGTTTCCCGCACGAGCTGGTTGCGCCCATGGGCGAGCTTGGCTTCTTCGGCCCCACCATCCAGGGATACGGTTGCGCCGGGATGAACAACGTGGAGTACGGCCTCATCATGCAGGAAATGGAGCGCGGCGATAGCGGCCTGCGATCCTTCGCCAGCGTGCAGGGCAGTCTCGTCATGTATCCGATTTACACCTTCGGCAGCGACGAGCAGAAGCAGCGCTGGCTGCCCGCAATGGCCAAGGGCGAAAAGTTGGGATGCTTCGGGCTGACCGAGCCCGACGCAGGCTCCAACCCCGACGCTATGCGTACCCGCGCCTCCGTCACCGCCGACGGTTACGTGCTTAACGGCGAAAAAATGTGGATCACCTCCGGCTCCATCGCCGATGTGGCTGTGGTCTGGGCCCGGAGCGAGGAGCACGGCGGCAAGGTTCGCGGCTTCCTTGTCGAGACCGACCGGCCCGGCTTCGTCGCCAAAGATGTGCATGGCAAGTGGTCGCTGCGCGCCTCCGTCACCTCATCGCTCTCGCTGCAAGACGTGCACATTCCAAAGGAAAATTTGCTGCCGAAAAGTTCCGGCCTGAAATCGGCTTTGATGTGCCTGAACCAGGCGCGCTACGGCATTGCCTGGGGAGTGATCGGCGCGGCAATGGCCTGCTATGACTGCGCCCTGCAATACGCACAGTTCCGCAAGCAATTCCGCGATCAGCCCATCGCTTCGCATCAACTGGTGCAGCAAAAGCTGGTCTGGATGATTACCGAAATCAGCAAGGCGCAGTTGCTGGCCTTGCAGGTGGGACACTTGAAAGATCAGGGCAAGGTGCAGCACTTCCACATTTCGATGGCAAAGCGGAACAACGTGTGGATGGCCCTGGAGTGCGCCCGGATGGCACGCGATATTCTCGGCGCAAACGGGATAGCCGACGAGTATCCCGTCTTTCGACACATGGCGAACCTTGAGTCGGTGAAAACCTACGAAGGAACGCACGACGTTCACACACTGATCTTGGGCGCGGCAATAACAGGCATTGACGCTTTCTGAATTCAGTAGCAAAATTGGCCCGTCGGAAGAACGACAGGGCCGACTTTCCGGGGAAAAAGTGGCAAATAACGGCACAAGGCCAAAAGCAGGTAAGAAACAGAAGCCGCGGCCGGTTCAATCAGGAGCAATCATGGCGACACAGTTTCAGAATAAGCCGGTTCATCTGGAAGACAACATTTTAACGAACCTCGAATCGGATCTCGCATTGGAATTGCTGCGAGTGGTTGAAGCCGCTGCAATCGCTTCAGCCCGACAGATGGGAACCGGTGACCGCAAGAAGGCCGACCAGGTTGCTACCGAAACCATGCGCCGCGTAATGGACACCGTGCCGATGCGCGGAACCATCGTAATCGGCGAAGGCGAGCGCGATGAAGCTCCCATGCTCTACATCGGTGAGAAGGTTGGGCGCACGCCAAAGGACGGCATCATCTATCCCGAGGTTGATATCGCCGTCGATCCGCTGGAAGGCACGAATCTTACAGCTACCGGCGCGCCCGGTTCGATTTGCGTTCTGGCTGCCAGCGAGCGCGGCGGATTGCTGCACGCTCCCGATTGCTACATGGAAAAGATTGTGGTCGGTCCCGCCTGCAAAGGCTCGGTGGACTTGGATGCTCCCACCGCCGTGAACTTGAAGATGATCGCCAAGGCTCTGCATCGTGATGTCGAGGATCTTGTCATCATCGTGCTCGATCGTCCCCGGCATGAGACGCTGATCAACGAAATCCGCCGTGCAGGCGCGCGCATCAAGCTGATTGGTGATGGCGATCTCGCTCCCGGAATCGCCGCTGCGGTCCGCGGCACCGGCGTTCATGCCGTCATGGGCACGGGCGGCGCACCGGAAGGTGTGATCACCGCCGCAGCCATGCGCTGCCTCAACGGCTACATGGTCGGCAGGCTCACCGGCTACACCGATGAACAGAAAGAACGCATGGCCCAGTACGGAATCAATGACATCCATAAGACCTACACGGCGGAAGAATTGGCTCCGGGCGAGAACATCATTTTCGCCGCTACCGGCGTCACCGACGGCTCCCTGATGCAGGGTGTCCGCTTCTTCGGCGAAGGCGTGCGTACGTCTTCGATGATCATGAAGATGGCTTCGCGCAAGATCCGCTTTGTCGAAGGCATTCACGTCGAGCAGGGCAAGGAGTTCCAAGTCCGCTTCTAACCAAAGTTGAAAAACTAAAGAGGGGTGCGCCAGTCGCACCCCTCTTCTTCTTGTCCCAGGCATTCTCAATAACATCACAAGCCAGGAAGCAATGCAGCGGGTGGCCATTCAACGCGCTTTTCGTTGAGTGGGGCTGTTGACCTCGCATTTGTATTTGCTCGTCGCCGCACAAACCCAAAAGTGGGCGGCCCACATCCGCCCGCTTTCGGCGAAGGAGGCGTCCCTTATCAGGCGCGGGTGCTAAACTCGGCCGTGATTTGGAAGGAAACTTCTGTATCGCAGAAGTCACATTGGGCGATGTTCACTCCTGTAGGAAGCGGTATTGAGACCGGAAATGTCCTTAGACATGCAGGGCAAGTCACTGCGATGTAGTTTGCCTTGGAATTGACAGGAATCCAAACGGCTGATTTTGGCGTACTGCCGACCCGAGGGCGTGCGGGGACTTCTTCGAGCAAGGCGATGATCTTCTCGAATAGCTCCTTTGGGGAATATTGACCCTTCTCGAAGAAGGCATCGGCCAGCACGCTATCAGGCACATCAATGCCTGAAAATTCACCGCTGATGGCGATGGCGGGGATGTGGGGAAAACGCCTGCGCACGACGGACAGGAATTCAAAGCCATTCATGTTGGGCATTCGCAGGTCGGAAATAATCACGTCAGGTAGCGACTGTTTGAGGGCTGCGAGGCCCTCAAAGCCATCCGCACCGGTCAACACCTTATAACCTTGTGCTTCAAGGAGCATGTGCGCCATCGCACGTATGTTCTCGTCGTCGTCAACAAAGAGAATTCTGTATTTGAACGTTCCTGCGATTCTTACGTCGCTCTTCTCGGTTGCCACTGCTATAACCACGAGAGGTTCACCTTTGTTTCTTTGCCGTTAGTCGTCGTTCAACCTGCCTTGACTATAGGAGCTTTCACAGAAGAAGCATGAGCAATAGAGACCACTTGGCGACCCTGCAGAGGATGGCCCATTCAACGCGCTTTTCGTTGAGTGGGGCTGTTGACCTAGCATTTGTATTTGCTCGTCGCCGCCCAATCCCAAAACTGTGTGGCCCACCTTCGCGCCACGTTTTGTGCGGCGTTAAGGTGGGAAGCAATGCGGTCCATCTCGGCCGGATCCCCGTTTTGCCTTTCGCTATCGAAGCTCTTGTCGTAAGGTGAGCGCGTTCGACATCACGCTCGCGGACGCCCCTGCGCCCCACGTGAGTAGAGCCGGAAATCTCCGATGGCTTTCAAGCATCTACACGGTGAGGAGGAATGAGCCGTGAAAGCAGCGAGAATCCATAGCTTCGGGCCGCCCGATGTCGTAGTGGTTGAGGATGTGCCGATGCCGTCTCCGGGTCCTGGCGAAGTCCTGGTGCGAGTGATGGCTGCAGGCGTTGCGGCCTGGGACGCTATCATCCGCGAGGGTAAGAGCAAGGTCAGCCCGCAACCTCCGCTCATCCTCGGTTCGGACCTCTCTGGAGTCGTCGAGCAGGTCGGCCCCGGCGTTACAGGCTTCGCGCCAGCCGACGAGGTCTATGGCGTCACCAACCCGCAGTTCTGTGGCGCCCAGGCCGAGTTCGCCGTAGCCATGGCCGGGATGATCGCCAGCAAACCGCGGTCGCTGAATTACGTCGAGGCAGCATCGGCTCCCGTCATCGCCGTGACCGCCTGGCAAATGCTCTTCCAGTATGGACAGGCGGCTCGTGGTCAAACCGTAATGGTCGTCGGGGCTGCCGGGAACGTCGGGGCCTACGCCGTACAGATGGCCGTAGACGCCGGGATCCACGTC
>Ga0181537_10004232_pt1 | contig 11960 bp, 13 predicted proteins | sample PEATcosm2014_Bin_39_FD_119765 | JGI IMG/M metagenome (GOLD analysis project Ga0181537, IMG submission 119765) | Peatland microbial communities from MTU Mesocosm Facility, Houghton, MI, USA - PEATcosm2014_Bin23_10_metaG | ecosystem: Environmental > Terrestrial > Soil > Wetlands > Peat | place... | reverse complement strand
TCCCCACACCCCCACACCCCGCAAACGAGCAGACACCCCAGCCCGCAGACCCGCACCAACCGGCCTGAACGAGCTCACGACGCGCCGTCCCATCACACTCCCGACATCAAACTGCGAAAGCAGTCCAAACGAACCACCACTAACCTATCGGCGCACCCAACCACGAACATAAATCATGGGCGTCGTAACGCTCGGGTAACGGGTTGCCCCCGTCACGCAGGCAGTTGGGGAACCACCAGCACCGGCCGCAGGGAGTGCTGCAGTACGTCCTTGGACACGCTGCTCCCCAGCAAGCCGTTGTCGACCGCCGTGCGGCCGCGGGTCCCGAGCACGATCAGATCGGCATTCAGTGACGCAGCGACGTCAAGGATCACTCGCCACTCATCACCATGCGCGGGTCGCAGCTCAATCTCGGCGTATAGGCCGGCGGCGCGGGCCAGAACCACTCCCTGCTCTGCAACCGCTCTCGCCCGGGCCAGTTGGTCGGTTTCGAGTTCTGCGTGCCGCTTGCCGGGGAAGGCCGCCGGCTCGCTGTATGAGTCCGCGACGAAATCCATGGGCGTGTGCCAGATGTTCAGCAGCACCAGCTTGTCGATGGCGAGCATCTCGCCGGCAACGGTGATCGCGTGCTTGGAGCTCTCCGAACCGTCGTAACAGAGCATGGTGAGCGATTGAGCGTCTTGCATGATCCTCCGATATTTATTGAGCCTTGGCAACCAGATACGTGAGCTTGGGTTCAGGAGCCGACCGTCACCGGATGGTTGGCCTCGTGCTCGCTCTGATATGCGTCAGACGCGGGCTCGGGCAGGATCAGCAGCGGGCAACGCGCTCTGCGGGCCAAACTCTGGCTCCTGCTGCTACGCAGCAGCTTGCCCACGCGCCCCAGGCTCCGGGACCCCATGACCAGAAGATCGACCGTGTGGGTCGCATCAGCGAGCTCATCGCCCACGTACCCGAAGCTCACCCGCGGCTCGAACTCGCCGAGCTTGGCGATGTCGCCTGCCGCCAACTCCAGTGGACTCTTCCCAGGCGTCCCGGCTGGTCTGTCCGAATAGAGGATGTACGCCGGGATGTCCAGTACCTGGATCGCCGACAACTTGGCATCTAGCTCCACCCCCAGGTCACGGGCGACAGCGGCTGCCGCGCGGCTCTCATGCGAGGCGTCGTAGGCGAGGCCGACCGTGCTGATCGCGTCGGGCCGCTCGGCGTAACCCACCGGTGCCACCGCCACGGCGCCGCGCGTCGCACGGAGCGTCTCACGCGTCGCATCCCCGACGAAGATATTTGCGATCGGTGCACGGCGGGTCGCTCCGATCACGACGAGATCAGCAGACTCCTGCTCAGCGAGATCCCTAAGCCCGCGTCCCACTGATGGCGCCCCGTGTGCTTTGAACGAACCGATGCCGGTCTCCTCGCTCACCCGTGCAAGCAGCGCCTGCGCATCGGTCCGTGCAACACGCTCGTAGTCCCCGGTCTCCGCCTTGGCGGCGATCGGGTAGCCGTGATGAATGTGCACGAGCAGAAGCTGTCCGTCGGGAGCCACCAGCTGGCGCGCCAGGGCAGCCGCGTCAAGACCTCCATCGCGACCATCGGTCGCCACCAGAATCTTGTGAAACATCGAAGCCTCCTAATCTCGGTCTCTCACACGGTATGTCTCCCAGAGCCGGCGCAAATCGGTAGATAGCCGCGCCGCGTGCGCGGCTTTCACGTGCACCGGCGGCGGTCAACCGCACGTGCCAACGAGCGGCGCGGCTACAGCCGCGGAACGACGAGCGCCACGGCGAGCACGACCATCGCCATCCAGAGTGCTGAGAGTGCGCCTTCGAGCGGAGCGAGCATGCTGTCCTCGTTCAGCTCTCGCACCTGCCCGTCGCGCAGGGTCTGATGGCCCTTCACTGAGATGGTGCGCCTGCGCAGCTCACGGGCCGGGGTCGACAGACGCCGCTGGGCAACACTGACCAGGAAGCAGGCGAGCGCCACCAGCACTGCTTCCACCCGCACATCCTGCGCCTCGACAAACCACCCGGTGAACGCCGGAAAGCCGCCCCAGCCAAGAGCGAACCAGAGGTCGGTGTGGAAACGTCCGCTGAAGAGCTCCAGGTTGTAAGCCAGCGCCAGGAAAGTGCCTAGCACCACCAGCGGAATCAGCCACGCCGACACTAGTGCTGCCCCCACGATGCCGATCGCGACCGCACCCACAAGTCCCGTCGCCGCAAGAGCGAGTAGTGCCGGGCGCGGTATGCGCGTTCCCAGGGGACGGCCGGCGAGCTCGTCCAGGGCATGGCAGGCGACCCCGAGCGCAAGGAAGAATGCGCCCAATGCGGCACCTAGACGCCACAGCACGAAGGTCGGCGCCAGCGCCGCCCCGATCGCCACATAGCTCAGATGCCATGCGGTGTACGGCGGATGCAGGATGGTCACGAGGTCACGCCAGCCGCCGGGCGTGAGCGCGTAGAACGCGGGGCGTGGCGCGGCAGGCTTATCGGCTCTCAGCGACGTCGCTGACTCCCGTTACGACGATGCCGGCGCCGAAGCTGAGGTCCCGCTGAGCTGCCTCAGCGATCCCGGCACCGCGCCATAACGCCGGCAGATCCGGCTGGGCGGTGTGGAACTGCTCGATGTTGGGACCCAGGAAGCGGCCGACCTCATACCACTCCCGTGAGACCATGCGGCCGAGCAGCGGCAGACCCAGCCTGGTGTGGATCCGCCACAGGACGCGCAGCACCGGAGCGCTCGGCACACCGAACTCGACCATCCCGATCCGGCCGCCGGGCTTGACCACGCGGGCCAGTTCACGCATCGTCGCCTGCGGGTCATCGACGTACCGCAACAGATAGGTGAAGGAGAGCGCGTCAAACTCGCCATCGGCGAACGGCAGCGCCTCCGCCTCCCCCAGCACGAATGAGATCCGTGTGGCCAGCTCCGGGGTCCGCTGCAGCCGCGCCCGGGCGCCACCGAGCATCGCCTCGCTCTGGTCGAGTCCCACGACCTGCGCCCCTCGTGTGGCGTGAGCAAAGGCGACCATTCCGGTACCGGTGGCAACGTCAAGGATCCGCATCCCAGGTGCTGGGGCGATCGCATCGACCAGCGCCCGACGCCACCGTGGGTCCTGGCCAAAGCTCATCACCGCGCCCACCCGATCGTAATGGTCCGGGAGACCACGAAAGAGCTGCACGGCGTGGCGCTTGCGGAGAGAGTTCATCGGTGAGCAGAGCCTACGGGAGTCACGGCACAACCACGCACGCCCGCTCGACCACTCGGCCTCAGCTCAGCGCGAGTCTGTCAGCGGTGCGTTGTCGGGCGCGCTGTCGCCGCTCACGGACGGGCGGCGCAGCAGGTAGGCGCCGCCGCCGCTCGCGAGTATCGCGACCAGGCTCCAGCCGAGCGCGGTCGTGCCCAGGCCGACGTACTTGAGACCGGACGCGAGGATCACGAAGGCGATCACCGGGCGGATGTATCTGTCTGGAACGCTTGAGGAGAGCAGCGAGCCGATGAAGACCGCCGGGACGCTGCCGAGGATCAGTGAGACGGTCAGGCCGAACTCGACTGTGCCGAAGATGAGCGAGCCGATGGCGGCAGCGAGTGTCAGTGGCACTGCCTGCGTCAGATCGGTCCCGACCAGCTGCTTGGCGCTGATCGTCGGATAGAGGAAGAGCAGCATCACGATCATCAGCGAGCCGGATCCCACCGACGTCATCCCGACTATCAAGCCCCCGACCACGCCCACCAGCAGCGTCGGGATCGGCCGCACCTCGATCTCATGAACGAGCTCGTCACGCGCCTGCTGGCCGCGGCGATCGAGCCAGTAGCGCAGGACCATTGCGCAGGCGCCGACCAGCAGCGCGATCCCGAGCACCACCTCAATATGGTTGGTGGCTGATTTGGCGTTGCCGAAGCGGCTCAGCAGCCAGGTCCCAAGCAGTGCCGACGGCACGGAGCCGGCCGACATCAGCATGACCAGCCGCCCGTGCACCGTGCCGGCGCGCAGGTGAACGCCCGCACCGACGGGGCGCATGACCACAGACGCGACCAGATCACTTGAGATCGCCTTGCCGGGGACCACATTGAAGATCAGAATCAGCATCGGCGTCATCAGGGCGCCGCCGCCGGCACCGGTCATGCCTACAAGCAGACCGACTATCGCGCTACCGAGAACGATGTAAGGATCTATGTGCATCAGATCCGTCGAGCATATTCCGGCTGGCTCGAGCTGACGTCGCAGGCAGCCTGAGCCTGCCCAGAGAGACCGCTCAGCGGGGTGCTGCTAGCTTGCGGCCCTATGTCAGAGCCGAGCTTCCGCTTCATCTGTGCGCCCTCCGCCCTCGCGGGCGGACCGTCCGGCTGGGCCCGCGAGATGCTCAGGGAGGGTGAGGTCGCGCTGCTCGGTGACGAGGGTCTTGAGGCGATCAACGCTGTGGCTCATGAGCTTGACCTGATGGCGGTCAGCGTGATCCGCGCCGAGAGCTCGGCGCAGCGCCAGGATGCGACGGTGATCGGGTATGCGGCAGCACTGCCGCTCGTCTGGGTCGCCGGCAGCTTCACCGAAGAGGCCAACGCGTGGGCCCGCGACCGCGGCCCGATGACGCTGTTGAGCCAGAGCAGCGGCCCGATCGGCGACAAGGAACGGCGGCGGATAGACCGCTTCGTCGCGCTCCTGGGCCGCCAATCCGAGTAATTCAGCCACTGCTCTGAGCCACCAGCGGCGGCTCAGAGCAGTTCGAAGTCGTAGCCTTCGAACAACCCGGTCTCAATCACGCCGGTCAGCGCTTTGAGCTCCGCCTGCAGGCCCGTTGGGATCTGATCGAACCATGCGTCGATCACCAGGTTCCCGGACTCGGTGATCACCGGGCCATCCTTGCCACCGGCGACGCGGACCTCGTATGAGGTCGACCCGTGCGCGGCGAGAGCACGGCCGACGAGATCAACCGCCGCGCGATCAACCTCGATCGGGATCGGAAACCTCTCCCCAAGCCGCTGCACGTGTTTGCTCTCGTCGACCGCCAGGTACATCTTGTGCGCGGTGGCCCACAGAACCTTCTCCTTGAACATCGCGCCGCCGCGCCCCTTGATCAGACGTCCACTCGGATCCACCTCGTCGGCGCCGTCCACACCCCATTCGGGCTCGACGCTGCCGAGCGGGACCTGCGGGATGCCGAGCCTGAGAGCGGCCATGCCCGTCTCATAGGAGCTGGTCACCACCTGGATAGACAGCTCTTCGCGCCTGACGCGCTCACCGATCGCCCAGAGTGCCAGGTACGTATTGGAGCCGGAGCCGATTCCGACGATCTGATGATCCTCGACATGAGCCGCGGCGCGCTGCGCCACCGCCGCCTTCTGCTCGAGGTTGGTGATCTGCGTCGGCCAGGGGAGCAGCGCCGACGCGTAGAGCTCGGTGGGATCCATGGGCGGCTCTGACATCCTCGCGGAGCCTACCGACGGGCGCTGACCCGCGACCGGATCAGGCAGCGTGCCGACACGCCGATCAGGCCGCGACGCGACGCTGCGGGCGCTCGTAGCGCCGGCGTTTGGCCGCAAGCAACCGCTCGTCGGCGACCTTGATCAGCTTCTCGATGCCGACGCCGTCGTCTGGGAAGACCGAAAGCCCGACGCTCCCGGTGAGTGCCTCATGACCGTCGGTCACGTGCGCAACAGCGTTCGTGACCTTCTCCGCCAGCGCTCGCGGATTGTCCGTCTCCGGCGCGATCACGCAGAACTCGTCACCACCAAGCCGGGCGACCGTGTCCTGGGTCCGCAGCACCTGCGTGAGCCCTTGGGCGACATCACGTAGCAGCTCATCACCGGCCGCGTGCCCGTAGCGGTCGTTCACCTGCTTGAAGCCGTCCAGGTCGAGCATCACGACCACGAAGCGCGCGTCCGCGCGCCGGTGCCTGGCGATCTCGTAGTCGGCCGTCGACATCAGCATCCGCCGGTTCGCAAGTCCGGTCAGCGGATCACTGAGCGCCGCGTGTTCCATCACGTCGCGTTCGTGTCCAAGGCGGCGCCTGACCGAGTGCATGACCGCGATGCTAAGACCGACGACGACCAGCGCCTCCCACAACGGCGGCATCGCACCCTGCTCGGCATCGGCCAGCAGCACCGAGACGAGCACCACTGGCGCGGCGCAGTACACCGCACCGGCCGCGGTCTCGGCCAACGAGGCCGCCAGCATGACGCCCGGGACGCACATCCAGAAGCCACCGCTGGCGCCGGCAACCGCGACCAGGACTGCCGACAGGGTCGCGATCAGCGCTATCCGCAGCGGCGTTGGCGCGCTGCCACGGCCGCGCCCAGACTGTTCTCGTTTTGAGGCATGGTGAAATCCGGTCGGCGCCATAGTCGCATTTTCGCGCAATTCTCGGATGACATGCCAGCTTCCGGTGCGAAAGTTTCCAGAGAACCGCTGCCGCCGTGCTTGTGAATATGGGAAAGCGGGCATGATGGGTGTATGCGCGCATTCACATGTCCGGATTGTCAACACCTGGTGCTGTTTGAGAGCCTCGAGTGTCTGAACTCGAAGACGATCCTTGGGTTCGACTGGAGCATCCGTGAGATCGTCGCCCTGCCCGACGGCCTGGCCTGCCCCAACCGGGGTGAGATCGCATGCAACGGGGTTGCCGAGCAGCCTGGCGCGCTCTGCTTCAGCTGTCTGCTGACGCGCACCCGGCCCGTGAACGCCGATGACGGCCTTGTGCGGTTTGTGAAAGCTGAGGCGGCGAAGCGCAGGCTGCTGTTTGAGCTGCTGGAGCTAGGTCTGCCCGTCGAGGGCTACCTGCAACGTAGTGGTGGTCTGGGCTTCGACATGCTTAACAGTGAGCGTGTTGACGTGGTCACGGGGCACGACGGCGGTCTGATCACGCTTGACCTGGCGGAGGCCGATGACGTGCACCGCGAACGGGTCAGAACGGTGATGGGTGAGCCTTACCGGACGCTACTCGGGCATCTGCGCCATGAGATCGCCCACTATTACGAGCCGATCCTCTGCCCGCAGGGATCACCGGCTCGTGACCGCTACCGGGAGCTCTTCGGTGACGAGCGGGCCGATTATCAGGAGGCGATCGACCGTCACTACGCGCAGGGTGCGCCTGAACGCTGGCCCGACGCGTTCGTCTCGGCCTACGCGACGATGCATCCCTGGGAGGACTGGGCGGAGACCTTCGCGCACTACCTCCACATCCGCGACGCGCTGCAGACGGCGGTGACCTACGGCGTCACCGTTCTGGGCCCGGCCGTCTTCTCAACGGACGAGGCACCGCTCTCCTCGTTTCCGGCGACCGCATCCGCGGGCATCGTCGGTCTGCTCGATGCGTGGCTACCGCTCACGTATGCGCTCAACGCGATCAACAGGAGCATGGGCGCCGACGACATCTACCCGTTCGTCCTGCCGCCGCCCGTCGTTCAGAAACTCGAATTTATAGACGAGCTCGTTACCGCCCAGAGCAAGCTCACCAACGCGCAGAGGGCTACCTAGGGCCTTAGGAAGGGCTTCAGCGGCGCCGTTTCGGCTTCCGGGCCTGCGTCGTCGGGCCGGCGTTACTCCAGAGCCATAGCCCGCTCGACCGCGGCTGCGCTGAGCGGGTTGCGCCGCCCCGACAGCGCCATTCCTACCGCTGGGATCATCGCGACGAGGATCAGCACGAGCGCCCAGATGAACGTTGAGGCGAAGGCCTGCGCCAGCGGTGCCGCGACCTTCGCGTGCTCGCTGGCCGGAAGCCGCTGAAGGCTGGCGATACCCCCGGACACCGCGTGGTGGGCACCGAGAGCGGCACTCACGTCGCTTGAGATAGCCGAGGCGAGGATCACCGAGAGCACCGCCGTGCCGATCGAGGCGCCGCCCTGGCGCACGATGTTCATCGCCGTGCTGGTCCGGGCGATCGCGGCACGCGGTACGGCCTGCATCGCGGCGGTCATGTTCGGCATCATCGCCAGGCCCATGCCCAGCCCCTGCACGAAGCTCCCGCCACAGAGCAGCACGTAGGAGGTGTGCGTGCCGACGAAGAGGAAGGGGATCAGTCCAACCGCCACGAATGGCAGGCCCGCCGCGGGGAGCCAGGTGGGACCGTACCTGTCGGTCAGCCGCCCCGCGACCGGCATCAGGATCATCGCGCCGATACCGCTCGGCGCGATCAGCAGGCCGGCCTGCAAGGCCGACTGGCCGCGCACCGATTGGTAGTAGAGCGGTACCAGCAACATCGAGCCGAAGACTGAGATCGCAAAGAGCAGGAACGTGCCCGCGGCCGCGCCAGCGCGCGTGTGCGCGAACGTGCGCAGGTCTATGAGCGGATTCGCACTGCGCCAGCTGTGCACGAACCAGGCTGCGACCAGTGCCACTCCCAGCAGGGTTGGGGCCCATGAACGTACCGAGCCGAAGCCGTAAGTCGAGGACTCGGCAAGGCCGAAGATGAAGATCGCCAGCCCGGGAGAGAGCAACGCCATGCCCAGCCAGTCGAGCCGGTGCGCCGGCTGGGGCTGATCAGGTTCCAGCACGATCTGGGCAAGGACGAACGCGACCACCCCGATCGGCAGGTTGATGAAGAAGATGGCGCGCCACGACACGTCGTCGACCAGCCAACCGCCGAGGATCGGACCCAGGATCGGTGCCAACAGCATCGGCACTCCAAGCACGCCCATCACGCGGCCCATGCGGTGCGGACCGGCCTTGCGGGTCAGGATCGTCATCACCGCGGGCATGATCATGCCGCCGCCGATGCCCTGCAAAACCCTGAACAGGATCAGCGTCGCGGCGCTCCATGCCAGACCGGAGAGTGCCGAACCGAGCGTGAACAGCACCAGCGACCACATGTAGATGCGCTTGGTGCCGAAGCGGTCGGCGGCCCAGCCCGTCACCGGGATAACCGTGGCCAGCGCCAGCGTGTAGCCGGTGATCGTCCACTGGATGGTGGTCAGCGTGGCGTGAAACGCCACCGCCAGGTGGTCAATCGCCACGTTGACGACTGTGGTGTCGAGGATCGACATGATCGCACCAAGCAGCACAACGCCGGCGACGATCATCGTGTCGCGGTCAAGCCCCTCAGGTTGAGGTGTAGTGCCCGATGCCTCAGCGATCCTGTAATCGTACCGGACCGGTCGGTCCGTCTGAGGGTCAATTGGGATAGACCCTCAGGCCGCACTCCTCAGAGGGTCGCCGCCAGGCATCCGCGACTTTATGTGCGGACCCCGTCCCACTTGGGCAGACTACGACCATGACCACAACCAACATCCCCACCGTCACGCTCTCCGACGGAGAAGGCATCCCACAGCTGGGATTCGGCGTGTTCCAGGTTCCGCCGCAGGACACCGCTGCAGTCGCAACCCAGGCGCTGCTTGCCGGCTATCGCCACATCGATACAGCTGCCGGCTACCGCAACGAGGCGGGCGTCGGACAGGCAATCCACGCCGCCGGCCTGCAGCGTGATGACGTCTTCATCACCACCAAGTGCTCCAACGGCGATCACGGCCATGAGCAGGCCAAGCGCGCGCTAAAGGCGAGTCTCAACCAGCTTGAGATGGAGTACGTAGACCTCTACCTGATCCACTGGCCGGTCCCGTCGAAGGACATGTACGTCGAGACCTGGCAGGCGTTCATCGAGCTCCAGCAAGAGGGCCTCGTGCGCTCGATCGGGGTGTCGAACTTCCACCCCGCCCACCTCGAGCGCATCATCGAGGAGACCGGCGTGAAGCCGACCGTGAACCAGATTGAGCTGCATCCGCTCTTCCAGCAGACCGGCTTGCGTCACGAGCACGCTGAGCTCGGGATCGTCACCGAGGCGTGGAGCCCGCTGGCCCAGGGCAAGGTGCTGCAGGATCCGACGATCGCAGAGATCGCCGAGGGCCACGGCAAGACCGCGGGGCAGGTTGTGATCCGCTGGCATATCCAGCTCGGCAACGTCGTGATCCCCAAGTCGGTCACACCGGAGCGGATCATCGAGAACTTCGATGTCGTCGACTTCTCGCTGACCGGCGATGAGATGGCGGCGATCGATGCGCTCGACGCGGGCGAGCGCATCGGCCCGGATCCCGACACGTTCGTCCGTCCCTGAGCGGCCGCCGTGAGCTGGCGAGGCTCAGTTGGCGGTGCTCGCGTCAACCAGGCCGCAAACGCCTCATGCAGGGTGACATCCGCGCCAAACGGCCCAGCTATCGAGATTCGAAACGGCCCGACGAGGGTCCAAAAGTCACACTTTACCTGCAAATGCAAAGATTACCTTTCTGCGTAAACCGCTCTCAGGGGGCAGTTAACCGCCCGAGAATTGGGGCTACTGTGGCAAGACTGTGGCGCACTTTGCCGTCAGTCGGCGCCGTGCTCCCACGGATTAAGCAGCGGGACCTGACAGCCCTGGAAGTCGACAGTGTTACGCGTCACAACCGTGAGATTGTGGATCCGAGCACTCGCAGCGATGAGGCTATCGACACTGTTACGAGGAGCGACTGCGTTGAGTCTCCCCCACTCCTCGGCGATGCGCGCATCAATCGCGACTATGCGGCCCGCGAATCGCTTGTGCAGCTCGCCGAGCCAATCAGCGAAGACCTCCGCCTGGTCGGGGTCTCGACCACTCAGGTGCTCGATGCCTTTCCGGATCTCACCCAGCGTCATCACGCTGAGATGGAGGTCGACGTCATCAACCTCGGCGATCCACGCGCGCACGTTCGCGTCCCGGCCCCGACGGATCTCTGAGATCACATTCGTGTCGAGAAGAAAGCTCAAAGCTCGACGTCGCGACCCTGATCGACCGCACGCCCTAGGTCGAGCAAGTCGAAATCAGGTCCCGAGCGGATGAACTCGACAAGACTCGGGCCGCCACCTCGCAACCGCCGGTACTCCTCGGCAGAGACAACAACCGCGGCCTCCTTGCCGTGCTTGGTCACGAACTGCGGCCCATCACTTCGGGCGCGCTCTACCAGCTCACTGAAGTGCTGCTTGGCTTCTTGTAGCTGCCACGCCATTCTCACCTCCAAGTTCTGGACAGACTGGACAGATTATAACGCGCGCTACGGGTGGCGAGGAGTTTCCGACGCTCCGACCCCACACGGCACCGGGCGAGTTCGGCATCTAATGGTCGTTCCCCTCGAGCTCCTCCCCCCCACAGACAAACTGTGGCGCACGGCCACTCGAGCCACAAACCCCCTGCAAAGCAGGAGGTTTCAGAGCACCGCTACGGGCATTCGAACCCGGGTTACCGCCGTGAGAGTGGATTGCTCCATTGGCCCGCAACTGGTCAAACCCTGAAAACACTGGGGTTTTGGCTGCCTCCGGTACCCCGGCCAGACGCTGAAAGTTGCGTTGGGTTGCGTTAACGTGCGTCGGCGCGGCTAGCTGAGGAGGTTCTGGTCAGGGTCCCGCCCGGATCGTCAGCGACAGCCCCCACTCCCCACGGGCGAGGTTCCAGACCTGGCTCGGCCAAAACCAAAAGCCAGCTCGACGCGGACGCAAATGCTACGCGGCAGCGACGCTCCGAGCGACTTCAAATAGTTCCTCGGGCATCGGCAGAGGCAGCCGCCAGGTGAACGCGACCGGGCGTTCCCCGGTGTGCTCGACGTATTCCACGGGCCCGAGGAACGTGAATGGCTGCGTGCCGATCTCCGAACGCCGCTTGTCGCGAACGAACAGCAGAAGGTGTCCGCCCCGCTCCTGGTGTTCGATCCATCGCTTCACTCGAGGCTGTCGCGGGGTTTGCGTTGACTGCGACTCCCAATGGAATAGTTCGCGGTTGATGGCGTAATCGCGATACATCGTTGTGGGCGAGTACTCACGTTCGGACTTCTGTAGATCGACGAAGAACGCATCGAGCCGTCCGTCCTCTGTTGCCGTGAGTCCTTCCCGCGAGGGCGGTGGCTTGACCCCGGTGCCGACCGCAAGCGCGGCGAGTACGTCGCTGCGGGTGTAGCGAGCGTGTGGGACTAGCGGAATCTGCGGTTCGAGTGTCGAGATACGCCCGCGGGTTGCCGACTGCTCATCCAAGAGT
>Ga0181537_10004231_pt1 | contig 11960 bp, 11 predicted proteins | sample PEATcosm2014_Bin_39_FD_119765 | JGI IMG/M metagenome (GOLD analysis project Ga0181537, IMG submission 119765) | Peatland microbial communities from MTU Mesocosm Facility, Houghton, MI, USA - PEATcosm2014_Bin23_10_metaG | ecosystem: Environmental > Terrestrial > Soil > Wetlands > Peat | place... | reverse complement strand
GTCACCCATGAAGCTCGAGGCCGGATAGAAGTTGTGCAGGAGGAAGCCGAGCGAAGCACCCGCCGTGATCGCGGCGAGGACGCCGGCTGCGTCCTGTCCGAGATCGAAGGCGATCACGGCGAAGGCACCCGCGATGATCGCGCAGACGCCTGCGGCTAGTCCATCGACGCCGTCGGAGAAGTTGACGACGTTCATCATCCCAACCAACCAGAGGACCGTGAGCGTCGGCCCGGCGTGGGGGAAGTGAAGCGATCCCAAGAGCGGCAGCGTGATCTCCCGAACAACCACGCCGTAACGCTCGGCGACCACCGCAGCGGCGATCTGGCCGGCGAGCTTGACCAGCGGGTGAAGCGGGAAACGATCGTCGACCGCGCCAACCAGGGTGATCACGCCGGCGGCGAGGAGAACACCGCGCCAGCGCACCGGGTCGGAGATCAGCTGACCGTGGTGGTGGACTCCATGCGTCAGCTGTGGCAGCCAGAGCAGCCCGGCGGCCACGACAGCGGCAAAGATCGCGAGCCCGCCGAGCAGCGGTGTCGCGCGCGAGGCAAGGCCGCGCTCGCTGGGCAGCGCGACCGCGCCGATACGACGCGCAAGGCGCATCGTCAGCGGGGTCAGCAGGGCGGCTACCGCGGTCGCGGCGGCGAACGCGTAGAGCGCGTCGAGCGATGAGGGAGTCATCGGCTGCGCGAAAGCATCGCAGGCCCACCCGTCTGACGCCCCGGCGAGCAACCGGCCGCTCGTGGGCCGACTAGCGCGCGTTCAGACCGCCGCGTGCGCTCCGAGCTCGGCGTAAAGCGGGTAGCGCTCGACGATCGTGCGCACACGATCGACAAGGTCGCCGCGCAACCGTTCGAACTCAGGACCGAGCGCCACACCGATGATCTCACCGATCTCGCGGAAGTCGTCGACGCCAAGGCCGCGCGTCACCATGGCCGGAGAGCCGATCCGCAGGCCGGAGGTCACGCGCGGCGGTCGCGGATCGAACGGGATCGCGTTGCGGTTGACGGTGACGTTGACCTCGGCGAGGCGATCCTCGGCATCCTGGCCGCTCAGCTCGCTCGAGCGCAGGTCGACGAGCACGAGATGGACATCGGTCCCACCGGTCAAGACCTCGATCCCGTGACCGGCGCCGAGCAAGGCCTTGGCGAGCTCGCGGGCGCCGTCGAGCGTGCGCTGCTGGCGCTCGCGGAACTGCTCGCTGGCGGCAATCCGCAGCGTGACCGCCTTGGCTGCGATCACGTGCTCGAGCGGTCCGCCCTGCTGGCCCGGGAAGACCGCCGAGTCGATCTTCTTCGCGAGCTCGCCCCGGCAGAGGATCATTCCGGCACGCGGCCCGCCGAGCGTCTTGTGCGTCGTCGTCGTAACGACGTCGGCATACGGGACCGGGCTCGGGTGAAGCCCAGCCGCGACGAGCCCGGCAAAGTGCGCCATGTCGACCATCAGGTAGGCGCCGACCTCGTCGGCGATTTCACGGAAGCGCGGGAAGTCGAGCACCCGCGGATACGCCGACCAGCCGGCGAGCAGGAGCTTCGGACGGCGCTCGCGCGCGATCCGCGCCACCTCGTCCATGTCGATCGTGCTGGTCCGCGGATCCACCTCGTAGGGCGCGATGTCGTAGAGCCTGCCGGAGACGTTGATCTTCATGCCGTGCGTCAGGTGACCGCCGTGAGCGAGCGACAGCCCCATGATCGTGTCGCCGACATCGAGCAGGGCGTGGTAGACGGCGGCGTTGGCCTGAGCGCCGGAGTGCGGCTGGACGTTCGCGTGCTCGGCGCCGAACAGCGCCTTGGCCCGGTCGATCGCGAGTTGCTCGGAGATATCGACGAACTCGCAGCCGCCGTAGTAGCGGGCCCCGGGATAGCCCTCGGCGTATTTGTTCGTGAGGACGCTGCCCTGGCAGTCGAGCACCGCCTGGGGTACGAAGTTCTCCGAAGCGATCAGCTCGATCGTGCGCTGCTGGCGGTCAAGCTCGAGCGCGAGGACCTCCGCGATCTCTGGATCGACCTCGCCCACGGGGCGGTTGAAGTAGTCGTTCGGGAGCTCAAACAACGTCAGGCGAGCTTACCAGCGGCCTCAGCGGCGGTTCTCAGAGCGAATTGACATCGAGCGGTGGGACCGGGAGCCTTGTCGTGTGGCCGGGCCGCAATGCGTCAACCATGAGTGCCAGGTAGCGCCGCCAGAGCTGCGGACACAGGCTTTGCGCCGGCGCGCAGGTATTGGTCGCAGCGAGGATCAGCATGAGGATGTCGGCGCCCACGATGTCACTCCGCACGTGGCCGCCGCCCTGCGCACGTGCCAGCAGGTCGCTCAGCTCGCGCTCGAGCGCGACCTTCTCCTGATGCACCGACATCCGTCCTCCGGCCTCACGCGCCGCCGCCTCGAAGAACGAGTGGTCGGCCGCGATCAGCTCCGCGGCGCGCTGCATGAACTCGGCAATCGCAGCAAGCCCGACCGCGCGCCCAGCGCTGATCTCCGCGACCAGTGCGCGCACCTGTCCGAGCCGATCGATCACGACCGCGGCGACAAGATCCTCCTTCGCTGGAAAGTGGCGAAAGAGCGTCCCCTTCGCGACCCCCGCGCGACGCGCGATCTCCTCGGCCGGCACGTCGATCCCGCGCTCCGCGAAGGCCTCAGCCGCCGCCGCCAGCAGTAGCCGGCGATTGCGCTGGGCGTCGGCGCGCTGCGCGAGGTCAACCATCGGGCCGCTCATGCCGCCGAGGCAGCCGCAGCCACGCCGTCCGTTGCAACTCCCTCGATGTGACCACGCCGCAGAAACGTGACGAGCACGCCGATCGCAACGATCATGAACGCGGCAGCGACAACGAACGCGACTCGGTAGCCGGACACGGTCGCTACCGCGACCGCGTGCTTGGTGGGGTGGGAAACGCCGGCGAGCAGGCTGCCCGTGTGTGTCACCGCGAGTGTCGAGAGGATCGCGAGACCGAGCGCACCGCCGACCTGCTGCGCCGTGTTGAAGAGCCCGGAGGCCAACCCGGAATCCGCGCCGGAGACGCTTGATACGCCGATCAGCGTCGCCGGGACGAACGCGATGCCAAGTCCGATCGCGAGCAAGACGAAGGAGGGCAGCAGAGTCCCGGCGTACGTGCCGTGGATGCTCACGCGCACCATCAGCGCGAGTCCAGCCGCCGCGAGCGCCATGCCGACGATTGCCACCGAGCGGATGCCAAAACGCGGGATCAGTTGCTGCGCCGCGCCGGCGCCGACGCCGATCAGCACGGCGACGGGGAGGAACGCAAGTCCGGCCCCGATCGGCGTGTAGTGGAGGATGTCCTGGACGTAGAGCGTGCCGAAGAAGAAGTTCGCGAACATGCCGGCCGCGAGGAACAGCATCGCGGCGTCACCGACCGACAAAGCGCGCACGCGGAAGATCGCGAGCCGGACCAGCGGCGCCTTCGTGCGCCGCTCGATCACGACGAACGCCCCGAGCAACAGGAGCGACAGTGCTCCGAGGCCGAGCGTCTGGGCCGAGCCCCAGCCGTGCGCTTGCGTCTCGACGATCGTGTAGATCAGCAGCGCGAGGCCGCCGGTCACGGTGACCGCGCCCGAGACGTCCGTCCCTTGCGCAACACCCTCGCCGCGCGAGTCCGGCACGAAACGCAGCGCGAGCAGGATCGCGATGACGCCGATCGGGACGTTGACGAAGAAGATCCAAGGCCACGAGAAGGCCTGTGTCAGGACGCCCCCGAGCAGCAGGCCGATCGCCGCGCCGCCGGCGGAAAGCCCGGCCCAAAGACCGAGCGCCTTGCGCTGGTCGTCGGGGTTCGTGAAGGTCGTGTCGACGATCGACAGGCAGGCCGGCGCGACGAGCGCGGCGCCGAGCCCTTGAAGCGCCCGCGAGCCGACCAACATGCCCGCGGAGGACGCGAGCCCGTTGAGCAGCGAGGCCGCTGAGAACAGCGCCACGCCTGCAAAGAACAGCCGGCGCCGGCCGAACAGGTCGGCAGCGCGGCCGCCAAGCAACAGGAAGCCACCGAACGCGAGCGTGTAAGCGTTGACGACCCATTGCAGGTTGCCGGTCGTCATGTGAAGGCTGCGCTGAATCGAGGGCAGCGCGACGTTGACGATCGTTGCATCGAGAACAACCATCAGCTGCGCGATGCAGACGACGGCGACCGTCAGCCATGGGTTGTGGGTCTTGTGCTCGTGGGTCTCGCTCATTTCCGGGTCTCCATTTGGCGCCAGTTACAAGATGACCAGACGGTCAGGTTGCTCCGGTGCGGAGCCTAGCACAACATGACCGCGTGGTCCGCTTCGTGCGGCGCGCGGTCAGATATCGCGCAGGCGCTGCTCGAGCTGGTGCTTGGCGAGCGCCCCTTCGCGCACTACGCGCCAGGTCCCGCCGCGCTCGAGCTCGCTGAGATCGACGACGGTCGACGGCACGCCGGGCAGCTCGCCGGCGTCGATCACGAGGTCGGCGGCTTCGCGAATCCGGGTCGGGATGTCCGTGAGCCGCCGAGGATCGCCCGCGCCGGAGCGGTTGGCGCTCGACTGGAGAACCGGCACGTCGAGCGACAGGCCGATGTCGATCACGCGCAGCCCCAACAACCTGCCGCCGGCCAGTGGAAAACGGCGCTCCGGGTCGGGCAGGAGCACTGTGACCGGTCCCGGCAAAAGCGCGCGGAGGGCGCTCTGCGCGCGCTCGCCGAGCCAGGGAAGCATGATGATCGCGGCGTCCAGCGCGAAGAACAACAGCGCGGCCGGCTTGTCCGCCGCGCGACCCTTCAGGGTGTAGAGCCGGCGGACGGCCGCGACGTTCTCGGGGTCGCAGCAGAGGCCGTAGACGGTGTCCGTCGGGAAGACGGCGACGCCGCCGGAAGCGATGCACGCGCCCAGCGACGCTTCGGAGCCGGCAAGCGGAACGACCATCAGCGCTCGAGGTGCGCGACGATCGCCCGCTCGCGCCCGGCGAGGTCGTGCCTTCGCTCGACCGAGTCGAAGCCGGCCTGCTCGCAGAGTCGGGCGAGCGCTGTTGCCTGACCATCGCCGTGCTCGAGCCCTAGCAGCCTGACCCCCGCTCGCGCGGCCTGATGGACCAGCCGGCGCAGGATGTCTAGACCGTCCTCACCGCCGTCGAGCGCGAGCGCCGGCTCGTGCCGGGTGATCTCGGGCTCGAGTCCCGCGAGGACGGTCCTGGGTACGTAGGGCGGGTTGGCGAGGATCGCATCGAATACGCCCGCGTCCAGTCCATCGAGCAGATCGGCGCGCTTCCAGGCCACCGTGAGTCCAAGCCGTTGCGCGTTCGCCCGTGCGACTGCCAGCGCGGACTCGCTGATGTCACTTCCGCTCACCTGCAGATCCGGGCGCTCGTCCTTGAGCGCAAGCGCAACCGCACCGCTGCCGGTGCAGCAATCGAGCACAGCTGCGCCGCGCTCGAGCTCGCAGCCGACCTCGACCAGCAGCTCGGTCTCGGGCCGAGGCACGAGCACGCGGGCATCGACGGCCAGCTCCAGGCGGCGGAACGAGCGCCGCCCGGTTATGTAGGCAACCGGCTCGCGATCCACCGCCCGCCGGCGCACGTGCGACTGGAAGCGGCGCACGGCGTCGCCTGTCACGCCCCGCTCGCCGTCGATCAGCAGCCGCTCGCGCGCGACGCCGAGAGCGTCGGCGAGCAGCAGCTCAGCATCGAGGCGCGCGCTCGGCGAGCCGCCGGCGGCAATCGCCGTCCGTGCTCCCTCGAGCGCGTCGCGCACGGAGACGGCGACACGCACACCCCTCTCGCGCGGCATGCTCACGCTGTGCGCGCGGCCAATTCGCCAGTCTGATCCGCCAACCGGCGGCGCTTCTCGTCCGCCTGGAGCGCAGCCGTGAACTCGTCGAGCTCCCCGGCGAGGACGGCGTCGAGGTTGTAGAGCGTCAGCTTCACGCGCTGGTCGGTGACGCGCCGCTCCGCGTAGTTATACGTGCGGATCTTCTCCGCGCGATCGCCGCTGCCCACCTGGGAGCGACGGTCGGCCGCGAGCGCGGCCTGCTGCTCGGCCAATGCGCGCTCGTAGAGTCGCGCGCGCAGCACGCGCAGCGCTTTCTCGCGGTTTTGGAGCTGGGACTTCTCGTCCTGCATCGAGACGACGATCCCGGACGGCTTGTGCGTGACGCGGACCGCGGAGTCCGTCGTGTTGACCGATTGCCCGCCTGGCCCACTCGAGCGGTAGACGTCGACCTGGAGGTCGCCAGGGTCTACATGCACGTCCACATCCTCAGCCTCCGGGAGCACCGCCACAGTGGCCGTGGAGGTGTGGATTCGCCCCTGCGACTCGGTCTGCGGCACGCGCTGCACGCGATGCGTGCCGCCCTCGAACTTGAACACCGAGTATGCGCCGTCGCCCTTGATCGCAAAAGTGTGCTTACCGTCGGCGTCCTCGAGGACCTCGACGCCAAAGCCGAGGCGCTCCGCATAGCGAGCCAGCATCCGGTAGACATCGTCGGCCCAGAGCCCCGCCTCCTCGCCCCCCGCGCCGCCCTGGACTTCGACGATCACGTGCTTGTCGTCGTTGGGGTCACGCCGCACCATCGCGAGCCGAAGCTCCTCCTCGAGCTCGGTGATCCGCTCCCGTGAGCTGGTCAGAAGATCGCGAAGCTCGGCATCTTCGCCGTCGTCCTCAAGCAGCTCCTCGGCGCCGATGGCGTCGTCGGTGGCCCGCCGCCACTCGGCCGCGAGCTTGGCGGCCGGCTCGAGCTCGCTGTAGGCCCGGCCAATCTCGGCGAAGCGTTGGCGATCGCCGAGAACTGCCTGATCCGACATCTGCTCGGACAGCTCGGTGAAGCGCGCCTCGATCTGCTCGACGAGCTTGTCGATCATGCGACGACCTCGAGACCGACGAGGTCGCTCGCCACGAGCCCGTCCGCTGCTTCCGCATCGAGCACAGCTCGCAGCGCCGCCAGCGCGACGGCGAGCTGGCCGAGATCAGGCTCGCGCGTCGTCAAGCGCTGCAGGGCGAGTCCCGGGGCGATGATCAGGCCAACCAACCGGTTGCGCCGGTAGCGCGCAGCCAGGCGAATGATCTCGTAGGAGATGCCGGCGATCACCGGCACGCCAAGGATGCGCGTGGCGATCAACCAGTACCACGCTGGAAGACCGAGCGGCGCAAAGACGAAGATCGCCACGATCATCACGATCAGCAGAAAGCTCGTGCCGCAGCGCGGATGAAGGCGCGAGAAGCGCGCGGCCTCGAGCGGCTCGAGCTCGGCGCCGGCCTCGTAACAAGCGATCGCCTTGTGCTCTGCGCCGTGGTACTCGAAGACCCGGCGCAACTCTCGTAGTCGCGAGAGCAGCACGAGGTAGCCGAGGAAGATCGCGGTCCGCACGACTCCCTCGATCAGCCAGAAGAGCGTCGCCGAGTGCAGCGAGCCCTTGATCAAGCTGACGAGGCCGACTGGAACCACAAAGAAGAGACCGATCGCAAACACGAGCGACAAGGCCACCGCGCCGGCCCAAGCCCCGCCCGACAGCTCCTCCTCCCCCTCCCCCACCTGTACGCCGAGCGAAACGTTGAGGGCGCGCAGGCCGATGCCCATCGACTCCCCGAGCGCGACGACTCCGCGCACGAGTGGTACACGGAGGGCACGATGCCGGCGCAGCACTGATGCGAACGAAGTGGTGCGGACGACGATCTCGCCCTGGGGCGTGTCGCGCGTTGGGTTCTCGAGCTGCTCAGCGGTCGGTGCCCGAAGGGCCACCGACCAGGTGCGTACACCGCGCATCATCACGCCCTCGAGCACGGCCTGGCCACCGATCGGCCGGTCGCCACCGCCAAGCGCGGGCAGGCCACGGCGCACGCCGGCAGCCTCCACGGCCGCCACCCGTCCGCCCTACTTGGTCGCGGCGGCGCGACGCGACGCGCCGCGTGCGGCGCGGCGCTGGAAGCGCTCGACGCGCCCGCCGGTGTCGATCAGCTTCTGGCGCCCCGTGTAGAACGGGTGGCAGTTCGAGCAGATCTCGACGTGCAACTCGGGCTTGGTCGAGCGCGTCACGAATTCGTTGCCGCACGTACAGCGGACGTGGGCAAGCACGTACTCGGGGTGGATCTCGGTCTTCATCGCAACCAATTGTAGCGGTCGGGAATCGCTGCCCCGCCACGGCACGGCTCAGCTTCCAGTCGCTCCACTCGCGGTCGTGCCGCTCGGGCTCGGACAGGTGTAGGCGATGGTGCGACTTGGGTCGGGCGGCTCGGTGATCGCGCCGGCGGGGTCGACCTGCGCCGTTATCGTGCTCCCGGGCGTGCAACGCGGACCGCTGAACTGCACTGTGGTAGCGGTCTGCGGCGCGAGAGCGGTGACCTGCTGATCTGGGAGCGGCGTCCCGTTGACGCTGAACGCGACCTCGAACGCACCGGCCGCGCCCGGCCCGCTGTTGCGAACGACGACGCCGTAGAGCATGGTCGTCTTCGGGGGGGATCCCGGGGCGCGGGTTATCCGCACGATGAACAGGTCAGGCTCGGGGGCTGTCTCGACACACGCCGCGGTAACACGGTCGGTGCGGCGAATCACGCGACCGTGGCGGTCCAGCCAGCGGTAGTGGACCAGCGCGCGAAACGACGCCGGCGCCGGTAGATCCACCACGTTCTCGTTGGCCGTAAACGATGCGATCCCGCGATTCGACGTCTGCCAGAGACCGAATCCGGGCGCGTTGACCGCGACGTAACCGCTGCTGGCGCTCGTCTGCTCGTAGAGATCGAAGCTCATCGACATCGTCCTCGTGCCCGGAACCGCGTTCATCTGTGCGCTGAAGGTCGCGGCGCGCTGCAGGTCGCTCGAGCCGGTCGTGCAGGCGGCGACGCTCGCCGTTACCAACGCGCCGCTGAGGCGGAGCGCACCCTGCCGATCGAAGGCCCCGACACGCTGGTAGGCGACGCGCGCAGGCGCAGTCGCCGCGCTCGCGGCGGACGCGACGACGGCGGCGACGACGATCGGGATAAGAAGACCAACGAGTGTCCGGGGCGGTTTCATCGCTGCCAATTGAACACGGCAGCCGGCCCGATGTTGCGACGCGCCACGTCGGCGCTCAGGTGAGCTGGTAGAGCGGGCCGTCGCCACCTTCGGGCGGTGTCAGGCGGCCGCCCTTCGCGGTGATCGCACCGCATTGCACGCAGTTGGTGTAGTTGACGGTCACCGTCACGTCTCCCTCGGCCGGCGCGTCCTCCGGGATCTCGTAAACGCCGGCCGGACACATCCAGCGCCACGTCTCGGCCAGCTCGCGTGGCACGTTGTGGCTCACGCGGATGTGGTTCGGCGCGTCGTCGCGCGTGGCGTTGCCGCTCAGGTAGACGGATGACAGCTTGTCGAACGTGTATCTGCCGTCGGCCTTGGGGTAGCGTCTCGCGGTCCGGCCAATGAACATCTCGCGCTCGTCGTTGCGATGCCAGCTCAAGCGTCCGGGGGGAAGCCGCCCCCTGGTCATGATCCCCAGGTTGACCAGGGGCGCGCCGCGGATGAACCCGCGTTGAAATGGCTGGCGTGTGTTGCGCACCCGGTAAAGCTCCTCGGCGCTCGCGGACTGCTCGAGCGCCGTCTCGTAGGCGTCGAACGAGCTCTCGCCGTGAGCCAGCGCTGTGTAGATCGTCTCCGCGGCGAGCATGCCTGAAACGATCGCGTGGTGCACGCCCTTGAGCGCGACGGTGTCAACAAGACCCGCGGCGTCGCCGACGAGCACCGCTCCGGGCATCACGAGGCGCGGCATCGACCACCAGCCGCCACCTGGGAGCGCCTTGGCGCCCCAGCCGACGCGCTCGCCGCCGTCGAGGATCCGCTTGACCAGCGGATGCTGCTTGAACAGCTGGAGGAGATCGTGGACCGAGGTCGTCGCATCGGCGTAGTCGAGGTCGATCACGAAACCGATACTCACGAGATCCTCGCCGGTTCGCTCGTCTTTCATCGGGTAGATCCAGCTGCCGCCGATCTGCCCGTTGCGCGCCCGGATACTGACGGGCCAGGGTCCGATCGTGTGGATCACGCGGTCGAGTGGCCTTGAGACCTTCCAGACCTCCTTGACGCCGAGCTCCCAGACCTGCGGTTCGCGGCCAGCGGCGAGTCCGAACTCGCGGATCGCCGCTCCGGTCAGCGAGCCCCATGAGCCTTCCGCCAGAACCGTCGCCTGGGCCTTGATGTCCGTACCGGCAGCGAAACCCGACAGCTCCTCACCCTGCCTGCCGCGTCCCTTGTCGCCGGACCGGACGCCCTCGACGCGCCCGCCTGAAACGATCAGCTGCGTGGCGGCGGTTTCCGCCAGCACGTAAGCGCCGGCCTCCTCGGCACGGCGCTGCTGGTAGCGGGCGAGCGCGGAAACGGAAACCACCTCGTTGCCGTGGTTGCGGAACGGGGGTGGTGGAGGAATCCTCAGCTTGGCCCGCCCGCTTGGCAGCAGATAGACGGACTCCTTCGTCACCTCACCGAACGCGAAGCCCTCCTTGCGCCAGTCCTCGCGCGCCAATTCGGGAAACAGCCCCTGCAACGCGCCAGGCCGCATCACGGCCCCCGACAGACTGTGCGCACCGCAGACCTTCGCCTTCTCGATCACGCACACCGGCACCTCGCCCAGACGCTCGAGCGTCGGCTCATCGTTCGCGAGCAGCTGCAGCAGACGATTCGCGCAAGCCAGACCCGCGGTGCCGCCGCCGACGATCGCGACACCGACCTCGATCCGCTCGTCCTCGGAGTCGATGTCGCGCTTGATCAGCTCGCGCTGGGTGTCGATCGGCGGTGGATGATCGGCTGGGCGCACCCGCGTGGCCATGGCTACTGCGCCTTCTTTGCGCGCACCGCGGCGGCAAGCTTGGGCAGGATCTTGTTGAGGTCGCCGACGATGCCGAGATCGGAGAATTCGAAGATCGGCGCGTTTGCGTCCTTGTTGATCGCCACGATGTTCTCGGAGCCCTGCATGCCGACCTTGTGCTGGATCGCTCCCGAGATGCCGGCCGCCAGGTAGAGCTTTGGCGAGACGGTCTTGCCCGTCTGGCCGATCTGCGCCGAGTACGGATACCAGCCGGCGTCGACGACCGCGCGCGTCGCGGCGACCGCGCTCCCTTTGCCGAACGCCTGCGCGAGGTCCTGGCAGAGCTCGAAACCGTCAGCGTTACCCAGGCCGCGACCGCCCGCGATGAGGATCGAAGCGCCCTCGATGTCGACGTCCTCGCCGCGCTGCTCGCCGCGGCTGATCATCCGCGCCCGCGTGGAGAACGCCGAGAACTCGACCGGCGTGTCCTCCACCTCGGCGTCGACGTTCTCCAGCTCGAGGATCTCGAACGCGTTCAAACGGCCGATGATGATCCCCAGCTCGCTGCGATAGCTGATCTCAGAGATCTGAGAATCGCCGAGGATCGGGCGCTGCGCGATCAGTGCGCCGCCTTCGACGCGAACACCCGTCACCTCCATCGCGACACCGGCACCGAGCCGCGCGGCGAGACCAGCGCCGATCTCGAAGCCGAGCAGCCCGCCGCCGAACAGCGCGTAGCCGTAGTCGCCGCGCCCGATCACGCTCGCCATCGCATCGACCACCGGCTGAGCAAGGCCCTCCGGGCCAGCTACCCGGTACACGCGTTTCGCGCCATAACGGCCAAGCTGCCTGCACAGACCATCACTCGCCGAATCGCCAACGACGATCGCATCGGCCGTGCCGCCGAGCGTCCCGGCGAGCTTCGCCGCTTCGCTGAGCGCCCCCAGCGAGTTCTTGTTGAAAGCGCCGTCGTAATGCAGCGCATACACGAGGATGTTCGCCATCAGACCAGCTTCCTTTCCTCGAGCCACAAAACGATCTGCGCCACCGTCGCATCCGTGTCCTCGTCCTCGATGATCTGCCCGGCCTCCTTCTTCGGCGGCTCCAGGGCCGCAACCCAATGCGCCGCGGCATGCTCGCCGCCAACGCGTGCGGGATCGACGCCGACGTCGCCGGTGGCGAGCACTTCGAGCGGCTTCTTCTTCGCACCCATGATCGCCTTCAGCGACGG
>Ga0181537_10004230_pt1 | contig 11963 bp, 7 predicted proteins | sample PEATcosm2014_Bin_39_FD_119765 | JGI IMG/M metagenome (GOLD analysis project Ga0181537, IMG submission 119765) | Peatland microbial communities from MTU Mesocosm Facility, Houghton, MI, USA - PEATcosm2014_Bin23_10_metaG | ecosystem: Environmental > Terrestrial > Soil > Wetlands > Peat | place... | reverse complement strand
GAATCAGCGCCCCCGCGGTGAACACGAGCGCAATCGCCAGTAGCGCCGCAAACTCGCAAACGGCGAAGCCCGAAGCCCGAAGCCCGAAGCTGATTTTGCGCCTCGGCAGGGAATCCCGTGCCATCCTGCGAGCCGGTCTGCTCCTGGCGCTTGGAGCGGCGATCCCCCTCATTCCTTGGACTGTCCGCAACCTGCATACCCTCCACCGGTTTCAGCCCCTCGCGCCCCGCTACGCCAATGATTCCGACGAAATGGTTATGGTCGGCTTCAACCGCTGGGTGAAAACCTGGATGGCGGAATATGTCTCGGTCGAGGAAATTTATTGGAACGTCCCCGGCGATCCCATCGACCTCAAGCGTCTACCCAACCGCGCCTTCGATTCCGAGCAGCAGCGGCAGCTGACCGCCACGCTCGTCGCGGACTACAACCATGGTCAGGAGCTTGATCGGGACATGCCCCCCGAACTGGATGCACGCTTCGCAGCCCTTGCCTCCACCCGTGTCAAAGCGGCGCCGCTCCGCTATTACGTCTGGCTGCCGGCCGCGCGCATCGCCGACATGTGGCTGCGTCCGCGCACGGAATTGCTTCCGCCCGATCCACGGTGGTGGGAGTTCAATGATGAGTGGCGACCCGTAGTCACGGTGCTCGGCTTTGGCCTACTGAACCTCATTTATTTCGGCATGGCCGCCGCCGGAGGAATTCGCGCTCGCGAATATTTTGGCATCGGCCTATTCGTTTTGTTTCTGGTAGTCCGTTCGTTGTTTCTCGGAACGCTGGAGAATCCGGAAACTCGCTACACGCTCGAGTGTTATCCAGCAGTGATTATTCTTGCTGCCGCTATGTTTCGGTAGGCCGTTGAAATCTTCGCGTTTCGGTACGCATACTTCCAGAATACGGATTAAGCCCCGACCATAAACTCCAACACATTGAAAATAAAGCTTGCACAGGGTGGCCGCGCAGTTGCAAAATAGCGCCCCATCAGGTCCCCAGGGTCTCCCTGCGGTCTCCATTTTCCTGGGAAAACACAATTTGGAGATACACACCCCGTTTGGGTAAAAGGAGCTTCCCTCATGCGTAATGGCTTCCGTGTAGTGACTGTAATGTTATGGCTTGGATGCTTTCTTGGGTTAAGCGTTTCAGCCTTCGCGCAGTCCGCCACCAGTTCGCTGCGCGGAACCATCACGGACTCCAAGGGCTTAGTCGTCGCTGGAGCCACTGCCACCCTCACCAACGGGGCCACCGGTTTTTCTCGCAGCACCACCACCAATGACCAGGGCATCTACCAGTTCCTTGAAATTCCACCGGCTGGCTACGTCCTGACCGTGACTGCAGCGGGCTTCGCCACCACGAAGCGGGAAAATGTGGTTCTTCAGGTGAGCACTCCCGCCACGATGAACTTGACCCTGCAGGTGCAGGGCGGTTCGGTGATCGTTGATGTTAGCGGCGAAGCGCCCATGGTGAATACCGTGGATGCCAGCCTCGGCAATACTTTCAATGCTCGCCAGTTGACCGATCTCCCGTCGGAAGGCCGTGACCCCGTTTCCATTCTGAGTTTGCAGCCGGGTGTCACCTACATCGGCAACACCACCAACGATCAGCAGATGTCCGACAGCCGCGGCGGCGCCGTCAACGGCGCTCGTAGCGATCAGACCAACATCACGCTCGACGGGTTAGACGACAACGACCAGCTCGAAGGATTTGCCTTTGAAGGCGCCATGCGCACCACGCTCGACTCGTTGCAGGAGTTTCGCGTCACCACCGGCAACTACGACGCCGGTTCCGGCCGTTCCTCCGGGGCGCAAGTCAACCTGGTCACCAAGAGCGGGACGAATAAGTTCCACGGCTCGGTTTACGAGGTCTACCGCCCCTCCTTCGACGTGGCCAATGACTGGTTCAACAAGCAATCGGAATTGGCGAATAACGAACCGAACGTCCCAGGGTTCATCCTGCGCAACACCTTCGGCGCGACCATTGGCGGACCCATCAAGAAAGACCGGATCTTCTTCTTCATGGCCTATGAAGGCCAGCGCACCTCGGACGCTACCCAGCAAACCCGTGAGATTCCTACACCGAGCCTCACCCAAGGCGAGTTGAAGTATCTGTGCACCCCCTACGATCCATCCACTAGCCCGCCCAGCGGTGATATTAACTGCCAAACGAACAATTCACAGATTAGCGTCGTATCCGGCGGCACCAACTTCCCGGGATTCAACGTTGCCACTCTTATGCCTGGCCAGGTCGCCGCATTGGACCAGGGCTGCACGGGCAACGGTACTTGCCCTCTCGGACCCGGTCCAAACCCGCTGATCACCAATATCGGTGGCACTGGTAACGCCAGCGCTTTATTCACAAAATATCCGCTGCCCAACTCCAGCAGCGAAGGCGACCTGCTCAATACCGCCGCTTATACCTTCCCCGGCGCGGATCCGGTGAAACACGACACCTATATCGTGAAGCTTGACTACAAGATCAATGCCAGCGGCAGTCATTCGTTGTTCGTGCGCGCCAACCTGCAGAATGACCACGAGAAACAGCCGCCACAGTTTCCCGGCCAGCCTCCTTTCGACTTCGTCACCAACAACAGCAAGGGAATCGCCGCCGGCTACACAGCGTTGATCAGCAACAACGTGATCAACAATTTCCGTTATGCGTTTATCCGCCAGGGGCTCGGAACCGGGGGTATCAACAACCAGGACTTCGTAAACTTCCGCGGCCTTGATGATACCCAGGGTCTGGGCAGCCAGACCATCCTGACCAACGTCCCCGTGCACAATATCGTGGACGACGTATCCTGGACCAAGGGCACGCACACCATTCAATTCGGTACCAACTGGCGGGTCATCCACAACAATCGTCAATCGAACGCCGACAATATCTCGACCGCCCAGACGAATCTTTATTGGCTCAACCCCTCTTTCATCGCCAATGAAGGAATCAGCCTCGACCCGTCGATCATGGACGCCGCCAGCGGTGGTCCCTATCCGGACGTGAGCAGCAGCTTCGGGACCTCCTATAGCTTCGCCGCCATGGACGTGGCCGGAATCCTGAGTGAAACCTTCACCCAGGCCAACCAGAACCGGCTCGGCCAGCAGATTCCTAATGGCCAGTTGGTGCAGCGCCACTTCCAGAACTACGAAGGCGAACTCTACCTGCAGGATAAGTGGAACATCACCCCACAATTAGTTCTCACCTACGGAGCCCGCTACTCCCTGCTGCAGCCGCCTTTTGAGAGCAAGGGCAACCAGGTCGCCCCCACGGTTGACATGGATCAGTGGTTTAAGACTCGGGGCTATCAGGCGAATTTGGGCCATGTGGTCCAGCCCGACTTGACCTTCGGACTTTCCGGGCAAGCTAATGCCGGAAAGCCTTACTGGGCCTGGGACTACAAAAACATCGCCCCGCGGTTGGCGCTCGCCTATTCTCCCCACCCCGCCAGTGGCTTCTGGCACATGCTGTTCGGTGATGCTGGCAAGAGCTCCATCCGCGCCGGTTTTGGCATTTACTTCGATCATTTCGGCGAGGGCGTGGTCAACACTTTCGACCGCCACGGCTCCTGGGGGTTAACCTCCACCTTCAGCAATCCTGCTGGCGTTTCCACGGTGGACAATTCTCCTCGATATACGGGGCTTCTTGGTCTGGCAAATTTGCCTCCCGGCGAAATCTCACCTTCCCCGAGCGGCTTTCCTTACGTGCCGCCGAATAATCCCAACACCTACGGGCTGGCCATCGCCTGGGGCATCGACGATCACCTGAGGACGCCTTACTCGGAAGTGGCCGATTTCTCCATCACCCGCGAATTTAAGCACAACTTCGTTTTGGAAACGACCTACACCGGACGTTTCGCGCGTCACCTGCTGCAGGAAGTTGATCTGGCTCAACCGCTCAACCTGGTCGACCCCAAGAGCGGCATGAACTATTTTCAGGCCGCACAGCTATTCGCGAAAGCATCGCAACAGGGCGCTCCGGGATCGAATGCGGGTCTTTCGGAGAGCGATCCTAGCGTAACCAGCATTCCTTATTGGCAAGACATGTTTCCGCAAGCGGCCGGACCGGCCGGTGAGTTTGGCTGCACTCCTGGTATCCCCGCGAATCCCACTGCAACTCAAAACATGTATGACCTCTACCAGTGTTTCGCCGGAAATGAAACCACGGCGGAGGAAATCGCGGATGTGTTCTGCTTCCCGGCATGCGCCGGTACCGCAACTGGTATAAACCAGTTCGGCTACGGCCCGGGCACACCCTATCAGTATTACCAGGATCAATTCTCTTCGCTCTACGCCTGGCAAACCCGCAGCAACAGCAACTACAACGCCCTGCAAGTGACTCTGCGTCACGCCATGAGCGCCGGACTCCAGTTCGACCTGAACTACGTGTATTCCAAGTCCATAGACATCAGTTCGAACGCCGAGCGTGTGAACGGGTTCGAAGCCGCTGGCGGCGTCGCCTATAACAATCAGGCGATCAATGCCTGGTCTCCAGATTTATGGCGCGCAGTTTCGGACTTCGATACCACCCACCAGATGAATTTCAATGTCATCTGGGATCTTCCCTACGGCAAAGGCCGGCACTGGAACTCCTCGAATCGCTTCATGAATTCCGTGTTCGGAGGATGGGGATTGAGCGGCCTGGGCCGCTGGACCAGCGGCTTCCCCTTCACCGTCTCTTCAGGCACCGGATGGGCTACTAACTTTGAACTGGAAGGCTCGTCCGTCCTCATTGGACCGAAACCAAAGACCGGCGTCTACATCGACTCCAGCGGCAATCCCAACGTCTTCAAGAACGCGCAGAACATCCAGTGCATTTGCCCGTATGCTCCTGATCCCTCGAATGGGCCGATTCTATTTCGCGATACGCTTCCTGGCGAAGCCGGCCAGCGCAACATCTTCCGCGGCCCCGGATTTTTCGACATTGACAGCGGCCTTAGCAAGAATTGGGCTTTCAGCGAAAACCGGCTGATACGGCTTTCATGGGAAGTTTTCAACATTACCAACTCAGTTCGGTTTGACGCCGCCAACGCAGTGGATAACGAAGACCTCGTGGATATCACCGGCTTCGGCAAGTTCCAGCGCACGCTCACCACCCCGCGCGTGATGCAGTTCTCACTTCGGTTTGCTTTCTGACGAAGGGAGAACGAACTTTCAGAGGCGGGGTTCAGACAACGATCAAACAGGGACGGCACATCCCGTCCCTGTTTCTTGGAGGACGCTGACTTGAAGTTTTCAATCAACAATCAGAATTTTTCGTCCCATCCGAATGTATGTCCGGTTCAAAAGCGGCCGGCGGGAGCCTTACCCCAACGGCGAGTCGCTCATGCGGAAACGTGTTCGCACGTGCTCCGAGAGGAGCTCGATGGCCGGGCGGTTAGTCACGGGATCGGAATGGGCCAGGTATTTCATGGCCTCAACCAGCAGGCGCTGGCCGTCCACGTAGCGGGGGTCCGAGGTGCGCTCTCTGCGCTTGTTGCCCAGCCGGGGAGGAACTGTAATCGTGAGAACTCTGGCCATGCATGAATCCGTGAGTCGAATCAGTAAGTTAAAACAGATTAAGACTGAGCGGCCAGTATAGCGCCCCGCCTGTGCTTTTCAGCACACCTTCTTGCTCTTTGTATTCAATCACTTAGCCGCGCGGCGAGATGGTCTGGGTCTTTGCTGTGGTCTTTAAGTGAAAAACCTCGTCCGGGATCTTCTCGTTCACATGAATCGAGGAGTACTTGGCCAGCTTGTAGTTTCCATCCGGCTCAAAGAACTGCTGTTGCAACGAAATGCCGCGATCCAGGTCAATCCACAGCAGGATCTTAGCGAACAGGTTGCGCACTCGTTCCGATTTCGGAATGAGTTGCAGCTTGCCTGCCAAGACGCCGTCAATCGCCTCCGGCCCCTGGTATGTCACGTCGAAGGCCTTGACGAGATCCTGGCCGCTCCCTCCAAACCCCAGCACCAGGTAAGCCTCAACCTCGGATCGGTTCTTGCCGACGTCGTAGACCGTGACCTGGTCGGCTTTGGGCAAGTACCTCTGCACTTTTCCCTGGGTGAACAACACAAATTGCGGCTCCGGCTTCACCTTGTCACGGCTGCCGCCGGCCGTCTTGATGTCGGCTTTCATCTCGACATCTTTTCCCGTACGCCGGTAATAGATGGTGCCCAGCTGCACGTCATCCACTTCGTTGATCACTCGTTCGTAACGGTCCCACTCGAAGTTGGCCTGGGTGGTGTTGAACTTGGCCGCGGCCGCGTCCATGCTCTTGAGCACCGCTTCGAGAGTCACCGCGCTGGCGGGTGGCGGCTGTTGCGCCGCGCTGTGGCCGGAGAGCACGTGCACGAGGAACAACATGGGAAAGGCGAGGCAGAAGAGTTTCATCGGGAAGTCCCTTGTCCTCACATTCGCAGCGCCGCCGAAGCCGTTACTGCCATAACCGCTGCACTGATTGTCGCTGCACTGATTGTCTCTGGACTTATTAACGTTGGACCAGAACTTTGTAGCTTTGCACGCGTCCTCTTCCATCCTTCACCGCGTCGTATTGCACGATCGAGACCCCGCCCGAGATAGGCTCAATAATCTTCAGCAACTGGTCGCGCACGGAGCGGTCGTCTCCCGGCGTAATCGCGCTGGCTTCGATCTGATACAGCAACCGGCCCTCGGCAGTGGGAGTGACTACTACGTCGGTAGGATGCGGGTTCCGCGCGATGGGTTTATCGTTGAAGTTGATTACGCGCGGCGAAAAGAAAATGAAAATCAGAATGAGCGTGACCATGATGTCGTAATGCAGCGTTCCCCGCTCATACTGCCACAGGACATATCCGCGAATTGTGCGCCAGATGGCGTTCATCGGCAGGGACGGCGACGGCGCGTTAACCACGTTCGCGCTGGTTTCAGCTCTCTGCAAGTCTAGTGACCGTTCCTTTTCTTGGCAACGCGTATGAAGCAGCTCTCAGTCATTAGCTCTTGACTCTTCGCTTTTAGCGGTTAGCCCTTGGTTCCAACCGTTCGGCTTTCAGCCCCGAGGTTATTCCCGCATGAGCTTGTGGCTCGTCCTAACGCCTGTCATTCCGAGCCACGCGAGGAATCCCTAACACCACCCGTGGCCCAGAGGGCTAAGGGTATTATGAAAGCTAAAACTTCCTCGCCGTAATCTTTTCCGCCCCAATATACGGCCGCAGCACTTCCGGAATCACCACAGTTCCGTCCGCCTGCTGATAGTTCTCTACGATCGCCACCCACGTCCGCCCCACCGCCAGCGCGCTGCCATTCAACGTGTGGACGAACTCGGTCTTGTTCTTCCCCTCAGGCCGGTAGCGAATATTCGCCCGCCGCGCCTGGTACGCTTCAAAATTCGAGCACGAAGAAATCTCGCGGAACAACTGCTGCCCCGGCAGCCAGACTTCAATATCGTAAGTCTTCGCCGAAGACGGCCCCATGTCGCCTGTGCACAAGGCCATCACCCGGTAGTGCAGCCCTAGTTTCTGCAGTACTTCTTCGGCATCGCGCGTGAGCTTCTCATGTTCCTCGTAAGAATTCTCCGGCCGCGAAAATTTCACGAGCTCGACCTTCTGAAATTGATGCTGGCGAATAATCCCGCGGACATCTTTCCCATGCGATCCAGCTTCGCTGCGAAAGCACGGCGTATACGCGGTGAGTGAAACCGGCAACCGCGCGGAATCCAGAACTTCATCACGGTAGAGATTCGTGACCGGAACTTCCGCCGTAGGAATCAGCCAAAAATCTTTTTCCCCGTGCGGCACGCGAAACAAATCCGCGGCGAACTTCGGCAGTTGTCCCGTGCCATACATTGATTCGGAGTTCACCAGATACGGTGGCAGAACCTCGGTGTAGCCGTGCTCGCGGGTGTGCAAGTCGAGCATGAAGTTCGCGAGTGCCCGCTCCAGCTTCGCGCCCAGGTCCCAGTAGACGGCGAAACGCGCTCCGGTAAGCTTCACCGCGCGTTCCAGGTCGAGCACGCCCAGCTGTTCACCCAACTCCCAGTGCGGCTTGGGAGCGAAGTCAAGCTTCGGCGGCGAACCCCAGCGCCGCACTTCCACATTTTCTTCCGCGCTGTGGCCAACCGGCACACTCGCGTGCGGAAGATTAGGAATCCCCAAGAGAATGTCCCGCAGGCGCGCATCCAGATCAGTGGCCGTTTTTTCGAGCGTCTGGATTTGCTCGCGCAGTTCCTTGGTCTGGGCCATGGCCGCAGTGGCGTCCTGGCCGGCCTTCTTGGCTTTGGCAATCTCGTCCGAGGCCTTGTTGCGCTGCGCCTTCATGGTTTCCGCGGCGGAGATCGCACGGCGACGCTGCGTGTCGACCTCGCCTAAATCTTTGAGCACGGCAGCAGGATCCATGCCGCGCTGGCGCAGCTTCTCTTCCACTACCGGCAGGTTGTCACGAACAAAATTCAGATCAAGCATGGGTTTAAATTAAGCGTCGACCAAATCAGGAAGAACAACTACTTTATCGGAAACAGGTCAGAGAATCCACGTCGTAGCGACCTACGGAACCAACGGTCCCAGCCTTATCCCTCTGTTCCTCTGTGTACTCCGTGGTAAAGAATTTGAGCCGGCACCCAATCCGCCTCGCTGGCAGGTCCCCGCAGCGAATGCGACAATGACCACGCCCCTATGAAACTGAGCATGCCCCGCCGCCTCCGCGCGATTGCATTCATACTGATTGTCCTGACGCAGTTGTCCCTGGCGCAGTCGTCCCAGCCGATCCCCGCCGCCCGCCCGCCCGAGTACACATTCAAGCTGGTGCATGTATTTCCTCACGACCCGGCCGCTTTTACCCAAGGCTTTGCCTACCGCGACGGATTCCTGTACGAAGGCACCGGGCTCAACGGCCAATCCTCGCTGCGCAAAGTGCGCCTTGAAACAGGAGAAGTCGTTCAACGTGTCGATCTGGCGGCAGATTTTTTCGGCGAGGGAATCACTCTCCTCAGAAACGCAGTGGTGCAACTCACCTGGCAGACCCAAACCGGATTTGTCTACAACCTCAGCGACTTCAAATTGTTGCGCACCTTCGCATACTCCGGCGAAGGATGGGGTCTCGCCACCAATGGCCGTGACTTTTTCATGAGCGACGGGACCGCTCAGATCCGCGTTCTGGACGGCGACACACTCGCGGAAAAGCGTCGAATCAAAGTCCACGATGGTGACACGCCTATCGACCAGTTGAATGAACTGGAATTCGTCGAGGGAGAGATTTTTGCCAATGTCTGGCAAACCAATCGCATCGCCCGCATCTCTCCACAAAGCGGAAAAGTGATTGGCTGGATCGACCTCACCGGTCTTCTGCCTCCGGTTTATCACCTCGAATCAGGCGCCGTGCTTAACGGAATCGCCTACGATCCAGATCACAAGCGTCTGTTCGTCACCGGTAAATTGTGGCCGAGCATATTCCAGATCCAACTCGTCCTGAAACCTGCCAAGTAGAATATCCGGCGAACCGCGCAAATCGAGCTTCATTCCACCTTTGGCGTATTCCCCCCGCCTGTGTAAACTAACTTCGCGATGCGATCTTCCCCGAGACCTATTGGTCCGCGTCTTCTTCTCGCGTTGGCTGAGATAGTCGCGGCCGCCCTGATCGCCACCGCCGCTTTTGCCTCGGCCTACAACGGGCGTCCCAAGCTGGTCGTGGTGATCGTGATCGACCAGTTTCGTGGCGATTATCTCGAGCGCTACCACGATCAATTCGGCGAGTCCGGTTTCCGTCTGTTTCTCGATCGCGGCGCCTACTTCACCGACTGCAACTACAACTATGCCAACACCCGCACAGCGCCGGGACACGCCACGCTGCTTGCCGGCGCCTATTCAAACGGACACGGCATCGTCGCCAACGAATGGTGGGACTCGAAAAAGAAGCGCATGGTCACCTCCGTTGAAGATGACAGCACGAAGATCCTCGGTATTCCCGGCGAGAAAGCAGGTTCATCTCCCCACAACCTGATGGCCGACACGCTTGGCGATGAACTGAAGCTGGCCACGCAAGGACAGGCCCGCGTTTTTGGACTTTCGCTGAAAGACCGCGCAGCCGTGCTGCCGGCGGGATTCGGCGGCGATGGGGCTTACTGGATAGACGCCAGCAGCGGTACCTGGATCACGTCAACGTACTACCGTAGTGAATTGCCCAAGTGGGTGCAGGATTTTAATTCCAGCGACCGCGCCGCAAAATACTGGGATCGCGACTGGAGAGATGCGCGGGGAGCGGTTTTGCGGTCCACCGCCCACCGCAAGGCCAAAGACGGCTCGGACGCCAGTTTCTACGAAGTCATCGGCCACACCGCCTTCGCCAACGAATATGAATTTGAATTCGCCAAGGAATTAATGGTCTATGAAAACGTAGGCCGGGGGCCGGCGACGGACTTGCTGATTGTCAGCCTTTCCGCAAACGACATTCTCGGCCACGAAGTGGGATCAGACTCTCCGGAGATGCAGGCCATGGTCCTCGACCTGGATCGCGAGCTGGCCGATTTTTTCAATTTTCTCGGCCATCAAATCGGGCTGGCCAACGTGTGGATCGCGCTTTCCGCCGATCACGGAGTCTCTGCGCTGCCCGAGGCCGCGAAGAAGCTGCGCATCCCGGCGGCGAATCTCGACTCCCATGAATTCGAGGCGCAGCTCAACGGCGCCTTGACCGCGAAATTTTCTGCGGGCCATCCCGCCGCCTATGTGAAGCTCGATTATCCGATCGCCTGGCTCGATCCTGAAGTTTTCTCGGCAGTTCATGTGAAAGAGCATGATGCCGAAGCAGCGGTGGGCGAAGCCATGAAACAGGCCGGCCTGCGCGACTTTTTCGCCAAATCCCAACTGGCACAAGGCGAAGTCCCCGATACGGCGCTCGGTCGCAAGTTTCTGAACAGTTACTCACCGGTGGGGGGTTGGTACGTGATGGGAGTTCCCGCGCCTTACACCGTGGGGTCAACCAAAGGCACGGACCACGCGACGCCTTACACCTATGACACGCACGTGCCGCTGGCCTTTTACGGACTGCCGTTCCAGGCGGGAGCTTATCGCACGCACGCCGAGCCCGTGGATCTGGCAGTCACGTTGGCGTCGCTGCTCGGAATCAACGCGCCCACGCACGCGGTCGGGCGAGTGCTGACCGAAGCTTTGGCGCCGCACCATACTGTAAATTCCGACCACGTCGAACCCCCCCCGGGGGGGAGCCAGCCATGACGGCCGCGTCAAACTCCGCTACCTCCTCGCATTCCGCGCCCGATCTCAATGTCAGCGTTGCGGGCATTTCGCTCAAGAATCCGGTGATTGCGGCCAGCGGAACCTTCGGCTATGGGGTCGAGTTCGAAGATGTGGTCCACCTCAGCAAGCTAGGGGGCTTCGTGGTAAAGGGATTATCCCGAGAGCCCATGATCGGCAATCCGCCACCGCGCCTGTGGGAGACTGCGGCGGGCATGCTCAACGCCATCGGCCTGCAGAACATCGGCGCGCAGGCTTTCCTGCAGGAAAAACTGCCGCACCTGCGCCAACTCAAAAACGTCGTGATTCTGGCCAATGTGTTTGGTTACACTCGCGAAGACTACGAAACCGTCATCCACATCCTCAACGACGGCGAGGGAATCGCCGCCTACGAACTCAACGTTTCCTGCCCCAACACAGCCCATGGAGGATTGCAGTTTGGCAGCGATCCGCGCTCGCTCGATGAAGTGGTCACCACGGCGAAGCGCGTGGCCAAGCGGCCGCTGATCGTCAAGCTTTCCCCCAACGTCACCAGCATCGCCCAAATGGCCTATGTAGCGCAGGAAGCCGGGGCAGACGCGCTCTCCCTGGTGAACACATTCGTGGCTATGGCCATCGACGCAGAAACTCGCAAGCCGCGCATCGCCAACGTCACTGCGGGACTCTCTGGTCCGGCCATCAAGCCCATCGCGCTGCGCATGGTCTATGAAACAGCCCGCGCCGTCTCCATCCCCATCCTCGGCATGGGCGGTATCGTCACTCCGGAAGACGCCGTGGAAT
>Ga0181537_10004229_pt1 | contig 11968 bp, 9 predicted proteins | sample PEATcosm2014_Bin_39_FD_119765 | JGI IMG/M metagenome (GOLD analysis project Ga0181537, IMG submission 119765) | Peatland microbial communities from MTU Mesocosm Facility, Houghton, MI, USA - PEATcosm2014_Bin23_10_metaG | ecosystem: Environmental > Terrestrial > Soil > Wetlands > Peat | place... | reverse complement strand
GCCAACGCCCCCGGCCGCTTCTGGCTGATCTGGGTGTCGGCCGCGCTTTCCATGACATTAGGGAATATCGGAGCGCTCGTGCAGGACAATGTAAAACGCCTGCTGGCCTATTCATCGATCGCACACGCAGGGTACCTTCTCGTCGCATTTGCCGCCCAACCTGAAATCGGAACATCGGCCGCAATGTTCTATACCGCTGCCTACGCCGCGATGAATGTCGGAGCCTTCGCTGTAGTGAGCCATTTCGCCAATGCCGGCGAAAAATACGTGACGCTTGAAGACTACGCAGGACTTGGGCGACGATCTCCAGCGCTAGCTGCTACATTCACGTTTTTCTTGATGTCTTTGATTGGTATACCAATTACTGGCGGATTCTTCGCGAAGTTCTACGTGCTGACCGCGGCGTTCCATTCGAATCTCGTTGGACTGGCCATCATCCTCGTGCTGAATAGCGCTGTTGGCGCTTATTACTATCTCCGCGTCATCGTCATGATGTATATGCGCGAGCCTCGTGGTGCGGTTCCGGTGACAAGCGTTCCGGTAGCGGCCGGAATCGCGATCACTGTTTGCGTTTTGTTGACACTCTATCTCGGAGTATTTCCCAACAGCGTGCTCAACTACGCCACCGATTCGGCTCGCGGACTGATCAATGATTCTCTACGACCGGCTGCAAGTCCGCTGTCTTTTGTCTCCAAGCCCTAGCGGGCGGGGAAATAATTCAGATGCGCGGGCGTCCGACGTCGCTGTGTCTTGCTCCGCTCACTCGCATTTTGTCTGCTGACTCAAAACGCTTGCCCGTGGCTCAACTTCCGACTTCCAACCACGCGAGAACATTTCGAAACGCACATACCGGAAAGATTGACATTCATCGTCTGAGTCGTCATTATTACGTACACAAGTTTTTCCGGGAGTAATTCTTGCCTGGGCCGGAGGAAGTATGATTGAGGTTTTACGAAATGCCTTAAGAGATGATGAAGGACAGGATATCGCCGAATACGCGGTGATGCTGGCCGTCATCCTGGTCTTGGTGATTGGAACAGTAAAGCTGGTTGGCGGTGGTGCAAATAACGTGTTTTCGACCGTAGCGAGTTCTTTACCTCAGTAATTTTGAACTTTTTGGCGTCAGTTCAGTCTGGCGCAGGGGTCCCAGTATTCTTATGACTCGATTTAGCACCTTTGTGTGGTTTGCGCACTATTGGTTTTCGTGCGCGGCGGTGCAGGATCAGAGCCATTTCCAATAGCAATTAATAAAGCTCAATATCCTGTTCAAGCCGCGAGAGAATCGCGGCTTTTGCTTTTTTAACGACAGAGTTCAGGAACGAAGCTGACTAACCAAGAAAGGGCCGCATCATGATCGTCAACATGTCAGACACCGCCACTGCCGAACAGATCGAACACATCATTCAACGCATTCGCGAGGCCGGTTTCCAGCCGCACGTCACCCGCGGCACGGAACGCACGATCGTTGCGGCTGTAGGCAGTGGCGGCCGCCGCCATGAGATTGAGGCTCTCTCCGTTGCACCCGGCGTGGATAACGTCGTCGCCATAGCGCAACCATTCAAACTAGTAAGCCGTCAGACGCGACCCGAAGGATCGGTAGTGACCGTGGGAGCCGTCAAAATCGGTGGCCCCGAGGTGGTGGTGATTGCCGGTCCGTGCTCGGTCGAATCGCGCGAACAATTGCTCGAAACAGCGCGTGGCGTGCAAAGAGCCGGAGCGACGATGTTGCGTGGCGGCGCATACAAGCCGCGCACGTCGCCCTATGAATTTCAAGGACTCGGGATCGAAGCCCTCAAGATCCTGCGGGAGGCGCGCGAAGCCACCGGCTTACCGGTGGTCACTGAGGTGATGAGCACCGAAGACGTGGATCTTATCTGTGAATACGCCGATATGCTGCAGGTGGGCGCCCGCAATATGCAGAACTTCGCTTTACTTCGCCGCCTCGCTACCACCAAGAAGCCGGTCCTACTTAAACGGGGGCCCTCTGCCACGGTGAAGGAATGGCTGCTGGCGGCGGAGTATTTACTTTCCGGCGGCAACGATCAAGTCGCACTTTGTGAACGTGGGATCAAGACCTTTGAAACCGCGACCCGCAACACCTTCGATCTGTCGGCCGTGGCGTTGGCCAAAGAGCTTTCGCACCTCCCCGTGGTTGCAGATCCGTCGCACGGCACCGGCAAACAGAGTCTGATCGGTGCCGTATCGCGCGGCGCGGTGGCCATCGGCGCTGACGCTCTTATCATTGAGGTTCATCCGTGCCCCGAACGCGCATTATCCGATGGTCCTCAGTCTCTCGACCTCAAGCAATTCGAAGGCGTCATGCTCGGACTGACCCAACCCCTGCGCCCGCTGCTCCGCCTTGAACAAGTCGCCGAGGCTAAACTCGCGTAGGAGTTTAGCCTTCCCTGGGCTTCCTTGCTCCCGAGACAGGCGGCTGAACGGGCCACTTTGTCCCAGCGCCGCGCACCTGCCTGCCCCTCCTTTATCTTCAATGCTTTGAAGCTAATCTCTCGCGATCAGGGCCGGCCGATGCGCCACTTTGTCCCGACCGAGCTCCGCATAAATCTGCTCTAAACATTTGTAAACACTGACCTTATTTCTCAGCGAAACGGCCTTTCGATTGCCCTTTAATCGTCAGGCAACGAGGGTCGCGATTTGCGTCCCTCGCATGTGCCGTAAAGACAAAATTATGAAGAGTAGAGATCAATTGACCACTTCTAACTACGGTTCTGGTCGTACAACCCATCCCCCAGCGTCTGGCGCGGGGTGGGGCCGAGCGCTCGGGCTGGCGTTGGTAATGCTTTCGGCACTGCCATCATTTGCCGGCGGAAGCCCGCTTCTCGATGGCGATGTGACGGCGGCATCCGGAGTTCACTCCAAATTCTCTCGTGATCTGCGTCTGAGCTCGGGTGGGGGCACGATCACTGTGATCGTCCAGTTCCGCCAAATGCCGGCGAATTCCTCGTTCGCCTCGATGCAGCAACGCGGCGCCGCGATCCGCTCGCGCTTGCACGCCATTCGTGCAGTGACCATGCGCATTCCGGAAAGCATGTTGACTGAGTTGGAGCAGGATCCCAACGTCGCCTACATCACGCCCGATCGCGCTGTAACCATGACGTCGAACCCTCAACCGGAACAATTTGCCTCGGCTGTGCAGGCGGATATCGCCGCTTCGCAATACGCCTTGAACGGAACGGGTATCGGCGTCGCCGTCATTGACAGCGGAATCGCATCGCATCCCGATCTCAATAACCCCAGCGGCACCAGCCGCGTGGTATATAGCCAGAGCTTTGTCGCGGGCGACAGCTCAACTTCCGACAAATTCGGCCACGGAACCCATGTGGCAGGTCTCATTGGCGGCACGGGCGCAAGTTCCGGCGCCGCAAACGGGTATGCCGCGACCTATGCTGGCATGGCACCCAATGTCAACCTCATCAACCTGCGCGTGCTCGATCAGAATGGATTGGGCACCGACAGCCAAGTCATCGCAGCCATTCAACAGGCAATATCTCTCAAGAACAATTACAACATTCGCGTCATTAATATGTCGCTAGGACGTCCGGTATTTGAAAGCTACACTCTCGATCCAGTCGATCAGGCGGTCGAAGCTGCCTGGAAGGCAGGCATCGTAGTCGTAGCCGCAGCCGGAAATACCGGTCGATTCTTGCCGACGAATGGCTTCGGGACAATCGGCGTTCCTGCGAACGATCCTGCAGTTATCACCGTGGGCGCAACGATGACGGAACAGACCGCGACACGGGTCGATGACAAGATCGCCAGTTACAGCTCGAAGGGCCCGACAGCCATCGATCACATCGTAAAGCCGGATCTGGTTGCTCCAGGAAATCGCCAAGCGTCTTTGCGAGTCGCGGGCAGCACGCTGGATACCTTGTTCCCGCAGTACGAGGTTTGGCCGAGCAACGGAACATCCAGATATTACGTGTTGAGCGGAACCAGCATGGCGACACCCATCGTCAGCGGAGCGGTCGCTCTCATGCTGCAGCAAACACCTTCATTGACTCCTGATCAGGTCAAGGCCCGTCTCATGAAGACTGCCTGGAAGGGATTCGGCCAATACTCGTCATCCTCCGACAGTAGCGGCAACTTCTACAGCAACGAATATGACCTGTTCACTTATGGGGCAGGATATCTTGATATCGATGCCGCTCTTGGCAATACCGATTTGGCGAACGGAGTAGCGCTTTCTCAAACCGCGTACTTCAATTCCAACGGATCCGTTACTGTAAAGAACACATCACTCGATTCGAATTTCACTGGCAGCAGCGTGGTCTGGGGCGCAACCTCGGTCGTCTGGGGCAACTCCGTGGTCTGGGGTTCGAACCTGCTCTCCGCCTCTTCAGTGGTGTGGGGTTCGACGAGCGTTGTCTGGGGTTCGAACGCGATCGTCGGCAACAGCGTGGTCTGGGGTGCTACTTCGTCCGTCGTCAGCGCGACTTCAGCACTCAGCAACGGCGACCCGGGGGACAACTAACCGACGGTTCCTCCGCCGGAAACTGCCATGACACACTCACTGCCCCTCAAAGCGAAAGTTATGATCGGAGCGGTTGCCACCGCAAGCGTGGCAGCCCTCGCGATCGGCGCTCTCCGATGGCAAGCGCACTGGTCGGAACTGGCCCTCTTGCTGGTTGCCGCCGTTCTCAGTTCGCGTTTGCGCGTCAAATTGCCCGGCATGGCGAGCTCGATGTCCGGGAATTTGCCGATTATCCTGCTCGCGGTAACGCAGTTGGGTCTGCTGGAGAGTTTGTTGGTCGCGGCCGCTTCGGCGGTCGCGCAGTCCTACGATCCCAGCGGGAAGAAGACGAGGCCGGTCCAGTTCGTATTCAATGCCTGTACCCTGCTCAATGCCGCCGGGCTCGCGTACCTGGTCTATCACAACCCGATATTCGCAGGACACACCCCGTCACACGCCCGGTCGGTGGTACTGGCCGCCACAACTTACTTCCTGGCGAACACGGCGCCTGTGGCCAGCATCATCGGATTCACCGAACGTGTAAATCCGTTCGCGTTGTGGCACAAGGTTTTTCTGTGGTCGTTCCCGAACTATGTCATTGGCGCCGGATTGACCGCGATCGCGTCCACTTTCAGCACACTGAACAGCCTGCTGACCGTTGGCGGATTGCTCGCGGTGCTGTTCGGAATCTACCTGTCGTACAAAACATACTTCGGACGCATTGAGCAAGTTCCGCTCAAGACAATGGCTGCCGGGGCCGGTCGCTAGACCGACTGATCGATTCTGGAGCGCGCGGCCACAAGCTGCGCGCCTCTTTTCGCTTTTCGCGCGAGAGCATTCTTACCGCAATCCATTTACCCCACCCCAACGTACTTGAATCGAGGACGCAAAATCCCCTATTGAAAGGAATTGAACTTTTTATGAAACGTACCTTGACTCTGCTTGTAACTCTATTGGGCTTGGTGGCGATCTCGTTGGCGGGCGTGAAAGATCCGATGGTCGGCGGTAGCGAGATGTATCCCACCAAGAACATCGTCGAGAACGCCGTTAATTCTGCGGACCACACCACGCTGGTTGCTGCCGTAAAAGCCGCTGGTCTGGTCGATACACTGGAAGGTACGGGACCTTTTACAGTCTTTGCTCCGACCAATGAGGCCTTTAACAAATTGCCGGCGGGCACCGTTGACACTCTCGTCAAGCCCGAAAACAAAGGCACTCTGACGAAGATATTGACCTATCACGTTGTCGCTGGCCGCTGGTCTTCCCGCGACCTCATTGCCAAGATCAAGGAAGGCAACGGAACTGCGGAACTCACCACGGTCGAAGGCGGCAAGTTGTGGGCGACTCTACACGATGGAAAGCACATCGAACTGAAGGATGAGAAAGGTGGCACAGCGATGGTCACGATTGCCGATGTATTTCAGTCCAACGGAATCATCCACGTGATCGACACCGTTCTCATGCCTAACTAGGATCCAGACGCGGTGCATTATTTTCGAAGAGGATTGGCCCCGGGCAATCGGGGCCAATTTTGTTGCCGAAGCTCCTCGGGCTCGTCCAGGCTACTTGATATCCCCACAGTCCGAACCCAGATACTTCGAATTGAAGGTAAAGTTCATATTCATGGTTTGGCCGTTGCGGTTGGTTGTTGCCTGCATCGATCCCTTGGCGTTATCGGAGCCCAGAGCATCGACCTGGAAAGTTCCGTCGGTCGACCCTTGTTTATCTTCACAGTGAAACTTTACCGACATCTTACTGGCTGTTGAATTCACCACCGTGCGTTTGCAGTTTTCGCGGTTGTCGTTGAAAGCCATGGATTTGTCCAGCTTTTCCTTGGTGACACACTCTTTGCGAACGTCCGTCGCCGGGCCGTTGATTCCGCTCTGTTTCATGGCAGCTTCGATTCGGGCTCGTTGTTCGGGCGGCATCTTCGCCAACGTATCCGGCGGAATCGCCATCGCCGGCGCTCCCGAAATCGAGTGCGTCGTGGTTACCTCCCAAAGGCCTTCTTTGACATTCAGCGGCACCAGATTGTCGGCTCCCCACAACAGAACTGCGGCAGCACAACACAGCGCAACTGCCACAACCGCATTTCGCATTCGCGCCTCCCGAAAGTAGTTTAATTTCACTGCGCTGAACAGGATTGCACAAGGCCCCGGGGCGGGACAAACATTTTGTGCGCCAAGCCGTTATCACAAGCGGTGCCTTCCCCAAACATTCCAAGCGATACCAAAGGAATCGGCCGCCCAGAAACGCTGTACAAATCGGGTTGATTGCTATACAAATGCGAACATCCCCCGCGCGCGAAACGGGGCAGCAATTCACTCCGGGGACTTGATCGTTGTATAGCCATACGCCCTATAGCAGACCCACAACCATCGAGGAAGCCACACTGCTGCTGTCTTCGGGCGAAGCACGAATTCTGGCCGGTGGAACCGATTTTTACCCCTCGCTGGGCGACCGGGTAATTCGGCAGGCGGTCGTTGATGTTTCCGCGCTTCACGAGTTGCGCGGCGTGGCAGCGGAGCCCACTCACTTCCGTATCGGAGGACTCACCACATGGAGTCAGATTATTCAGACTCCACTTCCCCGCTGCTTTGAGACTTTGAAGGCCGCCGCCCGCGAGGTCGGCGCGATTCAGATTCAGAATCGTGGGACCATCGCTGGAAATCTCTGCAATGCTTCGCCGGCTGCCGATGGTGTCCCTCCGCTGCTGGCCTTGGACGCGGAAGTCGAACTCGCTTCCGCCAGCGCCATCCGCAGACTGCCCCTAGCGGACTTTCTCGTCGGAAATCGCAAGACACAGCGCCGCCCGGACGAGTTGCTCACTGCAGTGCTCGTCCCTCGTCATTTCGAGAATGCCGTCTCAGCATTCTCGAAACTTGGAGCGCGTCGCTACCTGGTAATTTCGATTTCCATGGTCGCAGCCCTCGTTCAAGTTGACGACAACAGGCACGTCGAGCAGGCGCGCGTCGCCGTTGGCTCCTGCTCCGCCGTAGCCCAGCGCCTGCAGGCCCTGGAAGGAGATTTACAGGGAAGGTCGGTCCGGGGCGGGTTAGGCCGGTTCGTGAAACCGGAACATCTCGAGAAACTCTCGCCCATTGACGACGTGCGCGCGACCGGCGCTTATCGGATGGATGTGTCGCTCTTCCTGGTGCGGCGGGCGCTCGACGCTTGTGTGGAGACTTTTTGATGGCGTCGACGCAAATCCCGAAAACCGAAACCGGCACCGGCCTCATCTGTTTTCGCGTCAACGGGACCGGCGTCGCGATATCGAGTTCTCCCCTCGAGCGCCTTTCTCGCGTGCTGCGCGAAGAGCTCCATCTGACGGGTACAAAAATTGGCTGTGATGCGGGTGACTGCGGAGCTTGCACGGTGCTGCTTGACGGTGATCCGGTGTGTTCGTGCCTGGTGGCGGCCGCCCAAGCGGAAGGATGCGAAGTCACCACCGTCGAAGGATTGGCCAGTCGCGCCGTTTCCGGCGACCACATCGGAGCCCGCTTGCAGAGCACCTTTCTATCGCACGGTGCCGCCCAATGCGGAGCTTGCACCCCTGGCATGATCATCGCCGCAACCGCTCTGCTGGAAAAGAACCCTTCGCCGACGGAGAATGACGTCATGGATGCGATTGGCGGCGTACTCTGCCGATGCACAGGATACCGAAAAATCATCCGTGCGATTCTCGCTGCGGGCGTCATGAATCCGCCTGCCGAGATATCCCCTGGTTTACAGAGCGCCGATTCGAGCGGCTCAACCTCGGTCGGGAAACGTGCGGCTCGCCTCGATGGACAGCGCAAGATTAACGGTAGCGAGATCTTCGGCGCGGATGAGATTCCGACCAGCTACCTGTCGCTGCGCGCAATTCGCAGTCCGCATCACCGCGCTCGCTTCATTTTTGGCGATCTCGCAGCTTTCGTGCGCAGTCATCCCGGAATCGTCGCCGTTTTCACTGCCAAGGACGTGCCGGCCCGAAATTGCTACGGCGTTATCCCCCAGTTCGCCGACCAGCCAGTCTTCGCAGAAACCGAAGCGCGTCATCGCGGAGAGGCCGTGGCTGCTGTCGTTGGGGATCCCGACTCAGTCGAGGCACTTGAAGAAGGCGATTTCCCCGTGACCTGGGAAGCTCTGCCCCCGCTCCACCACATCGACGATGCTCTCGCCCCAGATGCGAGCCTGGTACACAAAAAGCGTCCCGATAACGTTCTCGTCCGCGGTCGCGTCGTCCGCGGTGATGTCGATTCGGCGTTGGCTTCCGCCGATGCTGTGGTTGAAAGCGAGTACGAAACCGGTTTTGTCGAGCACGCCTACATCGAGCCTGAGGCTGGCTTTGCCCGCAGGGTCGGCGATCAAATCGAGATCCAGGCTTGCACCCAGTCTCCTTATATGGACCGCGCCGACATCGCCGCGATTCTCGGAATCGCCCCCGAAAAGGTTCGCATTATTCCCACTGCGGTTGGCGGAGGATTCGGCTCGAAGCTTGATTTGTCGGTGCAGCCATTCCTCGCCATCGCGGCGTGGCACCTCAACGAGACCGTACGTATGGTGTATTCGCGCCATGAATCCATCCTCTCGACAACCAAGCGCCACCCATCCCGAATCCGCGTGCGCGGCGGTTGCAGTCAGGACGGTAAATTGATTGCGCTCGATTTTGCTGCCGACTTTAACACTGGAGCGTATTCGTCATGGGGCCCGACAGTCGCCGCCCGCGTTCCGGTACACGCCTCGGGTCCGTACTACGTGCCCCACTACCGCGCTCTCACGCGGGCCGTGCATACCAATCTTGTTCCCGCAGGTGCATTCCGCGGATTCGGAGTTCCGCAGGCTGCCATCGCCCAAGAGCAACTCTACGACGATCTCGCGGACCGCATCGGGATGGACCGTCTCGAATTCCGCATTCTCAATGCGCTCGACGACGACACTCCCACAGTCACTGGCCAAGTCATGGGAGCCGGCGTCGGCATTCGCGCCTGCTTTGAGATCTTGCGCCCGAGATGGAAAGCGGCCCACGAGGAAGTCTCCGACTTCAATCGCAGGGAGGCGTTAAGTTGCAGACGCCGTGGCGTTGGGGTGGCCGGCATGTGGTACGGGTGCGGAAACACCTCCCTGCCCAATCCATCCACGGTCCGCATTGGATTACAGCGCAACGGACGAATCGCCCTCCATCAAGGAGCGGTCGACATAGGGCAGGGCTCGAACACGATTGTCACCCAGATTTGCGCTGATGCTCTCGGCGCTCCGCTTTCGCACTTTGATCTTTTGTCGGGCGATACTTCGATCACTCCGGATTGCGGCAAGACGTCCGCCTCGCGTCAGACATTCGTGACCGGGAAGGCCGCCCAAATGGCGGGAGAGAAATTGCGACACGCCATCCTGAAACTTGCCGGCGCCTGTGATTGCGCCGCCATCGAATTCGCCGATGACGGCATTACTGTGCGCGATGGCGGCCACGCGCACAAGCTATCGATCGCCGACGCTCCGCTGGACCCGCACGGCTACGTCATCACCAGCGAGGCGACGTTTGATCCTCCTACCAGCCCGCTCAATGCGGATGGCCAAGGCGTTCCGTATGCGGTTTACGGTTTCGGCGCCCACATGGCCGAAATTGAAGTGGACACCGAACTTGGTACCGTTCGCGTACTCAAGATTCTTGCTGCTCACGACGTGGGCCGCGCCATTAATCCCACGCTCATCGAAGGACAGATCGAGGGCGGTATCGCTCAAGGACTCGGCATGGCGTTGATAGAGGAATTCTTCCCCGGCAGGGGCGAGAACCTCCATGATTACCTGATTCCGTCTGCAGGTGACGTTCCTCCGGTTGAGTCGTTTCTCATCGAAGATCCGTCGCCCGTCGGACCCTTCGGCGCGAAGGGAATCGGAGAACAAGCGGTTATCCCGACTGCGCCCGCTATTCTGAATGCTCTGCACGACGCGATCGGCATCCGCCTGAGGAAGATCCCCGCAACTCCCGACCGAGTACGTGCAGCGATCCTCGATGCCGAAAAGAGAAAAGAGGGCGCTCGTGGCTGACGACGCCATTCGCTGCGACGCTTGTCCCGTCCTCTGCTATATCAAGCCGGGACGGACCGGATCCTGCGATCGGTATGCCAATTCTGACGGTCAACTCGTGCGGCTCGATCCCCATGTTGTCCTTGAGCGCGCTGTTTCGCGCGGAGAAACCGTGGTACCGTTTCTCGAAAAATCACGCGAGTGGGACGGCGCGCTAGTCAGTGGCCAAGACACGTTCGTAACCGCGATCGGCGCCGGCACCACCTATCCCGATTACAAGCCTGCGCCATTCATCATCTCGTCTGAAGTTGCCGGCGTGGATATGGTCACGGTCGTGACCGAAGGTATTTTCAGCTACTGCGGCGTCAAATTGAAAATCGACACCGATCGACACCTCGGAGCCGAATGCAGCACGGTGCGCGCTCAAGGCGAGGCGGTCGGGCACGTCACCACCAATGAGTATGGTTCACAGATGCTCTCTCTGGGAGGCGTTCGGCATCTGACCGGAGGAAGCCGTCATGAAGGCACCGTCACCTGCGAAACGCTATTGAACCTGTGCAACGGCAAAGCGGTCGAACTGAAAATCGATGACGGTGCCGAGATTCTGGTGCAGGCAAATAAGCCTCCGATTGTCGACGGCTTACAAGAAGAACGCATGCGCGTAGGCTGCGGATCCGCAACCATCGGCATGTTCGCCAAACAGTGGTTCGGTCAAGTCGACGAAGTTGTCGTGGTCGACGATCACATTACCGGCGTCCTGTCGGAACATCAAGCCGGCAAACTGCTAGGTGTGCCCGAGACTGGAATCAAAATGAAAGGCCGTCGCTCGACGCCCGGCCGATATTTTCGTGTGGCCGAACCAGGAACCTCGTGGGGCGGCACCAACATCGACAACCCGCTGTCCATTCTCGCCCCATTCGATCCCAAAGCGGCTCGTCCTGGGCTGCGCTTGCTCATGGTCAGCACCACCGGCGAACACTATGCTTACTTCGAACTCGACGAGGCGCTCCAGCCCGTCGCAACCGAATTGCCAGCCGGGCTGCGCGGATCCGTCGAGCGCATTCGCGAAAACTGTGAACCTGCGCTTTGCACCGTATTATTCATGGGCGGCGCCGGCGGGTCTTTGCGCGCCGGTGTTACCGAGAATCCGGTGAAACTCACTCATTCTGTGCGCGACGCGTTGACCCGCGTCACCTGCGGAGGCGCGCCGGTTTATGTTTGGCCCGGCGGCGGAATTACCATCATGGCCGATGTGAGCCGCATGCCCGAGAACGCTTTCGGCTATGTTCCGACGCCGGCTCTGGTAGCCCCGATCGAATTCACAATGAGGCTGTCGGATTACAGCGCTCTCGGTGGTTACATGGATCATGTGCGCCCGCTCAGTTCCATCCACCGCGACGATGACAGCCGCCGACGTCTGGCAGCACGAGCCGATAATCCTTGGCCACTCGCCACAGAGAAGGCCCGGCATTGAACCCGAAAATGAATCCG
>Ga0181537_10004228_pt1 | contig 11968 bp, 10 predicted proteins | sample PEATcosm2014_Bin_39_FD_119765 | JGI IMG/M metagenome (GOLD analysis project Ga0181537, IMG submission 119765) | Peatland microbial communities from MTU Mesocosm Facility, Houghton, MI, USA - PEATcosm2014_Bin23_10_metaG | ecosystem: Environmental > Terrestrial > Soil > Wetlands > Peat | place... | reverse complement strand
GGATGGTATCGCGCTGCGCGGTTTGCTTCAGCCCCACCTTCTTGAGATGGCGATGCAGGATCGCCTCAGCCTCGCCCACCATCTCAGGCGAGATCGAGGCCTGGTCGTCAATGCGCGTTTGCGGGATGCGCGCTTGCAGGATGCGCTTCTGGTGCATGAAGCGTCAGGATAGCATCGGGCATCTTGAAAATGAAATTCATTTTCAACGGAGAGATGGTTGGACCCTTACCGGTTAAAAGCCCCACTCCAGCGGACCCACGGCACGCAGAGGAATTACGAATTGTCGCAGCGCCTACGGCATTTGTGCGATGTGCCTTTCCCCACCTAGAATCGAATTGCTCATGAGCACTCTTACTGTTAGCCGCGTTCCGTCATCTCGGCGCTCGACCGGGTGGCGGATTTTTCTCTGGCTGCTGTTGATTCTGATCTTGCTCGCCGCCAGCGTGATCGCTTACGCCTATTTCATTGCGCGCTCGGCTCTCCCTCAGCTTGACGGAAGTCTTCCCGTCAAAGGACTTTCAGCCTCCGTAAAAGTGACAAGGGACGGGCACGGCGTGCCCGCGATCGAGGCTGCCACCTTAGAGGATTTGTTCCTTGCGCAGGGCTACGTGACGGCGCAAGACCGGCTGTGGCAGATGGACGTGATGCGGCGCTTCGCGGCAGGAGAACTTTCCGTAATCCTAGGCGAGGATACGCTGCAGATCGATCGCGAGCAGCGCATCCTGGGACTGCGAGCGGCGGCGAAAAAATCGTTGCAGATGGCAAGTCCCCGCGACCGTTCTTATTTCGAAGCGTATGCGCGCGGGGTCAATGCGTTCATCGATTCACGTGGCAATAGGCTTCCGATTGAGTTTCGCATTTTGAAGTACCGACCCAAGCCGTGGTCGGCGGAGGATTCCATCGTCATCGCGAACCAGATGGTGAAGGATCTCAACTACTACACCTTTGGCGACACGCTGGCCCGCGAGAAAATTCTTGCCAAGCTCGGGCCGGAGTTAACGGCCGATTTGTATGTGAACCGGTCGTGGCATGATCGTCCGCCGACGGTGATGCGAGAGGATCTCAACGATGAACAGAATCAAGGCGACTCTGACGATGACGACGACGATGCAGACGACGGACCCGACAACTCGGTGACCCAACAAAGAGGCGCGGGCTCCGCGATCTGGGGTTCCGCGATCTGGCAACAGCGCACACCAGAAGCAGTGAATGGATCGAACGATTGGGTCATCTCAGGAGCACATACCGTCACCGGCAAGCCGCTGCTCTCCGATGATATGCACCTCGGTCACCAGATGCCGAACCTGTGGTACGAGGCGCATTTGAAGTCGGGCAGCTTCGATGTGGCTGGCGTGACGCTGCCGGGAGTGCCGTACGTACTTGTCGGCCACAATCAGCGCATCGCGTGGGGCTTCACCAATGTTGGGCCAACCGTAACAGACGCCTTCATCGAAAACTTCAACGCCCAGGGAGCCTACCAGACGCCGCAGGGCTGGCAGCAGCCCGAACACCGTGCCGAGGTGATCCACGTCAAGGGCAAGCCGGACGTGACCGTGGATGTGAAAATCACGCGACACGGGCCCATCATCACCGATCTTTTCCCGGGGGAGACTCGGCAATTGGCGCTGCGTTGGACGCTGTATGACGGCCTGCACATGGTGTTTTTCGATGTCGATTCCGCGCAGAACTGGGAAGAATTCCGCAAAGCGTTTGCGCAACTCGATGCGCCCGGACAGAATGTGGTTTACGCCGACGTTGAGGGCAACATTGGCTACCAGGCCACGGGGCACGTTCCAATTCGCGCCTCCGGCGATGGCAGCCTGCCGGTGAGCGGCGCGGATGATGCTCACGAATGGACCGGTTACATTCCTTTCGACAAGCTGCCGAGCATCTACAACCCTCCGTCAGGAGTGATTGCGACGGCGAACGGGCGCATTGCGCCGGATGGCTATCCGTACTCGATCAGCGCGCACTGGGAGGCGCCGTGGCGCACCGAGCGCATTTATCACGTTCTGGAATCGGGACGAAAATTCGGCGCCATGGACATGCTCGCGCTGCAAAACGACGTTCACTCGGAAAATGATCTCTACGCGGCCGAGCGTTTTGTTTATGCCATCGACCATGCTGCGAAGCCTTCCGCGCGGGCGAAGCAAGCCGCCGACCTGATGCGCAACTGGGATGGGCGCATGACCGCCTCTTCTGCGGCGGCAACGATCGCCGTGCGTTCCGGCGAGGAGTTGACGCGGCTGTTGCTCGAACCGCGCCTGGGCCCGGCGCCGGCAGACCCCAAGCAGCAAGACAGCACCCTGAGTTGGGAAACTTACCACTGGCAGATGCGGACGGTGTGGCTACAGAATATTCTGCTCCATCAGCCCAAGCGCTGGTTGCCGGAAAAATATCCCAATTACGACGAACTGCTGACCGCCGCGGTAGAGGCTGCGGTGAACGAGCCAACTGTTCCCCAGGATCTGGCTGCATGGCATTGGGGCGCAGTAAACGCGGTGGATATTGAGCATCCCGTGCTGGGGAAGATTCCTTTGGTCGGACGGTGGGCCGCGCCCGGAGTGAACGAGCAGTCGGGAAGCGGGTACACGGTAAAAGCTGTAATGCCGCACCACGGGCCCTCCGAACGATTCACTGCGAATCTTGCGGATCTGGATCAATCGACCTTGAACACGGTCACAGGCCAGGGCGGAAACTTCCTAAGCCCCTACTACATGGATCAATGGCAGGCGTGGTATGAAGGCTCAACCTTCACGCTCCCTTTCACCTCGCGCGCGGTGGAAGCGAGCGGCGCGCACCGCCTGGTGCTCGAACCTGCAAGATAAATCGCGGACCAAAATTAGAGCCTGCCTCATAAATCGGCTTGGGAAGGGCACGAATTCATTCGTGCCGTTAAATCGCCGCAAATGGAAGCGCGCTTCAGCGCCTGAGGTGAGCTTTTCTCGTGCGCAATCGAGGTTTTCCGCAGCCTCTCCGGCCGTGCCGCCCAAGAACCAATAAAGGCGGGGGCTTCAGCCTCTGAGGCACGCTCGCGTCCAGCCGTTAACGATTTACGAGATGGCTTCTAGAAAAAGTCGATGGCCTTTACGTCAACGATCTGGCCCGGAATGATGATGGTTCCTGTCTGAATAAAATCATTGGAGGGAATCAAGCTGTCGATCTGCGTGTCGTAGACCCGCAGCTTGCCGCCCTCAGCCACGTACTCGATGAACCGGCTGGTAAAGCTTTGCAGTCCGGTAACGTCGCCATTGTCCGGCGGAATCACCGCCGTAGTGTTTCCCGGCGTAGTGGTGTCGAAGATGGCGAGACACCCGCGCACCTCGCCCTCAGGGTCGTTGACATTACCGACGTTCGTGCAGCCGTAGGAGCCGACGAAAAGTTGACCGTTATCGCTCAAGTCGATACGGTTGTGGTACCCGTCGGGGATGGCAATTTCGCTCGCCGGATTGTTGTAATAGGGATCCTGGAGTGTGGTCAGGTCGATAATATCCAACGTGCCGCAATATTGCGCCTGCGTGGTCGCGGCATTTGCGATCGAGGCGCAGAGTGGGCCGCTCGGCGTTCCTTTTCCGGCAACGTAGAGCGACGTCCCCGATAGGAACCCGATGGTCGCGCCATTCACGGGAATCGGCGCTCCCACCGTTAAAGTCGCCATGTCCAGAGTTTGTATGCTGGCCTGCGTGCCTAAACACTCCGCGCCACAGTTAAGAATGTAGGCCGTGCTGCCATCCGCGCTGAAAACACCATAGACGGGACTATCGAAACCGGCCACCGTCGTCGTGACCTGACTGCCGGTGTTCACCAGCAACGGGGACATGACGGTCAAGAAATTAGAGTCGGTGCTGAAAACCAGAATCTGAGTTCCATCCGGGCTCGCCACCAAGGTTTGCGCCTTCGGGACGCTGACGGTAGCCGAAACCCCGCCCGCAACCAGATTCATCACTACCACCGCGCCCGGAGGATATCCAGTGAGTTGGGCGGCAGGCACTGCAGCATAACCGAAACCGGTTTCAAGGGCAATCATGCTGGTTGTGGACCCGGCCAATGGGATGGAACCGGTTGCACTCTCGGTGTTGGAGTCGACCACTCCTACGCTGTTGCCACTCGCCGTCGAACTAAAGGCAAGCACAGTGGATCGATCAGGGGTAATCGCCATGAGGCCGGGAGAGTTGCCGGCGCTAATCTCGGCCGTCCGCGCGATCGTATCGATCTCTCCGTCAATGATCACGAGACCGGGAAAGGAATTTGCGGTCGATACGCTCTGCGAAGCCAGTACGCGGGTGGTCACGCCACTGCGGGGGTGATAACTGGGACTGGAGGAGCCGCAGGAAATAAGACTCAGACTGACCAGCGCAAGTACAGGAACAAGGGCGGCTCGCTTCAAACGGGATGCTCCTAACGGCATGAAAAATGAAGATTTAGGTGCGAAATAGCGGATTATAGCAGACCCGGAAGTTCTCATGATTTCAGCAGTCGTTATCATCCCCCGGTTCTGGCCTTCGTGTACCTTCGTGCGTGCCCTTCGTCGGTAGTGTCCTAATTTCGAGTTTGCTCTTCTTCGCGACCTTTGCGAATCCTTCGCGCACTTCGCGGTTCAAGGCTCTTGGTCTGCGAAATTAGGACACTGCCCCTTCGTCGTGAAAATTGACACGGCGCCCAAGCACGTCCAGATGCGAGACCTGCACCGATCCTGTATTCTGGAACTTAGTAGTTTTGAAAGCGAGCATTCGATCAAGTATATGGCGGCCGACCTTCTTACCCGGATCAAACAATCCCCCGTCCTCTGCGACGGGGCCATGGGAACCCTGCTGTACTCCAAAGGCGTATTCATCAACCGCTGCTACGACGAGTTGAACCTATCCCAGCCCGACCTGATCCGCGGCATTCACCACGAATACCTGCAGGCCGGGGCCGAGATTATTGAAACCAATACCTTTGGAGCAAACTCCTTCCGGCTGGCGCGGCACAGCATTGCCGACAAAGTGCGCGACATTAACCGGGCAGGAGCGCGGCTTGCGAAAGAAGCCGCTAAAAGCTTCGATGTGTGGGTCGCGGGATCGGTTGGCCCGTTCGGAACCAGAATCGAACCGTTGGGAAAAACCTCTTTCGCAGAAGCGCGCCAGGCTTTCCGCGATCAGATCGAGGCTCTGGCCGAGGGTGGCGTGGATCTGCTGATGTTTGAAACCTTTGGCTACCTCGAGGAACTTCATCAAGCCCTGCTCGCGGCCAAGGACGTTGGGGCAAAGTTGCCGTTAGTCGTGCAGGTCACGATTGATGAAGACGGCAACTGCCTGGATGGTTCCGATCCCGAGACTTTTGCGCCCCGCCTCGAAGAGTGGGGCGCGGATGTAATCGGTTGCAACTGCAGCGTGGGCCCCGTGGCCATGCTGGATGCGATTGAGCGCGTGCATGCCGTGAGTTCCCTGCCCCTGGCGGCGCAGCCCAATGCAGGCATTCCACGCTCCGTGGAGGGCAGAAACATCTACCTGTGTTCGCCGGAGTATATGGCGAGTTATGCGCGCAAGTTCGTCGCCGCGGGCGCGCGCATTGTTGGAGGCTGCTGCGGAACCACCCCCGACCATATTCGCGTGATGAAGTCCGCGCTGCGGGTTGGCGAGGCGCGGGGAAAAACGGCCTCGGCCCACGTGGTAGGAAGCGCGGCTACGCCCAAGGCCGCTCCCACCCAGCCGTTGGAAGAGCGGTCGCTGCTGGGGGCAAAGCTGGCGCGGGGAGAGTTCGTCACCATGGTGGAAGTCGTTCCTCCCAAGGGGACCGACATCCGCAAGGAACTGGAAGGCTCGCGCTTTCTGAAATCGGTGGGCGTGGACGCCGTTAACATCCCCGACAGTCCGCGGGCTTCGGCGCGCATGAGCAACCAGGCGCTGTCCCTGCTGGTGCAGCGCGAGGCCGGAATCGAGACCATTCTTCACTACACCTGCCGCGACCGCAATGTGCTCTGCATCCAGAGCGACTTGTTGGGCGCGGCCGCGGTCGGCATCAAGAACCTGATCTGCATCACCGGCGATCCTCCAAAGATGGGAAACTATCCGGACGCGACCGCCGTGTTCGACGTGGACGCCATCGGGCTGGTTAACATTGTTCACAACCTCAACCTGGGGCTGGACCTCGGCGGAAACCCCATCGGCGCAGGCACCGGCTTTGTCATCGGCGTGGGAGCGAATCCAGGGCTCACCGATTTAGACGAAGAGATCCGGCGGTTCGAATTCAAAGTGCAAGCCGGAGCCGAGTACGCGGTCACGCAACCCGTGTTCGACTTGAAGCTACTGGAGAACTTTCTGAAGCGGATCGAACAGTTCCGCATTCCGGTAGTGGCGGGGATTTGGCCCTTGGTCAGCGTGCGCAATGCCGAGTTCATGAAGAACGAACTGCGAGTCTCCGTGCCCGACTCGATTCTGGAGCGCATGCAGCGCGCCGCGACCCCGCAAGCCGCGCGGGACGAAGGCGTCGCCATCGCCCGCGAGATGCTGCTCGCGGTTCGCCACACCGTGCAGGGAGCACAAATCAGCGCCCCGCAGGGACGCTACAGCTCAGCAGTGGATGTGCTGGAAGCGCTGGGGACGAAGAGTCCGGTGGCTTAGCGGGCATCTAAAGAAGAAGTACTTCCAGTGCTCCCATTTTTCAAGTTAGGCTATTAACGATGACCTTCGACATCAAGCCGGGCCGTGGCTCAGAACGAGTCAAAGCCTGGGTCTACGCTATCTTGAATCCAGTGATCGAAGCACTCCGTCGCGAGACTGAGATGCTGAGGAGCGGAAATCTATCGTGGCGCTTGCGCAGCAGACGCTGCGAGTACATCAGGCCCATCTCTGTACTCATCGACTGGGATCAACACCCGAATCTTGAGGACTTTATCGCGGAGCATCCAACTTTCAGCGGCCGCTTCAGTCAGCATGATTCGGCGCTGGCAGGAGTCGAACAGGCCGCTACAGAATATGTCCAAGGACTGCTCAGGGCGCGTAGTTTCCAGGAACAGGTTGGCAAATGCTTAGCGGATTACGAGGCCCGGCTACCATTTAATCCAGCTTATCCTGACCTGCTGAACCGGCGAGATAAGATTCCCGAAGAGATAGCGGAATTTCTAGCAAACAACTCCAGGTCCTTGCCTCGGCATTACGCCATGTATTCTTTTTGGAAAGAATATGCCGGAACATTTCAAGAAGATTTTGGAGGCTTCACAGAAACCGCGCATGACAACGTAAAAGTAAAGACCCAGGAACTATTGGGCATCTCCGGCCAACTCAGTGTCGACTTGGAGGCGCTCAGGCTCATGCTAGTTCGAGAATACGATATCCCAGCGGCGCCAATCGAGCCCCCACGCGCCAATTTCCCGGAAAATAACTCGTCCACCAGGTGGTAAGCGTGCGCGGCACCAGCATGGCAATACTCGATACCGGCCCCATCTGGGAGTTGGTTCTTTATAGCGCCGTGAAACAGCTTGGCTTTGCGAATTTGGAGGGAGACCTGACATATTTCGTCAGACCGGAGGTGTACCAGAACTGCGGAGATTTTCTGTCTACCTTCGCGGGAAAGACCACCAGTGCGTCGGTTGTGGTTGAGCTTTATGGGCGGATCCAGCGGACCCAGCCGAAAAAAGGCCATCCGGACCTTTGGGAGTTGGTCTACGAAGAATTCAGAAGGATGAGTATGGACGAGGATATTGTGAAGCTTCTCGATATGGAGCTTGATTTGGTCGCAAAATTTGGCCCGACCGATGTGAGCCTACTGGAAATCGCTCGACGGAATATGACCCAAGCGCCAGTCATTCTGACGGTGGATCGAGAGTTCCACGCAAGATGCAAGAAGGAAGAAGTTAGTTCCGAGTTGCGGATAGAAGTCTGCAACCCTATTTACTAATGGCTGAGTGCTCCCCGATTTAAGCCAAGCCGCGCCCCGCAGGGACGCTACAGCTCAGCGGTCGATGTGCTGGAAGCTCTGGGAACGAAAAGTCCCGCCACGGCTTAGCGTCCCTTTTTCGGAGAAACTGACGTTTATTCACCAGATATTTACAAGAATATACTGGACACCCCGCGCAAATAGTTGCATACAATACCAGTAAGGAGCTTACCCCGTTGCCCAAATTTGAAGAGTGTCTTCAGCGACTGGAAAAAATCGTCCAGGAACTGGAAAAGGGAGATGTGCCGCTCGAAACCTCTCTGACCCTTTTCGAGGAAGGCATGCATCTATCCTCCACTTGCCGCAAGGAACTGGAACAGGCCGAAGGTAAGGTGGAAATTTTGCTGAAGAAGAACGGGAAGCTCCAGGCCGAGCCGTTTGAGCCTTTGACGGAAAAAGCATCCGCCCGCAGGTAGGTGCTGCAGCCGTCTGGCTCGTGGGTTGTAATGTCTGTGGAGTAGTGGTGCCGAACCCTTCCCCGCAGCCCTAGTCCGCTGTAACTGACGTTGCAAGTCAGGAGGATCTATGGGCTTCAGTGCAGTTGTTTTAGAAAGCGATCCTAAGCTCGCTCAATCTCTCGCCGGCGGGCTTTCTTCTCACTTCAAATCCGTTCACCTGGCCCGTTCCAGGGACGAACTTCGCGAGCGCGTCGCCGGCAGCCGGCCCGCGGTCGTAATTCTCGACATGGAATACTCCCGTCTCACCGATGTGCTGACCGATGTGCGCAACCTGCACCACGATTTTCCTTCCCTGCCGATCGTGTGCACCTATCGCATCCCCGATGATGAACTATGGATTGCCGCTCTCGAAGCTGGCGCCAGCGACGTATGCCCCGCCGATGACGTGCAGAACGTCCTGAGTTCCGCGCTCCGGAGCGTGGCCTTGGCAAAGTGCGCGGTTGCGTAAACTAAGGAAGCTCCGATTAACCCAAGTCTGTCATTTCGAGCGGAGCTGGAGTGCCCGTCCTTACGGGCAATCCAGCGGAGTCGAGAAACCCGCTTTGCATGTGGCTTAATCAGAGTTTCTGTAAATCAAGTGGAGAATCCCCTCGTTGAACCAGCCTTATTCAACCACCGAGGACGCCGAAAAGCGTCCTCGCATTTTCTTGCACGCGACCCGTCATTACCGCCGGAGGGCGCTACTTCGGCATCACCACGATTTCGTCCTTCGGCATGGCGTCGAGCGTAGCCTTGTCGATGTCCAAGTGCGCCAAAACCAGTTCCGGCGGTGTATGGGTGAGCCATTCCGTCAGCGCAAGATCCTGATAGAAGCTGCTCTTGAACATCTCCAGAAACTTGAGGTCGGTGGTGCCCGTGTTCTCTACGTAGTGAGGCAACGTCTTGAGAACGTAACCTACATCTCCCGCTTGAAAATCCATAGTGCGGGCGCGGCCTCCGGTAGCGAACACCGTCATCCTTCCCGAACCGCTGATATAGTACTGCCATTCGTCGGCGTTGGGATGCCAGTGCAGCTCGCGTATCCCTCCTGGATGAACCGTGACGATCGCCGCCGCAATGGTGGTGGACACCTTAGAGTTGCTGGAATCGACGATCCGCACTTCCCCACCCTTGGTGCGCTTCGAAACCGCCTGTTGCGTGGTACGGAACGCGAAATCCACCGGCGACAGGCCAAGCGAGCCCGCGGTCACCTTCTGGTCCGCGGCGAGCGGCCCCGGAACCGCCGCCTGAAAAATAAACTTCTCCCGCCGCGGCAGCGTTTCCAGCGATTGCTTGCTCACACCGAAGTTTTTCGCCAGCACCTCGTGGGGTGTGTGCGCCATCCAGTCGGTGAGCAGAACGGTCTCGTATTCCGAGAAGTTGCCATCGTCGAACACCAGCAAAAATTCGCAACCGTTTGGCCCCAGCCCTTGAATGGAATGCGCAATTCCCGTGGGAAAGTACCAGAGATCACCTTCGGTGATGTCGGTGACGAAGCTCCTGCCCTCCGCATCAAGCCCCGCAATCCGCGCATTTCCGTAGAGCATGAACGCCCACTCGGTAGCCGTGTGCAGTGAAGTTCTCTTATGCCTCCCGCGGTCAATCTCATGTCCACGCCGGCAATCGACTTGGAGACGGCAAGTTCGCGCACCGTTACCTCACGCGACCATCCCCCTTCTTGCATCCGTTTGTGAGAGATTCCGAACGGATACTTGAATGTCTGCACCCCGCCCGCGTCGCTCGGCGGCGGCAAACAAAGAGTCTGGATTTTGATCATCCAGCGGCGGATTGCCGGGCCCGGGAGCGCTAGCGCTTCGATCAGTCTTGGCCGGATACGGTTTCTGCTCCTGCGCTGCCGCCTCGGCCGACAACATTCCGGCAGTCGCCAATGCCGCCGACCCCACTCCTAGAAATCCACGCCTCGAATAGGCGTCCTTCTTCCCGCCTTCGCTCATAAGCGTCTCCTTTCGGAATTCCAGAAAATAAAAAGTAGGATCCCGATTTTGCTTCTCTTCGCGACCTTTGCGAATCCATTGCGCGCTTCGCGGTTAAAAGCTCTTGTCCCGCGAAATTAGAACGCCGCTCGGTGCTCAGAATCGCGGAATCAGCCGATGGTAACTTATTTGCGGCATGACATTCCACAGCCCTTCACTGGAAATCCTGCCCGTCCGTCGTGCGTTGTCGACCACCCTTGTTATACTCACTGCTCAATGCTGCACGAAATTCTTGAACAAGGGCGGGCACGCACCGACGCCGCCCTCGACCGTCTGATTCCGCTGGAAACCCAGCATCCCGTGTCCATTCACAAGGCGATGCGGCACAGTGTGTTCGCCGGCGGCAAGCGCCTGCGGCCAGTGCTGTGCATGGAAGCCGGCCGCATGATCGCAGGCAGAACGATCGCCGAGGGAACGATTGCCGGAAAAACGATTGCCGGAAAAACGCTCGTCGGATCCCTGCCCGCGAAAATCGAAGAACTGGGCGCGGCGCTCGAAATGCTGCACACGTATTCTCTGATCCACGACGACCTGCCTGCGCTCGACAACGACGACCTGCGCCGCGGACGTCCTACGTGCCACAAAGTATTCGGAGAGGCCCTCGCGATTCTTGCCGGAGACGCGCTGCAGACCCAGGCTTACGAAGTGCTGGCGAAGTTGGAGTGCCCAGCGGAAGCGCGCGTGCGGATCATCGAAGAAATCGCCCACAGCACAGGCACAATCGACGGCATGATCGGCGGGCAGGTGGTCGATCTGGAAGCCGAGCATACCAAGCCCACAGCCGAAATGCTGGAATACATCCATCGCGCAAAAACTGCCGCACTGATCACGGCCAGCCTGGTGAGCGGCGGCCTCTATGCTGGAGCGAAAGACAACGAGGTTCGAAAGCTGCGCGCTTTCGGGCAGTCGATTGGCCTGGCATTCCAGATTGTGGACGATGTGCTCGACGTGACCCAAACCTCCGAGCAACTCGGCAAGACCGCAGGCAAAGACACGGCAGCACAAAAAGTAACGTACCCCGCGCTGTTCGGAATCGATGAATCCGTCCGCAAGGCGAATTCGCTGGTAAGCGCGGCATTCGCGGAGTTGGAAACATTCGGCGAACGTGCGGAAACCCTGAAAGAGTTGGCTCGCTATCTAGTAGAGCGGAAGAAGTGAAGCCGGGTTGAGTTACGAAGTTCAGCGACGAAGCTCAGTTACTAAGTTCAGTTATGAAACAAGGCGGCCTCAACTAACATGTCCTCGACTTCCCTAGACATTCTGGCGATAGCCGCCCACCGCGACGACGTAGAACAAACCTGCGGCGGCACGCTGCTGAAAGCCGCGCAGCGCGGCCAGCGCACGGGCATTCTCGATCTCACCCAAGGCGAGATGGGAACGCGCGGCACAGCTGAAGACCGCGCGCGTGAGGCGGCAGATGCGGCGCGCATTCTCGGCGTGAACTGGCGCCGTGCCCTCGATATTCCCGATGGCCGCGTCGAAAACACCTGGGAGAATCGCCTGAAAGTGGCGAGCGTGATCCGCGAGACCCGGCCCCGCGCGGTCATTCTGCCTCACTGGAAAGGACGCCATCCGGATCACTACACCTGTTCTGTTCTGGGGTATGAGGCTTGTTTCCTG
>Ga0181537_10004226_pt1 | contig 11969 bp, 11 predicted proteins | sample PEATcosm2014_Bin_39_FD_119765 | JGI IMG/M metagenome (GOLD analysis project Ga0181537, IMG submission 119765) | Peatland microbial communities from MTU Mesocosm Facility, Houghton, MI, USA - PEATcosm2014_Bin23_10_metaG | ecosystem: Environmental > Terrestrial > Soil > Wetlands > Peat | place... | reverse complement strand
GCGATCTCCGGAGCGCGCTCATCGTCGGAATCAACATCCCGTTTGCGCTGGTTTTCGCCATCATTCTACTGGTGATTCGGGGCGAAAGTGCGAACCTCCTCTCGCTCGGCGCGGTGGATTTCGGGATCATCGTGGATTCGGCGGTGATTCTCGTGGAGAATATCTTCCGAAATTTCCAAAAGTCCCCGGAAGAAAGGCAGAGCCTGCTACAACGGCTGGCGGGCGGCTCTTGGGGAATGGATCCAACGACCGTTGCTCACCACACCGAGCCGGTCCACGGATGGACGGATCGCTTGCGACTGATTCTGGTCAGCGCGATGCAAATCAACAAGGCGGTATTTTTCTCGGTTTTGATCATTGTGGCTGCTTTCGTGCCGCTGTTCACGATGCAAGGAGTTGAAGGCGCGATTTTCGGTCCAATGGCGCGCACCTACGCTTACGCGCTGGCGGGCGCGCTGATGGCCACGTTCACCATCACGCCGGTTCTGGCGTCCTTGCTGCTCCCGGAGCAGGTGAAGGAATCCGAAACCTTGATCGTCCGCTGGCTGCACCGGTCATACAATCCCTCTTTGCGGTTTGCATTGGCCCACCGCGCTCTCGTCGTTTGGATTGGAATTGCGTTTCTCGCCGTGGCGGCGTTCTTCGGATCGCGGCTCGGCAGCGAGTTTCTCCCGGCGCTGGACGAGGGCAATCTTTGGATTCGCGCCGAACTGCCGATGACGACTTCACTGCAGGACGGCGAAGCCGCCACCCGAAAAATGCGGTTGATCCTCCTGAAATATCCAGAGGTGATAACTGTGATTTCACAGCATGGCCGGCCTGACGACGGCAGCGACGCTTCGCCGTTCTCCAACGTGGAACTTTTCGTGCCGCTCAAGCCGTATGCCCGGTGGCCGAAGGGAATGACCAAGGAAAAATTGATTAACGATGCCCTGGCGGATTTCCAAAATGAGTTGCCCGGGGTCAACTTCAACTTCTCGCAATACATTCAAGACAACATCGAGGAGGCGATCTCCGGCGTCAAAGGCGCCAATTCGGTCAAAATCGCCGGCCCCAACCTGGAGACCTTGACGAAGCTGGCCGCGCAGGTCCAGGACCAGATGAGTCAGGTTCGCGGCATCACCGACCTCGGCACTTTTCCTGTGCTGGGACAGCCAAATCTGAACATTCAGGTGGACCGCGCCCGGACCGCGCGCTACGGCCTCAATTCCGGCGACGTGAACACGGTCATCCAGGCGGCGCTCGGCGGGACGGTGGCCACCACGGTTTTGGAGGGAGACCGCCAGTTCAGCCTGGCCGTCCGTTACCCGCCGGAATACCGGGACAGCATTGAAAAGATAAACAACCTCAAGGTGGCCTATCAGACCAGCAGCGGCGCCAATGCCTACATTCCGTTGAAGGAGCTGGCGACCATCACGCTGGACACCGGAGCGTCCTGGATTTACCACGAAAACGGCGAACGCTTCATCCCGGTCAAATTCAGCGTGCGCGGACGCGACCTGGGAGGCAGCGTGGCCGAGGCGCAAAAACGCATCGCGGAGAATGTCCAGCTTCCAAGCGGCTATCACCTCGTCTGGTCCGGTGAGTTTGGAGAACTTCAAGCCGCCAAGGAGCGCCTCGAAATCATTGTGCCGGTCAGCCTGGTGCTCATCCTCTTATTGCTTTACAGCCTGTTCAATTCAATCCGGGAGTGTCTGCTGACGCTCACCGGCATTCCCTTCACGGCTGCAGGCGGCGTGCTGGCGCTTTATTTTTCCGGAACCAATTTCAGCATCTCCGCCGCCATCGGCTTCGTTTCGCTCTTTGGCGTGTCGGTGATGATCGGCATCCTGTTCATCACTTATTACAACCAAGCCCGGCTGCGCGGCGGCACGCCCACGGACGCCATGTTCCATACCGCGGCCAACCTGATGCGGCCCCTGCTGATGATGAGTCTCTCGGCCGGCATCGGTCTTTTTCCAGCGGCGATTTCCCACGGCATCGGCAGCGAAGTGCAGCGTCCGCTCGCGACCGTGGTGGTGGGCGGCATGTTGGTGGGTTCATTCATGCTGCTCCTCGTCGTGCCGGCGCTGCAAATGATGTTTTTGGGCCACGACAATGAACCGGCACACAAGTCCGAATCAAAATGAAGCCGACCCATTTCCTCTTCACGATAACCGGGTGTGCTGCGCTGCTGTGCACGGCCAGTTATGCCGGCCCGTCAAACGGAAATGCCACTGCCCCGATTCAGCCGTCCCTGCGGAACGCACCGGCCGATCACAACGCTTCCGGCGTTGAAACACCGGGTCATCCTCATTCTGTCCCTTCGGGACAAACCAAGTCGTCGCTCAAAACCGTGCGTAATCCAGGTTCGGACGCGGCCATCATTGGCGGACCAGCCAATCCCACGAAAGCCGCGCCGGCCATCACCGGAATGGTGAACCCCGCAAAGAACACGGCGGCGGTCAATGGAACCGGGATGAAACACAAGTATTGACGAAATGATGGGCATGAATTCAAACCGCAAAATTCACATTCTGCGCTTCATCGCAGCTTCATCTGCTTTGATGCTCAGCGCCGGTTGCGCGGTGGGCCCGAATTTCAAAAAGCCCGCCGCCCCCGCCGTCGGCAGTTATACCGCCACTCCGCTCCGAACCACCACCGGCGTCAGGAACGTCGCCGGCGGCGAGGCACAGCGATTTGTTCAAGGACTCGACATTCCCGGCGAGTGGTGGACGCTGTTTCACTCCCAACCGCTGAACGATTTGATTGAGCGTTCGCTTACCAACAATCCCGACCTCAAGGCGGCGCAGGCGGCCTTGGCAGCGGCGCGCGAAAATTACCTGGCTCAAAAAGGCGCTTTTTGGCCCAGCGCCGACGCCAGTTTCTCCGCGAGCCGAAACAGGACCTCGGAAGAAATCTCGCCCACGCCCGCTTCCGGCGCGTTGTATTTCGACCTCTTCACGCCGCAGGTCAGCGTTTCCTATGTCCCCGATGTGTTCGGCCTGAATCGGCGAACCATTGAATCCTTGCGGGCGCAGGCGGAACAGGCGCGCTTCGCCTGGGCGGCAACGTATATCACCCTGAGCGCCAACGTGGTCGCCGCAGCCATTCAGGAGGCGTCGTTGCGGGCGCAGATTGACGCGACCCGCCGGCTCATCGCCGTCAACTCCAACATGGTCCAAATCCTGCGCAATCAATTCGACAAGGGTTACACCAGCCGGCTTGCTCTCGCGGCGCAGGAATCGCAGCTTGCGCAGGAGAAAGCCGCCTTACCACCGCTGCTCAAGCAACTGGCGCAACAACGCGACCAGCTGGCGGTGTTGGCCGGCGGATTTCCCGATGAGAATCTGCCGGAAAAGTTCGAGCTTGCGAGTCTGCAACTGCCGGAGGAGCTTCCGGTGAGTCTCCCGTCGCAACTCGTCGAGCAGCGGCCGGATGTGCGCCAGGCCGAGGAAAACTTGCACGCTGCCAGCGCCCAGATCGGCATCGCCATCGCGAACCGGCTGCCGAACATCACGCTCACCGCCAATGCCGGGACCATGGCGCTGGAGGCCGGCCAGATGTTTGCAGACGGCAGCGGTTTTTGGACCCTGGCTGGAAATGTGACGCAACCGATTTTCGAAGGCAGCGCCCTACTGCACCGGGAACGCGCCGCCAAGGCCGCATACGTTCAGGCTGCCGAACAATATCGCAGCACTGTCCTGACTGCGTTCCAAAATGTCGCCGACACATTGAACGCGCTCGAACAGGACGCCGACGCCCTGAAGGCCGCCGCCGCCGCCGCCGATGCCGCCAAAGTCACACTGGACCTCACCCAGCAGCAAACGGAGACCGGTTACGTCAACTACTTGGCGCTGCTCAACGCGGAGCAAGCCTACCAGCAAGCCGTGATCAACCTCGTTCAAGCCCAGGCCAATCGCTTTGCCGATACCGCCGCGCTGTTTCAGGCGCTCGGCGGCGGATGGTGGAACCAACCCATTCCGAAGCCGGCGGGCAAACTTTGAAGAACAGGAAATCCCCATCGATCCCCAGAATCAGTCCGGAATATGCGAGTTAAAATCGTTAAGGATGTAAGGAAAGGTCACAATGACAAAGGTAACATTTATAAAAAAAGATGAAGTTCTCGCGGCAGCTGTCAGGGCATTAGCTGGAAAGGCAGCAGGACGATATAGCGTCGTAAGCGGCATGACTGATAAAAAACTTCATGACGATGGGTATTACACATTCCAATTAACCGCAGAACAGCATCACAAATTCAAACTTTTTGTTGAAACCTACATTTCAGAGCAGTTTAGAAATGATGTGGATATCATAGATGTTTTGGAGAAATCAAACTGGAACGGAAATGGTCCAACCTCGGCAGAAATGGGCGCAGAAACCACCACTCCGCCAGTTTGAGAATGGAAAATTTTCCGGCGGCGGGACGTCTCAACCTTCAAGCCGGCTCAATTCGGGCTGAATCACCCCGGCGGACGATGCCGCCCTGCACCACGGACGCATAAGCACCCACGCGCGCCTGGTTATGCCTGGCCGCGGCTTTTAAAATGCCAATGTCCCGGGGCACGTCGCCCTGGGGCAGGGTCGTCATCACGCAGCGGCCACACGGGCCGGTGACTTTCAATTTCACTTCGCTGCCGATGGCCACAATTTTTTCGTTCCATTCGTCGTTTTCGGGAAAGCCCTTGACGCCGGACGGGGTTTCGATGACGAGGTTCGGACGAAAACGGCGCGATTCGAACCGGCCTTCGGGATAAAACCCGCGGAGGCTGTCGAGCGTCGCCGTGGTGAGAAAATGAATGGTGGCGCAGTCGAAAAAGGTTTCGGACGGCAGCGCCTCCTCGGTGACGACGTCGCGCCGCGCCAGACCGTCCATGTCCGGCCAGTATTCCTCCAACGTGCCGGCCGGCGGCGCGCCGGACAAAAACCGGACCGGCTTGCCCAGGCTGGCTGACAATTTTGCTTCAATCCCTTTGTCTCCCGTGGACATGCTGGTGCCGTCCGGGAAGGTGATTCGCGCCGGTGGCAGGGCGGCGGATTCTTCCGGCGGTTGCGTAAACGCCGCCCGGAAGGAAAACAATGCGGGCCACTTGGCGGGATTCTTTGCACTGGCGATCTTCCCGGTGACCGGGTCGGCCACGGAAAACACGCGGTCGCCCAGCACACCTTTGGTCCCGATCTGCGCGGCATTCAATTCCTCGCCCATCATGGATTTGACGGGATAGCGGTGAATGGCGGCAACCACGCCGATTTGCCTGCTCATGCGGGTTGGGCGATTTTCCTGATTTCGACGCCAATCTCTTCAACGCGAACCGGCTTCTGATGTTGCATCGCCATGATTCTCACGTACCCGATGAACAAGTAGGCGCCAAAAACGTAAGGAAATGCATTCACCGGCGGAGGCGGAACGGGGTAAACGTAGCCGACGGTGGGGATTACCAATAACAGCAAGGCCGCCACACACAGCGCAATGTCCTTGGCCTTGAGCTCGCCGCGTTTCTTGAGAAAAAAGGGCGCCGCAAGTGATACCAAGGCGTAAGCTCCGAGAAAACCGGCCGCGCCCATCGTGCCGGCATCATTGAATTCATCAAGGACCGCCATGCCGAAATGGACCAGCACAAAATACGACACCGTCGCCACACTGAACATCACGCTGCCCATCGTGGCCAGTGCGATGTGCGGCGTGCCGTGGCTGGCGTGCGCCGCGCTGGTGGAATTGGGGAAAAAGTCGTGACGCCCCATGGCGAACATCACGCGCGATCCGGCATTCATGCAGGAGGAGGCCAGAGCGAAGAAGCTGAACATGGCCCCCGCCGAAAGCAGCGGCCAGAGGTAATTCATGTTATACATTTGCGCCAGCACGTTCAATGGCGCGTCCAGCTGATCGAGTGTGGTTTTATAGCCGCGGGTACCCAAGACTTCCGTATAAGTGACCAGCATGAAGAAGGCGCCGGTAATCAACAGACTCCAGATGATGGAACGCGGAATCGTCTTGAGCGGATTAACCGCTTCCTCACCGAACGCGGTCGAACTTTCAAATCCAACGCCGCTGAAAATCGCCACCACCACGCCCAAACCCAACGTCCAAGCCGACACGCCCTTGAGGCTGAATTGCGCCGCGTCGGGGGCGAAATGGAAATGTCCCAACACGATCAGGCACAGCACCAAGATCAAGGCGCACGAGAACACCTCCAATCCGAGCGTGATCAGCGTCGAAATCTTGATGTCCTTGTAAGCCAGAATAAAGCAAATTGCCAGACACACGCCGAAGAGCAACACCGGCGGCGCATTGATATGGATGGCTTCCAGCAACTTTCCGGCGAAAATGGTGAAACCTGTCGTTCCCGCTATTCCGATGAAAAGATACGCCCACACCAGACACCAGCCGCAAAGCGAACCGCCGGTGAAACCCAGGCCGGACGAGGCGTAATTATACATTGAGCCGGCCATCGTCGTCCGCTTGGCAAACTGGTTCAGGCTCAACGCCACAAATAACAGCATGACGGTGCCGACGGCATAGGCCAGCCAGCCCATGTTGCCCGTGGTGCCGAACATCAACGGCACAATCAACGCCGCCGTCATCGTCGGCGAAATGACCCCGATGTTTTGCGCCAATAACTCCCTGAAGTTCAGACAATTCGAACGCAGCTTGTTCATAACTTTCCTCCTTGGTTAACGTTTTGCTTTTTCTATTTTTAAATTGGCCGACTTCAAATTAAAACTACCGCGCCGGGTTGCCGCAAAGGGTTCCGGCTTTGGCAGTGGCAGCGAACGGATGACGGGAATGGCACGATGCTGGTTGAGATAGGGATTGGCCGGTGCGCTGGAAACCGGCGACGCCACCACCAAAACCTCCGCGTCCTTCGGCCCCGGCGCGATCAACCGGTGCGGCAGGCGGGACTCGAAGTGGGCGGCGTCGCCGGGCGACAAATCGTGGGTTTTTCCCGCCAGCGACAATGTGAGTTTGCCGGACAGGACATAAATCCATTCCTCACCGTCGTGATGATAATGCTCGTGGCCACGGCGGGACGGCGACACCTTGATGCGCAGCGGCTGCAGATTAAAGAACCGGCCCGCATTGGACAGCGCAACATATTTCAGGCCGTTAATGGTCTTCTCCACGGCGTCCGCGGCCCGCACGATCACGCACGGTTCGGTGGCCAGTGGGGATTCGAAAAGCGACGCCAGCGAGACGTCAAATATCCGGGAGAGCGTCAACACCGCCGCGATGGAAGCCTGGCGGTCCCCCGATTCCAGTCGGGACAAAAAGGCCTTGGAAAGCGCGCTCCGACAGGCCAGTTCCTGAAGGGTCCAACCCCGCCGCAGCCGCAATTCACGCAGCCGCGCGCCAAAAGATCGAAGCTGGGACTGAACCGCGTTATCCGGGTTGTCTGCGGATTGATGCCTTTCAGGTAATGCTGTTGTCATACAGGCAACCACCCAAAAGCATACCTAATGCCAATGATAACAGAGCTAAAATCCTTAAGGAAAATTGACGGTGAGGTTTGCCGCCGGGAAAAATGGCTGTTGTGAATTGAACAGCGCGGTCAAATAAAATCCGAAAGTTAGATCACCAACGCGTCGCCCACGCGCAATTGCTTTCCCGCCTCGGTCGGGGGGATGGAAGTGTTCACTGTGAACCGGTAAAAATGATTGAAACGCTGTGCGTTTGCCCATTCGGGAAGATGCTTTTTCCGCAACTCCATGAATTTCTTCTGAAAATCACCGGTGGCTTGTCCCGAGTCCGGGTCGCGGGTGGGAACCACACAGCGTTGGCACGGGTTGTGGCCGAAAAACTTCACCGCCCCGATCCGAAACGGTTTGAGTTCATCCGGTGCGCCGAACAGGCGATCTTCGCCAAACGGCTCGCCGCCGGTCAGCTCCAGATTCGTCCGAAAACGGCGGCGGACACTCTCAAGCGTCATTTCCGGGAACCAGCCTTGAATGGCGCGAAGACTGGCTTCGCTCGTGATCGTCGGCCCAAAAGCCGTGTGATCGTCCGGAAATCCTTTCTGCGGTTCATACCGCAAGCCAACGGGAAAGCCGAAGAAATCGCTCAACCATTGGCTGATGCGAGCCGGATCGTCCAATGGGAATTGTCCCGGCGATCCATCCTTTTGTGACAGGCGGACCTCGGTGATTTTCGAGTCGAACGTACAGCGCAAATCGTGGACGCGCGGTGTGCGTTTGCCGTTCACCACCTTGCCGTCGGAGTCGTAAATGGCATAGCTGCGGTCGTTTTCCAGAATGCCGCCGGCGGTGATGCGGGCCATTTCCACCGAAACGCCGTCCAGGGACTTGATGGGAAATAGGATGATTCGGCCCAGTTGCATTCAGGACGTAAGCTCAATACCGTAATCATCCGCCGCGCGGCAATTCATTTCCGGGAAATTTCGACCGAAAAAATATCTCAGGCGAACTGCCAAAAGTCATAGGTGCCGGCGCGTTCCGATTGACAGACCATCCCGGAAGCAGTTTCATGGCGGGCACAGGGAATTGAGGTTAAGGTATGAATTTCAAACTGATTAAAGTCCTTTTCGTCGGCGCGGCATTGATTGTGAGTGCAAGTTTGTACGCCACCGAGGTCACCGTCTTTGCCGCCGCGAGTCTGACGGATTCATTAAAGGAAATCGCCGCCGCCTACCAAAAGGAGTCCGGCGATAAAATCATTTTCAACTTCGCCGCCTCCAGCACGCTCGCGCGGCAGATTGAGGAAGGCGGACCCGCCGACATATTCTTTTCCGCCGACGAAGCACAAATGAACCGGCTGGAGAAAAAGGGGTTGATTGACCCGGCCACCCGCAAAAGCCGGCTCGGCAACTCGCTCGTCGTCGTGGTTCCGGGTGACAGCACGCTGCAAATCAAATCCGCCAGCGACCTCACCAACGCCGGCATCCAGCAAATCGCACTCGCCGATCCCCGGGCCGTGCCGGCGGGGGTTTATGCCAAAGGCTGGCTCACCCGGCAGCAACTCTGGCCGGCCGTTGAACCCAAGGTCGTCCCGACGGAAAATGTCCGCGCCGCACTCGCCGCCGTGGCGTCCGGCAACGTCGAATTGGGCGTTGTCTATAAAACCGACGCCGCCATTTCCAAAAACGTCAAGGTCGCCTACGAAGTCCCGCGCGCGGATGCCCCCGACATCAGCTATCCCATGGCGCTGGTGAAGGGCTCGCCACAACCGGAAGCCGCGAAAAAATTCCTTGATTACCTCTCGTCCGAAGAAGCTGGACAGGTCTTCACCCGATTTGGCTTCCTCTTGCGTGAATGACCGCTGAAGAATGGCAAATCGTCTGGTTCACCGCGTGGGTTTCCGCGTTGAGCACGGTGATCATTTTGCCGTTCGGCCTGGCGCTGGCCTGGGTGCTGGCGCGACGTGACTGGCCGGGCAAATCCATCGTGGAAACCTTCGTGACGTTGCCGCTCGTCATGCCGCCGGTGGCGACGGGTTTGATCCTGCTCAAGCTCTTTGGACGCCGCGGCGCCCTGGGCGGCTTCCTCCACGACCAGCTCCATCTGGATGTCATCTTTACCTGGCGCGCCGTGCTGCTGGCCTTGAGCGTCATGTCGATGCCGCTGCTGGTCCGCGCCGCGCGCGTTGCGTTTGAAGAAGTCAATCCGCGCCTGGAGCAAATCGCCCGCACCCTGGGCGCCGGCGGCCTGCGCGTGTTTTTCACCGTCACCCTCCCGCTGGCCGCGCGGGGCGTCATCGGCGGCATGCTGCTCGCCTTCGCCCGCGCGCTTGGTGAATTCGGCGCGACGATCATGGTCGCCGGCAACATTCCGGGCAAAACCTCGACGCTCTCGCTCGCCATTTTCGAGAACGTGCAACTCGGCGACGACCCGCGGGCCTTCCGCCTGCTGGGCGTATCGGTCATCCTGGCCTTCACCGCCGTGTGGTGCAGTGAATTTTTCCTGCGCCGAAAAAAGCCATGACATGAGCCTGCTGCTGAAAAATATTTCGCTGCCGCTCGCCGATTTCACGCTCGAAGTGGAGGTGGAAATGCACCGGCACGTCACCGCCATCTTCGGCCCGTCCGGCGCGGGCAAAACGTCGCTGCTGGATCTCATCGCCGGATTGCGCGCCGCACGCTCGGCCTTCATTCAATTGGACGGAAACGTGCTGACCGACTCGGCAAAACATTTTTTTGTCGCCCCACACCAACGCGGCATCGGTTACGTCCCGCAGGACCTCGCGTTGTTTCCCCATCTCTCCGTGCGCCGGAACCTGCTTTACGGTCGAAAATCCGGAGGCGCGAATGATCCGGCGTTCCGTTTTGAGCATGTGGCTGAAGTCCTGGAAATCCAGCCGCTGGTGGCGCGCGGCGTGACGGAGCTTTCCGGCGGTGAAAAACAACGCGTCGCCCTGGCGCGCGCCCTGCTGGCCTCGCCGCGCCTCCTGTTGCTCGACGAACCGCTCGCCAGCCTGGACGCGCCGTTGAAGGCTAAAATCATTCCCTACCTCGCCCGGGTCCGCGACGAGTTCCGGATCCCGATGCTGTGCGTGACGCACGACCGCTTCGAAGCGCTCGCGCTGGCGGACGAAATTGTCGTGCTCCAGGACGGGAAGGTCAGGCAAACCGGTCTCGTGTCGGAAGTTTTCACCCGCCCAGCCAACGCCGAGGTGGCCCGGCTGGTGGCCGTTGAAACCCTTCAGCCCGGCACCATCATGGGCGTCAACGATGGACTCGCCACCGTGAGCGTCAATCGGATCACACTCACCGCGCTCGCACCTGCCGCCGGGTCACGCGAAGTGTTTGTTTGCATCCGCGGTGAAGACGTGATCCTCCAGCGCGACCCGACCGTCACCAGCAGCGTGCGCAATCGTCTGTCCGCCCGCGTTGTCGCCCTTTGCCCGGAAGGCGCGCTGGTGCGCGTGGAATTGGATGCCGGATTCCCGTTATTTGCGCTGGTCACCAGGGCCGCCTGCACCGAACTGGCATTGCGCGCGGGCGAAACCATCACCGCGCTCATCAAGGCGCCCGGCATCCACCTTGTGCCCCGCTGAAACTGCTGCTAAAGAAATTCCATGCGCATCCTGTTTTTCGCCCAGCTTAAAGACGCGACCGGCTGCGATGCGGCCGAAATCACGCCATCGGCGCCGCTGAATGCGGAACAACTCTGGGCGGAGCTGCTGAAGAAATTTCCGAAACTCGCCGTCCACCGTTCCAGTGTCCGGCTCGCCACCCGTTGCGAATACGCCGCGCCTGACGCCGTTTTTGCAACCGGGGATGAAATCGCGCTCATTCCGCCAGTGTCCGGCGGTTGAAACTCCCTGGTATGGAAATTGAAATCCAGCTCACCCCCGACCCCATTGCGGAAAAAATTCCGCCGCCGCCTTCGTGGGGCGGGCAGGGCGCGTGTCTGGAATTTCGCGGCGTGGTCCGGGGCGAGGAAAATGGCGGGAACATTTCCGCGCTCGAATACGAGGCCTATCCGGAAATGGCCACGCGCGAAATCCGGCGTATTCTTGAATCGCTCGGCACAAAGTTTCCGTGCCACGCCGCGAAGGTGATTCATCGCGTCGGAGTCATTCCCGTCGGCGACACCGCGATCTATGTCGGCGTGGCGTCTCCACATCGCGGCGAAGCCATCGCCTTGCTGGCCGAATTCATGGATCGCCTGAAACAGGATGTGCCGATTTGGAAACGACGCGCCATTGTCGGGGGAACGGATTCGGTAGGGCGCGTCACTCCGTGCGCGCCGGTCCAGGATCCACTTCCCACCCGCGGCGGGCAGGGGACTGCCCGCCCTGCCTTGAAATCGCTCGACGAAGCACTGGTTGAAATTCGTTCGCACTGCCAGCCGTTGCCCGCTGTCCACACGCCGCTTGCGGACGCCTTTGGCCACGTGCTGCGCGAAACGGTTTGTGCGCTGTCGGATTTGCCTGATCACGACCGTTCCACGCGTGACGGCTACGCCATTCTACAAAACGATGCGTCTGAAATGTTCCAGGTCGTGGACACTCTTCATGCCGCCGATTGGAAACCGCG
>Ga0181537_10004225_pt1 | contig 11972 bp, 15 predicted proteins | sample PEATcosm2014_Bin_39_FD_119765 | JGI IMG/M metagenome (GOLD analysis project Ga0181537, IMG submission 119765) | Peatland microbial communities from MTU Mesocosm Facility, Houghton, MI, USA - PEATcosm2014_Bin23_10_metaG | ecosystem: Environmental > Terrestrial > Soil > Wetlands > Peat | place... | reverse complement strand
GATTACAGCTCGGTCACGATCAAGCGGGATGACCTGATCGGCAACATCGCGCGCGCGGATGAATTCGAGACGAAGCGCGATATCCACAAGATCGACAAGCCGCAGGATCGCAAGGAGTGGGGCATGACTCCGCCCACGGTCGACGCGTATTACAACGGGTCGTTCAACGAAATCGTTTTCCCGGCGGGTATTCTGCAGCCGCCATTTTTCGACAAGTCCATGGACGACGACGTCAACTTCGGCGGCATTGGCTTCGTGATTGGTCACGAACTCACGCACGGTTTCGACGACCAGGGGCGCAAGTTCGATCCGCAGGGAAACCTGCATGACTGGTGGACGGAGCAGGATGGTCAGGAATTCGAGAAGCGTGTGAGTTGCGTCGCCGATGAGTATTCGAACTTTGTAGCCGTGGATGACCTCAAGCTGAACGGCAAGCTGACTCTGGGAGAAAACACAGCCGATAACGGGGGGGCGCGCATCGCGTTGATGGCGCTGGAACACATGATCGCCGACGACAAAACCGGAAAAGAAGGCCGGAAGATCGACGGATTCACGCCCGAGCAACGTTTCTTTCTCGGATTTGCCCGCGTGTGGTGCGAGAAGCGGCGTCCGGAAGTGGCGCGCGTGAGAGTGCTCACCGATCCGCACTCGCCGGGGAAATACCGCGTGAATGGCGTGGTGCAGAACATGCCCGAGTTCCAGAAAGCATGGGGATGCAAGGCGGGACAGCCGATGGTCGCCGAGAATGCCTGCCACGTTTGGTAGGTGCCGCCGAGGAAGATGCCTAAAGGGGAACAGCGAGGAAAAATCCCCACTTCTCGCAAAGGACGCGAGAAATGGGGCACCCGGCCGGCCCGCTTCTGTTTTTGGCGCGACTAGCTTTCGCTACTTCAACCCGGCCATAAATGCCCGCAGATCACGCAACACCTCTGTCTCGTTCGAGAGGAATACAAAATGGTTCGCACCCCATAGGTCCACCACGTGTGCGCCTCCTGCAGCGTGGTTGATCCGATCGATCCGTATTCGGGTCATGCCGATATATTAGCCGTACACCGCATCGACGACGGTGCGCTCGGCTAGGTCCGTCACTTGATGTTTCAGTATCTGGTTTTGAGGAGGCCCATCAGGCGTGTCATAGACAACGAAGGCGAACACCGGGGAGCGAATCGCGGAATAATCGTGCTTGAAGTCCCCTATCGCCATTGCGTCAAAGACATGCGGTGGGGTTTTTCGGCTGCCTACGCTTCCGTCGGGATTCTCGGCAAAATCATTGCGCCATTCGGATTCAGGAACTGAAACTCCTTGAGTCCGCTTCCGCCACTCGCGATAGGCCGAAAACGATTTCAAGTCGGCGGGGGAAGGCGATGGTCCCTTTTTCATAGCTTCCGGCAACTTATCGCAGAGCGCGTCGTAATCGGTGTAGTCGTCGGTCCCGTCGTTCAGGGCCTCAAGGTAAACCAAGCCACCAATCCGCTCATGGTGGTGAATGCCCAGCTGCGACAGTTCATCCCCGGCCACGGAGTGGCCCACCACCACCGGCGCAACCAGCTTGAGAACATCGAAAACCCGCAAGTCGTCCTCCCTTCGGCGCTCCTCCGTGTAACCCGACCCGGGCTGGCTGGAGGCTCCGGAACCGCGTCGCGTGATGCCATACACGTGATACGAGTCGGTCAATTTTTCGGCGAAGCCGTCGAAAACATGCGCGGTAAATCCACGTCCCGCCAGCAGCACGACCGGGCGTCCTGTTCCGCCCCAATCGAGCACTTCCAGCTGGACACCTTCTTCCACGGTTACGAAACGCACGCTGTGTTTTGACGGATCGTGCCAGCGCGCAGAATCCTGCGCGAGCACTGGCACGATCATCAGTGGCAGAGTCAGAAGGCAGATTCCGAGCAAGTGACTCATAAGTTTCTCTAGTGTGGCTGCCGGTTTCACATTCCCGCCGTGACCAGAACGACCTTGGCACCCACTGACCGGCACGTGTCGATCACGCGCACGACTTGCGCGAATGACAGTTGACCCTCTGCGTTCAGCAGAATTGTTTTGTCGCTTCGATTCTGGAATGCCTGCGTCAACGTGCTCCGCAGAGCTTCCCCTGAAACGGGCTGACGGTTGGCCTTCAGGAGCGGCGATTGCTGCCCCGAGTTGAGCGCCTGCACCATAATCGATTGCCTGCCGGACGGCAGTGCACCGACCCACACCTCTAGACCCTCTGGCGGCGTGACGGTTCCCGGCGCCGATGCCTCTGACTGCGACGTCAGCAGGACTGGCGCTTCGAAAAATGTGTCACGGGCCGCCTCGAGGACACGTTGCACATTGGCAAACGGAGCACGAGTGTCGGCTTTGATGTAAAGCTTCTGTTGGCGATCGCGCGGACGGCTCTTCATCTCGGCCACCAAGGCCGCAGGAGTCACCGGGTCGGTGCTGAAGTAGACGCTGCCGTTTTCGGTTACGGTCACGATCCACGCGTCTGCGTTGTCCGCATCGGGCATGGTTGTGGCGTTGCTGGTTGGCGCCAGCTCTATGCTGATTCCTTGTTGCATGGCCGGAGACTGCGCCACCACTTTCGGCGAGGCGCCTGCGGTTAACGCTAATGCAACTAGAGACACTGATAGGAATCGGTTCATACGTTCTCCTTTCTTTGCCGGTCTTAATTTTTGTTGGTCTTCGATGAAGTGGTTAGGGTTTGGCTCCGCCGAGTGACGCCGTGGCGAGGGTTCCGCCCAGGCCCATGGTCTCGACTGCGGTCGAAGGGACGATTACCATCGCGCCCTTTTCCTTGACGGCCTCGTAGAGCATGTTCATGGCGCGCAGGTGCAGGGCCACCGGATTTTCCGCGTAGGCGGCTGCGGCTTGCACGAAGCTGGCGGAGATTTCGCTTTCGGCCTGGCCGAGAATAATGCGAGCCTGCCGCTCGCGCTGAGCCTGCGCCTGGCGCGACATGGCGTCTTCGAGACCTTGCGGAATCTTCACGTCGCGAATCTCTACCGATTGCACAGTGATCCCCCAGGGATTTGTTTTTTCATCGAGGATGCGCTGCAGTTCGCGGCCCATGGTCTCGCGCTCGGTGATCATCTGCGCCAGCTCGTGGCGGCCGATCGACTCTCGCAGCGCAGTCTGAGCGCTCATGTTGATGGCGTCGATGAAGTTCTCCACTTCGAGGATGGATTTCTCCGCGTTCCATACCAGCCAGAACACAATGGCGTCGACGTTCACCGGGACCGTGTCGCGGGTGAGCGTGGATTCCGCCGAGACGCTGGCCACGCGTACGCGCTGGTCAACATACGCGCTGAGGGTTTCCACGATGGGAATGATGTGGAAGATTCCGGGGCCGCGCAGGCCCACGTAATGGCCCAGGCGCAGGACGGCGACTTTCTCCCATTGCTGCACCACTTTGATGGCGAACATAAAATAGATGCCGAGCACGGCACCCGCAATAATCCCCGCGGGATGATGAATAGTGGCGCCGACCACCGCGCCTGCCAACAGGCAGATGACAAATAACGATTTCCCGATACCGCTGATCTGACCGATTTCAATTTTCGTCATGGCTCTATCTCCTCTGCCCTCGATCGGGCACCATTTCGCGCAAACGTTCCAGCAAATCTTCCACGGAGAATCCCGCGGCGCCGGCGCGGGCGGCAAACTCGCCTGCCATCTGCGTAAGCTGGCGCTCGCGCTCGGCGTTGTTTTTCTCCGGTTTCTTTTTCGCCACAAAGGTCCCGGTGCCCTGGTGAGTCTCCAGCATGCCGCCGAGTTCGAGCTCACGGTAAGCGCGCAGCACGGTGTTTGGGTTGATGGCCAAATCCACCGCCAGCTGCCGGACCGTGGGCAGCTGGTCGCCGGCGGTCAGCGAGCCTGAGGCCACGCCGCCCCTGACCTGGTCGATGAGCTGGCGGTACACCGGCATGCCGCTGTGCAGATCGAGCGCGAAGCGGAAGGGAAGCTGTGCGGATGGGCTCTTTGCAGTCATATAAACTACTAGTGTTATATATAACTAGTACACAACTGTCAAGAGAAAAGTGCAGGCCTGAGATCGAGACCGCCGAGGGGCCGCGAAGGTTCGTCAATTGGGCGCGATCGCCTCTAGCGAACTCCCTTACCAGGAAAGGCTAGCGAATACGGGGCTGCCAGTCCACGCGCGGAATTGCCGCGTGAGATATCCGCGGAAGATGAGCTCTTCACAAAAGCTAGCCGTGGCGGCCACTCCGATTCCATGCGACAAGCTCGAATCCGGTTTGGGGCGTGAAGCTGGCCGTGCTGTCGCCGACGCTATCTCGAAGAAGGTAGGTGAGAAGTGATGCCAGCGGGATTTCGATCACGAGAAATCCGATGCCCAGTCCCAAATCTCTGAAGAAGGCGCCGAGCGTCTGCCAACGGTCCGAAACCAAACTGCTTATCGAGAGCCCGCGACGCCAGAGAGCGAGCCAGATCAAGAGAACCACGAACCACTCTTCCAAAAACAATGTGACGTAGCTCGAAAAGCGGGAACTTAGGCCCGGCACATGTAAGTTCTCCAGCTCGTGCTGGTACGCGCTCGCGACCGAACCTACCGCCAGAGGAACCAGCACCAGAACGGTATGCCACCACGGTGCGATGGACTCCGTCGGAGTATCGGCGGGCGGGGTTACCGTACTCGACGACAATCTGTGTCTCCGTCGCCATCAGCTTACAGCTGCAGCTACCTCTGCCTGGTCAAAGGCGACTTCGGAGATGTCACCGGTGTCAGTGCTTTTCGCCGAAAGTCTTGAAGCCTTTGCGCCGCTGTTCGCTGTAGCGACGCAGCGCGTCGAGGATGATGGGGTAGGCCTCGCCAGCCGGGCGGATCTCATCCACCTCGACGGCTTTGCCTTCGAGCAGTTTGTAATCCTGAAAAAAGCGGCGCAGCATCAGCAGGCGATGCGGAGGCATTTCGGCGGCCTCCTGATAAGAATTGAACTCCGGGTCTTCGGTGGCCACGGCAATGATCTTGTGATCCTGCTTGCCGGCGTCGATCATGGTCATCAGGCCGATGGCTCGAGCATGGATGATGGTAAGGGGCACAACGGTTTCCTGGCACAGCACCAGCACATCGAGCGGGTCGTCGTCTTCGGCGAGGGTCTGCGGAATGAAGCCGTAGTTCGCCGGATAGTAAACCGCCGAGTAGAGGATGCGATCAAGCCGGATCAGGCCGCTCGATTTGTCGAGTTCATATTTCACGCTCGAGCCAAAAGGAATTTCGACCACGCAGTCGAATTCCTGCGGTAGCTTGTGGCCGGGAGTTACGTCGTGCCAGGGATGAATCATAGAAGGTGTTCGGCAGGCCTAAGGACGCAGGTTTTCAGAGACTGACGGCTGCAGCAAATGTAGTCCGCCCGACGGACACACCTCTGGATATTCCGCGAATTCAAACGGCTTCCCCCCCGTGGGCTGAAAGTGTTCCAACCAATCGACAATCTTGCCCACCGAGCCCGGAAACGGGCTCTTGCCGTCGGCGTCTAGCCACTGCAGCCGCTGGGCGCCATCGTCTCGAGGAATTTCCGCCCCGAAGCTTTCGGATTCCTGACGAATGAGTCCGCCATGGGTGCCGGAGAGAGTGCGAAAATGAGGATCCGAGAGCAGATTCCGAAGTTGCTGGAGTTGTTCCTCCCGGATTTTGCCATGCAGCCGCTGCGTTTGCCCATTGTCGAGCGACCGCACGAGTCGATAATCTCCGCCACGCGAGAAGGAAACACAAATGTGCTGAGCTCCCTGGTAAGAAAACCGCGCTAGCAAATCGGGGTCCCGTGGTTGGTAGGCCTCTTGGGCCCACAAACCGAACGAGAACAGAACGACCGCTGTTGTCAGGAACGATTTCGCACAGCACCGCATAGTGGACCTCCGGAGAAGCCGGCCTTCGAGAAATCTCAAAGCTCAATTTTAATACGACCGCGGCCTTCGTGCGACCTGTTAGAACCGTGGGAGCGGCTGAACCTCCGCCTGGACTTCTCTATTTCTTAGTGAATCCCGGCTGATTTCGCGCTGAAATGGCTGCAAACCGACCTTCGTGCTGGACGGAGTGTCGGCCCTTCGTGCGATTGAGCGTCTTCAAAGGCCGACAGACTTGAGCGCCACTTACTCAGTGTCTGGCTTTGCGCCAGGGAGCCGTTTTTTCAGGAATGCAATCTGTCCGGTGTGGTGCGCCTCGTTTTCGCAGACGTGGAACCACTTGCACAGGTTGTTGGTCGGACCCCAGGACCAGTCCTTGTCGACGGCCATCAGCCAGGTATCGTCGCGCTTGCTGAACTCCGCCAGCGTTTTCGCGCGGGTTTCCTGCAGAATGTTCAGATAGTAGTCACGGTCGTGTCCTTTGATGGTGTTCCGGCCCGCGTCTCTCAGACTCATGGCTGCATCCCACTGCTGCTTCACGGAATCGGGCCAGCTGCCCCACTGCTTGCCCTCGAAGGTGTGGAGGCGGTAGTAGGTGTCTGTGGCGGCGAGGTGCAGCATGAGGGCGCCGATGCTGTTGGCGTTCGGGTCGATGAGGTGGTCCAGGTCGGCCCGCGTGAGGCCTTGGGGGCGCGGATCACGCCGTTCTGCTCGCCCATCCCGGTGAGCAGGGAGACAAACGTTCCCACCTGCGGCGAGTATCCAGGGCGCGGACCTAAAACGTTGGGATTCGCAATTTCAGGCAGCGCGAGTGCTCAAACCAAGGTGGAGAAGCCAGCGGTAACCGCGGCGGAGCCTTTTAGAAAACTTCTGCGGCTCAAAAAGCATTGACTGTCCGGGTATTGGTCGGCGAGGGAATTGTGTTCGGTGACTGCCATGGCCGTCTCCTCCGCTACTGAAGTTTGTTGTGTGCCAACCCTTCCTGTGTAGATTCCCCGAGGTGAAACAGCACTGCCCAAGTGCGAAGGCCCGCAAATATGCGGTAAGGGTAGGGGCGTTCCGAGGAGAAGTCAGACTGGATAGATGTCTTTGTCGGTTCTTGTTGGTTCTCTGTCGGTTCTCCCGAATCTTGATTCCCGCTTCCGCGGCGCGTACAGTTCGTAGGTGAGGTAAAGTCCCGCGGGAGCGGTCGTCATGTCGAGCCAGGGAAACACAAACTTGAATTTCGGGGCGGTCACGGCGTTGATTGTCGTGGTGCTCGGCTATCTCGCGTATACCGGGGTGCAGGATAATAAGAGTTATTACGTCACCATCAAAGAACTGCATGCCATGGGCTCGGGAGCGTACGCGAAGCGGTTGCGGGTTGCGGGAAACGTGAAGCCCGGTTCGATCAAGCGTAACGGAACGCACGTGCAATTCGTGCTGGTGGAGCAGGACCAGACTCTTGCGGTGGATTACACAGGCACCGAAGCTCCGCCCGACACGTTCAAAGACGAATCGCAAGCCCTGGCCGATGGCAAAATCGGTCCCGATGGAGTTTTCCAGGCCAAGGCGCTGCAAGCCAAGTGCGCCTCGAAGTACGCGCCCCCGCAGCCGGGCACGCCTGCGAATGGAATTCCATCGAGCGAACCGCCTAAGAGTGTGACGCAAGCACGCCCGGCCGCCGCGCCCGGTCTCCCCAACTGAGTTTTCAGTTTCTACTTTTAATTCTGTCATCCGGAGCGAAGCGAAGGATCCCTATCGTCACGTTGCTCTGTGAGGTCGCGCTCTGTATGAGCGTGCGCGGTGCGAAGATTTCGCGCCTCCAGTAAACTCACTGCTGAAGTGAGCATCCCAGCCATCACCGTCACGAACGTCATCAAGCAGTTCGGCCGCTTCGCCGCGTTGCGCGGAGTGAGTGCGGAGTTTTATAGCAGCAAGTTCTACGCCATCCTCGGCGACAACGGAGCGGGGAAGACCACTCTGCTGCGCGCGCTCGCCGGACTTGCACATCCAACGCAGGGAACGGTCTCGATTCTTGGGATGACTCCGCAAACGGCCTGCCGCGAGATCGGCTACATGGCCCATCCCTCGCTGCTTTACGACGAGATGAGCGGGATGGAAAACCTGCGCTACTTCGCGCGGCTTTACGGCATCGCCGGAGATGAACGCTGCGCCCAGGTGGTGCGCTCGGTTGGACTCGACCCGAAGCTGACGCGCGCTGTAGGTCAGTATTCGCAGGGCATGCGGCAGCGCATGTCGCTGGCGCGCGCGATTCTGCATGATCCGAAAATTCTCCTGCTTGACGAGCCCTTCTCGAACGTCGACGTTCACTCTGCCGGGGAAATGGTTCGCTTGCTGCGAGGGATGTGCGATTCCGGGAAAACGCTTTTCGTGGTCACACATCAGGCGGCACTGCTGCAAGGCGTTGCCGATGAATTCATCTGGATGCAGGCGGGCCAGATCGTGGATCGCACGGCGAGCATGGCGCGCGCGGGGTCTCCATCGTGAAAATCTTGCGGAGGAGAGTGCGGATCAGATTCAGGATGGCGGAGCGGCGGACGCCCTCGTCCGCCGGGCGAGCTCTACGGACGAGGCGACCCCGGAGGAGGGCGTCCCGGGCTCCACTCGCGAGCAATTCCAGGCTTCAGATTTCAGATTTCAGATTTCGAACTCGCGGGGGCGCGCGATGAGCCTCGGGTCCGTGACTCGCGCGACGCTGGCAAAAGACATTCGCCTGGAGTGGCGTTCCAAAGACTCACTTAACTCCATGCTTTTTTTCTCCCTGCTGGTGGTGGTGATTTTCAGTTTTTCTTTCGATCCGCTGGCCGAGGAATCGCGCCACATTGCGGGCGGCCTGATCTGGGTAGCGATTTTATTTGCGGCCGTGGTTGCGCTGAACCAGACCTGGGCCCGTGAGCTGCGCAATCACGTGCTGGACGCCTACCGCGTCTCGCCTGCTCCCGCCAACGCGCTTTTCCTCGCGAAAGCTTTGGGCAATTTCATTTTTGTCAGCGTGCTGGAAGCACTGATGGCGCCGCTCTTCATCGTTTTCTATAATCTGCGAGCGGTGGGCCCGGCGTGGCAGTTGATTCCGATCGCCCTTCTCGGAACCTGGGCGCTCGTGGTCAACGGAACATTTTTTGCGGCAATGTCGATCCGCACGCGCAGCCGCGAAATTATGTTGCCGCTGCTGCTGTTTCCTGTTTCCATTCCGGCGGTGATCGGGATGGTCGCGGGCACCACGGCGATTCTCACGGGCGACGATCCGGCGCACTTCTGGATCGTTTTGCTTTTTACTTACGATGTAGTATTTACTACTGCGTGCCTCGCGTTATTTGAAACGGTTCTGCAGGCGGAATGAGGCAAGCGGAATGCAGCACGCGGCGTGAAGCAGTTGGCGTGAAGCTGGTGGTTTGAATCAGCTGGTTTGAATCAGCATGAAGCGAGCCTTCCCCATCCTCGCAGCTGTCACAGCGGTGCTGCTAGCCTACGCCCTCTATCAAGCGCTGTTGGTGGCGCCGACCGACGCTCAGCAGGGCGATGTTTACCGCATCATCTACTACCACGTGCCTTCCGCCTGGACTGCGTTTCTTCTTTTCTTCATCAACTTCATCGCCTCGGTGCAGTATCTTGCGGATGGCCAGCCCTCGACCCGGCAATCTGCGAAATGGATTGCCGTTGCCATCGGCGTCCTCGGCGCAGTGGCGGCGTTCGTGATTCCCTTGCCGGCGGGCATCCGGCCGAGCGCGGTTGCGACCACGGCGTTGGCGATACCCGCTTTCTATTTGTTCCTGGAGAAGTATTTTCCCGGCGAAAAACTCGATGTGCTGGCCGTTACCACCGCCGAAGTTGGAGTCGTATTCTGCACCATCGTTCTGATTACGGGGCCGATCTGGGCGCGGCCGGTGTGGGGCATCTGGTGGGCGCCGGGAGACATCCGGCTGACTTCCACGCTGGTGCTGTGGTTGATCTACGTGAGCTACCTGATCCTGCGGCGTTTTTCTGACAGCGCGCAGACTCAAAAACTTGCTGCGGCGCTCGCCGTTTTCGGAGCGCTCGATGTTCCGCTGGTTTATTTTTCTATCTGGTTCTTTCGCACGCAGCATCCTCAGCCGGTGATCGGTGGCGGAGGGTCGATGGATCCGAAGATGTTCAACGTTCTCATGATCAGCTGGACTGCATTTCTCTTCTTCGCGTTTTTGGTGTGCTGGTCACGCTATCGCCTGGAAATCCTCCGTCGCGAAGTGGAACAAGCCCACGCAATGCAGTCTCTAAGCGGAGCAGGTTCGACCGTCTCCGTCTCAAGCCCAGCCGTCTCTAGCCGAGGTTCCCAATGAACGCCATCAAATTTCTCTACGCTGCCTACATCGTAACCTGGCTGATCCATGCGCTCTATCTCGGGAGCCTGGTGCGCCGCTACAAAAGCCTGCGCCAGCAGTTGAAAGACTTGGGCAGGTGAAAGGGGCTTCGGGCTTCAGCGAGGGTTCCGACGGTGTTCGCTCCGCGGTTTCGGAGCACTCGGGCAACAGGCATCCGCCAATCGTACCTCTCGGGCTAAAGCCCGCAATCACAAGATGGCTGCAATCGCAGCGCTAGAACCGCTGCACCATTCCAATTGAGGTCTTCCAAAAGCCGAAGCCCGTCTTTCGGTCCCCGCTAGCGCCACGCTCCGATGATCAGTCCCATGAGGACAAACGACACCGTCATGTAGCCGCCGTTGATCAGCGTATATTTCCAGGAGCGCCGCTCAAACAGCGCGATGGTAGCGATGGACAGCGACACCCAGCCAAAACCAGCGAGAAACCCGGCGGTGGCGCCCCAGGAGGCCGTGGTCTTGGGCTCGGCGAGGAAGGCAGCAAGATTCGCCGCCATGATTACGGCGAAGACCAGCGACAGGCCAAAGATCTTCGCCATGTTGCCCCTGGCCAAGTCCGCGTCGGAAAGATTGTTGGCGGACATCCAGGCCCTGCCGAACAAAGCTTTGGAATACCAGAGTCCCCCGAGAACGAAACTGAAAACGGCGGCGGCCAGCACAGCCAGCCAGTTGATATGTGGCATCAAGTCTTCTCCTCGGTAGAAATTAGAACCAGCGACACAGTGAACCACGACCGCGGGGGATGTATTGTAAGAAATTTCCCTGGTCATTAGCCCTAGTCGACAGGAATGTAGTGGGGATATTCGGTGCGTTTCCGCTGGTACTCCGAGGGAGTCATTCCGGCGAATTCCTGGAATTCATGTATGAGGTGAGCCTGGTCGTAGTAGCCGCAATCCGCGGCTAGGTCAGACCAATCCGGGGTTTTGATACTGTGCGCGGCGGCCAGGGACGTGCGGAAGCGGAGGATCCGCGACGTCAGCTTGGGAGTGAGGCCGACGCGGCAATCGAAACGCGCAATCATTTGCTTATGGCTGACGCCAAGGCGAGAGGCAAGTTCGCGCAGAGGGATTACGGGCCACGAGTGGAGCATTGCCAGCGCGGCTGAGATGGTCTTGTCCGGTTCCAGCCGGGCTTGCGCTTTGCCGACGAGATAAGCTTCCAGCAAATCGAACTTGGCGTCGACGGCGGTCGCCTCGATCAACTGCTCCCGCAGGGAAACAATTTCGCGTTTCCAGATCAAGTCCAGTTCCACCACATTGGCGGTCAGATCTGAAATCGGAAAACCGAAGAATGGCGCGGCACCGCCAGTGCGGAAGTGCGCGCCCATCATCGACGATCCTTTTTCGGCGCCGATGATGAGATAGCGGCTCTGCATGCCGCTGATCCAGCAGCGGTTGTACCCGGTGTAGCGGACAGTGTTGTGCCGGTCGTAGAGTTTCTTGGGCCCGTCGCCGAGATCGATGATCATCTCCACGGCGGCATCGGGCAGAAGCTTTTCTTTGGTGTAATTGACTTCCAGGTCCTGATAAAACCACAAGTTCTCCACAAATTGAGAGAGCGGGGCGCGCGGAACTCTCATGCGGAAGATCATTGCCGTGGGAGCTTAGCATGGCGAATATTGCGCGGCAAGATGAGTGGGACAGATTGTCGTTAGCACATGATATGTCCGGTTGAGTTAGCACACGATATGTCCGCTTTGCGGGCGGCGAGAATAGGAGACCATGGGAAGCATGGAATCTTATTTGAGGGCCGCGATGGAGCGGATGAT
>Ga0181537_10004224_pt1 | contig 11974 bp, 5 predicted proteins | sample PEATcosm2014_Bin_39_FD_119765 | JGI IMG/M metagenome (GOLD analysis project Ga0181537, IMG submission 119765) | Peatland microbial communities from MTU Mesocosm Facility, Houghton, MI, USA - PEATcosm2014_Bin23_10_metaG | ecosystem: Environmental > Terrestrial > Soil > Wetlands > Peat | place... | reverse complement strand
GGGCTCGGCAGCTGCACCCGATAGTCCGACCAGACATAGGCCGCTTTGGTGTCACTTTTCATACCGCAGCCCAACCGGTAGATCCCGGCCGGCATGTTCGACACGGAGAAGAGCGAGCCGAAACCGCAATTCGTCGTGTAGGTGCTGTCGATGTGATCGCGTTCAAAGGCGACGTCCTGGCGCGGCCAGGATTGGCGGATTTCGGCGGCGTAGATGTCGTCGCTCGCGACGTTCTGCAGGAGGACAAAGCGGCTGGTGGTCGGGGCGTCGGAGAAGATGCCGGGGGTCAGCATCCAGCCCTCGAGGTGCATCGTGGCGCGAATGACGCTGGTCGCGTCGCGCGGCAGCGCGCGCCCATCGATGCGCTCAAACCAGCATTCGATGTCGCGGCCGGGCTCGGCGCCGAACAGCCGCCCGATGCTGCTGCGGAAGAACACCGAGGCCTCACGGTCTTGGCGCAGCCGCTCGGTCATCTGCCGTTCGTCGGTGAAGTACTCGACGGTTCGCTCGAGATGCTTGAGCTGGGCCTCGATCTCCCGGGCGTAGTCATCGATCCGCTCGCGCAAATCGGGATCGCCGACTGCTCGAACTTGTTCACGCAGAAGGCTGAACAATTGCTTGGGGTCGGTCTGGCCGTTGAGCGCGCGCAGCGTCGCTTCGAGATAGGCCGAGCCGTATTTCAGATCGGGTTCGAGATGAGCGCCTTCCGCCCATTCGTTCCACGCGTTGACAAAAATGATTCGCTGATCGCCGAACAGGTTCTGCCTCGTGTACGAGACCAGCCCGCGCAGCCAGTACTCGTAGCGGGACGGGTCGGCATGATGAAAGATCAGCGCCTGGTGGCGCTTGCGGGCGCTGTTGTCCCAGCTCGGGAACAAGCCGCGGTAAAGCGTATAGTCCGGCACCGGCGCGGTTAGCGAGTGGCGCGCGACGAGTTCGTAATCACAGACCCAACCCTTGTAATCCTCGGGCAAGCCTTGGAGCTCGTGGCTGATGTGGCCGATCGCGTGTTTATGCGGCGGGAATTCGCAGGCCGAATCGAAACCGTAGGGCCGTGGGTCTTCGATATCGAAAGTCTGCGCCGCGCAAAGGTGAATGCCCGGCAGCCCGGCCTTTTCGCATTCCTCGCGCCAACCCGCCACGGTGGCGGCCGGCGACTTCAACAGATCGGCGCGATACAGCACCAACAGCGGCTTTCCGTTGACGCGGATGTAGCGCGGATCCTTGAGGATCGGGATCACGTCGCGAATGAATTTCATGTCGGAGGCAGTGTCGTGCTCCTGGACGAGCAGAACCTCCTGGTTGCCGCCGTCCCAGCGGCGGCTCCAATTCTCGTTCGCCCAGCAGATGCAGAACGGGAAATTGTTCTCTGGGTCGGCGATATAGCGGTTGAGCGGGTGCTCGAGGATGCGCCGCCCGTTAAACCAATAATAATAATAGCAAAAGCCGTGAATGCCGTGGGCGCGGGCGAGCTCGATCTGCCGATGGCGGATTTCGTCGAGCCGTAGATCGTAAAAGCCGAGCGCACCGGGAAGGCGCGGCTGGTAATGCCCCTCGAAGAGCGGTGTCGCCTTCGCGACGTTGTGCCAATCGGTAAACCCCGGACCCCACCACCGGTCGTTCTCCGGCACGGGATGGAATTGCGGCAGGTAAAACGCGATCAGGCGAACATCGAATGGGGCGGAGCCGGTCGCGCCATCCAATGTCCGAGGCAGGATCCACTCGTTCTGGTCCACGTCCTCAACGACCTATCTGGTGGAACCGAACGGCGCGACGGCCCGTGGTCATGGCTTGGTCGCGGTCGTGCCCCGGTGCAAATTTTGTAGCGTTCATCGACATTCACCCCACGGAGGCGAGGAAATTCTCCGGTTTCCGTCCAACAAGCAGATTGCTGTGTTCGGGGTTTGCCGCAGCCCAGGCGCCGTTCGGCGCAACATAGCTCAAAGGCCGGTTATCGAGAAGTGGTGGCTGGCGCTCACCATTTGAGGCGCATACCGGCCGCCACGGCGTTCGCGAACTCGCGCGACGCGAAGGTCGCGTCGTATTGGATAAAGCCGGTCAGATGCGCGGGCACTGTCAATTGCGCGATCGCGAAGCTGACGCCGATACCGACATCGAACGCGTCGCGGCCAATGGTGGCGCCGACCTGGTCAAAGCTCGCCGCGCCCGTGCCGATAAAGGCGGCGTTGAACTGGTTGTGATCGTCGAGGAAATTATGCGTCCACGCGCCGCGAAGCTCGCCGATGATCGGGGTCGCGCCCGCCATCATCGTCTCGCTGAAGGCGACACCGATGCGGCTGAACAGGGCATCGAGCGGGTCCGGGTTGACCGCCAGATCGAGGCTGCCAGCGCCACTTTCGTTAAAATCCGACTGGCCGATATGGAAATACGACAGCCCGGCCCGCGGGGTGATCTGCCAATTGTCGACGATGTACGGCCGGCTGATGCCGATGTCGACCACCGCATCGTTGCCGCCATGGCTCGATGTCGCGACGCGACTGGTCCCCGGCAGCACGATGCCGCGGGTGACGTCGTAATAATCATGCGCGTAGATCACGGCGCCATCCAACGCCAGCCCATAGCCGAGCGATGTCGCGCCGTAAGCCCCGAGCTGGACAAACGCGATCGTGCCGTTTTCCGGGTTGGTGTTAAGCGAGACGCTGCTTTGACCGCCGCTCACGGCCACCCCGAACAAGGCTTGCGGCGTGTTGATCAGTTCGGCGCCGATCGCCCCGCCGCCGGTCGAATAGCCGGAGCCCAGCGTCCCGTTGCCGCTGTCGATCGTCCCGAATTGGCCAAAACCGCGCGCCCAGACATTGCTCGGCACCGGCGCGGCTGCCGGCGGTACCTTCGTGGTGCCGACCGGGTCGGCGATGGGCGGCGACGGCGGATTTTCCGGGGCGAGATCGGGCGAATCCAGCGTGGTGACCGCCGAGTTGATCACGTCACCCGGCGGCACGACGATCGGGCTGTTCACTCCCGCCGGCGGCGTGGTGATGATGTCGCCCGGCGGGACCGCGATGCTGACCGCATCGTTGATCGCATCGGTGAGGGCGGCCAGCTGCGTGGCATTGGCGCTGCCGGCCCAGACGCCGGGGGTGCCCCCACCTAGGCTGCCGAGCACGACGGCTGAAGGGGAGTCGCCGCCAAACAGCCGCATCCGCTCCTCCATCGCGCCGAGAAAGAGGCGGCGATCCTGCAGGCTGATTTCGGCCAGATTGCCGTAGAGCTGTCCGCCAAACGACGACAGCGCCTGCTGCATCTCCGCCGCGGGCAGGGCGACGGCGCGGTCGAGCACGGTGGCGAAATCGCCGGTCGCGGTCGGGAACGCGGCATTCAGCACGTTGGCCACGGCGTTTTCGTTGGCGGTGATGCCGGTGAAGCCGCCAAGCTGCAAATCGACTGCGTTCTGCTGATACAACACCGTCAGCGGCAGCGGCGGAAACGATCCGGTGATCTGGCTGAACGTGCCGTCGACCCCACTGCCGGCGGTCAGGATGACAAAGCGGCTGAACGGCACGTAGCTGCCGGTCGCGGTCGCGATATCGAGCGTCCCGCTGAGAAAGGCGCTGCCGCCGACCGCCAGTTTTGTCGCGGCCGTTGGGCTCAAGCCGACCAGAAGCGTGCCGCCGCTGCCCTGGAAATAATTGCCGCCGATGGTCAGCGGGACGAGTGCGCCCGTCGAGGCGACCACACCGCTGGAATTGGCCAGGGAGCCGCCGATCGTGCCATGGCCAGCGACCAGGCCGCCATTCCGCACCGTCACCGAGCCGCCGAGACTGCCGCCCGATGTGGCGGTCGGGCCGATAATCAGGTTGCCGCCCGTCACCAGCGTGTTGCCGGCAAACGCGCTGCTGTTGCCGGTCAGGGACAGGCTGCCCGCTCCTTCGACGGCGAGACTGCCATTGCCGCTGAGCGAGGCGGCATAGGTGCCTGGGCTCGTCTGGTTAAACGCGACGGCGGCATTATCGACGATATTGCCTTGCAGGCTCGTGGTATTGCCGACCAGCGTGCCCTCGGTAACGGTCGTGCCGCCGCTATAGGTATTGGCGCCGGTCAGGGTCAGCGTGCCAAAGCCCTGTTTGGTCAAGCCGCCGGTGCCGCTGACCATGCCGGCGAAAATGGTCGAATCATCGGTGCCCAGCGTCAGTATGTTGGGGCCGAGCGTGACCGCGCTGCCGGCGACACCGCTCAGGTCCTGGATCGTCTGACTGCCGCCATTGGAGATGTCGAAAATCGTCCCGAGGGATGCGAGGTTGACGCCGCTGCTCAGCGCGACCGACCCGCCACCGCCGATCGTCAGCGTGCCGCCATTGATGACGGTCGCGCCGGTATAGGTGTTGAACCCGGTCAGGATCTGGGTCCCGCTGCCTTGCAGCGTGAAAGCGCCACCAAAACCATTATCGGCGATCGTGCCGGCAAAGGTTGACGTGCCCGTCTGATTGAGCGTCAGCGTGTTGCCGCCGAGATAGACCGCGCTGCCGGAGACACCGGTCAGGCCTCGGATCGTCGCGGACGAATTGACGGCGGAGATGTCGAAGGTGGTACCGGCGGCGGTGAGGTTGACCCCGCTGCTCGCCGCGATCGCGCCATTGCCGGCCAGCGCCAGGGTCCCACCATTGATGATGGTGGGACCCGTATAGGTATTGACCCCGGTCAGGATTTCCGTCCCGTTGCCTTGCAGGGTGAAGGCGCTCGAATTATTGCCGGCGATCGTGCCGGCAAAGGTCGAGAAGCCGGACTGATTGAGCGCCAGCGTGTTGCCGCCAAGATTTACTATGCTGCCCGCGGCGCCGGTCAGGCCGCGGATCGTTTGATTGCCGCCGCTCGAGATGTCGAAAATCGTGCCAGCGGCCGTGAGATTGACGCCGCTGCTCGCCGCGATCGATCCGCCGGCGCTAATCGCCAGCGTGCCACCATTGATGACCGTTGCGCCGCCATAGGTGTTGACCCCGGTCAGGATCTCTGTCCCGCTGCCTTGCAGGGCAAAGGCACCAAACCCGTTATCGGTGATTGTGCTGGCGAGGATCCACGTGCCGGTCTGATTGAGCGCCAGCGTGCTGGCGCCAAGGTTGACCGTGCTGCCGGCGACGCCGGTCAGGCCCTGGATCGTGGCCGAAGCATTGACGCCGGAAATGTCGAAGACCGTGCCGGCGGTGGTCAGGGCAACGCCGCTGCTGGTCGCGATCGAACCCGCGCCGCCCAGCGCCAGCGTCCCGCCGTCGATCGTCGTCGGCCCGGTATAGGTGTTGACGGCGGTCAGGAGAAGGGTGCCGCCATCGGTCTTGTCGAGCGAGCCAGGCGTGCTGCCGTTGGCGAGCACGCTCGAAATCGTCTCGGTCTGGCCGGGAGCGACGTCAAAAGTCTGCCCGTTGCTTAAGGTGATGGTCTGCGTCCAGCCGGGCCGCGCGATCAGGACCGCGGCATTGACGCATACCGCGACAAATGCGATGCGGCCGCCGCGCCACCCCCCAGTGGCCCGGGCGCCGATGCCCCCGACTCGCATTGACCCCCACTAAACCGGACCGCCCGGAGATTTTCGCCCCCGATCGGTCTTTCCCCCAGCGCCGCGATGCCGCCGGTAAACTTTACAAATTCTTGCGCGGGTTATCGATCAGGCAGCGCCTGGTCGGCGATCCTTGGTCGTTGAAATGCCGCGAATCGCGGCCAAATCCGCCGCTTGCCTGGGGCTCGACCGGGGTCGCGGCGACGCCTGCCGCAACGCGATTTTACGACCCGAGACGGCGCCGATGCGGCGGCGATTCGGTCGCCGACGGTTTCACGCGATTTGGGTGCGGGCGCGTTCCGTTCATGCGGCCAGTATCGTCTCGATGCCACGGGCGATGCCGAGGAGGCGCCGGTCCGCCCCGTGTTCGCCGACCACCATCAGCCCGACCGGCGCGCTGCCCGGCGGCTGGATCGGCAGGGTGATCGCGCAGCGATCGAGAAAATTGATCACCGACGTATTGCGCAGGATCAGGCCGTTGAGCCGGAAGTAATCCTCGTCCTCGGCAAAGGCGGCGATCGGCGGTGCGGTGATCGCGACGGTCGGCATCAGCAGCGCATCAACATCGGCGGTGCGCGCGGCGACCCGGGCAATGAAGTCCGCGCGCCCGGCGCAGAGCCTGATATAGGTGGCGGCGCTGACGTCGCGGCCAAGCTCGATCCGCGACCGCACGCGCGGGTCGTATTCGCCGCCCCGGCGGGCCAGCAACGCCTCATGCCAGGCAAAGGCTTCGCTGTTGACGAGATGACCGCGGGCGCTGAGCCGCGGGTATTCGCGCAGCTCCTTCAACGGCAGGTCGACGATTCGGGCGCCGGCGCGCGACAAGGCCGTGCAGGCTGTCGCGAAGGCCTCCGCGACCTCGGGGGCGAGATCGTCGAGCACAAAACTTTGCGGCACGCCCAGCCGCATCGCCTCGATCGGCACCGCATCGGGGACGGTCGGCGGCTCGCCGGCCATCACCGCGTCGGCAATCGCGCAGCACGCGACGCTGTTGGCCAAGGGGCCGATCGAATCGAGGGTCGTCGATAGCGGCGTCGCGCCGTCGCGCGAGATGCGCTTTGCCGTCGGCTTTAGCCCGACGACCCCGCACAACGCGGCGGGAATGCGCACGGAGCCGCCGGTATCCGTGCCGATCGCGACGATGGCGCATTCGTCGGCGACGGAGACCGGCGCGCCGGCCGACGAGCCGCCGGGAACGCGCCCGCGGTCATAGGGGTTGCCCGGGGTGCCGTAATGCGGGTTGATGCCGACGCCGGAAAAGGCGAACTCGGTCATGTTGGTGCGGCCGATGAGGACCGCGCCGGCCGCGCGCAGCCGGGCGACGATCGGGGCGTCCTGCACCGCCGGCGGCTGATCGTCGAGCGCTTTAGATCCGGCCAGGGTTATGTCGCCGGCGACGTCGAACAGATCCTTGATCGACACCGGCAATCCGGCCAGCGGCGAGGCGACGTAGCCGGCCTTGCGCAATCGGTCCTGGGCGTCCGCCGCGGCGCGCGCCTGGTCGGCATAGACCTTGGTGAAGGTGCGCGCGCCCTCGCCAGCGGGATCGGCGATGCGCGCGAGCGCCGCCTCGATCAGCGCGCTGCTCGTCGTGCGGCCTGTGGCGAGATCGGCGGCGAGGCCGAGCACGGTTGGTTTGGTGGTGGGCATCTTCGGCTCAGCCCTTGACCGCATCGAGGGTCGGCAGACGGTAGCGATCTTGTGGGTCGTCCCAGCCCTTGAAATGGGGCCGGCGCTTTTCGGCGAAGGCGGCGCGCGATTCCATCAGATCGCTTTTCGCGCCGTGCTCGTGGAGCGCTGTCGCCAGACTCTGCTGCGCGGCTGACGGCGCTGGCCGCATCTGCCGCATCATGTGGACCGTGTTGACCCGCGACGCCGGCGGCAGCGTCAACAAATGCTCGGCCATGCCGAGCGCGGTCGGCATCAGCTCAGCGGCCTCGACCACCCGGTTTAAAAAGCCGACCTCGTAAAAGCGCTGCGCGGTGAAACGAAAGCCGAGCGCCATCTCCATCGCAATCGGATAGGGTAGGTTGGCGATGTGCCCGTGATTATAGCCGCCGAGCAGCCAGCGCTTCGCCTCGGATACCTCGAAGATCGCCTCGTGCACGGCGACGCGCAGATCGGTGCGCTCGACCAGCATAAAGCCGCCGCCCATCGCGTAGCCGTTGACCGCGGCGATCACCGGCTTTTCGAGCGCGCCCGACATGAACGGGTCCTCAATCGCCGGGCGCTGCCCGCCAGGCGCGTTGGCGGCAAGCGATTCCTTCATGTCCTCGCCGGCGCAGAACCCGCGCCCCGTGCCGGTGAAGATCGCCACTTCGAGCTCGCTGCTATGGCGGAACTCGGTCCATGCCTCGGCGAGCTGTTTGCGCATCTCGTGACTGAGCGCGTTGAGCCGGTCCGGCCGGTTCATCCGCACCACAAAGATTTGTCCGTGACGCTCGGTCTCGACGACGGCCATGGGTTTTGCTCCTTCGGCTTTGGTGCGGGATGCAGTCTATTCAAAACCGGCGAGGAACCTACATGGTTTTGGGTCAATCGCTTGCCTGCCGCGCGGGCTCGGTAACAAACTGCGCCCGGACATGGGAGGCGCGATAAAACCGCGGCATCCTCCAGGCAGGAGAGAATTGATGGACCTCAACGGCGCGGTGGCCCTGGTGACAGGCGGCAATGGCGGGCTCGGGCAGCGTATCTGCCACGCGCTGGCCAAGGAGGGCGTGCATATCGCCGTCGTGTACGCACAAAGCCGCGAACAGGCGGAGGGTGTCGCCCGCGACCTGACCTCGCGCTACCAGATCAACGCCGCGGCGTTCGCCTGCGACATCACCGATGGCACGGCCGTGGAGCGGCTGGTCGGCGAGGTGACCGCGCGCTTTGGCCGACTCGACATCCTCGTCAACGACGCCGCCTACAACAAGTCGATCCCGTTCGCGGACCTCGACAATCTGACGATGGAGGTGTGGGACAAGATCATGGCGGTCAATTTGACCGGGCCGATGCGCCTGACCAAGGCGGTAGCGCCGGTCATGAAAACCCAGGGCCAGGGTCGCATTATCAACATCGCCTCGGTCGCAGGGGTCGGGCCGACCGGCTCGTCGATCGCCTACGCGGTGTCGAAAGCGGGCCTCATCCATCTAACCAAATGCATGGCCGTGGCCTTGGCGCCGGAAACGCTGGTCAATTGCGTGGCGCCGGGTCTCCTGGAGGGTACGCGCGCGACCGCCAATCTACGGCCCGAATTTATCGCGCAAGGAGCGGCGACATCGCTCCTCAAGAAGCCGGCCGACAAGGACGATTGCGCCGATATGGTCGTCACCCTATGCCGCACCGAGACGATGACCGGCCAGACCATGGTCATCGATTCCGGCCGATACTTCCACTAATATCGAATTTTTCCGTTCGCTCGCGGCTCAGTTCGCGCGCGGAAAGGAAAAGGGGCTCATCTCGTCCGCCGAGCGGCCGAGCGAATCCCAATTCTGCCAGCCATTCCATATGCGTTCGCCGGCCTCCTGCGCCTGGCGGCGCAACGCGGCGAAATCCACGCCGGGGATGCGACCGCCCTCGACCCTGACCACGCCGTCGACGATCACCGTGTCGACATCGTCGCCGATCCCGCAATCGACAAGGCTTTTGATCGGATCGCGGACCGGGCCGTAACGCAGGCTGTCGCGGCCGGTCAGGTCGATGATCACGATGTCGGCGCGCGCGCCGGGTGCCAACCGGCCGATATCGTCGCGGCCGAGCGACCGGGCGCCGTTCAAGGTCGCCGCCTCGAACACCTCGCCGGCCGTCGCCGCCTTGAGGTTTCGGCTGGCGACCTTGCCGACATACGATGCGTTGCGCATTTGCAGGATCATGTCGCGCGGATAGGTATCGGTGCCGAGCGCGATGTTGACGCCGGCCCGCTTGTAGCTCTGCCAGCTATCGAGAAAACGGCCGCGCCGGTGCACGTTCACCGGGCAATGCGAGATCGAGCAGCGGTGTTCTCCCATCAACTCAAGATCGTGGGAGCCGGAGTAGCTGACCAGCGGATTGTCGGCGGTGATGTTGCCGTGCCCGATATTGAGCGTGTCAGACATCAGACCGACATGCTCGAGCAACTCGATCGAGGTCATCTGGTGTTCGCGGATGATGTCGAACACTTCGTGGATGTTGTAGGCGGCATGGATTGCCACCGGCATCTTGCGTTCGTTGGCGGCCTGGGCGGCGGCGCGCATGAGGTCAAGAGTGCAGGTCTCGACCTCGCGCGGCACGATCATGCCGCGCACCAAACCGCCGCAGGCGCCGTCGTTCCGGTCGATGAAATCGAGCGCCAGTTCGAATTCGCGCTGCCCGCGCGCTTCCTCGATCACGCGGACCAGTCTGCCGTTCTCGCCGGCGACCCATCTTCCGCTGTCAAAGCCGGGGCCGAGATAGGCCCGCGCGCCCAATTCGGCGATTTGCTGCAGCAGTGCCTCCTGCACCCGGCGCTGGCTGCCGAATTCGACAAAGGTGGTGATACCGTTGCGCAGCAACTCGGCAACCGTGAACCGGGCGTTCATCGCCAGATCCTCGGCGACCGAATTGTCGTCCGGTCGCACATAGCGCGGATCGCCGCCGACCCGCGTTCCCTCGCGCGCCACGCTGATTTCCAGAAACGGCTGGCCGAAATAATCGGATCGCCCGACATCGGAGATCAGGCGGTGCGACGCGCGGTGGCCGGAATGGACATGGGTGTCGATAAAACCGGGAATGACGAGCCGATCGGCGGCATCGATCGTGGCGTCGACCTCGCCGGGAAACCTCTCGCCGACAAAGAGGACCGTCTTGTCCTCGAACACCAGTTCGGCATTCCGCAGCAGCACGTGACCCCGCGAATCATGGCCGACGAGCCATCCACAGGAAATCTTCGTCCGCATCGGAAAGCTCCTATTGCGTGCGCACCGCGACCGAGGTCGCGCCGTGCAGCGTGCCGCCGCTATCGGAAAAGCGGACGAAGACGCGGTTGACGCCCGGCAAGTTCGGCACCGCGGCAGTGCCGGTCACAAAGATCGCGAAGGTCGGCGTCGCGTTCGGGGCGATCGTCGTGGTGGTCGTAATGGCGGGCGGCGCCAGGCAGACCCCGGTCGACGGGTTGGTCTGGCACAGCGTGAAGCTGACCGGCAGGTTTGCCGCGCCGGTATCGGCGCTCGCCGTGATCGCCGCGGAGATGCCGAGATTGACTGTCGCGACCGCGAAGAACCCCGTCCCGGTCGCGCCCGGGATGTCGACATAGCCGGGGTCGCCGCTCGCCGCCAGCGCGACGATGTCGGGAACCGGGCTCGCCGAGCCGGACAGGTTAAGCGTGTTGACGCCGGTCAGGGTCCCGACCGGGCTCGCATTGGCGCAGCCGAAGGTAAAGGCGACATCGGTCGGCGCGAACGGGCTGGTCGGGGTCAGTGCGATCACAAAGCTCTGCGCCGCGCCCTGCGCGATATTGACCGGCGTGTTCGCGGTGCCGGTGAGCGCGTTGGTCGTCGGATCGGTGGTTTGAAACAGGAAATTCGCCGGAATGCTGGTCGAGGGCGCGATCGTGCACGTCGTGCCAGTGCCGGGACCTGAGTTGATCATCGTCGCGAAAGCGGTCGCCGTCGCGCCGACCTGGACCGAGCGGCTTTCAGGCAGCACCGCCGCGACGAGCGCGATGTTGGTGGTGGTGTTTTGCACGAAATTGGCGGTCACGCTCGTATTCGCTGAGACCGTCACCGTGCAGCTCTGGATGCCGGTACACCCCGCGCCGCTCCACCCGGCAAAGGTCGAACCGCTCGCGGCGGCGGCGGTCAGGACGACCTGCGTGCCCGATTGGTAGCTGGCATTGCACGTGGCGCCGCAACTGATGCCCGAGGGGTTGCTCGTCACGGTGCCCGAGCCGGTGCCGGAGGACGTAACGGACAGCATGAAGCTGGGGATCAGCGTGAAGGTCGCGGTGACCGTCGTATCGGCTCCCGGCGTGATGACGCAGGGCGCCGTACCGGTGCAGCCTCCGCCGCTCCAGCCGGCGAACATCGACCCGGTCGCCGCCGAGGCAGTCAGCGTCACCGCCGTCCCATCCGGGAACATCTTGGCGCACGCGGTGCTGCTGGGGCTGCAATTGATGCCGGTCGGGCTGCTGGTCACCTGGCCGGTGCCGGTGCCGGTTTCGGCGACCGTCAAAGTTGGCGGGCCGATAAAGGTGCCGACCGATAGCGGCGAGTGCCCAACCGCAATGTTGGCGAGAATCGTGTTTGTCGCCGTCGCGATCGCCAGCACGTTGTTCGAGCCGTCATTGACGACATAGAGCTTGCTGCCATCGGGGCTCACCGCCACGCCAGCGGGGTTGGTGCCGACGGTGATCGGCGTGCCCATCACCGTATTCGTTGCCGTGGCGATCACCGAGACGGTGTTTGAGCCGCTGTTCGTGACGTAAACCTTGCTGCCGTCCGGGCTCACCGCCACCCCTAAGGGGGAGTT
>Ga0181537_10004223_pt1 | contig 11979 bp, 12 predicted proteins | sample PEATcosm2014_Bin_39_FD_119765 | JGI IMG/M metagenome (GOLD analysis project Ga0181537, IMG submission 119765) | Peatland microbial communities from MTU Mesocosm Facility, Houghton, MI, USA - PEATcosm2014_Bin23_10_metaG | ecosystem: Environmental > Terrestrial > Soil > Wetlands > Peat | place... | reverse complement strand
CGCGCCGCGAGGTGCTTGTGCGGCTGTTTCATCTTCGCGCAGTAGGCCTGCTCCTCCTCGGTAAAAACCCGAGCCAGGAACCTCTCCCCCTGGCGCTCCATGACCCCGCGGATCCTCGCGACCTCGATGACGTCCGCGCCGAGGCCGATCAGGATACCGCCGGGTGGAAGGTCAAGGTTCACGGGTTCATCCGCGCCTTCATCTCGCGGACGGCCTCCTCGATCCCGGTGAAGAGGGCGCGGCTCAGGATGCTGTGGCCGATGTTGAGCTCGTGGAGGTGGGGCAGCGTCCTCACCTCGGAGATATTGACGTAGTTGATGCCGTGCCCCGCGTTCACCGTGAGGCCGAGACCGCTGGCCTGTACGGCGCCGAGGCGGAGCCGCTCGAATTCGGCGGGGCCGCGGTCCGTGCCGTAGGCGTTTGCATAGGCGCCGGTGTGGAGCTCGACGGTGGGCGCGCCAAGCTCCGCCGAAAGCTCGATCTGGGCCTCATCGGGGTCGATGAAGAGGCTGGTCTCAATGCCCTCGCCGGCCATTGCATCGATGCAGGCCTTGACCTTCGCCCTGCCGACCACGACGTCAAGGCCGCCCTCCGTCGTGACCTCCGTTCTGTTTTCAGGCACGACGCACACCGCCTCGGGCTTCAGCTTTAGGGCGAGGGCGATCATCTCGCGGGTGCAGCCCATCTCGAAGTTGAGGCGGGTTCCGATCGATTCCCGCAGGCGCCAGACATCCAGGTCCTGGATGTGGCGCCGGTCCTCCCTCAGGTGGGCCGTGATCCCGTCAGCTCCCGCCTTCTCGGCCTGGATCGCGAGCGCGACCGGATCCGGTTCGACGGCAGCACCCACGGCGCCGCGATAGCGGGCCTGACGCAGGGTAGCGCTGTGGTCGATGTTCACCCCGAGGAGAATCACGAACCCATCCAAGCAAAGTTAGGCTCGACGGCCAATCTTCAAAAGAAGCTAGATTCCGGGGCGTTTGCGGTACGCGATCTGGGTCTTCGCGGGGAGGAACCCGAGCGAGGGATAGAAGGAGTGGCTCTCTACGCGCTTGGCGTTGCTGCGGACGTCCACCGTGTCCGCGGAGATCTCGGCCGCCCACACCTCGGCCTGCGCCACGAGGCTGCGGCCGACGCCGCGCCTGCGCATGCCCTCGGAGACCACAAGCCCGACGATCTCGACCCGGAGGCCCGATACGAGGGCGTGGCTGCTGTGCGCCTGGAGCCAGGCGCAGACTGAGCCATCCGGCAGCTCGGCTACGACGACCCGCTGGTCGTCGCGCGCAAGTATCCATTGAAGCCTCTCGCGGACGGCGCCCCCTTCCACCGGATAGCCCAACTCCCGGGCAAGGGCCGCGATGAACGAGGCATCTTCCAGGCGGGCGGGGCGTATCTTGATCTCGGCCTTCGGCATGGTGATCCTTCTCAGGCCACGTTGTCCCAGATTCCATGGCGCGGTGTCGAGGAATCTGGCCTGATTTCCCTCACCGGACGGCGTCGACCCTGGTCATCGAGCTGACCCACGCGGAGGTTCCCTTGCCCGGGCCCAGCACGTAGGGAGCAAAGCCGGTGGGATCGAATGCGAAGGCCGAATGGGCCGCCGCGGACTGGCCCGCAGCCTTCAGCGCGAAGAGGGTCTGCCGCTCTCGCCGCTCCGCGGGATCGCGCCATGTGTCCCAGTAGGGATGGTCGACCGGAGGGTAGAGCCAGGGGGCGAAGACACGGACCCTGAGCTCCGTCCCGGAGGTTTCAAGGCGCGCAAGCTCGGCCACGACGCTGTCATTCTGCAGGAGCTCAAGCTCCGCGTGGCCCGCGTCGATCCGGTGGAGGAGGAGGCGGTTCATCATGCTGGGACGGCCGCTCGCGAGGAGCGTCGAGGAATCCGGCCCTTGGAAGGGCGCCAATGCCACCGTCAGCTCCACGGGGCCGAACTCCCTCCCCTCCCAGCGCGAAACCCATAGGCTCGGCCGATTCAGTGGCCTCGCCATGGCCGAGTAGGCGGCGGGATTGGAGTAGCGGAAAAGCTCCCCGTGCTCGAATGAAGCGAGCCAGACATATGCCACGGTCCAGGCTGACGTCAGGACCGCGAGCAGGCGCAGCGGCCGGCGCCATGCCGCGGCCGGCCCGGGAACAGGCGGAGCAAAGATCACCATCAGCCCGAGCGCGGCCACCACCGTCCACCCGCCGGTCAATTCGGTGATATAGCGGGAGCTGGCCGCCTCCAGGCCGACGAGCACTGCCGCCGCGAGCAGGCTAGTTGCGGCTCCGGCCACGACCACCGAGACCTCGGGACGGAACGCCGCCGTGCGCCTGCGCCTCCAGGCCCAGGCGACTGCGGCCCATCCCGCGAATAGCACCGGCAGGCCAAAGCAGACGCCGTGCATTTCCTCCAGGAAAAGGTAGCCTGACGGCAACTCGCCCGGCCACACCGGCTTAACGAAGGGGAAGTACGGGCTCAGGTCTGGAAGCGATCCCAGGTAGAGCCATGCATTGAACGCCACGAAGGCCGCGCTGAAATGGCTGGCGTGCTCCTGGCCTCCGCTGAACAGCTGGTAGCTCTGCCCGAATTCCCCGAATTTCCCGAACCGGGCGTAATTGTACCACAGGAGCAAGGCGCCGCCGAGTCCAAGGGTGCAGGCGAGGGCCAGGGCAGCCCGCCATCGGGGCGCCCCGGCGGACCGAGCGCCGGCGGGCACGACCGCGACGAGCGCGATCACCCCGGCGGCGAAGAGGTAAGAGGGCCGCGAGCCGAGGAGGAGCGCGAGGGACGCCCCCAGCGCGAGCGCCCATCCCGCACCTCCGCCGCCTGAGCGGCAGCGCCATAGGAAAAAGAGCGACCACCAGAGGCAGGCCAGCGCCGCGGCGTGCGGAAGCTCCCAGAAGCCGGGCCTGCGCAGCGTGACGGGCAGCCACGCCGCATGCATGGCGATGAGCACGATCCCCGCCAGCACCCAACCGGAAAGCCCCGGGAAGTGCCGGTCCCTCACGCCCGAGAGGAGGAGCCCCAGGCCCCCCAGGGCGAGGGTCGCAAAGACGACGCATGCGATCCGCTCCGGGATGTGGCTGCCGGTCAGCACCCGCCAAGGCAGCATGAGGACCACGGCGGGGGTCGGGCCGTAGTAGATGTAATACTTCCCGTGATACAGCGTGGCGTCGGAGAGGCGGTAGGCGAAGTTCCGGCGGGGGTCGTAGGGATCGGGCAGCTTCAGGAGCTCCGGCGAGGGCTCGATCGAAAGGCTCGTCTGCCCCTTGAGGAACCCGTCCACAAGCGATTCATAGTAGTGGCCGCCGTAGCCCGGGGCGTTCTCCAGGGCCGCGACGCCGTTCACGACCCAGAGGAGCGCGGCCGCTGAAACGAGGAGCGCAATCCAGAGCCAGAGGGCGCCCTTCATGATCGCGCGCAAACCGCCGGGCCTGGGGGAAGCGACGCGCAAATCATCGCCCCCATCCTTACCGGAGGCGTCCTCCTCGGCAACCCTCCAGGGTGTCCGGAAAAGCCCGAAGGCCGAAACCCGGAAGGCAAGGGCCCCTCAGCCCCGCTGGGCCATCGGGACGTAGTCCCGCTTCACCGGCCCCACGTAGATCTGCCTCGGCCGGTAGATGCGGCCCTTCGGGTTCGCGGCGACCTCGTGCCAGTTGGCGATCCAGCCAGGGGTCCGCCCGATCGCGAAGATGACCGTGAACATGCTGGTCGGGATTCCAAGCGCCCGCATTATGATCCCGCTGTAGAAGTCGACGTTCGGGTAGAGCTTGCGGGACAGGAAGTAGTCGTCCTTGAGCGCCGCCTCCTCGAGCTTCTTCGCGATGTCGAGGAGCGGGTCCTTCTTGCCCAGCTTCTTCAGAACGTCCTCACAGGCCTTGCCGATGATCTTGGCCCGCGGGTCGAAATTCTTGTAGACGGCATGGCCGAAGCCCATCAGCCGGTTTCCCTTGGTGCCCAGCTTTGCGGCGGCGATGAAGCGGGTGCCGTCGTCGCCCTCGTCGTGGATTGTCTGGAGCATGTGCACGACCGAGACGTTCGCGCCGCCGTGGAGCGGCCCCGAGAGGGCGCATATCCCCGCGGAGAGCGACGTGAAGAGGTTGGCCGCGCTAGATCCGACGGTCCTCACTGTCGCCGTCGAGCAGTTCTGCTCATGGTCGGCGTGGAGGAGGAAGAGCAGGTTCAGCGCCCGGGCGACCTCGGGCTCCGCGACGTAGTCCTTGTACGGCTCGGAGAACATCATGTGCAGGAAGTTGTCGCAAAACGGCAGCTCCTGCTTCGGGAACACGTAGGGAAGGCCCCTCTGGTAGCGATAGATCATCGCGCCGATCGTCCTCACCTTCGAGATCGCGATCGCCGCCGCCAGGTCGAAGTTCGCCAGGTCCTTCTCGAAGCTGTTCGTCGCGAGCTCCGGGTAGTGGGCGGCAAGGGAGGCCACGATCGAGGAGAGCATCGCCATCGGCGGCGCATCCTTCGGGAATCCCTCGAAGACCTTCTGCATCTGGGTCTCGATTGCAGCGTGCTCCCTCAAGAGAAGGCCGAAGGCCTTCCTCTTGGACTGGTTCGGCAGGTCACCATAGATCACCAGGTATGCCGTCTCGACAAAGTCGCTCTCGTGGGCGAGCTGCTCGATCGGGATTCCGCGGTGTCTCAGGATGCCGTTGTCCCCATCCAGGAAGGTGATCGCGCTCTCGCAGGAGCCCGTGTTTCCGAAACCCTGGTCGTAGCATATAAACCCCGTGTCCGCCCGCAGCTTACGTGTGTCGATGGCCTTCTCGCCCTCGCTCCCGACGATCACCTGCAGGGGGTATTCCTTGCCGTCCAGCTTGAGTGTGGCGTCGTGGGGCATGGCTAAGTTAGCCAAGCTAGAAATGGGCCGCTTGCAAAGAAAAGATCGGCCCCCGCGGACGAAATCCCGCGTTCTTATCGCTCGATTAGGGTAGCTGACGCAGACGCCGCAAAATTGCGATAGATTCGCAATCCTTTAGCCTGGCTCTTTTCCGGATGGAACTGGGTCGCGAACATCCGCCCGCGGCCGATCGCGGCGACAAAGGGGTTGCCGTATTCGCACTCCGCCAGGACCAGACCGGGGTCCCGGGGGACGCAATGGAAGCTGTGGACGAAGTAGAAGGATTCGCCCTCCACCGCCAGGCCGTCCCTCAGGGGGCTGCCCGGCTGCAGGAAACGGACGGTGTTCCAGCCCATGTGGGGGATCTTGAGCGGCGCCTGGAGGTTGAACCTCACGACCCGACCGGGAAGGATGCCGAGCCCCTTCACCCCGCCCTCCTCCGACTCCTCAAAGAGCGCCTGCATGCCCAGGCATACGCCGAGGAACGGGCGGTCGAGGCTGATCCATTCCTTCACCGACGCATCGAGGCCCGACGTCCGGAGCGAGAAGACGCAGTCGCGCAGCGCGCCGACTCCCGGCAGCACGAGCGCATCGGCGCCGGACCTGTCGAGTTCGGCGGGCGAGCGCACGACGACCGGCTTCGTGCCCACGCTCTCCAGCGCCTTGGTGACGCTGCGAAGGTTGCAGATGCCGGTGTCGATGACGGCGATGGGCGCGCTCATCGCAGTCGCCTCAGAGCGTGCCCTTGGTGGAGGGCAGCAGGTGTGCCGCCCGCGGTTCGATCTGGGTAGCGGCGTCCAAGGCGCGCCCCAGGGCCTTGAAGATCGCCTCCGCGATGTGGTGCGGCTCCTCGCCGTAGACCAGCTCGACATGGAGGTTGGCCCCGAGCGCGTTGCTGAACGCACGGCAGAATTCCTTCACGAGGATGAGGTTGAAGTCCCGCACGAAGGAGGACTTGGCCTCGACGCGGTACTCCAGGTGGGGGCGGCCGCCCAGGTCCACGACGACGCGCGCCAGCGACTCGTCCATCGGGAGGATGAAGAAACCGTAGCGCCGGATGCCCATCTTGTTCCCGAGCGCCTTCCCGAAGGCCTGCCCGAGGACGAGCCCGACATCCTCCACCGTGTGGTGGTAATCGACGTCCACGTCGCCCTTCGCCTTGATCGTGAGGTCGAAGAGCCCGTGCTTCGCGAACAGCGTCAGCATGTGGTCGAAGAACGCGACACCGGTCCCGATCTTCGACACGCCCGTGCCGTCTATGCCGAGCGTGATCGCGATGTCGGTCTCCGCCGTCTTGCGGGAGACGGATGCTACGCGTTTGGAGGTGCCTTTAGCCATGCGTCGAGGGTGTCTTCGAGGACGAGCATATCGTCATCGGAACCGACGCTGATCCGCAGGAAGGAGGCGGTCAAGGCGTCGCTCGGGAAGTGGCGCACCAACACCTTGCGGGTGAACAGGAAATCGAGCGCGGCCCTCGCGACGGCGGGACCGGCGAGGCCGCGGCTGTCGCGCGGCTCCGTGCAGATGAAGTTCGCCTCGGAAGGAAACGTGAACCAGCCCCTCTTCGATACCCAACTGTCTATGTAATAATCCCTTGTGGATTTGATCTTGTCGATGATCCCGACGTAGTAGTCGGGATCGCCCAAGGCCGCGACCGCGGCGGCCTGCGAGAGCCGGCTCACGTTGTAGCTGTCGCGTACGCGGTCGAGAAGTCCGATGACCTCCGGGTCGGCGAGCGCGTACCCCACGCGTATCCCCGCAAGCGCATACGCCTTCGAGAGCGTCCGGGTCACGACCAGCCTCGGATGGCCGGCGAGGAGGTCCAGGGCGTTTTCCCGGGCGAACGGGGCATAGGCCTCGTCGACGACCACGATCCCCCTGAACGTTTCGAGTATGCGGGCGATGTCGGAGGTCGGGAATCCCACCCCGGTGGGGGCGTTGGGCGACGTGAGGAAGAGGATGCGGGCGTCCGACGCCGCGATCTGCTCGAAGGGAAGGAGCATCCCGCGGTCCAGGGGGATGGGGCTCGCGGCGCCGCCCCGGATCCCGACAAGGACCGGGTAGAGCGAATAGCTAGGAAGCATGAAGGCCGCCGCCGCACTCTCCCCGCAGAAGCAGCCGACGAGGAGGTTCAGGATGTCGTCCGAGCCGTTCCCGATGCAGACGTTCGCGGCCGCGACGCCGTGGGTGCGCGCGACGGCCTCCCTGAGGGCCGAGCTGGACGGGTCCGGGTAGAGGCGCAGGTCCTCGCCGCCGTCGCCCAGCGCCGCGATGACCGCCTGGGCCACCCTTGGGCTCGGGGGATATGGGCATTCGTTCGTGTTCAGCTTCACCCACCCCGGCCCCTTGGGCTGAAGCCCTGGCGTGTAGGCGTGGAGTCCCGGCACGTGGGCGAGCGCGAGCTGCCCGGGCGTCTTCCCGGTCATCGGGAACCCCGCCGCGCGACGCGGATCGAGGCCGAGCGGCCGTGCGCATCCAGCCCCTCCATGCCCGAGAGCGCCGCCACGGTGGGCTCCGCCCGCCGCATGCTGCGCCCGTCGTAGCGCAGGACGCTCGTGCGCCTGAGGAAGTCCGACACCCGAAGGCCGCTTGAGAACCGGCCCGCACCCCCGGTGGGAAGGACATGGCTCGGCCCCGCCGCGAAGTCCCCGAGCGCCGTCGGCGTCGAGGCCCCGATCATGATGGCTCCCGCCGTCGTGATGGCCTTCACGAGGCCCGCGTACGAGCCGTCGCGAACCATGAGCTCGAGGTGTTCGGGCGCCACGCGGTTGGCCACCTGCGCCGCCTCCGCGAGGCTCGAGACCTTGATCGCGAGGAAACCGTCCCTCAGCACGACCCTCGTCTTCCCCGACCTGGAAAGCGCGCCCACCTGTCCCTTGATCTCCGCGGCGACCGCAGCGATGAACCTTGAGGAGGTCGAGACGAGGTAGATCTTCTCGCGGCCCGAGCCGTGCTCAGCCTGCGCGAGCAGGTCCGCCGCCGCAAAGTCCGCCCGTGCGCTGTCGTCGGCGATCACCATGACCTCGCTCGGGCCGGGCAGGAGGTCGACACCCACCTGGCCGAAGACCTGGCGCTTCGCCTCGCAGACGTAGGCGTTGCCGGGGCCGAAGATCTTGTCGACGGCGGGGATGCTCGCGGTCCCGTAGGCCATCGCGCCGATGGCCTGGACGCCGCCGATGCGGTAGAGCTCGCTCACTCCGGCGAGGTGCAGGGCGCCCAGGAGGTCCGGCGCCACCCGGCCGCCGGGGCCCGAGGGGGTGAACACGGCGATTTCCGGGCAGCCCGCGATCTTCGCGAGCGTAGCCGTCATGAGGACCGTCGAGACGAGGGGCACCTGGCCACCGGGGACGTAGATGCCGACGCGGCGGATCGGGTCGAACTTCTCGCCCGCCCAGGCCCCGTGCAGGTTCCGGGCGCTCCAGTCGTCGGGAAGGGTCCTGCGGTTGAACTGCTCGACGGCCGCGTGCACGGCGCGGAGCGCCCTTCGGCGCCCCGCGGGCATCGCCCTCGCGGCCGCGGCGATCTCGCCCTTCGCCACCCTGAAATCGCGGGGCTTGAGCCTCGCGCGGTCGAACCGCAGCGCAAGGCGCGCGACCGCGGCATCCCCGCCGGTTTCCACCTGCGCAAGGAGGGAGGCCACGGACCTCGAAATCTCCGGCGAGACGGCCGCGCCCCGGCAGAACCGCGCCAGCGCCGCATCGAACCCCCGGGACGCAAATGAAAGCGTGCGCACGGACTACTTCCCCGGGGCGGCGGCCGCGCCCCGGGCCGGGAGGATGCTCGGGATCGAGAACAGGTCCGGGGACAGCTTCTCGTTGAGCGTGACCGAGTCGAACACCGCGGTGGATACGATCTCCTTGCCGGCGGGGGTCTTCGTGATGCTTACGATCGTCTTCGGGAACCTGAGCCCGTCTACGCGGATCTCGCCGCTTTCGCGGAAGGTCTCGGGGCCACGGACGGTCTTCACGAGGCGCCCCGTGTCCCGGTCGAAATACCGCTCGTACACCGTGCCCGCGTCATGGATGAAGTCCACGCGCTCGCATGCGATCCCGTCCGCCGTGGCCGGGCCCATGTCCTCTACCTTGCCCCACTCGGGGACGCGGTAGTGATTCAGGTTTTCCCAGGTGTTGGCCCGGAGCGTCTTGATGTCGTCGACCGTCAGGAAGGTGAGCCGGAATTTCGACGCGTCGGCATTGTCCTGGAGCCAGTCCCAGCCCTCGTAACCGTCGAGCACCGTCGTCATGGTCGTCTTCAGGTCGCGGACCACCTGGCGCTGCTTGAGCGGCTTCATGAAGGTCATGTCCAGCTGGGTGTGGATCACCGGCTTGTCGGGCTCGGCCCTCTCCAGCGTCCCTATGTAGTGGATCGAGGTGATCGCATCCAGGGTCGACTCGGGGCCCAGGTATTCCCGCGCAAGGGACACCACGGCAGGCTCCGCCCGGGCGCCCGGCGCGAGGAGCGCCGCGGCGCAGGCAAGGACGAGGGCGGGCGTTCTAGGCATGCCCCCAATGACAGCCAATTACCGCGCGAGGTCGAAGGAATTTCACTCCCACTCTATCGTGGCGGGGGGCTTGGAACTCACGTCGTAGACGACCCGCGATACGCCCCTCACCTCGTTCGTGATCCGGCCCGAGATCTTCTGGAGCAGGTCATAGGGAAGCCGGGTCCAGTCGGCGGTCATGGCGTCGATGCTCTCGACGATCCTGAGCGCGATGACATGGGCATAGTTGCGCTCGTCGCCGACCACGCCGACCGACTTGACCGGCAGGAAGACGCAGAAGGACTGCCACACCTTCCAGTACCAGCCGCTCGCCCTCATCTCCTCCTGGAGGATGGCGTCGGCCTCGCGAAGGACCTCGAGGTGCTCCGCCGTGATGGGGCCGACGACCCTGACCCCGAGCCCCGGGCCGGGGAAGGGCTGGCGCCAGACCACCTCGCGGGGCAGCCCGAGCGCGCCGCCCACCCTGCGCACCTCGTCCTTGAAGAGCTCCTTCAGGGGCTCGAGCAGCTTGAGCCTCATGCGCGCCGGCAGGCCGCCCACGTTGTGGTGGCTCTTGATGAGCGCCGCCGGGTTGTCCCCGATCGCGACGCTCTCGATGATGTCGGGATAGAGCGTGCCCTGTGCCAGGAAGTCCGCGTGGCCTATCTTCTTCAGCGACCTCTCGAACACCTCGATGAAGACCTTGCCGATGATCTTTCGCTTCTTCTCGGGATCATCGACTCCCTTCAGCTTGCGCAGGAAAAGGGCCGAGGCGTCCACGACCCGCAGGTCGATCTTGAAGTTCCGCTTGTAGAGCGACTCCACCGACCTGCGCTCGCCCTTGCGCAGCAGACCGTTGTCGACGAACACGCAGGTGAGCTGGCGCCCGATCGCCTTGTGGATGAGCGCCGCCGCCACCGACGAGTCCACGCCCCCGGAAAGGCCGAGGATGACCCGGGAGCGTCCCACGGTCGTGCGGATGTCGTCCACCGCGTGCGCTATGAAGTCCTTCATCGTCCAATCCTGCTTCGCGCGGCAGATCCCCGACAGGAAGTTGCGCAGGATGTCGACGCCGTGCTCGGTGTGGAACACCTCGGGGTGGAACTGGATCCCGTAGATCCCGCGCTTCAGGTCCTCGATGACGGCGTAGGGCGAGTTCTCGGTCTTCGCGATCGCGGTGAAACCCGGCGGCAGCTTCATCAGCTTGTCCCCGTGGGAATTCCAGACGCGCAGCTTTTTCGGGAGCCCCTTGAAGAGCCGGCCCCGGCGCCGGATCTCGAGCGTCCCCTTTCCGTATTCGCGCCGCTCTCCCAGGGCCACCCTGCCCCCGAGCATGTGCCCCATGAGCTGGAGGCCGTAGCAGATCCCGAGAACGGGGATCCCCAGCTCGAAGATCCCGCGGTCAGGGATGGGCGCAGTCCTGGCGAAGACCGAGCTCGGACCCCCCGACAGCACGATCCCGATGACGCCGTCGGCGCGCAGCACCTTGGCGGGCGTCGAGAAATGGTAGATCTTGGAGTAGACTTGGCACTCGCGGATCCGGCGCGCGATGATCTGGGTGTATTGCGAGCCGAAATCGAGTACGGCTATGGTTTGCGGCATGTGCGGTGTGTGAAAAGGGAAAGAAGAACCCCGCCCGGCGTCCGACCGCAAGTTAGAACCGGAGCCTTGCGTTCTCGTGGCCGCACCTCGGGCAGGCGAAAAGGGCGGCCCCCTCGGGCGCGGTGTAGAGGCGGTCGCACCGGATGCAGTGGAAGGTGGTCCTGCGCCGCTCCCGGTCGAAGCGCATGTGGTCGCGGCGGTCGTAGAAGAGCCAGAGCCCCAGGAAGACCACGGCAACCAGCACGCAGTAGATGACGACGGCTGCGGGGAACTCTAACATTGGTCCGAAAACCAAACAAAAAACGCGTCGAGGGCAAACCTCGACGCGTTGGATTGGTTGGGGGCTTTGGCGAAGCGCTCAGGCCTTCGTCTCGCCCTCGGGTGCCGCGGGCTTCTCGGCGGGTGCCGCCTCGGCGGCCGCGGGGGTCGCGGCCTTCTTACGGCGCCCCTTGGCGGCGGACCTCTTGCCCCTCGACTTCTTGTAGCCGGTGTCGTCCGCCTTCACGAACTCGATCAGCGCCATCTCGGCGGCGTCGCCGAGGCGCTGGGGGCCGAGCTTGTAGATGCGGGTGTAGCCGCCGGCGCGCGCCGTGAACTCCTTGTGCTTCTCGTTGAAGAGGAGCGTGACGGCGTCCTCGTCGCGGATGTCGGCAAGGACAAGGCGGCGCAGGTGCACGGCGTCCTTCTTCTCGGTCTTCGCCGCGGCGTGCTTCGCCTTGGTGATGGCCTTCTCGATGAACGGGCGCAGGACCCTGGCCTTTGTCAGCGTGGTCTTGATCCGCCCATGGGTGATGAGCGAGGCGGCCAGGTTCGACAGCATCGACTCGCGGTGCTCGCGGGTGACGCCCAGCGAGGCGTGGTGCTTTTTATGGCGCATGGATCAGGCTTCCTTCTTGGCGTCGAGCAGGCGCTCGTCGAACTTCATACCGAGCGAGAGGCCGAGCGCCTCGAGCTTCTCCTTGATCTCGTTCAGGGACTTCTTGCCGAAGTTGCGGTACTTGAGCATCTCCTGCTCGGTCTTCATGGCGAGCTCGCCGACCGTGGTGATGTTCGCGTTGTTGAGGCAGTTGG
>Ga0181537_10004222_pt1 | contig 11979 bp, 12 predicted proteins | sample PEATcosm2014_Bin_39_FD_119765 | JGI IMG/M metagenome (GOLD analysis project Ga0181537, IMG submission 119765) | Peatland microbial communities from MTU Mesocosm Facility, Houghton, MI, USA - PEATcosm2014_Bin23_10_metaG | ecosystem: Environmental > Terrestrial > Soil > Wetlands > Peat | place... | reverse complement strand
GCGGAGCGCCTGAATGCGACCGAATACACGCAACCGGCGATGCTGGTAGCGGGTATTGCCACCTGGCGCGCCTGGCGCGAGCAGGGCGGCGGCGCGCCGGCGGCGGTCGCCGGCCACAGCCTGGGCGAATTCACCGCGCTGGTGTGCGCGCAGGCACTGCCGTTCGAAGCCGCGGTGCAATTGGTTCGATACCGCGGCCAGATCATGCAGCGCGCGGTGCCCGAGGGTAGCGGCGCCATGGCGGCGATTCTCGGACTCGCCGACGATGAGGTGGAAGCGGCCTGCGTGGCAGGCGCGCAGGGCGAGGTGGTGCAAGCGGTCAACTTCAACTCGCCGGCCCAGGTGGTGATCGCCGGACACGCTGCCGCGGTCGAGCGTGCAATGGCGCAGGCGCGCCAGCGCGGCGCCAAGCGGGCAGTACTGCTGCCGGTCAGCGTGCCGGCGCACTCGCTGCTGATGCAGCAGGCCGCGCAGCAGCTGTCGCAGCGCCTGGACGAGATCGAACTGCGCCGACCGGTGTATCGCTATATCAGCGCGGTGGACGCGCTCGAGCATTGCGAGCCGACCGACATTCGCGCAACGCTGGTCCGACAGCTGGCCAGCCCGGTGCGCTGGTCACAGACGGTGCGCGCGCTGCTGGCGCTGGCGCCCATTCTGGTCGAGTGTGGGCCTGGCAAGGTGCTCACCGGCCTGAATCGGCGCATCGAGCGCGACGCCCGGTGCTATGCGCTGGAGGATCCGGACTCGCTCGCGGCCGCGGTGGCTGCTACGGCGACGGCTGGGGCGCCCGGGACGGTTCATGTTTGAGTCGGATGTGGCACTGGTCACCGGCGCCTCGCGCGGCATCGGTCGCGCGATCGCACTGGCCCTCGGACGCGCCGGCGCAACAGTGGTCGGCACTGCCACCACGGCGGCGGCTGCGCAGCAGATCGGGGTGGATTTCCAGGCGGCCGGCATTCGCGGGCGGGGCCTGACCTGGAATGCGTCCGATCCCGCCTCGACCGATACACTGATCGAGGCGCTGGACGGCGCCGAGGGGCTGCCGACGATCCTGGTCAACAACGCCGGCATCGCCCGGGATGCGTTGATTTTGCGCATGAAGAGCGAGGATTGGGAGCAGACGCTGCAGGTCAATCTGTCGGCTGTATTTCGCCTGTCCAAGGCCTGCCTGCGGCGCATGCTGAAGCAGCGCCATGGACGCATCATCAACATCGGATCGGTGGTCGGGGCGACTGGCAACGCCGGCCAGGTGCACTACGCCGCCGCCAAGGCGGGCCTGGTCGGTTTCAGCAAGGCACTGGCCAAGGAGGTGGCTACACGCAACATCACCGTCAACACGGTGGCGCCCGGATTCGTGGAGACAGATATGACACGCGCGTTACCGCAGGCGCAGCGGGCGGCGTATCTGGCACAGATACCGGTCGGACGCTTCGGCAGCGCCGAGGAGGTCGCCAGCGCGGTGCTGTTTCTGGCCTCGCCGGACGCCGGCTACATCACCGGCCAGACGCTGCATGTCAATGGCGGTATGTACATGGGCTAGACTCGCCTCCCAGGACGCGCATAAAGCTGGCACTGCTGCAAATAATCTGGAATTTCAAGTACTCCCGTTGCCCGGGCAAGCTGGCCAGCGTCATGGGGTTCCCCTACAATACGCGCCCCATGCTGGAGCCGCCCCGACCGGCGAGCCGGGCGGGGGTCTTGAAGAGTCAACACGAGAGAGGATTATTAAAAGATGAGCACCGTGGAACAACAGGTGAAGGCGATTGTTGCCGAGCAGCTGGGTGTCAAGGCTGAGCAAGTCACCAACGCCGCCTCGTTCGTCGACGACCTGGGCGCCGATTCGCTCGACACCGTCGAACTGGTCATGGCGCTGGAGGAAGAATTCGAAATCGAGATTCCGGACGAGGACGCGGAGAAAATCACCACCGTGCAGCAGGCGATCGATTACATCAGCGAACGCCGCAACAAAGCCTGACCTCGTCCTGGTTGCCGCCATGCGTGGCGTCTCGTGAGTAAGCGCCGGGTAGTCATCACCGGTCTGGGCCTGATCTGTCCGGTCGGGGGCAACGTGGCCGACGCCTGGGCCGCGATCCTGCGCGGCGAGAGCGGCATCGGTCCGATCACGCGCTTCGACGTGTCCGCGTTTCCGACCCGTTTCGGCGGCGCGGTGCGCGATTTTGCGGTTGAGCAGTACTTGAGCGTCAAGGATTCGCGCCGCATGGACGAGTTCATGCATTACGGCATTGCCGCCGGAGTGCAGGCAGTCGCGGATGCGGGACTGGACTTCGAGCGGCTCGATCGCGAACGCTGCGGCGTGGTCACCGGTGCCGGCATCGGCGGCCTGTGGACCATCGAGGAGACCTGCGCTGGGTATGTCGACTCCGGGCGCAACCCGCGCAAGATCTCCCCGTTCTTCGTGCCGTCGACCATCATCAACATGATCTCCGGCCATCTTTCGATCCGCTTTGGCCTGCGCGGACCCAATCTGGGCGTGGTCACCGCCTGCACCACCTCCACCCATGCGCTCGGCCTGGGCGCGCGCTGCATCCAGTATGGCGATGCCGACCTGATCATCGCCGGCGGCGCCGAGATGGCTACGACGCCTACCGGGCTTGGAGGCTTCGGGCAGGCGAAGGCCTTGTCATCGCGCAATGACTCGCCGCAGAGCGCCAGCCGGCCCTGGGATCGCGATCGCGATGGCTTCGTGCTCGGCGATGGCGGCGGTGCAATGGTGCTGGAGGAATACGAGCATGCGCGTCGGCGCGGCGCACGCATCTACGCCGAGCTGCTCGGCTTCGGCATGAGCGGCGATGCGCACCATATTACCGCCCCGCCCGAGGATGGCGACGGCGCGCGCCTGGCGATGAGCAATGCTCTGCGCGATGCACAGCTCAACGCCGATCAGGTGCAATACCTGAACGCGCATGCGACCTCGACCGGCCTGGGCGACAAGGCCGAGACCATTGCCATCAAGCGCGCCTTCGGCGAACACGCACGCAAGCTGGCGGTCAGTTCCACCAAGTCGATGACCGGGCATCTGCTCGGAGCCGCCGGCGTGGTCGAGGCGATCTTCAGTGTGCTCGCGATCCGCGACAACGTCGCGCCGCCGACCACCAATTACGAGCACCCCGACCCGGACTGCGACCTGGATTACGTGCCCAATGTCGCGCGGCCGATGCCCATCGACGTCGCCGTGTCGAACTCGTTCGGCTTCGGCGGCACCAACGGTACGCTGGTCTTTCGGCGCCTCGGCGGCTGAGCGCCGCCGCCACCGCAGGCGCGAAGGGCAGGCGCGCATGGCGCAGGTGGAAAGCCCGGGCAGGCTGCTGGTACGCACGGCGGCGGTAAACGATGCGGCGCTGCGGCGCCTGGCCTACTCCGATCCCGAATCCTTTCCGGTGCTGTTCGACAGTGCGGCCCGGGGCCCATTGAGCCGCTATTCGATCCTGGCGGCCTACCCGCAGGCGGCGCTGTGGCAGGACGGGCGCGGCCGGCTGCACGCGCACGGTATGCCGGAGCCGAGCTGCAGCGGCTTTCTCAGTGCGCTCGAGGCGGCCTGGCGCAGCGACAGCGGCGGCGAGCCCCAGCCGCCGCAGCGGTTGCCGGGTCCATTCTTCGGTGGCTGGGTGGTGTTCATCGGCTATGAGCTTGCCGCCGAGATCGAGCCGCAGCTCGACCTGGCACCGCGGATAATTGTGGACGCCGGCGCACCGGCCGCGTTCGCGCTGCGCATTCCGGCGGGACTGGTGTACGACCATGTCGCCCGCCAGGGCTGCATGTTTGCCAGCGACGGGCGCGAGGACTTGCTGCAGGCGCTGAGCGCAGCGCTGGCCGCGCTGCCGGCGTTGCCGCTCGCGGCCGCACCGGCGCTGCAGCTCAGCGTCGAGGAGGAGGCCCCGCAGCGCTTTCACGAGCGCGTCGAAGCCGCACTCGGCTACATTCGCGCCGGCGATATCTACCAGGCGAATCTGTCGCGGCCGTGGCGCGGGGCCCTGTCCCCGAGTCTGTCGCCGGGCGCGGCGACGCCGGCGCTGTACGAGCGGCTGCGCGCGGTGAACCCGGCGCCATTTGCCGCACTGGCGCAGTTCCAGGACTGGCGCCTGCTCAGCTCCTCCCCCGAGCGGCTGGTGCGGGTCACCGGCCGACGCGTCGAGACGCGGCCGATCGCCGGCACCCGGCCGCGCAGCGGCGAGAGCGGACGGGACCAGGGCGAGATTGCCGCCCTGATCGCCCATCCCAAGGAGCGCGCCGAGCACGTGATGCTGATCGACCTCGAGCGCAACGACCTGGGACGAATTTGCCGCTCGGGCAGTGTCGAGGTCGATGAATTCATGCGTGTGGAAAGCTATCCTCACGTGCATCACATCGTCTCGAATGTGGTCGGGGAACTGTTGCCGCGGCTAACGCCGATCGACGTGCTGCGTGCGGTATTTCCTGGCGGCACCATCACCGGTTGTCCGAAATTTCGCTGCATGCAGATCATCGCGGAACTGGAGGGCGAGGCGCGCCAGGCTTATACCGGCGGCATCGGCTTCATCAACGCCGACGGTTCGATGGATTTCAATATCCTGATTCGCAGTCTGACGCTGCACCAGCAGCGCGTCGAGTTTCGCACCGGCGCGGGCATCGTCGCGGATTCCGACTGGCAGCGCGAGCTGGCCGAGACCCGCGCCAAGGCGCGCGGCCTGCTCGCGGCGCTGGGCGATGCATGAGCGCCACGCTGGTCAACGGCCGCGCCGCGCAGCAGGTCGACAGCGACGACCGCGGCCTGCAGTACGGTGATGGCCTGTTCGAGACCATCGCCTGTCGCGATGGCCAGGCCTGCTGGCTGACGCTGCACCTGCAGCGCCTGCTGCAGGGCTGCGAGCGATTGCGGCTGGCTTTTGACGGCTTCGAGCCACTGCGCGCGGAGATCGGCGAGCTTGCCGCCGGCCAGCGGCGCTGTCTCGTCAAGGTGATCGTCACGCGCGGCAGCGCGACACGGCGCGGCTATGCCCCGGCCGGCGACGAGCAGCCGACGCGCATCGTCAGCCGCCACGATTGGCCCACTACGCCGGTGCGCGGCGAGCGCGGCTTTCAGGTCGGCGTCTCGGACGTTACCCTGGGAATCAATCCGCTGCTGGCGGGCCTCAAGCACCTGAACCGGCTCGAGCAGGTGCTGGCGCAGATGGCGCGGGATGCGGCGGCACTGGATGAGGTGCTGATGTTGTCCGCGGCCGGGCAGGTGATCGGGGGCAGCATGTCGAATGTATTCCTGGCCGATGACAGCGGGCTGTTCACACCCGAGCTGAGCGGCTGCGGCGTCGCCGGCATCATGCGGCGCGTAGTATTGGAGGCGGCCGCCAGGCTGGGCCAGCGGGTGTGCGTGCGTGCGGTGGCGCGGTCGGAACTTGCCACGGTGCGCGAAGTCTTTGTGACCAATGTGCGCTGGGGTGTGCAATCGGTGCGGGTGCTGGACGGGCGCGTGCTGCCCGGCGATGCCCATGCAGGGCAGCTGCGCGGCCTGATCGATGCGGCGCGTACTTAGTCTGCTGGTGCTGGTCGCGCTGCTGGCGGCGGCGACGCTGCTCGCATGGCGCGGGCTTGCCTGGGAGATGGATCAGCCGGCCGCGGGCAGCCTGCCGGTACGCATTGCAGTGGCGCCGGGCGCCAGCCTGCGCAGCACACTGCTGGCGCTGCAGCAGCAGGGCGCGCTGCGGCACGCGCGCATGGTCGAGCTCTACCTGCGCCTGCATGGGCCGGTCCCACGGCTGCAATCGGGCAATTACGAAGTGCCGCCGCACTCCAGTGCGCGCGAAGTGCTCGACCAGCTGGTCAACGGCCGCGTAGTGCTCGAATCGCTCACGGTGGTGGAAGGCTGGAATTTCGCGCAGATGCGCGCTGCGCTGGATGCGCATCCGGCGGTCGCGCATCAGCTGCAAGGACTGTCAGCGCAGCAGCTCATGGAGGCGCTCGGACACCCGGGCGAGGCCGCCGAGGGGCGCTTCTTCCCCGACACTTACCGCTTCGCTGCCGGTACCAGCGACCACCGCATTCTGGAGCGTGCCTACGAGCGCATGCAGGCGCAACTGGAGTCTGACTGGAGCCAGCGCGCGGCGAATCTGCCACTGGCCAACGCCGACGAGGCGTTGATCCTGGCCTCGATCGTCGAAAAGGAGACCGGCCGCGAGGACGAGCGGCCCAAGGTCGCCGCGGTGTTCGTCAACCGCCTGCGCCAGGGAATGCGGCTGCAGTCCGATCCGACCGTGATTTACGGGCTGGGCGAGAGCTACGATGGGCACATTCATACCCGGGACCTGGAGAGCGATACGCCTTATAACTCTTACACCCGTACCGGCCTGCCGCCGACACCGATCGCATTGCCCGGCGCCGCCGCGCTGCAGGCGACACTGCATCCTGCCGACAGCGATGCGCTGTACTTCGTGGCCACCGGCAATGGCGATGGCTCGCATCACTTTTCCGCCACGCTGGCGGAGCATGACGTCGCATTGCGCGCCTATCTGCGCAAGCTCGGTGTGCAGCCGGATGCGCGCGTAGCCGCGCCGCCAGCCGCCGGCAGGACGCCATGAGTGGTGCCGGAAAATTCATCAGCCTCGAAGGTATCGAGGGCGCGGGCAAATCGACGCTCGCGCGAGCGCTCGAGGCGGCGCTGGTGGCACGCGGGCTTGCGGTGAGGCTCACGCGCGAGCCGGGCGGCACACCACTGGCCGAGCGGCTGCGCGCGCTGCTGCTCGAGCGCGGCGCCGAGCGCATCAGTGCCGAGGCCGAGACGCTGCTGATGTTCGCCGCCCGCGCGGTGCACGTGGAGAACCTGATCCGCCCGGCCCTGGCGGGCGGCACCTGGGTGATCTGCGACCGCTTTAGCGATGCCACGCGCGCCTATCAGGGCGCAGGACGCGGCGTTGACGCGGAGCTGATCGAACGGCTGGCGCACGCCGTGCACGGCGATCTGTGGCCGCACCGCACACTGGTGCTGGACCTGCCGGTGCCGGCAGGTCTGGCGCGCGCACGCCAACGCGCGCCGGGCGGCGATCGATTCGAGGACGAGGACGCACGCTTCTTCGAGCGCGTGCGGGCGCGCTATCTGGCGCTCGCCGCGGCCGAGCCGGCACGCGTGCGCATGCTGGACGCTGCTGCGGACCCCGACAGCGTGGCGGCGCGGGCGTTGCAGGCGATCGCCGATCTGCTGCCGCCGTCAACGGCGGCTGCAGCGCGGAGCGCGTCGTGACCGGCGCGCCGCTGGCGTCCGAGGCGCCGTGGCTGGCCCCGCAGATCGATCAGCTGCGCCGCGCGCATGCGGCCAGCCGCTTTCCCACCGGGCTGCTGATCCATGACGAGCGCGGCGCCGGCGGGGAGGCGCTGGCGCGCTTTGCCGCGCAACTGGCGCTGTGCCGCGAACCCGATGCGCCGTGCGGCCGCTGCCGCGACTGCCGCATGTTCGCAGTGGCACAGCATCCGGATTTCATCGAGGTGCATCCGCTGGAGGATTCCAAGTACATCCGCATCGAGCAGGTGCGCGAGTTGAGCGAGCAGCTGGTGCTGACCGCGCACGCCGGCGGCGCGACGGTGGCGCTGCTGTCGCCGGCCGACAGCATGAATCCCAATGCCGCCAATGCGCTGCTCAAATCGCTGGAGGAGCCGCGCCCCGGCGTGACCTTGATCCTGATCAGTGCGACGCCGTCGCGCATGCCCGCGACCATCCTGAGCCGCTGCCTGCGGCTGCGGGTCACGGCACCGGCACGGGCAGTCAGTGTCGCGTGGCTTGCGCGCGTGCGCGGTCCCGGCCCCTGGAGCACGGTACTCGACGTGCTCGGTGAAGCCCCGTTCGAGGCGCTGGAGGTCGATGCGGCCGCACTGGCGCAGCTCAAGGCCGAGACCGACCGCAGCCTGAGCGATGCGCTGGCCGGGCGAATGGATATTCCGGCCACCGCTGAACGCTGGGCGCGTGCCGAGTCGCTGGGCCTGCGCCTGGCCTGTCTTGAGACCTGGATCACAGCACGCATCGATGGCGCCGTGGGCGCGCGGCGCCAATCGTCGGAATTGCGCAGTAGCGCCCACTTGCCAGAATCTGCTTCGGACATGAATATTGCAGTATTGCTGCGGCTGCTGGATGGTCTGTACGAGCTGCGCCGATTGCGGCTGACCGCCATCAACCGCTCACTGGCGCTCGAGCAGTTACTATGGCAGTTGCCGCGCGCCTGGCAGCGGGGTGCCGCCCGCGCCGGTGTCGAGCGTTAAACTTTAAGAGGATTTTCCGGGGACTATGGCCAAGGATCCAAACTCCAGATCCGGTATCAACAAGCCGGGCTTGCTGACGCTGACGATCAAGGACAAGAGCGCCTTGTATCTGGCCTACATGCCGTTCGTGCAGAACGGCGGCCTTTTCATTCCGACCAACAGCAACTACCGGCTCGGCGATGAAGTTTTCATGCTGCTCAACCTGATGGGTGAAGACGAGAAACTTCCGGTCGCCGGGCGCGTGATCTGGGTGACGCCCAAGGGTGCCCAGGGCAAGCGTACCGCCGGCATCGGCGTGCAGTTTTCCGACCAGGACCGCGGCCAGACGCGCACCAAGATCGAGAATTACCTGGCCGGCGCGATCTCAGGCGACAAGGCGACCCACACGATGTAAGTCGTGGGTGCGGGCCGCGCCCAGTCGCGAGCAGCTTATCGCCGCCGGCGCGCGGCGGTTGACCGACGCCGATGGCCGAGTGCAGGGTGACCAGCGCGGCACCGGCGCGCGCCAGCGCGTAGCCGTCGGCCATTGCGACCGCCACCGATTCCTGCAGCCCAAGCACGAGCGGAAGTCCGGCGGGAAATCGCGAAACATCGGCAGCTCGCAAGCCTCAGTGGGTGGCCGGCGCCGGGGTGAAGGAAAACTTCTGTCCGGCGATCGCCGCGGAGTACATCAGGCCGCCCTTGGCGACGGTAAATACCGCCATGCCTTTGTAATACACACCGTGCGTGGTCGCATTGGCGTCCGTGCCGCTGGCTCCGGCACTGGCGCCGTTGGTGGCCGCGCTGGCATTGGCAGCGGCGGTGATCGCCACCACGCTGGCATCGGCGCCGAATTCGAAGTTGCCGGATTCGAACTCATCCAGCGCGCGCTTGTCCTCGAAGAATATGATCTCGCTGTAGGCCTTGCCCCCGGCCTGAAACCCGACACTGAGCGCGCCCATCTTGGCGTCGCCGACATGGTGGCCATGCACGTAGACGCGGCCCACGCCGAAGGCGCCCCCGACGCCCAGGGCGCCGGCCCCGACGCTCGGAAACACTGCATAGCCGTAGCTGCGATCAAAAAACGAGGCACTGGCGCCAGCGCTCTTGAAAATATCAATGGCCTCTCTGGCCGTGGTCGCGCGCGCCGTTCCGGCAGACAGGCAGATAACCAGCGCCGCGGCCAGCAGAACCGGATGATGTGCGAATAATTTCATATTCAATTCCATTCCCTTTTGTCTTTCCGGATGGCTAGAGTAAGCACCTGACGGCCTCCGTCTGTAGGACATCGGGCTTATTTCATCATGCAAATGCGTGACTTGGGAACACAGGGTCTGCGGGTGTCGGCCCTCGGCCTGGGCTGCATGGGCATGAGCTTCGCCTATGGGACCCCGGACGATAAGGAATCGATCGCCACCATCGGCCGGGCGTTGGAACTCGGGGTGACGCTGTTCGATACCGCCGAGGTGTATGGGCCATACATCAACGAAGAGCTGCTCGGGCGGGCGCTCAAAGGACGGCGCGATCGCGCCGTGATCGCAACCAAGTTTGGATTCAAGATCGGTGCCGGCGGCGCTGTGGAAGGTACCAACAGCCGCCCGGAGCATGTGGAGAAGGTGGCCGACGACTGTCTGCGGCGCCTTGATACCGACTACATCGATCTGTTCTACCAGCACCGGGTTGATCCGTCGGTGCCGATTGAAGATACCGTGGGTGCGATGGCGCGGCTGGCGGCGGCCGGCAAGGTGCGTTTCCTGGGCCTGTCAGAGGCGGGCGTGCGTAACATTCGCCGCGCGCACGCCGTGCATCCAATCTCCGCGCTGCAAAGTGAATACTCACTTTGGGAGCGAAACCTCGACACCGAGATCATCCCCACGCTGCGTGAACTGGGCATCGGACTGGTGCCGTTCAGCCCGCTCGGCCGCGGGTTTCTGACCGGCAAGGCGCCGCGACCGGAAGACACGCCGGAGGGCGATTACCGGCGCAAGGATCCGCGTTTCGACGGTCAGAACTACGATCGCAACATGAACCTGGTGGCAATCGTGCAATCGGTCGCCCGCAGCCAGCGCGTGCTGCCGGCGCAGGTGGCGTTGGCGTGGGTGCTGCAGCAGGGCACGGACATCGTACCGATCCCGGGAACCAAACGCCGCACCTACCTGGAAGAAAACATTGCGGCAGCGTCAATCACGCTCACGCCGCACGAGCTGCAGACGCTCGATGCCATTGGCGCACCTGGAAGTGTCGCCGGCCCGCGCTATGGAGAGGGCATGAGCAGGCTGGTCGATCGGTAGCACGCAGCGCCGGCCGGCGATTTCCACCCATCAATCCAGGAACCTCCATGAAAGATAAGACACGCACCGCGAAGTTCGCCGCCGCTACGTTGCTGGCGCTGCTGCTGAATGGGTGTGGCGGCGGCAGCAGCAATCTGGCGACCGCGACAGCCCCGGCCGCGACGTTCGACCTGCAGACCGGAATCAGCGGGCTGGTGGCGCACGGCCAGAGCTCGAGTGTCACGCTGGCCGGAACCGCAGTGGTCAGCGGCAGCTCAGTACCGTTCACCGGCACGGCGACCCTGACGCTGGCGCCGGGGGTGAGCGCCACATTCGACGGCGAGGGCGCACTATCGCAAACCCAAACCATCTCGGGCACCGTAACCGCAGCCGGACAGTCGGCTCCATACACCGCCAGCGTGCTGGACTACTACGCCACCGGCAACGACGCGTTTCTAGGTGAGACCGGCAGCGGCGAGTACGACGTCGCGCAGACTGCCTTCACGTATCCGGCCAGCGTGGTGGCTGGCTCCAGCGGCGTGCTCGGCACCACCAGCGACTACACCGACAGCACCATGAGCACCCCGACAGGGACGACGCGGGTCAGCTACGCAGTGACGGCGGTCTCAAGCACCGCCTCGGACACGACCCCCACCGTGATGGTGGCGATCACCAGCCAGGTCAACGATACGCAGAACAACCCGTTGGAAACCGACGTTACCAATTACAGCCTGACGGACGGCGGAGTGCTGTCGCTGGTGTCCGCCTCAGTCCAGAATTCGACCGAGTCGCTCACGGTAACGGTCCAATAACTGAAACGACGAGCCTGGTTTTCAGGCCGTGGTGGACTCTTCGGTGTCGATGTCGGCCTGGGCGGCAGCGCTGTAGCGAGCACCGCTGACAGTGGCCGGGTTGATCAGTGCTTCCAGGCGTGCCAGCACGCCAGCATCCAGCGCCACCCGCGCCGCCCCGAGATTGTCTTCCAGGTGCGCGATCGAAGTAGTGCCCGGAATCGGAAACACGTGCGTGGCTTTATGCAGCAGCCAGGCCAGCGCCAGTTGTGCCGGCGTGCAGCCGGCTTCGCGCGCCAGCGCCCGGTAGGGTGGCAGCAGTTTCAGGTTGGCCTCGAAATGCGCCGGGGCGAAGCGCGGCATGTCGCGCCGCAGGTCCTTCGGCAGCAGCGCCGCCGGGTCGATCGTGACGTCGGTCAGGAAGCCGCGCGCGAGCGGGGAGAATGCCACCAGCGCGGCTCCCAGGCGGCGGCACTCTTCGAGCACGCCGAGTTCGGGATTGCGCGTCCACAACGAATACTCGCTCTGCACCGCGGCGATCGGGTGTACCGCATGCGCGCGCCGTAGGGTCGCCGCCGACACCTCGGACAGTCCGATGGCGCGGATGTGACCCGCCGCCACCAGGCGCGACAGCTCGCCGACGCTGTCCTCGATCGGCACCCGGCGGTCCCAGCGATGCAGGTAATACAGGTCGATCACCT
>Ga0181537_10004221_pt1 | contig 11980 bp, 8 predicted proteins | sample PEATcosm2014_Bin_39_FD_119765 | JGI IMG/M metagenome (GOLD analysis project Ga0181537, IMG submission 119765) | Peatland microbial communities from MTU Mesocosm Facility, Houghton, MI, USA - PEATcosm2014_Bin23_10_metaG | ecosystem: Environmental > Terrestrial > Soil > Wetlands > Peat | place... | reverse complement strand
GCTCCAACACCCAGGCGCCGATCGGCACGATCAGCCCGGTCTCCTCCGCGACGGCGATGAATTCGGAAGGCGGGACCATGGTCTCGCCGAAGCGCCAGCGCAATAGCGCCTCGTAGCCGACCGTCCGTTCGCTGCGCGCGTCCTTGATCGACTGGTAGGCGAGATACAGCTCGTCGCGATTGATCGCGTTGCGCAGTCCGCCCTCGATCATCACCTTGCGCTGAACCGCATGATGCATGTCGGGGTGGAAGAAGCGAACCGAGCCCCGCCCCTGCCCTTTGGCGGCGTAAAGCGCCATATCCGCCGCCTTCAACAGCTCGCTGGTCGCCGTCGCGTCGCGCGCGGCGAAAGCGACGCCGACGCTGGCGCCGACCGAGGCGTGGATCGAGCCGAGTTCGTAGGGCGCCGCCAGCTCGCGGCTGACGCGCAGCGCCAGGACGCCTGCCTCGTCGCCGTAACCGGCGACCCGCTGGACGATGGCGAATTCGTCGCCGCCGAGCCGGCCGACGAGATCGCCAGGCCCGGCCAGGGCGCGCAGGCGAATTGCGACGACGCGAAGCAGGTCGTCGCCGATCGGATGGCCGTGGGTGTCGTTGATGTATTTGAACCGGTCGAGGTCGATGACCAGCAGCGCGATCGCACTCTCGCCGACGGGGCAAGCGAAGACCTGGTCGAGACGCTCGCGGATCGCGGTGCGATTGGCGAGGCCGGTCAGCGGATCGCGGCGCGCCTGCTTGGAGATGCGCGCCTCGAACAGCGCCGCGCGCAGCGCCAGCGCGTAGGCCGTCGCGGCGATGAGCAACGCCAGGATCGCGGCGACGACGACGCACAGCGCGCCCCAGCGCACGAGGCGCGGATCTCGGTCGAGGTCGGGCGGCGTCGCAACGACGGCGAGCGGCGAATCGGCAATCGCCGCGACGTAGCCCGGTCGGCCGCCGCCGAGCGCCGCCGGCTCGGTCGCGTCGGCGCCGCGCAGCGGTTCGCCGAGCGGCAGGCTTGCCCCCACTGCGCCGCCGAGCGTCCCGGCGCCGGCGAGCACGCGGCCGGTCCGTTCGACCAACGCGACGCCGCCGCGGCTCGCGTCGCGCTCGGCGATATCGCCGATCAACGACGCAGGATCGATTACCGCGGCGAGGACGCCAAGAACCGCGCCGTTGCGACCGATCAGGCGGCGCGCCAAAACGACCCGTCCCGCCGAGGCGAATATGGATCGGCCAGCACGATCGCCGCCCGCGTCATCGACGAGCGTCCGTCGTTCGGCTTTGGAAAGGGCGTCGATCGCGCCGAGCTCGAAGGCGCCGGACGCGTCGAAGACGGCTAAAGCGCCGCGCTCGCCGATGACGACAGAGCCCTGCTCGGCGAGTGACCGCCAGTCGACCGCCGCGCCGTCGCGCTCGGCGCGACCGGCAAGACGAAGGAGGGCGTTGTCGAGGTCGGCAAGCGAGCGGCTGGCGACGCGTTGGGCGTTTTGAACCAGCGCGGCGGCGTCGCGCTCGCCCTCGTCGCCTAGCATTGCGCGCTCGTGGGCAAAGACGCCCCAGGCGACTGCGCAAACGACGGCGATCCGCAACGCGCCGAAAGCGATCGCCTGTTGGCTCAACACCTTCCACACGCGCCCGGCGATCCATGCGAGGCGATCAGACACGGCGGCGGCGGACGACGATCCCAAGATCGTGCGCGGCGTCACCCCTGGGACCGACATCGACACTCCTGGCGGATCGTGGTGGTTGCGCAAATTAGAGGCGAGGAATTACCAATTCATCAAAGTCTTCCCGCGTCAGAACGCACATTGTCCACACATTCGGCGTTAAACTCCCGCGATTCGCAACGGACCCAAATCGCCATGAACCGAAAGCCTCCCGACGCCGACCCCGCCGTATATCGGCTGCGCCCGCCGCTGCGACGGGGAGAACGGCTGCGTCGGCGCGCGGCCTGGATGTATTACGTCGAGGAGATGACCCAAAGCGCCGTCGCCGAGGCGCTCGGGGTCGGCCGTGTCACGGTGGTGCGCATGCTGGCCGAGGCCCGCGCGCTTGGCGAAGTCCGAATCGCTTTGGCGCGCGGCGCGGCGGACCTCGCCGGGCTTGAAATCGCGCTTGCCAAATCGCTCGGGGTCCGCGAGGCGATCGTCGCGCCCCTGTCCGCCCCCGACGCCGACCCCACCGCGCCGATCGGCGCCGCGCTCGGCGCGGTTATTTCCGAACTCGTGGCCGACGACATGAAGATCGGCCTCGGCTGGGGCCTCACCTTGCGCAAGGCGCTCGACCACCTGAGCGAACGCGCGGCGAAAGCGGTGACGGTGGTGTCGCTGGTCGGCGGCGTCACGCATGTCGGTTCGATCAATCCGGCCGAATTCGCGTGGGAATTCGCGCGCGTTTACAACGCCGACTGTTATCTGATCCCGGCGCCGGCGCTGGTCGACAGCGCCGAAACGCGGCAGGCGTTGATCGAACGCTGCGGACTCGCCGAAGTCTATGAATTCGCGCGCCGCCTCGACGCGATCGTGTTTGGCGTCGGCGCGCTCGACGCCGACTCGACCGTCGTCCGCTTCGGTCTCATCGGCGAGGCCGAACGCCGCCGCCTGCGCGAATACGGCGCGGTCGGCGAGGCGCTCTGCTACGTTTATTCGGCCGAGGGGCGGCTAATCGACCACCCGATCAACGCGCGCGTGATGTCGGCGCCGCTGGAGGCGGTCGTCGCCGCGCCGATCCGGGTGATGGCGGCGGGCGGCGGCGCCAAGATCGACGCGATCCACGGCGCCGTGCGGCTGTTGCGGCCGACGACGCTGGTGACCGACGAGACGACGGCGCGGACCATTCTCGCCGCCGAACCGGGCGCGAAAGCGCGCTAGCCGCCGTCGCGGACGCGTTCGGCAAGGAGACGCGCCAGCGCGCCGCGCGCCTCGAGATGGGGCGAAGGGCCGACGCGATCAAGCCGAAGACCGCCATCCGACCCCAGCTTGTCGCGATCGTCGAACGGCTAGCTTTCGGCGACTAGCGCGCCAATCGGCGAAACGCCGTCCGCCTGCGGCCATCGCGCCGGGTCGGCCACGTCAGGCTGGCCGCCGCGGCAATTCGTCCAGCGGAAACGAAGTCGATTGCTTTTCATTGCTGATTTTCTGTGCATATAGCTACAGGATTGGTCACAATATCGCCCGTCTAGCCAAGAGCAGGCGGACGCGGCGCCGCGAGACAGGTGCGGGAAGGAAGCGCGAAAGTCCATGAAGCTCATCACCGCCATCGTTAAACCCCACAAGCTCGAAGATGTCCGCGAGGCGCTCGATCGGCTCGGCGTGCGCGGAATGACCGTCACCGAGGTCAAGGGCTATGGGCGGCAGAAAGGCCACACCGAAATCTATCGCGGCGCCGAATACGCAATACGCTTCACGCCGAAAGTCCGTGTCGAAGTCGTCACCGCCGACGGCCAGGTCGACGCCGCTGTCGACGCGATCTGCGCCTCGGCGCGGACCGGCACGATCGGCGACGGCAAGATCTTCGTCTCGTCGATCGAAGCGGCGTATCGCATCCGCACCGGCGAGAGCGGCGAAGGCGCGCTTTAGGCGCCTGTCGCCGCCATATTGGCCGGCGCCGGTTAGCGTACGTCGGAGCGGACGCGCCTCGGCCTCCCATCGTTCGCTCACGGCGGCGAACCCTCGGCGGCGTTACAATGCAGCACGCAATGGTTGACAACGCTCGCGGGCGAAGCCGATCGCGCTCACGAACGTGTTAGAGTAAAATCATACCAATCGCGACTCAATTCGATTGTGGTCGCTCCGCCAGTCCGTCGCGAACACCGCGTGTCGCCATTCCGGTCGAGTCTTGCACGACAAAACGGGAGGACTGCAAATGAGCCAAGAAGCCGGCGTCACAGCCGAGTTGGAAGCTCGCATCGCGACGCTCGAGGCGCAGAACCGGCGCTACCAGACGACGCTCGACGCCATTTCGCAAGGCGTCGCCTTCTTTGATCGCGACCAGAGGCTGATCGCAGGCAATCGCCGATACGCGGAGATCTATCGTCTCGCGCCCGATCAAATTCCGCCGACTACGACTTTGCGCGAAATCACCGAACGCCGAGCCGCCGCGGGCACCTGTCCGATCGCGATCGACGACTATCTCGCTTACGTCGCATCGATCGATTCCAAGCGCGAGGACCGCGATTGGAACATCAGGCTCGGCGACGGCCGCGCCATCAGCGTTCACTATCGGCCGACGGCCGATGGCGGATGGATATCGATCCACGAGGACGTGAGCGATCTGCGAGAAAAACGGCTGCTGATCGAAGAGAGGGTTTCGCTGCAGTCGCTGATCGACGTCGTGCCCGACAATCTTTGGGTCAAGGACGCGGAGAGCCGTTTCGTCGTCGCCAATCGCGCGACGGCGTTGCGAATGAGTCGCGCGTCGCCGCAGGAGCTGATCGGCAAGTCCGACCTTGAACTCTGCCCTTGGGAGACGGCCCAGAAGTACCTGGCGGACGAACGCGAAGTGATCGAGAGCGGCCGTCCAATGATCGACAGCGAGGAATACGTTCTCGCGCCAGACGCCGGAAAGATTTGGATCGCGACGACGAAGGCGCCGCTTCGCAACGACCGTGGCGAGGTCGTCGGCGTCATCGGCGTCTCGCGCGACATCACGCGGCGCCGGCTGGCGGACGCGTTGCGCGAGGGACAGGCCGAAATATTGCAGATGATCGTCAACGGCGCGCCGGCCGAAATCGTCCTCGAAGAACTCGTCCACCTTGTCGAATCGCAGTCGAACGGCGTTGTCGCCGCGATCATCCCGCTGGCGGGCAAAGGGCGGAACTTGCAGCGGTCCGTGACGTCGCTGCCGACGATCGAAGCCGAAAGCGGTCAACTCCTCGCCGGACCTCTGGGAGAGCCCCTTCGCCGCGGTGACCTGGTCATCGTCCCCGACATCGCCGCCGATCCCGCGTGGGCGGAGCAGCGCGAACGAATTGGCGCAGTGGGATTGTGCGCCTGTTGGTCGACCCCGGTCACGTCGCATGGCGGCGAGACGCTTGGCGTGCTGGCGGTTTTCGCCCGCGTAGCGCGCGAGCCGAAGGAAGCGGAAATCAAGCTCGTTCAGGTTGCCGCGCAGTTGGCCGCAATCGCGATCGAGCGAGACGGCGCGAAAGCGGCGAGCTGATCTCTCGCGGCAACGGCCGCCCCATGCGCGACGCAGCGGCCGAGCGCGGCACTTCGTGCGACCCGCCTTCCGATGCGGCGCGTCCGGCCCTGGCGGCTACGCGGGCGGCCCTCGAAGCGGCCCCGCCCGCCGTAAACCTCCGACCGCGATCCCGTTCCAGTTGCGCAACACCGGCGCGGCGAAGGACTCGAGGTGGGCGCGGCTTTCCCCATCGACGGAAAGGAAGCGGCCGATCAGCGCCGCGATCATCGCCTGCGCCGCGCGGGTCGCGCCGTCGTCGGCCTTGACCGCAAGGCCGAGGCCGAGCTCCGGCAGAGCGGCGCAGTAGACTCCCTCGGCGCCCGTCTTGACGAAGACCTGCGGGCCGAACAGTCGCATAACCTCGGTGTCGAACCGGCCCTCGCCGGCGATCATCGCCGGACTGGCCGCCACGGCGGCAAGGATTCGCTTCGCGGCGGCGGCGCGGCGCGGCGCCAAGCCCGCGCCGGTCGCCAGACGCGCGTAGCCAAACGCCAACGCGCGCAGCGGGACGGCGTAGGTCGGAATCGAACAGCCGTCGGTGGCGCAGACGTCCTCGCCCAGCGCCGCGCCGGTCACCTCCTCGATCGCCGCTTTGGCGGCGCGTTGGACCGGGTGCGCCGCCTGCTCGTAACCCTTGGCGTCCCAGCCAGACGCGCAGGCGAGGCAGAGGAAGCCCGCGTGTTTGCCCGAGCAATTGTTGTGCAGCGGCGACGGCGTTTGGCCGGAGCGCGAAAGCGTGCGCGAAGCGTCTTCGCCGAGCGGCCAATGGGCGCCGCAGGCCAGCGAGGCGGCGTCGAGCCCCGCCTTGGCGAGCATCGCCGCCGCCGTCTCGACATGGGCCGGGGCGCCGGAATGCGACGCGCAGGCGAGCGCAATCTCGGCTTCGCTGAGCCGCAGCGCGTCGGCGGCGCCGCTTTCGACCAGCGGCAGAGACTGCAACGCCTTGACGGCGGAACGCGGAAAAACCGGTTCGTCGATTTCGCCGAACGCTAGCGCGACAGCGCCGTCGGCGTCGACGACAGCGCCGGCGCCGCGATGGCGCGACTCGACTCGCGCCCCGCGCACGACTTCGACGACGATGGGGTTGGACAAAGGTCGGGTTCCTGTGACGATCGGCGCTCGGCGAGCTATACAGGGCGCGCCGTCGCCACTCTAGCCTGCGGCGGCGGGCGTTTGCGCGCGGTCAAGGCGGCGATCGGCGAACTGCGGCAGATTGAGGCGGCAGAAAAGGAAGAGGGACATGCGGGTTCGCGACGCGATGACGCACGGGATTATCGGCGTGCGCGACACGGCCAGTCTCGCCGAGGCGGTCGAGACGATGTTGCGGGCCGGAATCAGCGCGCTGTGCGTCTTCGACGAGCGCAAAGCGCTGGTCGGCATCCTGAGCGAAGGCGACCTGCTGCGTCGCGGCGAACTCGGCACCGAAAAGCGGCGGCCGCGCTGGCTGGAATCGCTGTTGAGCGGGGGGCGGTTGGCCCATGCTTACGCCCATGAGCATGGCCGCACCGCCGCGGAAGTCATGACCCGCGAGGTCGTCACCATCGACGAGGACGCGCCGCTGTCGGAGGCCGTCGACGCGATGATCCGGCGCCGGGTCAAACGCCTGCCGGTGGTGCGCGGCGGCAGCGTGATCGGCGTCGTGTCGCGCTCCGATCTGCTCAAGCGGCTGTACGTCGAGTTGCGGCGCGACACCCAACCGCGATCCGACGCCGAAATCTGCGTCTCGATCCAGGCGGAGATCGAATCACGAGGCTGGGCCCCGCGCGCCTCCGTCCGCGTTTCGGCCAAGAACGGCGAAGTGACGCTCGAGGGCGCGATCGCCGACGAACGCCTGCGCGAGGGCTTGCGGGTGATCGCCGAGAACATCCCCGGGGTGAAGTCGGTGCGCGACCGGCTGGCCTGGGTCGAGCCCAATTCCGGCATGCTGCTGTCGGCGGAGGACGAGCCGTCGAAATGATCGGCGCGGTCACGCTTCGCGCCGCCCTTCGCCCGCTTCCGCCAACGCGCGCAAGCCGTCGCGATAGGTCGGATAGAGCCAGCGAAAGCCGAGTTCGCGCCTGAGCTTGCCGACGTCGACGCGACGATTGTCGTCGTAGAAGCTGCGCGCCATCGGCGTCAGGCGGGCGCTCGCAAGATCCTCGATCGGCGGCGGCGCGACGCCGAGAAGTTCGGCTGCGAAGGCGATCACGTCCTGCGGCGGGGCCGGCTCTTCGTCGGCGACGTTCCAGATCTGGCCGGTTCCGCCGGCTTCCATCAGCCGAACCGCTACGGCGGCGATATCGTCGACGTGGATGCGGTTGAAGACCTGACCCGGCTTGACGATCCGCCGCGCCTCTCCGCGCTGAAGCTTCTCAAGCGCGTTGCGGCCGGGACCGTAGACGCCGGCGAGCCGCAGGATGTCGACGCAAGCGCCGCGTTTGTCGCCGAAGGCGCGCCAGTCGCGTTCCGCCGCCAGCCTGCGGCTGGCGCGCGGCGAAACCGGCGCCGGCGCGCTCAGCTCGTCGACCCACGCCCCGTCGCGGTCGCCGTAGACTCCGACGCTGGAGAGGTAGACGACGCGCGCCAATCCCGGCGCGCCGGCGATCGCCGCGCCGAAGCGGTGGAGCGCCGGATCGCCGTTCTCGTCGGGCGGCGCACTGACAAGAATCGCATCGGCCCGGCGCAAGGCAGTCTCCAAAGTCGACCCGGCCGTGCGATCGTCGACCGCCCAGGCGGCGACGCCGTCGCGGCGCCAAGCGCGCGCCGTCTCCGGATCGCGGGTCGCGCCGCTGGTTTCGACGCCGGGAAGCCGCGCCAGGATGCGCCGCGCGACATAGCCGAGCCCGAAGGCGAAAATTCTCATCCCGGCGAGGATCGACGATCGGTCGAGGAATTCAAGCCCGAACCGCGTAGTTAACCCGCTCTAAAGGATCAACCGCCAGTATTCCGTTGATTTCCTGTACGGCAATGCCGCTAAAGCTCGCTGATGGCCATGACAGTCACCACGTTCGATTTCGCCCCGCAATCGCCGGGTGAGGCGTCGCTCGGCGCAGTCCTTGGCGTGAGGGGGTCGGAAGCGCGCGTCGGTCTGCCGGCGCCGGCGCTCAGCGACGCATTGCGCGCCACCGTCGGCACGTTTCTCGCGATCGCCGCCGGCCAGCATCGTCTGGTCGGCGTGGTGACGGAGGTCGACGGCAACGCCGAACGCGGCGACCCGCGCTTTGGCGCCGTCGCCCGCGTCGATCTGATGGGAGAGATCAAGCAGAACGACGGCGTCGAACATTTCGTTCGCGGCGTTTCGGCCTATCCGGCGATCGGCGACACGGCGCGCATCATCGGCGCCGACGAACTCCGGCTCATCTATCGCTCTTCCGGCGTCAGGACGATCGACGTCGGCGCACTGCATCACGACGACACCATTCACGCCACCGTCGACGTCGACAATCTGCTCAGCAAGCACTTCGCCATTCTCGGCTCGACCGGCGTCGGCAAGTCGAGCGGCGTCGCGGTGCTGATCAACGAGATTCTCGACGCGCGGCCTGATCTGCGCGTCTTCCTGCTCGACGGCCACAACGAGTATGGTCACTGCTTCGGTCCGCGCGCCAATGTCGTCAGCGCCGCGCAGCTCAAGCTGCCATTCTGGCTGTTCAATTTCGAGGAATTCGTCGACGCGCTCTACTACGGACGTCCGGGCGTCGAGGACGAGGTCGAAATCCTCGCCGAGCAGATCCCAATCGCCAGGGGCCTCTACCAGTCGCAGCGTGGACAAAGCGAGCGCGTCGGTTTGCGCCGCATCGATCCGCGCAACGCCGGCTTCACCGTTGACACGCCCGTGCCCTATACGATGCAGGACCTCGTCGCGTTGATCGACGAACGCATGGGCAGGCTCGAGAACCGGGCTTCGCGCATGCGTCATCATCACCTGCTGTCCCGCATCGATGGGCTGCGCAACGACGCGCGCTATGCGTTCATGTTCGAAAATGCGAATGTCGGCGGCGACACGATGGGCGAGATCCTCACCTATCTGTTCCGCCTCGAACCGAACGGCCAGCCGCTGACGGTGCTTCAGCTCGCCGGCCTGCCGGTGGAGGTCGTCGACGCGGTCGTCAGCCTGCTCAGCCGCCTCGCTTTCGACTTCGGCTTGTGGAGCGACGGAGCGATGCCGATGCTCTTCGTCTGTGAAGAGGCGCACCGCTACGCGTCCGTCGACCACTCGGTCGGCTTCGCGCCGACCCGTCGCGCCCTGCTGCGCATCGCCAAGGAGGGACGCAAATACGGCGTCTGCCTCGGCCTCGTCACGCAGCGACCGGCAGAGCTCGATCCGACCATCATCTCACAGTGCAGCACGCTGTTCGCGATGCGCATGGTCAACGACCGCGACCAGGCGCTGCTGCGCTCGGCGGTCACCGACGCCGCGGCCAATCTGGTCGCGTTCGTCCCCTCGCTCGGCACCCGGGAAGTGGTGGGATTCGGCGAGGGTTTCCCTTTGCCGACCCGCCTGAGTTTCAAGCCGCTGGCGGGGGAACGCATTCCGCACAGCGAGACGTTCCGCGAGGACGGCGCGGTCAACGAATTCTCCGACTCCCAATCCTTCGTCAAACAGGTGGTCGAGCGATGGCGCGGCGCGGCCGGCGCGAAGCTGGTCGTGAAAGACGAACACGTGGCGGAAGCCGCCGCCGAGCCGCGATCGCCCGTCGCCGCCGCGTCGCCTATCGCCGCGCCGCCAGTCGGCCCATCCCCCGTCTCCAGTCGAATTGACCAGATCCGCGCGCAACTCCTCCGGCGCTGATATGGTGGCGACGAGGAGGAGGCGGCTATGGCGAACGAGACGATCGAGGAGACCCCTCGTTCCGACGAGCGCGCGACGCTGATTGGCAAGGCGCTCGCAGCGCTGCCGATTGCGGTCGAGGTCCGCGCCGTCGCCGGTGAGCGCGTCTACGCCAACCCGGCCGCCGAAGGGGCCGCATCCCAAAAGCGCTCGCGCGAGACGGTCACGCGCGATGGCCGCGCCGTCGTCGTCGAGTCCGCGGACTTCCGCATCGGCGCTGCCGCTTATCGCGTCAGCGCCCTCGTCGATATCGACGACGAGCGGCGGCTCCAGGACGAACTGTTTCAGCGCGCTTATTTCGACCCGCTCACCCGGTTGCCGAGCCGCGCTTTCTTCGAGGAAGCGGTGGCGCGCTCGATCGCCGGCCCCGGCGGGGATCGCGCACGCTTCGCCTTAGCGACGATCGGCTTCGACCAGTTCGACTCGGTCAACGAATTTTACGGCCGCAAGGCCGGCGACGCGCTGCTCGCCGAAGCGGCGCGGCGCATCAGCGAGCGACTTGGCCGCGACGACGTCGCGGCGCGGTTCGGCGGCGACCAGTTTGCGGTGGTCATCGTGCAGCCAGGCGACGAACCGGCGACTTTGGGGCGAGTCGAACTGCTGCTCGGACGTCTTCGCGATCCCTTTTACATCGACGGCGTCGAGATCCTGCTCTCCGCTTCGGCCGGCGTCAGCGTCTATCCGACGCACGACTTCGCTGCGCCGGGCCTGATCGCCAAGGCCGAGGCGGCGCTGACCCAGGCCAAGCGCCGCTATCGCGGCCAGGCGCGGCTCTACGACCCGGCGATTGCGCAGCGCGCCCATGAACACGCCCGGCTCGAGCAGAATCTGCGCCTCGCCATCCGCGATCGGAGTTTCGTCTGCGCCCTGCAGCCCAAGGTCGATTTCCGCGCCGGCAAGATCGCCGGGCTCGAAGTGCTGATGCGGTGGCGCGACGAGAACGGCGAGCCACGCTCGCCCGGCGACTCGATCGCCTTCGCCGTCAACCTCGGCCTGATGAACGAGATGACGCGGCTCTTGTTTGAAGAGACGCTCGCCTCGCTCGACGCGATCGACGCGACTTTCGGTCCCGATCTCAGGCTTGGCTTCAACATCGCCGCGCAACAGGCTGGCGATACTCGCTTCATGCGCGCCTTCGCCGACCGGCTTGCCGCCAGCGGCCAGGCGCGGCGATTCATGATCGAGCTGACCGAGGAAGCGCTGCTGCGGGCCAGCCAGTTCCAGCTTCAGGTCGCGCCGATGCTGCGCGAGGTCGGCGCGAAGATTTCGATCGACGACTTCGGCGTCGGCTATTCGTCGTTGTCGACCTTGGCCGAGATCGAAGCCGATGAAATCAAGGTCGACCGATCGTTCATCACCGCCATCCACGAGCGGCCGCGCAATCAGGGCCTGCTCCGGGCGATCGAGTCGGTCGGCAAGGCGCTGAACACGCCTGTGATGGTCGAGGGAGTCGAGACGAAGGACGAGCTCGCCTATCTGCGCGATCACACGGGCGTCAGCGTCGCGCAGGGCTATCTGTTCTCAAAGCCGGTAATGATCGACCGAAACGGCGCCCTCGGCGCCGAACCCTCTCCGGCGCATGTCGACGGACGGGCTGGCGCGCCGGGCCGCGTCGTCGAGCGGCGCGGCCGCTAAGGCGTGAGGAAGTCCGGTTCAGCCCTTCTTCGGCATATAGAGGTCGATCAGCGTGCCGGCGAAGGCTTCCGCCGACATGGCGAAGGTCTCTGACAGCGTCGGGTGCGGATGAATCGTCAGCCCGACATCCTCCGCGTCGCAGCCCATCTCGATCGCCAGCGCCGCCTCGGAAATCAGGTCGCCGGCGTTGGGGCCGACGATGCCACAGCCGATCAGGCGGCCGCTCGCTTCGTCCCATAGCGTCTTGGTCAGGCCCTCGTCGCGACCGAGCGACAGCGAACGACCGCTCGCCGCCCACGGGAACACTGCCTTGCCGTAAGCGAGCCCCTTGGCCTTGGCCTCGGTCTCGGTGACGCCGACCCAGGCGACCTCAGGG